>Ga0247816_10000734_pt1 | contig 17567 bp, 15 predicted proteins | sample UWRJL209509C1_FD_179930 | JGI IMG/M metagenome (GOLD analysis project Ga0247816, IMG submission 179930) | Plant litter microbial communities from Arlington Agricultural Research Station in Wisconsin, United States - UWRJ-L209-509C-1 | ecosystem: Environmental > Terrestrial > Plant litter >...
TTACTTTTGCGCTCTATCAAAAGTGAGCCGCCGTAAGGGCGGAACCCATATAAGCCCCGACCGCAGCAACGGATATGTACTCAATAGGCATCAGCAACTCAAGATGTGTAGATACCCATGCTGCGATGGCCTCACCTCGGTATCCCTGAAAAACCACAGTCCAAATGTGGGAGCGGGCTTGCTCGCGAATGCGGTGGGTCAGTTGATACATGCATGACTGACACACCGCATTCGCGAGCAAGCCCGCTCCCACAGGTTGATCCAGTTTTTTTCAGATAGACCGGGGTGCCTGCATCGCAGCGATGCGGCGGCCCGACAAGCCAGCTCCTACAGAAAAGCAGATCTGCTATTGGAAATACTGATTTGGAATAAGGTTATGGAGTCGCTGCCCCCTCGATATCCGCAAACGAAGCGGCCAGCAGTTCACGGGTGTAGGGATGGCCTGCCGACTCAAACAGCGTGTGCGTGCTGCCCTGCTCCACCACATTGCCGTCCTTGAGCACGATTAAGTCATGGGCCAATGCGCGCACCACGGCCAAGTCGTGACTGATAAACAGGTATGTCAGGCCGTATTGTGTTTGCAGGCGGCGCAGCAAGTCGACGATCTGGCGTTGCACAGTGCGATCCAGGGCCGAGGTTGGCTCGTCGAGCAGGATCAATTGCGGCTTGAGCACCAAGGCCCTGGCGATCGCGATCCGTTGTCGCTGCCCGCCGGAAAACTCATGGGGGTAGCGATGCCGCGCAGCCGGGTCGAGGCCCACTTCGTGCAACACCTCGATCACGGCTTGCTCGCGCTGCCCGGCATCCAGGTCACTGTGCACTTGCAGGCCTTCGCTGATGATCTGCTGCACACTCAGGCGCGGGCTGAGGCTGCCGAACGGGTCCTGGAAAACCACCTGCATGCGCTTGCGCAGGGGCCGCAGTGCCCGGCCAGAAAGGCGCTCCAGCGCCTGGCCGTCAAACTCAATGCTGCCCTGAGCTTCCATCAGCCGCAGTACCGCCTGGCCCAGCGTCGACTTGCCGGAACCCGACTCGCCGACGATCCCCAGGGTTTTGCCCCGTTGCAGACGAAAACCGACGTCATTCACCGCATTCAGGTAGGACTTCGGTCGCAGCCAACCGCCGCCGAGAGGAAAACGTACGCTTAGCCCGCTGACGTTCAACAGTGTGTCGGTGTCTTCGCCGCAAACTGCGTGGCCACCCGGCTCGGCATTGAGCAACTCGACGCTGTAAGGATGTTGCGGCGCAGTAAAGAGCTGCTCGCAACTCGCCTGCTCGACAATCTCCCCGCCACGCATCACTGCAACCCGCTGGGCAATGCTGCGCACCAGGTTCAAGTCGTGGCTGATGATCAGCAACGCCATGCCCAGTTGCTCGCGCAAGCGCTTGAGCAGCAGCAGGATTTTGCGCTGCACCGTCACATCCAGCGCCGTGGTCGGCTCGTCGGCGATCAGTAGTTGCGGCTCACACGCCAGGGCCATGGCAATCATCACCCGCTGGCGTTGGCCTCCGGAGAGTTGGTGCGGGTAGGCTTTCAGGCGCTGCTTTGCCGAGGTGATGCCCACCAGTTCCAGCAACTCCAGGATGCGCCGGCGTGCGGCTTCACCGGCCAGGCCCTTGTGCAGTGCCAGGGTTTCGCCCAATTGCCGCTCGACGGTGTGCAGCGGATTGAGCGAGTTCATTGGCTCCTGGAAAATCATTGCGATGCGGTTGCCCCGCAGTTGCCGCAAGCGCCGGGGCGATGCGCCGAGCAGTTCTTCGCCGGCAAAGCGGATACTGCCCTCGACGTGGCTGGTGGATGGCTCAAGCAGTTGCAGAATGCTGTGGGCCGTGACCGATTTGCCGGAACCGGACTCGCCCACCAGGGCCACGCATTCGCCGGGGCGAATATCCAGGTCGATGCCATGCACCACTTCGCAGCCATTGAAGGCCACCCGCAGGTTACGCAGTTCCATCAGGTTATCGGTCATCTCAGGTTCTCGGGTCAAAGGCGTCACGGCAGGCTTCGCCGATAAACACCAGCAACGACAAAATCAGCGCCAGCACAAAAAACGCGGTCAGCCCCAGCCAGGGCGCTTGCAGGTTGTTCTTGCCCTGGCTGATCAACTCGCCCAGGGAAGCGCTGCCGGCCGGCATGCCGAAACCGAGGAAATCAAGCGCCGACAAGGTGGCAATCGCCCCGGTGAGGATGAACGGCAGGTACGTCAGCGTGGCGCTCATGGCATTGGGCAGAATGTGCCGCCACATCACCTGCCCGTCGCCAACGCCCAGGGCCCGCGCGGCCTTCACGTACTCCAGGGCACGACTGCGCAGGAACTCCGCGCGCACCACGTCCACCAGGCTGAGCCAGGAGAACAACGACATGATCCCCAGCAGCCACCAGAAGTTGGGCTCGACAAAACCCGACAGGATGATCAGCAGGTACAGCACCGGGAGCCCGGACCAGACCTCCAGCAAGCGCTGCCCCACCAAGTCGATCCAGCCGCCGTAGTAGCCTTGCAACGCGCCAGCGGCGATCCCGATGACTGCACTTACCGCCGTCAAGGCCAGGCCGAACAGCAGCGAAATACGCGTACCGAAAATCACCCGTGCCAGCACATCGCGGGCCTGGTCATCGGTGCCCAGCCAATTCTCGCGGCTGGGTGGGCTGGGGGCCGGTGTGGTCAGGTCGAAGTTGGGTGTGTCGAAACCAAAGGCAATCGGCGCAAACCACTGCCAGCCGCCCTGCCCCTCGATCAATTGCTTGACCGCGGCGCTGCGGTAGTCCGGCTGAAACGGCAGCTCACCGCCGAAATCCTGCTCGACGTAACGGGTGAACGCCGGGAAAAACCACTGGCCCTGATACGACACCAGCAACGGCTTGTCATTGGCCACCAGCTCACCGCACAGGCTGAGCCCGAACAGCCCGAGAAACAGCCACAGCGACCACCAGCCACGGCGATGGGATTTGAACCGCGCCCAACGGCGCCGGCCCAAGGGAGACAACGTGAGCATCAGTTAGCCCTCCGGGAAAAGTCGATACGCGGGTCGACCAGGGTGTAGCAGAGGTCACCCAGCAGCTTTATCAGCAAGCCGAACAGCGTAAAGATGAACAGCGACCCGAACACCACCGGATAATCCCGCGCCACGGCGGCTTCGTAGCTCATGCGCCCGAGGCCATCGAGGGAAAAGATCACTTCGATCAACAGCGAGCCGCCGAAGAACACCGTGACCAGTGCCTGGGGCAAGCCCGCGACCACCAACAGCATCGCGTTACGAAACACATGGCCGTACAACACCTGGTGTTCGCTCAGCCCTTTGGCGCGGGCGGTCACCACGTACTGGCGCGATACCTCGTTGAGGAAGCTGTTTTTCGTCAGCAGTGTCAGCGTTGCAAAACCGCCGACCACCAGTGCGCTGACCGGCAGTACCAGGTGCCAGAAGTAGTCGGCCACCTTGCCCAGCGCCGACAGCTCGGCAAAGTTGTCCGACACCAGCCCGCGCACCGGAAACCAATCCAGTAAAGTGCCGCCGCCAAACACCACGATCAGCAGCAAGGCGAACAGGAACCCGGGCATCGCATAGCCAATGATGATGGCTGCGCTGCTCCAGACATCGAACGCCGAACCGTTATGCACCGCCTTGCGAATCCCCAGGGGAATCGATACCAAGTAGGTGATCAGGGTTGCCCACAGGCCCAGTGACAGGGTCACCGGCAGCTTTTGCACAATCAGGTCTGTGACCTTGGCGCCGCGAAAGAAGCTTGAGCCAAAGTCCAACTGGGCGTACTGCTTGAGCATCAGCCACAAGCGCTCTGCAGGGGGTTTGTCGAACCCATACTGGCGCTCGATATCGGCCACCAGTTTCGGGTCCAGGCCACGGCTGGCGCGGGATTCTCCACCCACCGTCTCAACGTGCCCACCACCCACGCCTGCGCCTGTGCCGATCCCCTGCAAGCGTGCGATGGCCTGCTCTACGGGACCGCCCGGCGCGGCCTGCACAATCGCAAAGTTGACCAGCAAAATGCACAACAAGGTCGGCACGATCAGCAGCAAGCGCCGCAGGCTATAACCCCACATGGGAATAGTCTCCAGTGTGTTGCTGCATTTGCGTGCGGGTCAGGCTGTTCGGGCTGATTTCCCACCAGGTCTCAAGGCCCACGTCATACAGCGGCGCCACCTTTGGCCGACCGAAGCGGTTCCACCAGACGGTGGAAATTCCCGGCGGGTAGTAGTTGGGAATCCAGTAGTAGCCCCACTGCAACACCCGGTCCAGGGCCCGCGCGTGGTGCAGCATGCTCTCGCGGTTATCGGCCTGCATCAGCCCGGCGAGCAACGCATCCACGGCCGGGTCATTCAGCGCCATGAAGTTGTTGGAACCGGGGTCGGCGGCACTGGCACCGCCAAAATAGTTGAACAGCTCGCCGCCCGGCGCCTGGGACACCGGGTAGATGTTGACGATCATGTCGTAGTCACGGCTGCGCACCCGGCTGGTGTATTGGGCCGTATCGACCTGGCGGATATCAAAACCGATGCCGATTTGCGCCAGGTTGCGCTTGAACGGCAGCAGCAACCGCTCAAAGCCTTTCTGGCCATTGAGGAAGGTGAAGCGCAGCGGCTCGCCCTGGGCGTTGACCAACTGGTCGCCCTTGGGTTTCCAGCCCGCCTCTTCGAGCAACTTCAGCGCCTGCAACTGCTGGCGCCTGATGTTGCCGCTGCCATCGGTTTTCGGGGCCTGGAAGACCTGGGTGAACACTTCATCGGGGATTTTCCCGCGCAAGGGCTCAAGAATCTTCAACTCCTGGGCATCCGGCAATTGGCTCGCCGCGAGTTCGGTGTGGGAGAAAAAGCTGTGCTGGCGCAGGTACATGCTGCGCATCATTTGGCGGTTGCTCCACTCAAAGTCCCACAGCATGGCGATTGCCTGGCGTACGCGACGGTCCTGGAACATCGGCTTTTGCAGGTTGAATACGAAGCCCTGGCTATTTTCTGCCGCACCGGGCGCGAGGTGTTCGCGCAACAAACGGCCATCCTGCAGCGCCGCACCGTCGTAACCGATGGTGAAGGCCGTGGCGGAAAACTCGCGGTTGTAGTCGTAGGCGCCCGCCTTGAGCACTTGCTGTGAAACGCTGACATCGGAAAAAAACTCGATGCTCAGTTGATCAAAATTGTACAGGCCACGGTTGATTGGCAAGTCTTTGCCCCACCAGTCCTTGACCCGTTCGAAGTGCACCGTTCGCCCGGCATCCACGCGGCTGACCCGATACGGGCCACTGCCCAGCGGCGGTTCAAAGCCGCCACCGTTGGCAAAGTCACGACTGCGCCACCAGTGCTCGGGAAGCACTGGCAACGTCGCCAGGTCCAGGGGCAAGGTACGGTTTTCGCGGGTCTTGAACACGAAGCGAACCTGGGTCGGTGATTCCACCAGCACCTCGGCCACATCGGCAAATTGCAGGCGGTATCTAATACTGCCCTGGGTGGTCAGCAGCTCGAAGGTGTAGCGCACGTCTTCGGCGGTAATCGGCGTGCCATCGTCAAAACGCGCCGCCGGGTTCAAGTAAAAGCGCAGCCAGCTGCGGTCCTGCGCCAACTCCATCTGGCGGGCGACCAGGCCGTAGACCGTGTAAGGCTCGTCAAAGGAACGGTATGCCAAGGGTGAATAGAGCCAGCCGTCCACCGTCCTCACACCTGTGCCTTTGTCGATGTAGGGAATCAAGTGGTCGAACGGACCGGCATCCAGGGACGAGCGCCGCAGGCTACCGCCCTTGGGGGCATTGGGATCGACGTAGTCCAGGTGTTGAAACCCCGGAGCATATTTGGGGGCTTCGCCATAAACCGTCAGGGCCGGTTGCGGCGCCGCAAAAACCACCGGGCCTGATACCAGGTAGAGCCCCAGGCAAAGCGCCAGTAGGGTGAATCGGGGGAGCATCGGGCTAAACCTCATGCAGGGCAATGAACCGCACGCTGCACACACCAGGTATGTGCAGCGAATCGGCCTGTTTTATAGAGCAGCACTTAGATCTATTGATTATAAAAATCAGAAGTTGTAGCTGACTCGGGTATAGAGGATGCGACCAAACGGGTCGGCGTATTTCGGGTCGTAGCCGCTCTGGAAGGCGTAAGTCTGGTTGCTGAATGGTGGAGCGCGGTCAAACAGGTTTTTCGCGCCCAGCGTCACAGCCAGGGACTTGCTCCAGTTGTAGGTGCCTGCGAGGTCCCAGACGTTGTAGGAGCCCACGGAGTTGTGGGTTTCGGGGTCGGAATCGCGGTAGCCGCTGGTGTAGCGGTTAGTCAGGCTGACGCCCAACGGGCCACGGGCCCAAGTGCCGGTCAAGCTGTGACGCCAGCGTGCAACGGCACCCGCAGTGGAGAATTCGCCACCACGAAAATCACCGAGTTTGTCGATGAAGTCGCCTTTGAGCTCCTGCTGGTATTTGTATTGGTTGACGTAAGTGCCTTGCAGGCCGATGCCGAAGTCACCGATGGCGGTGCTCGGGAAGCGGTAGTCGAAGCTCACATCAACGCCGTTGGTCTTGGTTTTACCCAGGTTGGCCAGGCCGGTCACGATGTGATCGATGGAGCCGTCAGCCTTGCGAATCAGGCGGTCGCCGTAAGCATCCGGGTCCTCGAATACCGATGATTCCGGGAACTCGGCGATCTGATTGGCGATGCTGATCCACCAGAAATCCAGGCCGGCACTCAGGCGCTCAATTGGCTGGAAGACGAAGCCAAAGGTCACGTTGCGTGCGGTCTCCGGGCTCAGGCTGCCGTTACCGCCGGTTTGCCGGCGAAACTGCTGGGCGCAGTCGCGGTTGCCGATCCCGCCGTTAGCCGGGGTGCCACCTGGGCACAAGCGTGGGTCGTTGTAGTTGGCCACGGTGTAACTGGTGTAGGTCGGGTTGTACAACTCATACAACGAGGGCGCACGGAAGCCTTCGCTGTAGGCACCGCGAACCACCAATTCCTTGAACGGCTGGAAGCGGAACGAGTATTTCGGGTTGGTGGTGCTGCCAAAGTCGCTGTATTTGTCATGACGTACAGCGGCAGACAGTTCCAGGCTGTCGAGTACCGGTACGTTGACCTCGGCGTACTCGGCCGAGACGCTGCGATTGCCACGCACCGCACCGTTAGGGTCTACGCCCAGGCTCTGCACGGTCTCGGCAAATTGGGCGAAGTCTTGATGGAAGTCTTCCTTGCGGTATTCGCCACCCAACGCCAGGCCCGTGGGACCTGCGCCAAACCAGTCACCGATTTCACGGCTCACGCGCCCGTCAATCGACTTGACCCGGCCAACGGCGGTGGCGTAATCGCCAGACACGCTGCTGGACGCCAGCAATGCCCTGCCCGCGGCGTTCTGCGGGCCGAACGGGTTGATCACGCCGTTGGCGATACCTTGGCTGATGGTCTGGTCATTCACGTAACCATCGAGAATGGTTTGCACCACTTTGTTCTGGTTGTAGGAGGCACCGACGTTGTAGTCCCAGTCTGCCACGTTGCCTTCGAAGCTCAGCAGCAGGCGCTGGCTGGTGTTGTCATCTTCGTGCTTACGCGCGCCGGCATCGGTTTCGCGCCAGTTCACGTCCACCGGTTTTGTCGGGTCCAGGGCGAAACCGGTGGGGCCAGGGGTGATGCCGTTGCCAGGATAGAAAGCCGTACCCGGATTGACCTGGGAGCCCATCAAGGTGCCCGGACCAATCTGCGTACGGTTTTCGTTGCGCGCCCAGAAGTATTCGAGGCTGACGGTATGGTCATCGGCCAGCTTGCCGGTGGCCTTGGCGAAGGCCGAGGTTTTTTCGGTTTCCGGCACCAGGTCCAGGTAGCTCCACAGGCTTTGGCGGCAAATACCATTACGTGATAACAGGCCCGGCGAGTTGCAGCCGGAACCGGCCAGCGGGTTGGTGGCGTTGCTGCCCTGGCTCCAGTTGGCCGGCGCTGCGGTGCCCGAGGTGAAATCCAGTCCGCGACCGGGTTGGTAGTTATAGGTGAAGTCGCGGTCCTTGGCGGCCAGGCGTGTCTGTTTGTCGTAGCTGACCACGCCGAACACGTTGAAGCGGTCTTCTTCCAGGTCGCCAAAACCGTAGCTGCCGCTGAAATTGTGGCTGTCGCCGCCGCCGGATCGGGTTGGCGAGTCGTAGTTGGTGGAGAGTTGGCCGCCGGTCAGGCTGGTCTTGGTGATGAAGTTGATCACCCCGCCAATCGCGTCGGTGCCGTACAGGGCCGAGGCGCCATCGCGCAGTACTTCGACGCGGTCGATGGCGGCGAACGGGATGGTGTTCAAGTCCACGCCCGAACCGTTAGTGGTATTGACGGCGTTGTTGCTCAGGCGCCGGCCATTGAGCAGCACCAGGGTTTTGTTCGCGCCGATTCCGCGCAAGTCAGCATAGGCTGCGCCGCCGCTGCTGGAACCCACCGAACGCCCGGAGCCGACGGAAGACTGGTTGGCCGAGATACGGTTGATCAGCTCCTCGGTGGTGCTGACACCCTGCTCACGCAGTTGCTCGACTCGCAGGATGGTCACCGGCACGGCCGTTTCCGCGTCTACCCGGCGAATCGCCGAGCCAGTCACAGTGACTTTTTCCAGGCGATAGTCAGCGCTTTTTTCGCCTGCCGGGGTGGCGTTGGTGGGCGCCACGGGGGCTACGGGTGCAGCCTGCACCGTCAACCCCTGTTCGCTGTCACTCACTTGCAGGCCGCTGCCCTGCAACGCTTGGTTCACGGCTTGCAGGCTGCCTAAATCTCCCCGAATGGCGGCGCTGCGCTTGCCTTGGACCAACTGCTGATTGAAGGAAATCATCACCCCGGTCTGGCGTGAGATATCCAGCAGCACCGTATCGAGTGGGCCGCCGGCGATATTGAAGGTGAACACCTGGCCGGCCACTTCCTGGGCCATTACGGATGTTGTGCAGATACCCATCGCCAGCGCCGCCGCCAGCGTAAGTCGGGGTAATTGTTGTTTGAATAAGAACATCGAGGGTCTCCCTGTTGTGTGTGTCTACAGGGGATGAGCAGCGGCGCGCGGATTTTTATAGGGCTGTGGTTAGGCGAAGATGCTATGAGTTTATAACCGCTTTAACGCGCCTCAATGCTCACCCAGTAATCGCTGTGGTACGTCACGCGAATCGGCAACGAGTTTTGCAGTAATTGCAGGGTGCGGTCGGTGTCGTCCAAGGGATAGATGCCGCTCAAGCGCAGCCTGGCGACGTCCGGACTCAGGCGCAGGATCCCGCGTCGATAGCTGCGCAGGCTGTCAATCACTTCGCTCAAGGCCCGGTCGTGGACTTCAAGGCGCCCCTGGGTCCAGCCCACTTCGTCACCCTTGAGGGGGCCCAGGCCGAAGGTGCGCTGTTCATCAAAACGCACGCTTTGCCCAGCCTCGACGATTTGGCGCGCGCCTTGGCGGGTAATGACTTCGACCCGTGAATGCAGCATCACCAGGCGCGTGGACTCATCGTCTCGCTGCACCAGGAACTGGGTACCCAGGGCACGAATCTGTCCATGCCGGGTTTGCACCACGAACGGCCGCGCCGGGTCCTTGGCCACATCCACCAGCAATTCGCCGTCTTGTAGCTCCAGCAAACGCAGGTTTGCGTCGAAACGCGGAATCACCCGGCTTTGCGCGTTCAGCGTCAGCAAGCTGCCATCGTCCAGCGTGAAGTGCCTGCGCTCACCGGTGCCGGTGTACAGCTCATCGGTATCCCCCAGCCAACCTTGGCGACGCCCGAGAAACAGCGCTGCCAGCGCGACAACACCCAGGCTGCCCGCGACAAAACGCCGGCGGCTGGACGGCGCTTTGAGGCTATGCAAAAGGCGCTCGCTGGGCACCCCCTGCAACGCATGGTTGCGCAACAGGCGCATGCCACCGCTCATTTGATCGATCACCTGGCGATGACGGGCGTCCGCCGCGCACCACACCTCAAACGCCTGCCGCTCCTGAGCGCTGACGTGCTCTGACTGCAGCAAGGCCATCCACAGCGCCGCCTCTTCCACCACCGTATCTTCCGGGCGCAACAGGCTCATGGCTGGGCCATCGCCAGGTAACAGCGCTTGAATGCATCGGCCATGTATTGCTGCACGCGACTGGTGGAGACCTGCAAGCGCTCGCCGATCTGGCTGTACGTCAGGCCGTCCAGTTGGTGGTAGAGAAACGCCGCCTTGGCCTTGGCGGACAAGCCATCCAGCAGGCGATCCACGGCCAGCAATGCCTCGATCACCAACGCCCGCTCCTCCGGCGACGGATGCACCGGCACCGGCGCATGCGCCAGGCTTTCAAGGTAGGCACGCTCCAGATCCTGCCGGCGCCAGCCCTCGTAAACCAGGCGCCGGGCGATGGTCGTCAGCAATGCGCGGGGTTCGCGAATGGAGGCTGGGTCCGGCAGCGACAGGACCTTGAGAAAAGTTTCCGAGGCAATATCCTGCGCGCCGTGATGACAACCCAGGGTTCGCCTGATCGAGCCGCACAGCCACTCGTAATCCTTTTGGAACATCTGCCCAATCAATGGGTAACCGAGGGGCTGTCTCACACCCATTCCTTGCTCCCTTACGAGACAGCACACCTGTCTCTAAATCATCTGCTGACGCCACCGAGGCAGCGGCTTGGAATAAAGGGAGCGACTGTGCCGCAGAGATGAAGCGTTTTGGAAGTAATAAAAAGTGAGTTGTATCTACAAAATGGATATAAGAAAGCCATTAATCGATTTCGCTGATTCCTTCTATTGGCCCGCAGTTGTTCATCCTTGCGCCAGGCACTTTGTAGAATGGACTCCACAGTCAAGTCACCACCCCCGTGGTGCCGGAGGTTCTCATGCGTTATCTGCTAATTGCCGTGCTGGGCTTGTTCAGCACATTTGCCGTCGCCCAGGGGCAAGCCCCTGCGCCTAATGTGAATGCCACTGCTCCCGCCAGCGTGGCGTACGACTATTCCCAGGACCTGGACATCGCCAAAGTGGTTCGAGTCAGTACCGATTCATCCACCGAGTGCGGTCCGGTCAAGGGCCATATGGTCTACCTCGACAGCCAAGGCGTGCGTCATGAGTTGGACTATGTGCGTCTGGGGGATGCCTGCGAGCGCGGCTGACCTTAACCCCAAAGCACCTTGCCGGAATGCGCAATACCCGCCACGGCCACCGCCAGCAGTACGAAGCAAGCCACCCGGTTGACGCCTCTGCGGTATTTGAGGGCAAACGGCTGGCGTGCGACCAGGATGTACAGGGCCAGGATCAGCAAGTCGATGATCACCCACAGCGTGGTCAACAGCGTCACGCTGGCGCTGAATGAGTCGGCGACGTGGATGAATTGCGGGAAAAACGACACGAAGAAAATGATGTCTTTCGGGTTGGAAATCCCCACCAGAAATCCAGTCCCGATGCCTCCGGCGACAGTCGACGAAGTGCCGCCCGGTGTGCTGCGCAGCCCTTGTAGCGCCAGGTAGACGATAAATAAACAGCCAAAAAAACTGATCCAGTTCAGCAAGGCCGGGTTAAGGCTGAAACTCCCCGACAGAATCAACACCGCGATCAACGCCAGCAACAACGACGCAACATTGGTGCCCAGGGCTGTGCGCAACGCTTGCCCGCCGCCGGCGGTCATGCTGGTGTTGATGATCAGGGCAACTACCGGCCCGGGCGTCGCGATCAGCACGAAGACGCTGATGACGTAGATGAGTATTAATGAGTGATCCATGTCGCAGCCGTCACACGTGAAAGGGGCTGCCAACATGCCGCAAGGGCGATTCGTTGAAAAACGTATAAACCTGTAACCTACTATGAGTATTAATCACAATGGCTCGCCCCCATGGTCGAACGCATCCCCCCGCTGTATGCCCTGCGCGCCTTTGAAGTCGCAGCCAGGTCGTCGTCTTTCACCCGAGCGGCAGAAGAACTGTCACTGACTCAAAGCGCAATCAGCCGGCATATCAAAACCCTTGAAGGGATTTTCGGTTGTCGTCTATTCGAACGGCATGGCCCACGGCTGGTACTGACACCGGCTGGCGAACGGTTGGCAGAAGATTTGAAGGTTGGCTTCCGGATTATCGAGGAAGCGTGTCTGCCCTTTCGCTCCAGCGCCGCGACTCTGCGACTCAAAGCCCCGTCGACATTGACCATGCGCTGGCTGTTGCGCGCCCTCGAAAAACTCAAGACCGAGCGTCCCGAACTGGTGGTTCAACTGGCGAGCGTCTGGATGGATTTCGACAGCGTGGACTTCTACGCCGAGCCCTACGACTGCGCGATCCTGCTCGGCAACGGGCAATTCGGCAGTGAGGTACAGGCCTACAAATTGTTTGATGAATGGCTGATTCCGATCTGTGCGCCGCAAGCGTCGGGCGGGCAACCGGCTTCAGTGGCCGATTTGGCCAATGCCGAACTGATCCACCCTTCACCTGACCGCCGTGATTGGCGGCGCTGGCTGGCAGCATTGGACTTGGGCGAACAGCTCAGCCTGGACCGGGGCAAGGTGTTCGACACCCTCGACCAGGCAATTTCCGCCGCCATGCGCGGCCACGGCGTCTCAATCGGCGACGTGCACCTGATGGCCGATGACATCCGCCAGGGCGACGTCAGTTTGCCGTTTCCAACGGCCGTCGCGTCTGGGGACGGCTACTACCTGGTGTGGCTGAAAGACAGCCGCCGCCAGGAGAAAATCCTTGAATTACGGGACTTTCTCGCACAGCAACAACCGGATATCGACCTGCCCGGCATCGAGTTCCTGGCCAGCAGGGAATAGCCAAGTGCGAATCAAACTGTGGGAGCGGGCTTGCTCGCGAAAGCGGTGTGTCAGTCATGCAAGTATCAACTGACACACCGCTTTCGCGAGCAAGCCCGCTCCCACATTTGGGAATTACCCCGGCGACTTGGTCGGATCCGCCATGCGCGGATAAGTGCGCTCTTCCTGAATCCGCCCATCCACACTGTGAATTCTCAACGACGCCGTCTTGTCACTGAGAAACTCCTTGGCCAAATCAATGATCGCTTCCTTGGTCGCCGCTGTTTTCGACGGCCGCGCCGAGCCCTGCTTGGTCAACGCCCAGCCTGTCCCTGTCTTGTTGATGTTGTAGGTATCCATGGTCTACTCCCTCGACTGATGAACACGGCACGCGGCAAACCCACGCCCTCTAACTGCGAGCGCGAGCACCGGGCAGAGTTCAAGGAAGTTGACGCTTCAAATTACCAGCGGCCTATAAATCAAAGCGATCCACTGCCCGTCGCCGCTCGTTGTCGTCCCGCACGTCATAGTTGGCCGTGGTCTGGATATTGGTGTGATGCGCCAGTTTCTGGGCGATGGACAGGTCGTGTTCTTCAATCACTCGAGTAATAAACGAACGCCTGAAGTCGTGGGGCATGATCTTCACCCCAACCTGCTCCCCGCGCTGGCGGGCGATGTAGTAAATCGCATGCTTGGTGATGCGCTCCCGAGTGATATGGCTGCCCCGGCGGATGCGATTGAACAGGAAAGCATCGTCTTGCTCGCCTTCCTTCAACTGATCACGCCGAAACTCCAGCCAGGCCTGCAACTTCACAAAGGCCCAGGCCGGGGCGTACTTGATCAGCTCCTTATTGCCCTTGCCGGTCACCCGCAAGCTGCGTTCAGCGAAGTTGACCTGGGCCAGGTCCAGATTCACCGACTCTGATTTACGCATGCCGGAGCCATACAGGATGCCGATCACCGCCGCGTCCCGCAGACCTTGAGGGCGCGGGTCGGCGGCGCAGACGTCCATCAATTCGCGTATCAGCGTGCGCCGCAGGTTACGGCCCTGGCTCAACCGCGTGCCGGCCATGGCCTTGACCGACCGCATCTTCAACAGGTGGTCCTGGCTGATCAAGCTCATGCGCCAGGCCTCATTCATCACACCGCGCACCGCATTGACGTACAACGACGAGGTATTGGGCGCGTAACCGTCCTCGCGCAATACGGCCACCAGGGCCATGACCTGCTCGGGTTGCAGCAGGTGCCAGTCAATGTCTTCAAGGTTGATGTCCTCAAAGCCCAGCCGGTCAGCGGCGTCCTGCAAGACGTAGCGCATGGTCAGTTGGCTTGAGGGGGCCAGACGTGTGAGGTAGAGGGTCAGCGGGTTGCGGATAGACTCAGTCAAGGTAGATCAGCCTTTGGATTAAATACATCGACTAACTGTTTGTTTAATATATGTATTTAGTGAATTGGCGAGCGCCGAGTCTAGCGCAGGTCAATCGCCGGGGCTATTCCTGATCGTCCGTACGGTCCTGGGTCTGGGTTTGGAGCTGGGCCGAGTCGGCATCCTGCTTTTGCATCACCGCAAACCAGTGTTGGCGCATGAAGTCCAGGAACGGCTTGGGTGCCTTGGCAAAGTCTTGCTCATCGCCATAACAACCCGGCAGCGGCAATTCGGTGCCCTGCTCCTTGTACTGGCTGACCAACGCCTGTTGTGCGGCGATGCTGCAGTCCTTGGGCAATGGCATGCTCTGCAAAGCGCCGGCCTCCTCATCCCACCAACTGGCGCCGGAACGGTCGACGCCACGCAGGCGATACTTTTGCGACTTGCCCGCGTGCATGATCAGTTTGAAGTCGTTGGGGCTCACATCGCTGGTGCAGGCGCGTGAGTAGCCCACCGTGACCTGGCTGATGCCATCTCCCAGCAGGTCGGTGACCCTGGTTGCATCGGTATTGAAGTGCGCGCCAGCGTCAAACTCACAATGCTGTACGTCGTCATAGAGCATCCACACCCGCTTGGGGCGGTCGCCGTCGAGCAGGTACTGGGCAGCGTAGACAAAGGCCGACTGCGTGCCATCGTCGTCACGTTCGCGGACTTGTTCGGCGAGCACCAGCAGGTTAGTGCCTTGCTGGTCGCTCCAGGTGTAGGCGCCGATCTGCTTGCCCCGCACCTCGACGCCGTCCGGTACCTGGTCGATGGAGGTGAGCGTCACCCCGTCATTCGCCCACACTGCAGAGGCGCAAGCCACCGTCATCAAAAACACCATTAACACTGGCCGTAAACGCTGCACGCTATTCATCCGACTACCCAGGCGAGAGATGGCTTACTTTACCGGCAGTTGCGGGGCAATGCAGAGAAGATTCACGAACAAAGATCCGGCGTTAACTAGCGTGTCGGAAAAGACTACTGCGTATGCGCGACGCGAAAGGTGTCGTTTGTCCGACTTCCTGTGGATTAGCTGAACCCTACCTGTCTACCCGCCAAATAAACGACTTTTTCATCGGCCTTTCATATTCGTTCTACATTTTTGCGCTTAATCTTGGCTCCACGACTTGAGAACACAGGGTAAATTGCGGACTAACCTGTTGATTCCGCTTTACCTTTGAGCGTTTTGGTCTTTACTCACGAAAGCCACGGAAGACCTCACTGCATCCCATCAGGACTGTCGAATGAATGCCATGAATCCACGCTATTTTTAATCGAATGCCTGCAACACAAGGCTGTCGATTACCGTTTTCTTTACGCTCCAAGTTGCTCTAACCCGAGGTAATGAATCTTTGAAACCGTACCCTATTCATTGCGTGTCGATCGTTATCCCGGTCTACAACGAAGAAGAGAGCCTGCCGGAGTTGCTGCGCCGCACCACGGCCGCGTGCAAGCAGTTGGCTTATGAATATGAAATCGTTCTGGTAGATGACGGCAGTCGCGATAGCTCAGCGCAGCTACTTGAAGACGCCGCCGCCGAAGAAGGCAGCCAAGTCGTTGCGGTGATACTCAACCGCAACTACGGCCAACACGCCGCAATCATGGCCGGCTTCGAACATTGCCGCGGCGATGTGGTGATTACCCTCGACGCCGACCTGCAAAACCCACCCGAAGAAATCCCGCGCCTGGTCGAGCAGGCCGCACTGGGTTACGACGTGGTCGCCACGGTACGCAACAACCGCCAGGACTCCGCCTTCCGCCGCTGGCCGTCCCGCCTGATCAACCTGGCTGTGCAACGCTCCACCGGCGTTGCCATGAGCGACTATGGCTGCATGCTGCGCGCTTACCGGCGCACCATCGTCGACGCGATGCTGGCCTGCCGCGAGCGCAGCACGTTCATCCCGATCCTGGCCAACAGCTTTGCCCGCCACACCACAGAAATCCTGGTGCATCACGCCGAGCGTGAGCATGGCGAGTCCAAGTACAGCGCGATGCGCCTGATCAGCCTGATGTTTGACCTGCTGACCTGCATGACCACCACGCCTTTGCGCCTGCTCTCCATCGTCGGCTTCAGCCTGGCGGCCCTGGGCATGTTGTTCGCCTTCGCGCTGATCGTCATGCGCCTGGTCTTCGGTGCCGGCTGGGCGGGCGACGGCATGTTCGTGTTGTTCGCCGTGCTGTTCGTGTTCACCGGTGGCCAGTTCATCGGCATGGGCCTGCTGGGTGAATACCTGGGCCGCATGTACAGCGATGTTCGGGCCCGTCCACGGTTCTTTATTGAAAAAGTGCTGCGCAACCAACCGGCAGCACCGGCACAGGCCTTCACGGTTGATGGCCTGACCTCCACCCATACCTCTACTTCACCTTCCGATCAGGTTTCGTCATGAATTCAAAAGCCGTTGTCTTCGCTTACCACGATATTGGCTGTGCAGGCATCGAAGCCCTGCTCAATGCGGGTTACGAAATTGCTGCCGTCTTCACCCATGCCGATGACCCCAAGGAAAACAACTTCTACGGTTCCGTAGCCCAGCTGTGCGCGCGTAACGGCATCCCGGTGCACGCTCCGGAAGACGCCAACCACCCGCTGTGGATCGAGCGCATCGCCAAGCTCAACGCGGATTTCATCTTCTCGTTCTACTACCGCAACCTGCTGAGCGACGCCCTGCTGGCCACCGCCAGCAAAGGCGCGTTCAACCTGCACGGTTCCCTGCTGCCGAAATACCGTGGCCGTGCACCGGCCAACTGGGTACTGGTCAAGGGCGAAACCGAAACCGGCGTGACCCTGCACCGCATGGTCAAGCGTGCCGATGCCGGCGCGATCCTGGCCCAGCAAAAAGTCAGCATCGAGCGCACCGACACCGGCCTGAGCCTGCACGCCAAATTGCGTGAAGCCGCCAGCAACCTGCTGCGTGACGCCTTGCCGCAACTGGCCCAGGGCAAACTGGCCGAAACCGCCCAAGACGAAAGCCAGGCCACCTACTTCGGTCGTCGTACCGCAGCAGACGGCAAGCTGGAATGGAAAAAGCCTGCTGAAGAGTTGTTCAACCTGGTGCGTGCCGTTACCCAGCCGTACCCGGGCGCCTTCTGCGCCGTGGGCGAACACAAGCTGATCGTGTGGGCCGCCGAAGTCGTCAAAGGCAACGAAGGCCTGGCCCCTGGCCGCGTGATCAGCGTCAACCCGCTGCGCATTGCCTGCGGTGAAGACTCGCTGGTGGTCAAGTTTGGCCAGCGCAACGAAAACGGCCTGTACCTGGCCGGTCCTTCCCTGGCCGATGAGCTCGGTCTGGTGGACGGTTCCGTACTGCGCGGCGCCGAGTCCGGCCGCAAGCCACGCCGTACCCGAGTACTGATCCTGGGTGTGAACGGCTTCATCGGTAACCACCTGTCCGAGCGCCTGCTGCGTGACGACCGTTACGAAATCTATGGCCTGGACATCGGTTCCGACGCCATCGAGCGCCTGCGCAGCCACCCGACCTTCCACT
>Ga0247816_10000735_pt1 | contig 17550 bp, 11 predicted proteins | sample UWRJL209509C1_FD_179930 | JGI IMG/M metagenome (GOLD analysis project Ga0247816, IMG submission 179930) | Plant litter microbial communities from Arlington Agricultural Research Station in Wisconsin, United States - UWRJ-L209-509C-1 | ecosystem: Environmental > Terrestrial > Plant litter >...
GGACCCGCCGCCACCGCCGCCGGAACTGGATGAGCTGGCTGCCGTGCCCGACCAGGACGCCGTGGTCGCGGTGGAGAATCCCGACACCGCCGAGGCGAAGTAGACCGCGTTGAACGGGGCGGAGCCCGCGTACCAGCCGGGCTGCTCGCCGCTGCTGGTGTAGTACTCACCGAGCACGGTCGACCATTCCTTCTCCTGGCCGGTGAGCACGGCGATGGGCAGCAGCCGTTCGTACAGCTTGAGCACCTGGCCGCTGTCTGCCCGCGTGCGCAGGGCGCCCGTCGGGCTCTGCAAGACCCGAAGCCGATCGGCTTCGGCGAGTCCGATATACACGGTGACGCCCTTCACATAGTCGCGCAGTTCCGCGCCGGCCTTCGTCAGTGGACGCACGTCAACGGCAATCGCAATGGTAGCAAAACCGGCCAGCATGCCCACGACCAGGAACAGTGCCGGCCAGGCGCCGGCGACCTCGGTGGACAGGGCGATCACCGCGAAGACGACGCTGAGCGCCCCGGTGAGATTGGCCAGACCGATCAGCCAGGGCCGTACGGCGGTGCCCTTCTTCTCGCGCAGACCGGCGGTCAGCTGCCGCTTGCGCTCAGCACTCTGCACCTTGTGCAGCGCGGTGCCGAGTGTGGTGTCTTTGGCTTTGAGGTCGCGCACCGTGCCGATGGGTTCCCCCGCCGGGAACAGGGCCGTCAGGATGGCCTGTTCGGTGGGGTCGAGGCCGTCCCGGCTTTTCAGCTCGAGCAGGTAGTGGTCCTTGCCCTCGGCCTCGAGCACCAGCACGTTGCCGCGCACGGCGAACTGCAGGAACTGCGCCGTCATCGCCCGGCTGGGGGCCCTACCGCCGCGCACCCCGCTGACCTGCAGCAGGTTGACGCCCGTGGGCGGCAGGTACTCGGGGACGATGGTGGGGCGGCCGGGTGCGGGACCCCAGCGAGTCACGCGCAGGATCAGTCCGAGGGCGAAGAGGGCCAGGCTGGCCAGTGCTGCGGCGAGCGCGAGGGCGGGGAACGGGTTGGCCGTGAACGAGTCGTCGCGGGGCACGAACGTACCGTCCTCGAAACCGACCACGACGGTGAGGCCTTGGTGCGCGGCGAGGTCGACGGCTTGAGCCTGCACCACCCCGTCGGTGTCCGGCCCGGTCAGGGTTCCGCAGGGTGTGGACGAGTCCGCGTCACCCTGGTAGCAGGCCGTGCTGCCGGTGAGGCGGGGCAGCAGTTCGTCGGCGACCCGCACGGTGGCCGAGACAGTGCCGAACGGCTGGGCCCAGCCGGTGCCGTTGACCTCCCAGTACAACTCCTCGTCGTCGGCGTTGTCGGGGTAGAGGATGACGTGGGTCTGCCGGTAGCTGATGACGTAGGTCTGGTCGCCGTGCACGAAGTCGTCGTCGGCGATGACGACTTCGAGGAAGTCGGCGTCGTCGTCGTCTTCGACCTCGTCGGTCTCGTAGTCCAGCGGCGTGCCGGCCCCGTCGGTCACACTCTCGATCTGCGGCGAGGTCGGCTGGTCACGGTAGTGCGTGGGGATCAGCCGACGGATGCCCCGGTTCTGGTCGGTCTCCGGAAACGTGGCAACGATGGTCTCGGTGGTGAGCAGGCTGGAGTAGCCCTCGTCGGTGAGCCCGACGGTGTAGTCGGAGTGCCAGGACGGGAAGGTGAAGTCGTCGGTGTCGGCGGGCACCGCCGCCACCGGCGGGTGGGCCGCCGTGGCTGCTCCGGGCGGCTGCGTCACCGCCAGTGCGGTCACCGGCGCGGCCAGCGCCAGCAAGCCCGAGAAAACCAGCACCAGCACAGGGCGAACCGATCGACGCATGCCCTCACTCTAGCTATCTCGGCGGACGACCCTCCGCCGACCTGATGCGCGAGTGCGGCTCAGGCGTGCTGGATGGTGATCGACGAGGTGCGCGGCGGATGCTCGAACAGGTCGAGCAGAGCGGGCCGCAGCTCGGCCATCCAGGCGCCGTAGCCCGCCTCGTTGAGGTGCAGGCCATCGGTCGACCAGCTGGTGCTGAGCCCGCCGTCCGAGTCGGCCAGCGCCGGCCAGAGGTCGAGGTAGCGGGCCTTCACGGTCGGCGCGAACTGGCGCACGTGCCGGTTGATCGAGCGCAGCAGTTCGACGAAGTCGGGTTCCCGCGGCGGCACCGATTGCACGAGGAGCCGGGTGGTGGGCATGGGCTTACGAAGCGAGCACATGATGGTCTCGATGTTGCGCACGATGTACTCGTCGCTTCTGCGCCAGCCGACATCGTTGGTCCCCACCTGCAGCACCACGGCGTCCGGCGCGAGGTCGACCACCAGGTCGAGGCGGGCGATCACCTCGTCGGTGGTGTCGCCGTTGACGCCCAGGTTGTGCACCGCGTATTCGGGGAACCACTCGTCCCAGCGGGCGCCGGCGCTCAGGCCGTCACCTATGAACACCACCGATTCCGACATCCGAACTCCTCAACGCTGACCGCGCAACGCACGCTTCCACTATGCGCCCAGCGGTCAACCCTGACTAGGGGGCCGAGCTGGAAACCTGCTCCTTCTCGGCCGCGGCGGTGATGCGGTTGGCCATGCCGGTGAAGATCACCCCGTGGAACGGCAGGATCGAGAACCAGTACAGCCGCCCGCCGAGGCCGCGCGGGAAGAACACCGCGCGCTGGTGGTAGATCGAGCCACCGTCGTCGGTGGGCTCTGCGCGCATCTCGAGCCAGGCCCGGCCGGGCACCCGCATCTCGGCGCGCAGCCGCAGAAAGCTGCCCCGGTCGATGCGCTCTACCCGCCAGAAGTCCAGGGCGTCTCCGGTCTGCAGCCGGGCGGCGTGCCGGCGACCGCGGCGCAGTCCCACGCCGCCGACGATTTTGTCCATCCAGCCGCGCACGGCCCAGGCCAGCGGGAAGGAGTACCACCCGTTGTCCCCGCCGATGCCCTCGATGACCCGCCACAGGTCGGCCGGTTTCGCGGTGGTGTGCTTGACCTTCAGGTCGGTGTAGACGAGGTGGCCCGCCCAGTCCGGGTCGCTGGGCAACGGGTTGCTCGAGGCACCGTCGGTCGCCGCGTTCTGCCAGCTGGTTTCCACGTCGCCGTCGCGCATCCGCCCCAGTGCCAGTCGCACGGCCCGGCGGTAGCCGGTCAGGCCCCCGACCGGCGGCGGGATGACCTCGTCGATGTCGTTCTCGTGCATGACGCAGTCGTACTGCAGTGACGCGATGATCGGCACGGCCAGGCTGCGCGGGATGGGCGTGACCAGGTTGACCCACTGCGACGCCAACCACGGGGTGAGCACAGGCAGGGCCGCGATCGGGCGCTGGTGCAGACCGGCCTCGAGGGCGTAACCGTTCATCATCTGCCCGTAGCGCAGCACATCGGGCCCGCCGATGTCGAAGGTGCGGTTCACCTCCGGCGGCACGGTGGCGGCGTTCAGCAGGTAGTGCAGCACGTCGCGCACCGCGATCGGCTGGATCCGGTTACGCACCCACTTGGGTGCCGGCATGTACGGCAGCACATCGGTGAGGTGCCGGATCATCTCGAACGAGGTGGACCCGGAACCGATCACCACGCCGGCCTGCAGTGCCACGGTGGGCACCCCGGAGCCGAGCAGGATCCGACCGACCTCTGCCCGGGACCGCAGGTGTGGGGAGAGTTTCCCCTCGGCCGGGTGCAGACCGCCCAGGTAGACGATGCGGGAGACCCCGGCCTCCGCGGCGGCCGTCGCCACGTTCTGGGCGGCGAGACGTTCGGTCTCCTCGAAGTCGCCCCTGGCACCCATCGAGTGCACCAGGTAGTAGAAGACGTCCACATCGGCGGATGCGGCGGTCACCGAGGCCAGGTCACTCAGGTCGCCCTCCCGGATGTCCACATCCTTCGCCCAGGGCACATCGGTGAGCTTTTGCGGCGAGCGCACCAGCACCCGCACCTCGTGCCCGGCCTCGAGAAGCCGGGGAACCAGGCGACCACCGATGTATCCGGTGGCACCAGTGACAAGGACGCGTTGCGTGGTCATGGCGTCAGCCTAGGGTCGGAGCCTGGGCCGCACCTGCGCGCCGGGCCGATCTGTGGCCCGATCGAGCTGTGGCCGGATCGGCCTGTGGATGGATCGGGCGGCGCGGGCGGGCTTCGGGGCACAATCCAGGGATGCTTCTCCGACTCGACCCGCGGTATCCCCTCGTGTGGCGCACTCCCGACACGATCCAGCTCGGGGTGGATCGACCGTTGACGGTGGTGCCGGGGGTGACCGCCCCGTTGGAGAGCGTGATTGCGGCCCTCCGGGTCGGCGTGCCCTGGTCGGGTGCGATGATGCTGGCCCGGCAGGCCGGCGCGACGGATGCCGCCGCCGCCGCGTTGCTGCAGGCGCTGCAGCCGGCGCTGGTCGGTCCCGCCGCCCCGCCCGACGCCGAGCCGGCGCTGCCCCGGGTGTGCGTCGACGGTGATGGCCCGACCGCTGGACGCATCCGGGCATTGCTGGCCGACCTGGGCATCCGCTCGGTGGCCGACGCCGACGCTGGGATCGACCTGGCCGTGATCGTGGGTCACTTCGTGATCGCCCCCGAGCAGCACGGCCGGTGGTTGCGCCGGGACGTGCCGCACCTGCCCCTGGTCTTCAGTGATGCCGAGGTGCGCATCGGGCCGCTGGTGGAACCGGGCGCCGGCCCGTGCCTGACTTGCCTGGAGCTCGGCCGGGTGGACGACGACCCGGCCTGGCCGGCGATCGCCAGCCAGCTGCTGCACCGCACGGCACCCACCGAGACGGCCAGACTGAGCATCGAGGCCGCCACCATCACGACCGGGCTGGTACACGACCGGGTGGTCGGCCGGTCCCACGAGTTCTCGGCGGCGTCGCTGGCGGTCGACGCCGAGACCCTGTCGGTCAGGCGCCGCGCGCACCGGCCGCACGAACGGTGCGGATGCCGATTTCTGCCAGAAAACGTGATCGTTCTCGCGGGGAACGCTGCTGGGCGCCGGCGGCCGACCAGCTCAGGGCCAGGCGCCGGCGGGCGCGCGTGATGGCCACATAGAGCAGCCGGCGTTCCTCATCGATCTGGTCGAAACTGCCCGCGTAGCTGATCGGCACCAGCCCCTCGGACAGGCCGACGACGAACACCGCATCCCATTCCAGCCCCTTGGCGGAGTGCATGGTCGCCAGGGTGACCGCGGACACCGTGGGTTCGTGCTGGCCCGCCTGCCGCTCCATCAGCTCGTCGGTGAATTTGCGGAAGGTGGTGCCGGGGGCCGCCTGATCGACCAGCCCCATGATCGCGTTCAACGCCTCCCACCGGTCCCGCACCGCACCCCGGGTCTCCGGGGCGGTCTGGCTCCACCCCAGGGACCGCAGCACGTCGCTGACCGACTTGAACAGGGGCTCACCCATGATCGAGACCGAGGCCGCACGCAGCTGCATCACGGCCTGCTTCACCTCCGGCTGGTCGAAGAACCGCTTGGACCCGCGGATCTGGTAGCTCACGCCCACATCGCTGAGCGCGGTTTCGAGCAGGGCGGCCTGCACATTCACCCGGTAGAGCACCGCGATGTTCTCCGGCGCGGTGCCTGCTTCGATGAGCTCGAAGATGCTCTGCGCCACCCCACGCGCTTCGGCCATGTCGTTCGGGTAGTCCCGCACCCCCGGCTCCACCCCGGATTCGGCCACGGCCGCCTGCAACGACAGTGCGCCGGGCCGGCCGCGCATGAGCTGGTTGGCGGTGGCCACGATCGCGGCGGTGGACCGGTAGTTCTGCTCCAGCCGCACCACGGTGGCGTCTTCGTAGTGCTTGGGGAAGTCCAGCAGGTAGTCGCTGCGGGCGCCCGCGAAGGAGTAGATCGTCTGGCTGGCGTCACCGACGACGCAGAGGTCTCGCCGGTCGCCCAGCCACAGCTTGAGCAGGTCGTACTGCAGTGGGGAGACGTCCTGGAACTCGTCGACGACGAAGAACCGGTACTGCTCGCGCACCTGCAGGGCCACGGAGGGTTCGGCCTCGATCATGCCGGCCATCGCCAGCAGCACGTCTTCGAAGTCGATCTGCTTGCGGTCGTCCTTCAACCGTTCGTAGCCGTCCTGCATCGACAACACCTGGTCGATGTCGAGCCGGCCGGGCAGCGCGCGGCTCGCGGTGGCGTACTGGTCGATGCTGAGCCCGCTGGTCTTGCGCCATTCGATCTCCCCGGCGAGGTCACGCAGGGTCGCGGTGTCGAGCTTGAGTTTGAGTACCTCGGCGACGTGGCCGAGCAGCCGACCCTTGCCCTCGAGGATGCGCGGGGCCATGCCACCGACGACGTGCGGCCAGAAATAGTTCAGCTGCGACAGGGCGGCGGCGTGGAAGGTGCGGGCGGCGACCCCGCCGGCGCCGAGCTGACGCAACCGGCCGCGCAGTTCGGCGGCCGAGCGGGCGGTGAAGGTGAGGGCCATCACCCGGCTGGGCGAGTAGGCGCCGCTCATCACCCCGTAGGCGATGCGGTGCGTGATCGCGCGGGTCTTGCCGGTGCCGGCGCCGGCGAGCATGACGACCGGCCCGATCAGGGCCTCGGCGGCGATGCGCTGCTGGGCGTCCAGGCCGCTCAGGAGCGATTCCGCCGTGGCTGTCTCGGCCGCCGCGAGGTGCGGCCGGTCAGACACCCGTCGGCACCTGCGGGCCGGTGGCCGGAGCCAGGGCCAACCAGTCGTCGATCAGGGCCCTGGCGATCGATGATGGACCGGGCAGGATGATCCCGGTCTCCTCGGTCGACAGTTCCTCCCGGCTGAACCAGCGCAGGTCGAGGATCTCGGTGCCGTCCGGCACGAGCCCGCCGGAGAGCTGCCCGTCGGCCAGTCGGGCGGTGAAGCCGACCATGATGGATGCCGGGAACGGCCACGGCTGTGAGCCCTGGTAGACCGGGTCTGCGACCCGGATGCCGGACTCCTCGAAGACCTCACGCACCACCGCGGACTCGAACGACTCCCCCGGTTCGACAAAACCGGCCAACAACGAGTACCGGTTGCTCTCCCACATGGCGTTGGACCCGAGCAGCACCCGGTCGAGGTCGTCGGTGATCAGCACGATCACGGCAGCATCGGTGCGCGGGAAGACCTGGCTACCGTCGACCGGGCAGTAGCGCACCCAACCGGCGGACCGCACCTCGGTCGCCGCACCGCAGCGCGGGCAGTGCGGGTGCGACTCGTGCCAGTGCAGAATGCCGGCCGATTCGGTGAGGATGCCGGTGTCCCGGTCGGAGAGCAGGGTGGCGTACTGCCTCAGTCCCACCCACCGGCTCTCATCGGGTTCGAGGGCGGCGGCAGCCTCATCGTCGAGCGGCACGGCGACCAGGGCCGTGCCCACCGGTTCGGCCGTCTCGACCGACAAGGACCGGCCGAGATACACCAGCGGCCGAGCGCTGCCGGGGTCGGCGGGGGCCGGCTGGGCCAGGTCGGCCGGGGCCAGCAGCAGCAGGCGGGCCGGCTCATTCGCGCCGGCCGGCGCGAGCAGTGCTTTTCCGTGCCAGAGCGGCAGCAGCCGGGTGGCGGCATCCGCCCAGAGCCGGTCGAACAGATCCGGCTCGGCCCGGCTGTCGTGGTCACGATCGACATCGTGCCTGGACAGTGGCAAACGGGCCGTGAACCTCGACGACATGGTGACCCCTCACGGCTCAGGCAACACGTGCCGAGATTGACTGCAGGCGTGGCGAATGGCCGCGCTGAGGGGAAGTCGACCTAACCTAGGAGGCATGGCCAGATCCCATCTCACTCTAGCCGCGTTGGCCACCAATGCAGTTCCAGAGCTCGACGTCGCCCACGCCCGCAATCACAGTCACGGAACGAACGGTTCGTTCGACTCCGCACTGCTCGTCACCCGCGACGATCAGGAGCTGATCATCCGGGTTCCCACGTCGCAGGCCGCCGAAACCGAGCAGTCCGCCGACCTGGTCGCCCTGCGTGCCCTCACCGTGGGCAACCGCAGCCGGCTGCCGTTCGACGTGCCCGTGTTCGTCGGTCAGACGCCGTTCGAGAACACCCGCGCCGTGGTCTACGAGCGCCTGCCCGGCGACGCCTACGATGCGGATGCCCTCACCGGCCATGAGGGTGTGTCCGGTTCGATCGGCCGCTCGATCGCGGCCATCCACGGCCTGCCGACCGCGTTCATCGGTGATGCCGGTCTGGTTCAGCAGAGTGCGCAGGACTGCCGCACCGCCACGATCGAACTGATCGACCGGGCCGCGGACACCGGCAAGCTGCCCGCTGCGCTGCTGCGCCGCTGGGAGCTGGCCACCGACGACGACTCGCTCTGGCAGTTCGCGCCGACCGTCATCCACGGTGCCCTGGCCGCCGAATCGTTCCTCATCAGTGACGACGCCGTCTGCGCCGTGCTGGGCTGGTCGGCGTTGAGTGTTGGCGACCCGGCGCGCGACCTGAATTGGCTTCTCGCCGCCCGCGGCGACGCGGCCGAGACCGCCCTGGCGTCGTACTCCGCCGCCCGGCAGGGCACCGACCCGCAGATCGTTCAGCGGGCGATGCTGTACGCCGAACTGGAACTGGTGCGCTGGTTGCTGCACGGGGTGGACACCCGGGACGAGTCGATCGTGCAGGATGCCGTGTCGATGCTGGACGGTCTGGTCGACAATGTGCACAGCCACACCACGAATTCACTGTCCAGCGACACCGGCCCCATCCTCAGCGTCTCCGACGTGGAGTCGATGCTCAAGGACACCCCGCGCCCGGCGACGACCGGATCCGTTGGTCGCAACAGCGACGAGAACTCGGACTACGGCACCAGCGAGTTCGCCGACACCGGGTCGTTCGCTCGGGTCACCAGTTACGACGGCACCGGCTTCGACGACGTGCCAGCCGATGCCGCGTCGGCTGATGCGGCATCGTCGGATGACGCCGAGCCCACCGAGACCGACGCCCAGGCCCGCACCAGGTCGTCCTCGGAGTAGAGCCGTTCCGGGGCGACGATGCGATCGTCGGCGACGAAGTAGAACACGGCGTCGACGGTCTCCGGGTCGATGCCCTTCCACCGCGCGTAGGCGAGCCGGTACAACGCCAGCTGGGTCTGTTTGAGTTCCAGGTCGGCGGCGTCCCGCGGCGCCTTACCGGTCTTCCAGTCGACGACCTGGTAGCCCGTCTCGGTGCGGTAGACGGCATCCAGTTTGCAGATGAAGACCTGCCCCTTCAGCACGTGGTGGATCTCGATCTCCACCTCTTCCGGGGCCAGGTTGGCCCACGGTGACCGTTCGAAGGTGGCCTTGAACCGCTCCAGCTGGTCCAGTTCGCGGGGCATCATGTCTCCGGCCGCGTCCAGATCGACGTCGAGGTCGAGGTCGAGCTCGTCCCGGCTGGCGTCGATCAGGCTCGCGTCCAGGAGAGCGCCGGTCGAACCGGTCATCGATCGTTGCTCCACCCAGGAGTGGAACAGGGTGCCGAGGCGGGTGGCGCGGTAGGGGCGTTCGGGCATCGGCCGCCGCAACCGGGCGAGCACGGCCGCCGGGTCGTCGACGTAGTCCTTGAACCTCGACGCCGGAATGCGGGTGGGCAGGTCGAGCCGACCCGGCCCGGCCAGGCGTTCGGCCCGTTCGGTCAGCAGCAGCGTCACCTCTCGCGACCACGCGGTCTGCAGGGCGGCCTCGTCATCCTCTGCCGCCTCCACCGTGTGCGCGTGCACCAGCGCGGCGGCGGCCTCCACGACCGGGCGGCGGGTGCCGAGCGGGTCGAACGGCCAGACCTCGGTGCCGTCCTGGTCGGAGGCGGGCTTCTCTTCGTGTTCGCTGGCCTCGGGCAGCGCGGCGATGAGCCCGGCCTCGGCCAGTTCGAGCAGGTACCGGCTGGGCTTGCGCACGGTCACGCCGCTGCCCCAGAACGCTCCGGTGAGCAGCAGCTGCTGCTGGGCACGGGTGGTGGCCACATAGATCAGCCGACGCTCCTCGGCGTCGTGCCGGTCGGCGAGTTCCTGCTTGTAGGTCTCGAAGTCGAGGTCGAACGAGAGCTGGGTCTCGTGGCCCAGCCGGCGCAGTTCGGGCAGCTCGGCCCGGTCACCGCGGAACGGGTAGGGCAGCTCGCCGAACCGCAACCACCCGGAGACCTCGCGGGACGGTGCCGGCAGGTTCTTCTCGGTCAGCCCGGGAATGGCGACGTAGTCCCACTCCAAACCCTTGGCGCCGTGGATGGTGAGCAGCTGCACGGTGCCCGGTTCGGCGGCTTCGCCGCGGGGACCGAGGTCGTCCTGTCGTTCCGCGCGGGCCAGCCAGCGCAGAAAACTGCCCAGGGTACCGGTCTCGTCGCTGTCGAGGAACGCGGAGACGGCATCGTGGAAGGCGTACAGGTTCGCCAGGGCACGGCCGTGCCCCTCGTTGGCGACGAGTTCCAGATCGAGCTGGATCTCCTGTTCGATCAGGCGCACGAAGTCGAGCAGCGGCAGGTTGGCCCGGCTGCGCAACCAGGCCAGCTGCCGGCCGGCCTGGCGCAGCCGCTCCCGCCCGTCGGCGCTGAACCCGGCCAGCTGGCCGTGCGAGTCGGGGGCGGAGGCGACGAAGTCGAGGGCGTCGACCAGTGACCGGCTCTCCTCGGTCGCCACGGATGCGCGCAGTTTCGCCTTGAGTTCGTCGGGAACGGCCTTCTGCGCCCAGTCGTGCGACGCCAGCCAGCCGGCCACCGCCGAGAGCGCCTGCAGGTCGCGCACACCGATCCGCCAGCGGCCGCCGGTGAGCAGCCGGATCAGGTCACTGCCCGCGGCCGGATCGTGCACCACCCTGAGCACGGCGAGGATGTCGGCGACCTCCGGGGTGGAGAGCAGCCCGCCCAACCCGAGCACGTGCGCCGGCACCCCGTGTTCCCGCAGCACCTCGGCGTAGAACTCCATGTCGCGCCGGGCACGGAAGAGCATCGCGCCGGAGGCCGGCGTCTCGGTGCCCGCGGCATCCGTTGCCCGGCCGGCAAGCCGGTCGGCGAACCAGCGGGCGACGGCGACGGCCTCGTCGGCGATGCTCTCGTGCATGGCCGCGGTCACCTCGCCGACCGCCTTGCCAGCTGGCACCTTGAGGGTTTCCACCTGGATGCCGTTCGGCCGGGCCCGCAACTGGGCGCTCAGCGGGGCGACCAGGGCGTTGGCCGCAGCCAGCACGGCGACCGGGTTGCGCCAGGTGAACGACAGCGACATCGACGGCGCCTGGGTGTTGGGCAGGTCGGCGAAGTCGGTGGAGAAGCCGAGCAGGTTGGCCGAGCTGGCGCCGCGCCACCCGTAGATGGACTGGTGCGGGTCGCCGACGGCCATCACCGGGTGGTGCGCGAACAGGGTGCGCAGCAGCTCGGTCTGCAGCACCGAGGTGTCCTGGTATTCGTCGAGCAGCACGATCCGGTACTGGTCGCGGGCGCGGGCCACCACGGCCGGCACCTTGCGGCAGACCTGTAGGGCCAGCGCCACCTGGTCGGAGAACTCGATCAGGCCCTGCCGGCGCTTCTCGGACTGGAAAGCATCGGCCAGTTCGGCCAGCACCGGCAGCGGGGCGACGGCACTGATGGCCTCCTGCACGGAATCGTACGGTTTCTTCTTGCGCGGGTTGCCGTACGGCAGGTCGGCGAGGTAGCCGAAGCTGTCGGCGAGTTTGCGCAGGTCGTGCGGCGCCGATTCCTCACCGGGCACGAACGGGGGCGGGTTCTCGGCCAGGGCCCGGCTGAGCGAGAGCACGGCGTCGGTGACGGCATCCACCCCCTTGCCCACCCGCACCAGACGGCTGTCGCCGTGCGCGACGACCACCCGGCGGGCCAGCAGCCAGGCGCTGGTCTCGCTCAGCAGCACCGACTCCGGTTCCCGGCCGAGCAGCAGCGCGTTGTCGGTGAACAGCCGGCTGGCGAAGGAGTTGTAGGTGGACACGGCCGGCGCGTTGAACAGGTCGGCGGAGTCGGTGCCGGCCAGGGTGCCGTCGGCGTGCGTCGTGGGCATCAGCCCGGCCTCGACCAGCTGGCGGATGCGGCCGTTGATGCGCTCGGCCAGTTCGCCGGCGGCCTTGCGGGTGAAGGTGAGGCCCAGAATCTGGTCGGGCCGGGCGTGCCCGTTGGCCAGCAGCCAGAGCACCCGGTTGGCCATGGTCTCGGTCTTGCCGCTGCCGGCGCCGGCCACCACCAGGGTGGGGGTGAGCGGCGCCTCGATGACCGCCTGCTGTTCGGTCGTCGGCGGGAACATGCCCAGCGCGTTGGCGATGTCCAGCGCGGACACCGATCGGATGGGATTCATGAACTGACCTGCTTGATGACGTGGATGCGGCACGAACCGTAGGAGCGCGGATCGAGGCAGTGATCGGCGATCTCGGCGACGAAGGTGGCCCCGCCCATGCCGGCGGCATCGTCGGTGACCCGCTGGGTGAAGGCGGCGAGTTCGTCGGCGCTGAAGGCCGGCTGGGTGGGATTGCGGTAGTTCTGTTTCTGGGTGCCGGAGGAGACGATCACCAGCCGGGCCCCGGCGAGGTCCATGCCCGGTTCGATGCCGTCGATCACCCCCTGGGAGAAGGCCAACTGGTAGGCGCCCAGCTGCGGGTGTTCCGCCACCCCGGCATCGCTGGTGGGGTCACCCTTGCCGGTCTTGAGGTCGACGATCACGGCCCGCCCGTCGGGGAGGCGTTCGACCCGGTCGATGGTGCCGGACAGCACGGCCCCGTCGAGCTCGAGGTTGAACCGGCCCTCGGCGCTGAGCAGGCTGGTACCGGTGCGGGCGGCGTCACCCAGGTAGGCGGCGAGCCGGTCGGTGAGCTCTCTGGCCTGGATCTTCTGCACCCGGGACTGCCAGTCCGCGTCGAAACTCAGTTCGCCCCAGCGGGCGTCCACCTCGGCCCAGAGGGCGTCGGCGTCGATTCGGCCCGGGTCGACGGCACGGGCCGGGTCGGTGGCGTCTTCCATCACCTTGTGGATGATGGTGCCCAGGTTCGCCGCGGTGCTCGAGTCCCCGCCGCCGATCTGGCCGATCAGCCAGTGCAACGGGCAGGTCTCGAACGCCGACATGCGCGACGGTGACACCCGCACCGGCCCGTCGCCGGCCTCCGGGTCGTTCAACGGCCGGTCGGTGCTGGCCGGGCGCAGCCCGTACCACTCGTCGGGCGACGCACCTGGCACCTTCTCCCTGGCGAGCCTGGCCAGGGTGGCGGCGGCATCCGTCGCGCGGGCCGGCAGGGCGCTGGGCAGGGTCTGCAGCTTCGGGCGCAGGGTCTGGGTGAGGTCGCGGCGGAGGCGCCCCACCAGGCCGCGCAGCGACAACGGGTAGCGGGCCAGCGGGCTCCGGTCGGGCTCTGGCAGCAGGCGCAGGAAAGCCGAGGGCTGGTTCTCGTCGTTGTCGACGGCCGTGACCAGCAGCTCCGTCGTGCTGCGGGAGGCCGCCTGCGCGAACATGCGCAGCTCGTCGTGCAGCACGCCGGTGCGCGCCCCGGCCGGGTCGGGCTGCTCCCCCGCGGCCAGCACCGCCAGGTCACCGGGGCCGAGCAGCGACCCGCGGATGCGCAGGTCGGGCCAGACGTTCTCCTGCACGCCGGCGAGCACCACCAGGTCGAAGTCCCGGCCGATGGTGCCGCTGGGGGTGGAGACCAGCACCGATTCGGCCAGGGCCCGCGGGGCGAGGGTGTCTTCGGGCACGTCGGTGTCGACCAGGTGCTCGAGGAACAAGAGCGGCGGCGCGGCCGGGGTGCGTTCGACGAACCGTTGCGCGGCGGAGAACAGGGCCACCACAGCGTCGAGGTTGTGGTTCGCCTCGTCGGCGTCGATGCCGGTGCCGGCGGACTGGTCGAACCAGGTGGAGGCCAGACCGCTGCGCTTCCACAGCCCCCAGAGCAGTTCCTCGATGGTCGCACCGTTCGCGAATTCGGCGGCGGCCGTGCGCAGGTTCTCGGCGCAGGAGGTGGCGCGGCGGGCCGTGCGGTTGTCGATCCGGGACAACACTCCAGGGGTGCTGAACACCTCGACCAGGAGCTCGTCGGCGGACCGGTCGCCGTCGTCGGTGAGTTCCTGCTGGCGGAGCGCGGCCCGGAGCCGGCGCAGGGTGATCGGGTCGAGGCCGCCGAGCGGTCCACGCAATAGGTCGACGGCCGCGTCGGCGTCGAGCGGGCGCCGATTCAGGGTCACGTCCAGGGCGAGGATGAACGCCCGGACGGCGGGTTCGTCGCGGAGCGCCGCCTGGGAGGCCGCCACCTGGGTGGGCACTTCCAGGGCGGCGAGCCCCCGGGACAGGGCGGGGACGAGCGAGCCGGTGCGCACGATCACCGCCATCCGCCCCCAGGGCAGACCGTCGAGCACGTGTCGCTCGCGCAACCGCCGGGCGATCACGGCCAGCTGGTCGGCCGGGCTCTCGGTGACGACGGTCTGCACGGCGGCGGCAGTGGTCACCGCATCGTCACCGGCCGGGGTGTCCCGGCTGGTGCCGGCCGCGCGCTGGGTTCCGGCGGCCGCGGCGCCGATCCGGCCGGTGAACTCGCGGATCACCGCGCGCAGCTCCGGCCCGTGCCGGTGCACGGTGTCGAGGGTGAGAGTGGTCACCTCGGCCAGGCCCAGGTAGGCGCCGAGCCGGCCGAGCGCATCCGGGTGGGCGCCCCGGAACGACCCGGTGCTGAGGTCAGGGTCGCCGAAGGCGAGCACGGTCACCCCGCGAGCGGCGAACTGGGCGAGCAGAGCGAGCGTGGACTGGGTGGCCTCCTGCGCGTCGTCCAGGATGATCAGCCGCACCCCGGCCAGAGCGCCGAGCGGCCCGTCGACGGCGAGGCTGCGCGGGGCGTCCTGCACGATCGCGGCCGCGAACTGCACCAGTTCGGTGGAGTCGAACTGGCCGGGCCGGCTCTGATCCTTGATCTCCTGGTAGCCCCGAATGAACTCGGCCGCTGCGGCCCATTCCGGGCGTTCCTGCCGGACGGCGAGGTCGCTCAAGCGCTCGGGCGTGACCCCGTATTCAACCGCTCGCATCATCAGGTCGCGCAGCTCGGTGCGAAAGCCACGCAGGCCGCGCACCTCGGCGTCCAGCGGGCTGGGCCAGGCCGGCCCGGTGCCCTCGAGCACGTCGCCGCGCAGGATCTCGGCGATGATCTGGTCCTGTTCTCCGCCGGTGAGCAGGGTGGGGCTCACCCGGCCGGCAGCGACCTCGGCGCCCTGCACGATCTGGAACGCCACCGAGTTCATCGTGCGCGCCAGCGGTCCGTTCGTGGGTACCGCCAGGCGCAACGCCAACCGGTCGCGCAGCTCGGTGGCGCCGGTGCGGGTGGGCACCAGCACCAGCACCTCGCTGGGCGAGTAGCCCCGGTTCAGCACCCGGTCGGCGACGAGCTCCACCAGGGTAAGGGTCTTGCCGGTGCCGGGAGCGCCGATGATCGCGGCCGACCGCCCGTCGGCCAGATCCAGCACGGCTTGTTGGGAGGCATCCAGGGTCACGGCGGCCGCCGACCGGTCGAGGGCGGCGGGCTCGTGGACTAGTTCGGACACCGGGTTCATCACGGTCCAACGCTAACGGGTTGCGCCGACAGTGAACGTGGCCGGCCAGCCGCTGGGCATGTCGTAATCTGGGGCGAATAGGCAACCGAAAGGCGCATCTGGTGGATATCCGCATTGGCATCTTCAACTCCCCCCGGGAGATCAGCTTCGAGACGACTCAGGCCGCATCCGAGATCGAGGAGACGGTCGCTGCCGCCCTCGCGGGGCAGACCGGCTACCTGAAGCTCAGCGACAAGAAGGGTCGCGCGTACATCGTGCCGACCATCGGTCTCGCGTACGTCGAGCTGGGCTCCGAGGAGTCCCGCCGCGTCGGCTTCGTGGCCTAACGACTCATGGAGCTCCTGTTCGTCGCCCTCGGCGGAGCGATTCTGGGGCTGGCCGCGCGCTACGCGCTGCCCCGCCGGTTGACGCACGGTTCCGTGCTGGTTCCGGCGGTGGGCACGCTTGTCGCGTCGGCGGTCTGGGTGGCGCTCACCTGGTTGGGTTGGGCGTGGGACGGCGGCTGGATCTGGTGGGTGTCCCTGGTGGCTGCCGCTCTCGCATCCGTCGCCGTCGACCTGGTCGTCGGCAGACGCCGTGAGGCGGCCGACCAGGCCATGCTGCACTCGATCACCCGCACCGGCCTGCCGGCCGCCTGAGGCTCCCGGCGGGTTCACCGCGAACCAAGAACACCCTCACCGTCGCGGTGAGGGTGTTTTTTGTGCGCGGGCCGCGAGTTACGCGGTCAGGCCGAGGCCGTCCATCCGTCGGGTGTGCGCGGCGATCAGTTCGGTGAAGACCGGTTCGATGCGCGAGTCCTGCGCAACCGCCATCGCCGAGCGCGCCACCAGCAGGGTGTCGCCGACGAGTCGGCGGCCCCACAGCGCCAGGCGCGACTCCAGGCTGGGCTGCGCGCCGATCGCAGCGGAGAGTTCCTGCACCAGCACGTCGGCGCCGCCGTGTTCCCCGAGCAGGTGTGCGATGCGTGGTCCGACGTCGCCGGGCAACGCGTCGGAGAGCCGAATGAAGAAGTCGTCGAGCAGGCCACCGGTGAGGTAGCAGCTGAGCAGCAGTTCCAACCAGTCGTCGCCCATCGTCGCCAGCCGGAACCGGTCCAGCGCCGGCACGAACGGGCTCATCACCGTGGCGGGCTCGCCGTCGCGGCGGCGGATCTCTTCGATGAGTCCGTGGTGCTTCGACAGGGCACGGCCGGCGGCGAGGCTGAGCCCCTCCTTGGCGGCGAGATTCGGCGCGTTGATGACCGCCTTCGACAGGCTCTCGAACATGCCCAGCTCGAAGTATGCGGCCTGGCCGAGGTAGGTGAGCAGGTCGGGGACCAGCTCGGTGATGTCGACCTTGGTCGTGGCGCGCCGCTCTGCCCTGGCCGACAGCCGGGGCGTCTCGGCCCGCTTGGGGCGTTCACCTAACCACGAGATCACCTGCCAAGCATAGGTCCACGGCTGCGTTCCCGCCGCTTGCGACGACGAACGCGCGGCGGTGTCACCTGCCTTTGCACAGCACCGCCCTATAGTCTGGTGTCACTCACCGGCGTCGGATTCGGTGAATTTGCGCCTGAAGCGAAAAGACGGGCGCATCCCGCTTCTAGCAAGACAGGCAAATACACACGTGACCTTCGCTGATCTCAATATCGAACCGGACATGGTCCAGGCGCTCGCATCCAAGGGCATCCTCGAGCCGTTCCCCATCCAGACGCAGACCATCCCCCTCGCCCTCGACGGCCAGGACATCATCGGCCAGGCCAAGACCGGCACCGGTAAGACCTTCGGGTTCGGCCTGCCGCTGATCCAGCGGCTCGGGCTCAACCCCGGTCCCGGCGTGCAGGCGCTGGTCGTCGTTCCCACCCGTGAGCTGTGCGTGCAGGTCAGTGAAGACCTCGAACTCGCCGCGAGCAACCGCGACACCACCATCGTCTCCATCTACGGCGGCAAGGCCTACGAGGGTCAGATCGAGCAGATCAAGGCCGGCGCGCAGATCGTCGTCGGCACCCCCGGCCGTCTGCTGGACCTGGCCAACCAGCGTCTGCTCAGCCTCGGCAACGTGCGCGAGATGGTGCTCGACGAGGCCGACAAGATGCTCGACCTCGGCTTCCTCGCCGACATCGAGAAGCTGTTCTCGCAGACGCCGTCCACCCGGCACACCATGCTGTTC
>Ga0247816_10000736_pt1 | contig 17539 bp, 22 predicted proteins | sample UWRJL209509C1_FD_179930 | JGI IMG/M metagenome (GOLD analysis project Ga0247816, IMG submission 179930) | Plant litter microbial communities from Arlington Agricultural Research Station in Wisconsin, United States - UWRJ-L209-509C-1 | ecosystem: Environmental > Terrestrial > Plant litter >...
AATTCTTTTTATAAACGGCGATAGGCTTATTATCTACTTTTTTCAAAAAAAAAACAACTATTTTTAATCAAATAATAATACTTCCAAAAAATCTTTTTTAGCTGTCATGCGCTGCCTTTTTTTTTTTTTCCTTTATTATATTTTATACATTTAATATTTTCTTTATTTAGGAATGCTATAGAGCAAGTAAAATAAAGGCTTTATCAACTATTAAGGTGAGAAAAAATACACAACTAGGTGAGAAAAAATACACAACTAGGTGAGAAAAAATACACAACTAGGTGAGAAAAAATACACAACTAGGTGAGAAAAAATACACAAAATAAATTTTTTATATATGGTTTAAAAACTACATTTTTATGTTTAAAAGTTTTATACGATAGTGTAAAGTAGGAATAGGTAAGCCTAAATCAATACTAGATTTGCTTAAAGAAAAATTATTTTTTTGTAGGACAGATTGAATTATAGATTTTTCAATGTTTTTTAATTTAGACTTTAAATCAGTCGTTTCATATTCTTGTGCATCTTTATTTTCTGATAAATTCTTGATCTCTATATTTAAAGGTAAATTAAGTAGAAACCTTTGAGCAATTGAAATTAATTCTCTTATATTTCCAGACCAATGATACTTTAACAGCGATTGTTGTAAATCTTTATTATTTAAATCATGTGTATTAAATACAATGTCTAATTTATTAGCATATTCATTAACATAAGCTTTAAATAAGACTAAAATATCTTCAATTCTTTGTCTTAACGGCGGAACTTGTAAACTAATTACATTTAGTCTGTAATATAGATCATCTCTAAATAATTTTTTTTGAATTAAATCTATTAAATTAGATTTTGTAGAAGCAATAACCCTAAAATTAGAATGGATAAAATTACTAGATCCGACTCTTTCGCAGCCTTTTTCTTGTAATGCTCTTAATAATTTAGCTTGTATGTTTAATGGCATACTATCTATTTCATCTAAATATAAACATCCATTATGTGCTAACTCAATTTTACCAATTCTTTTTCTAGCTCCTGTATATGCTCCTGCTTCTGAACCAAACAGTTCAGTTTCAGCTAGATTTTCTGGAATAGCGGCACAGTTTATTGCTATAAATTTTCCTGATGAGCTATAGTTTTTATATATATATTTAGCCCAAAAATCTTTACCAGAGCCTGTTTCACCATGTAATAATATATCTATATTATATTTAGATATTTTCTCAATATTTTTTATAAATTCCTGCATGATAGAATTATTACTTGTTTGCATATGTTTTTTAATAAAATTTATTGTATTTTAATAGAAAAAAAACCATGCTAAAAGCATGGCGAATCGGAGATATTATTAAGGAACTACTCATTCAACTCTTTTTACATTGTTTCTCTTATTACTTTTAGCATTTGTCTTGCTCTTGCTACTCTTGAGCGTACTGTACCGATAGGTATATTCATTTCTTTAGCTGTAGATTCATAACTCAAGTTTTCTACTAACACCATGATTGCAGTATCACGCATATCTTTTGGCATATTTTTAAATATTTTTATTACATTCGTGATAGCTTCTTTATTTTCAAAATCCTGTTGAGGTTGATTGCAAATATTAGAAGATATATTATCTATCCAATTTTCTTCGCCGTCTTCTGTTGTATAGCTAAATTCATAACGATGATATGCCTTATGCATTTTATTTCTAGTTAAATTTAATGCAATGCCCATTAACCAAGTTTCAGGTTTAGATTTTCCTAGAAACGAATGAGCACATTTAATAGCTTCTACATAAGTAGTTTGAACTATATCTCTAGCATCATCTTCATTTCTAATTCTGCGTAATACAAAATGAAATAGGCGTTTATCGTAACTTTTAGCTAAGCTTTGAATATCTATTACTTTGCTAGATTCTTGATGTTGCTTGTTCATTATTATTACCTCTTACTATATTTACAATGTATGTAATTATTGAATGTAAACATATAGCTATTCGTGAACAAATGTTAAATATAGATAAGGAAAGTTGTTAATTTTATATAAAATGAACTTTAATATTTTTTAAACAACTAAATGTTATTATTAGGAAAAATCAAGACTATAAGTTATGCTATGAACTAAAAAGCTGTGATGGTCTTTTTTAAAATCTCCTAAAAGAATATAAATTTCTTTTAATAAACTATAGATAGTTTTGTTTATCGGATATTCTATGCAACTAAATAACAAAATCAATGATGTAAATGACTTTAGTGAAAGTACTTCATCATCTTCATCATCATCTAATGAATCTGCAAATTTTCAAGATCAACAATCTTTTGAAGATTTATTAACTAGCGATACATTAAATGATGGATCTCTTGGAAGTAATATCATTCAAAGCTTTATGAATGTTACTAATAATGTTCAATATTTTAAAAATGAAGCTAATACAGCTATAAAGAAAGCTTCTATGAATCCAGATATGGATAATATTTTAAAAATGATGCATAAAATGCATGATTATAGTAAAGAAACTACAGTAACTGCTAGAGTTATCAATAAATTTACTCAATCAGTTGACCAATTAACTAAGCTGCAATAATATATCATTAATTATAAAAAGATAAAAATATGCCATCTATTAATTTAAGTAAGCACCTAAAGTGCTTTTTTTTTATTCTAGTATTATTATGTTTAACAGCTTGTAGCCGTAAAATAGAATTACAAACTAATGTTTTAGAAAATGATGCTAATGAAATGGTAGGGGTTTTATTAAAATCAGGGGTATTTGCTGAAAAGAAAACAAGTAAAGAAGGTGCAACAGTTATAGTATCAGAAGCTGATATTGGTAGAGCAATGTCAGTTTTAACAGCTAATGGGCTGCCTAGAAAGCAAACTACTGGTTTAGGCGAGGTTTTTAAAAAAGAAGGTATGATATCTACTCCATTAGAAGAAAGAGCTAGATACATTTTTGGTTTATCTCAAGAATTAGAAAAAACATTAAATCAAATAGATGCTGTAGTTAGTGCTAGAGTTCATGTAGTTTTACCTGAAAGAATAGCTCCAGGTGAACCAATTATGCCTTCTTCTGCTTCAATATTTATCAAACATAAAAAAGGTTTTGATATTGACTTAATGACGCCTAGGATTCGTAGTATGGTTTCAACTAGTATTCCTGGATTATCTGATTTACAAAAAGATAAAATTTCAATTATATTCGTAGATTCTCAAGAAGTGAAAATAGGTTTAGAATGGACAATGGTAGGACCAGTTAGAGTAGATGCTAGTTCAGCTGGAACTTTACAGGCTATTTTAATGAGTCTATTTCTATTTGCAGGTTTAAGCTTAGCATTTGCGATTTTTTGTTTATTTAAACCACAACAGGTAAGAAAAATATTAAAATTAGATAAAAAATAGTATATATTTAGTATATACTAGGCTTATAAATAGATATAAATTATATATAATATGGCAATCACTAAATATACAAGAAATGTTTTATTCGGCTTAGGCTACTTATATATACAACTGCATAAGCCAGAAAAAGCCGCACAATTTTTAGCTGCTTTAAATCTATTAGATAATGATAATAAAGAAGCTAGAATCTTGCTGTCTGTAACTCAAGTTATGCAAGGTAAAAAAATAACTGTCGATGAATTTAATTTTGCCAGACGGTATGCACCGCCGGTTATTGTACAAATGCTAGCCAAAAGAACTAAAATTAATCCTACAATCAAGCCTAAAATAGTATGAGTTTAATTAAGAAAAAAATTCTTTTAGATAATTATACAGCTTATGATAAAGTGATTGATAATCATACTCTAAATCAAATTGAAAATTATAATAATATCCTAGATACAGCTAATTTTAAGGCTAATCAAATACTTAATCAGGCTTTAGAAGACAAGGAAAAATTATTAGATGAAGCTAACCAAGAAGCACAAAATATTTTATATGAAGCACAGCAGCAGTCGAGTACAAATTTAAAACAAACTACTCTACATATCGAACAGCTAATAGCAGCAGCTAATGACAAGGTACAAGATATAATAGTTAATTCTGAACAACGTACTAGACAAGAGGTATGGGATCAAGCTATTGAGCTAATAGACGCTTTAAATAATACTAAACAAGAATTTTATACGAACACACAAGATTTAATTGATAATATTATAAAAGTTATTATTAAAAAATTAACAACAGATCTTGAGACTCAAGATAAAATGCGAGTTTTGGTTGCACAAGTTTTTGAAAAAGCTAAAGAAATTGAAATAGCCACTTTATTTTTTAACCCTAAAGATTTTGAAAATTTACCTTCTTTACATATTCCGCATACATGGAAGGTTGAAAAAGATATTATGCTGGATGCTGGTTGGTGTAGACTAGTTGGTGCAGGCGGAGAATGGAAAACTTCAATTGCTTTTATTGAAAGAAAAATTATTCAATCGCTTAATTTAGATAATACTAACAATACATTAATTGATAGTATAAAAGATGAATAATATATTTAGAAAATATATATAATGTATTTTATAAATATCTTAAGATTATCTAGTAGATATCTAAAAAATAACATTCCTTTAGATAAAAATTTACTCAGTGAATATATAAAACAAATCGAAAGCAAAAATAATATTACGCAAATTAACAATTGGCTAGAGTTAATTGAATCCTTAAATAGTGAATTTAGTAATAATATAAAAAGTATTATAGCCGTTTTTATACCCATTTTTGAAGTTTGTTTAAGTTTAGATGCTTGGTTTGGCGGAGTAGATTATAAAGTTTTAGATAATCAGCCATATCTTAATTTTTTTGTAGATTTAATAATTCAAAATAAAAATTTATCTATAGCATTACAAGAAGTCTTAAGCGAAGAAAATTACCATATATTTCAGCAAGAACTCAATTTATTTTTTCGAGATATATTAAAAGTATTAACGAATAAGCCAACTGTAAATTATAGTCAAGATATAATTAAACAATGGTTAGCTAATAACTAAATATATATATTTTGTTATTTTTACTTATTTTTTATCATAATCAATATCAATGTTAAATATTTTTAACATTGAATGTTAAAAACTTTTAACATACAAAAAAAGAAAAAATCCAGTATTTATAAGAGTTATAGAGGTTTTTTCTCCATTTGCCTTCTTTATTCTATTACTAACTTAAAAATAATATTATATTAAAATTATTAGCTAATAAAAAACTTGTTAAATATAGTCCATTAAATATTCAGCAATGGATAAGTATATAATTCCTAATTGCAATATATAATATAATATTATATCTTTTAAATTTATGCCGCCATTAATTAATGAGAAGACACCTTTAATCAATCCTAATAATCCAGCTGGCTATAGAGATAACCATATAGAGCTTACTGAAAAAAAATCTTCTCTATCTAAATCTGCTGATCCCAAAATAGTTCCTAGCTTTACACAACAGCTATATACAAGATTTTCAAATTTAGTTAGTTGTACAGTTTCATATTTACCTAATCTATTTTCTCTAACAAACTCAAAAATAAATGTAGGAAGTAAATCAGGGCAAGAAATTAGGAATCGTGTTTTTTATTATAAAAATCTATTAAACCCTGAAGATTTTCCTGTAAAAGAAATAAATACTAAGAGAGAACAAGCTTATAAAATTCCATTTTATAATGAGGCAAAAATAAAAGATATAAATGGGACTAAAATTTTAGATGCACAAGAATTACTCAATTTTTTAAAACAAAACTTTCAATTTGATGATATGCTAATTCATCATGACCCTTTATTATTAGCAGTAGCTCAAAATTTAAAGCTGGATGCGGCTGAAAATCCGCATGTGAAAACACAAATAGGCGAGCAATTTGAGATAGTTAAAAATGAATTAATTGATAGAATAGATAATCCAAGACAGACTAATGCTATAAGGCTTGACTGTGCTAATCAAGGAAGGCAAGATAAAAAACTTGAACATTGGATAGCCGAAGATGTAAGAGTACCTTTTTCTATAGAGCAACAAAATGCTATTAAAAACATGAGTATTTAATAGCTAAATTATATCTAATTTATATATATTTAATATCTTTATTTTAATAAGGATTAATAGATATGCTAAAAGTTATTAACATAAAATGTTAAAACTTTTAGTATACAAAAAAGATGAAAAAATCTAATAATATGTTACTTGAAATATTGTTTATATCTATTTAATGAATAATTCATCATCAGGTTCTTGTCCATATTTTTCTTTATACATTTTTTTCATTTCTGTAATTTGTTTTTTGGCTATTTTGGTTATTGGGCTTTTTTGACCAGTTAATTCAAGGGCTGAATCCCACATAATATTATTGATTTTGTTTAATTTACCTTTAACTATAAGATTAGGATTAAAAAATAATCCTAATTCACATTTAATTAATACATTATTTTTAATCAGTTTGTTTATAGATTTAGATAAATTACCTTTATCCATGTGTAAATATTCAGCAAGTTTTGTTTGATTAAGGCTAATTAAGTTTCCATATTCTGCAATTCTACAAATAGCCAGCACAACTTTTATTTCTGTTAGACCTAGTTTATCATTCATGATTATTTCACTAACTGCTTCATAAAAAAGCATAACAAAACCATTAGTTGTTTGCATTTTTGGAGATGTTGTAAAAATTATAATTTAAATAGCTAAAAACATAAAAATTAAAAGTTGTATTCTGACACAACAAAAGTTGTATTCTGACACAACAAAAGTTGTACTGTGACACAACAAAAGTTGTACTGTGATACAACTCACTATGCTGAAATCCCGCTGTGACAAAGGAATATCAAATACCCCCTTCTATATCTATTTTCTTACTCTTATTAAAAATTAAAATTAAACAAAAATAGAGGACTAGTCATATATAAATTATTGAAAAATTGTTATAAAATTTATTAGCTTAATATTATATATATGATATCTATATAATTACTAAATGTTATTTATTTTTTAGTAAAAAAGTATACAATACCAGCAGTTATTATAGCATTAATTATAACAATAAAACCTGCCCAAGATAAATAGTAACGCCAATTTTGCTGTTCGTTTAAAGCTTTTTTAGCTAAAATATCTTCATGGAGCTTAATCAATAAATAACTTAATTCTTTTTGTTGGTTAATCATGTATTTACTAGTTTTATCCATTTTTTGTAAAATACCATCTATTTCACCTAAAAGTTGTGCTATTAAAGCTTCTTTTGTATTACGTTCCATAAATTTTTATTACACTAGAAAAGAGTTGTAGGATAGAATATATTTTATTTTTTGAATAATATTGCAAAAACATCATTTAAATTATGCTGGGCAGAAATAGCTAAACGTTTTATAGCTATCATTTTAACGCAATGTTCTCTTTCTTTTAAATCTTCAGTTTCTCTTAATTTTTGTCTATAATTAGTAGTATCAGCTAAAATAGCTGAAATAGATTTACCAATTATTTTTACTTTTTCAAATACTTCATTATAGTAAATTACGGCATTAGCATTTAAAATAAAATTTTGTTCTAAATGATGCAGTCCAAATAAGGCACTAAATTCTTCTTCAATAACATCTTCATTATCTAATTTATTGAAAACAATACGAATTTTTGTAGCTGGTATACCCATTGCTGATAGTGAACGAATGGTATTAATAGTATCAGACTGTTGTTTTTTTTCTTTAACTACGGGAATTAGAAAATAATCAAAATCTTCATGTGATCCATGATATTTTGACATCATATTAAGAAAATCATCAACATTTGAAGCTCCAACATCGATAATTGCCGTATCAATTACTAGTAATTGTTCTTGTAAGCCGCCAAATTTTTTACCCCGAATTTTTTCTACTTCCATACCATCTGCACTACTATCAGAATTTAAAGATTCGATTGAAAAAATTGGACAATTATTCATATATGGATGAAGTAAATGAGCTGAAATAGTACTTTTACCTACATTTCCAGAAAAATTAATTACTGCTACTTTCATATATAAACTCTTAAAACAATACTATTCGTATTATACTTTAGTATGTCTATATATTACAATGAATAATATTAAATCAATATAAATCCTTTACATAATATTATATTAATTATATATAATTTAATCTACTTATTGATATAATTAGATACTATTGATTTAATAATTTGTTATCATATATAATATATAAATTATTAGTTTTAAGGCTATTATGTTACAAGATTTACAGTTTGCTAATGATGTCAAAGTTCTTATCCAAGAAAAGCAAAAGCAGTCAGCTTTTGTGTATGTAAGAAATCATCTATCAATAATAGAAGAGGCATTAAACCAAGGTGCAAAAATTTCTGATATTCATAATTTATTACAAAAAAACGGCATTAATTTAACTTTACCTACTTTGCGTTTATATTTGCATAGACTGCGTAATGTTGGTAAAAAAACACAAAAACAAATAGAATCTCACCAAATTCAAACTAATGATAAATTTACGCCTCAAAATAATAATACAGCGGCTAATCCTATGAATAATAATCTTCAGTTAATAAAGCATCAAACTCCAGATTTAGAGCAATTATCTAAAGCATTTATACAACGTAAAATTTAATTTATTAAATATATTTAGGTAAGTATCCCCTCATAGCACATAAGCTTAAACATTTTAATAAACATGTGTTAAAAATATCTAAATAGGTGCTTTTTATAGATTAACTGCCAAGATTTTAGCAGTTGACTGCACCTTACGTGCTATGAGGGAATACTTACCTATATTTAACTAATAGTATATTATATATAATAAACTAAACTAAAGAATTTAGAACCTACTATGCGTTATTTTACTTTTAGTAATAATATAAATATTGATAATCAACAGATTAAAACAGTATTACACTTAACTAGACCCCGCCTTGCTTTATTTAGTAATTTTTTATCTTCTAATGAATGTGATGAATTAATAGATTTAGCTAGACCTAAAATGCAAAGGTCGCATGTAATTAATCCTATTGGTGAAGGTACGATTGAAGATAATGCAAGAACTAGTAATGGTATGTTTTTTCAAAGACAAGCGAATGAATTAGTTAGTAAAATAGAAACTAGAATTAGTAAATTATTAGATATACCGCTAGATCACGGCGAAGGTATTCAAATACTAAATTATCATATAGGCGGTGAATATAAACCTCATCATGATTATTTTAAGCCCAATGAAAAAGGCGAGCAGCCTTATATTAAAATTGGCGGTCAAAGAATTGCTACACTTTTAATGTATTTAAATGATGTAGAGGAAGGCGGCACTACTATTTTTCCAACATTAGGCGTAGAATTTATGCCAATTAAAGGCAGTGCGTTATTTTTTTATTATGAATTAGAAGATAATGACGTTGATATACATTCATTACATGGAGGCAGTCCTGTAAATATTGGACAAAAATGGGTAGCTACAAAATGGCTGCGGCAAAATCCATATTATAATAAGTAAATTATTTTGTAGATTTTATTGGTATATTTTGAACTTTAAAGATTTTATAAACACTTAAAAACGTAAACACAATATTTAGGAGAAGATTATGGCAATGGCAGCACCGTTTGCAGCAGCAATGTTAGGAGCAGCAACTGCATCAGCAGCAGCTACTACAGCCGCTTCAGTAGCATCTATTATTGATAGTACAGCAGCTAGTATTATGAATGAAAGGGCATCAGCTTTATTAGATCAAGCAAAAGCAGCTTTATCATTAGCAAGAAAAGGTCATGACTTAATTAATGCTGGTATCTAATAGTATACTTAGTTTTGTATTCAATTTTTTAAAGAAGTACCCTAGCGGTACTTTTTTTATATTATTTTTTATAAAAATATATATTTTTAATATCTAAAGTATATATACTGTATAAGTTAATTATATCAATATAGTAAAGTAATTATATGCCCTTATTAAATAAACTTACTCAGATTGCTAATGCAGCCTCTAAAAAAGTAGAAATTGTAGTTGCATTTTTCATTATAGCAATAGTATTTATGATGATTATACCTCTACCAATTTGGCTGGTAGATATATTAATCGCTTTAAATATTTCAATCTCTTGTTTATTAGTTATTCTATCCCTATATTTGGCTGGTCCATTAGCATTTTCTACATTTCCAGCTGTCTTATTATTAACAACTCTTTTTAGGCTAGCATTAGAGATTGCTACTACACGTTTGATTTTATTAGATGGTGATGCTGGGCATATTGTTGAGGCATTCGGTCAATTCGTAGTAGGGGGTAATTTAGTTGTAGGTTTAGTAATATTTTTAATATTAACTGTTGTGCAGTTTTTAGTAATTACTAAAGGTTCTGAGCGTGTAGCTGAAGTTTCAGCCAGATTTACACTAGATGCTATGCCTGGTAAACAAATGTCGATTGATAATGATTTACGTTCAAATGTAATAAATGGCGATGAAGCTAGAAGAAGGCGTAATGATTTAGCTCGTGAAAGTCAGTTATTTGGTGCGATGGATGGAGCTATGAAATTCGTTAAAGGAGATTCCATAGCTGGTATTATTATTGTATTTATTAACTTATTAGGCGGTGTAGCTATTGGTGTGTTAATGAATGATTTAACTGCCGCAGCTTCATTACGAAAATATGCAATTTTAAGTATAGGTGATGGTTTAATCGCTCAAATTCCTTCTATTTTGATTTCTTTAACGGCTGGTATGATTATTACCCGAGTTTCAAACAGTGCGTCTCAAGGCAGCTCTGCTCAAACTAATGTAGGTAAAGAAATGTTAGAGCAGGTTTTTAGTCAACCGCGTTCTTTGTATATAGCAGCAGGTGCTATGTTAATGTTTGCAGCTATTCCTGGTATGCCTTATATTATATTTATAATTTTAGCTGCTATTACTTCAGGTATTGCTTTTTTTAGTATTAGAATTAAAGAAAAAGCGACCAGTGGCAAAAAAACATCTCAAACTAAACGTGTACAGCCTAAAGATGAACATGGTCAAGTGGTAGATATTGTAAAAGATGCTAAAACTTTCGTACCAATTCGTGAATATGTAATTACTTTTAATGATAAATGGGCCAGACCCGCACCCGCTCATCCTGATATTATTGAAATAATTAATCATATTAGAACGGCTAAGAATCAATTAGTACAGGATTTTGGATTTTTAATGCCTAAAATTCATGTTGATTTTAGTCCTTCAGTGCCGGAAGATAAATATATATTTCAAATTTATGAGACTCCAACTTTATCAGGTACATTAAGAATAGGTAAATATTTAGCTCTACAAAATCAAAGTGTCTTAGAAGCTTTAAATATTGAGTTTGAAATTTGTGATAATGAGCCAATTGGTACTACTCAGTTATGGATTAACGCTAAAGATTTAACTAAATTATCTGAAGCAGGCGGTAAAGCTAAAGCTTTTGAAGAAGTATTAACACAAAGATTATTAGATAGTTTTTTACGTACTTGTAAGCAATTCTTTGGTATTGAAGAAATGCAAAGAGTATCAGTAGGCATGGATGAGATTATGCCGGAACTATCTAAAGAATTACAAAGAAGTATTCCTATACCCAAAATTACTGAAGTTTTTCAAAGACTTTGTGCAGAAAGAGTAGCGGTAAGAAATGTAAGACAAATTTATGAGACCTTAGTAGAGTGGGGACAAAAAGAACGCGATCCTGTGGTTTTGACAGAGTATGTTAGAATGACTCTTAGAAGGCAAATTTGCCATCAGTTTAGTAAAAATGGTATGCTGGCTGCTTTTTTACTTACGCCTGAAACGGAAGAAACTATTCGGGCAGCGATTAGACAAAATTCTCATGGAAGTTTTTTAGCTCTTGACCCTCCAATAGCTAAACAATTTTTACAAAAAGTTGCTAGTGCTTATCAAGAATATATTTATGATATTGTACCTCCTGTAATTTTAGCGTCTCAAGATATAAGAAGATATGTAAGAAAACTCATAGAAGACGAATATTTTACAATTCCAGTGTTATCATTTTCAGAATTATCTCAAGATATGAAAGTCCAGCCTATCGGTAAAATTGGGTTAGAAGATGAATAATATATACCAAGCAATTTCTGATTACTGCGATACTCTTAATAATTTTGAGAAAAATATTCAAAATTTAGATTTTGTAGAAGAAATCGGTCGAGTAATTCAAGTATTAGGTACTTTAATTGAAGGTAAAATCTCTAATGCTAAATTAGGTGATTTATGTGAGCTTATAATTCCAGAGAAACCAGATGAACCAATGCTGGCTGAGGTTGTAGGATTTACTAAAGAATCTGCTTTATTATCAGCCTTAAGCGCACTAGACGGCGTAGCTAGCGGAACTATTATTAGACCTCTAAGAAAAGCTCATAGTATTACTATAGGTCCTCATTTATTTGGTATGGTACTAGATGGTTTTGGACGTCCTTTATTTAAAGCTCCTGCTGCACATAATTTACAGCTTAGCGAAGAAGATAATTGGGAACCGTTTAGTACTGTGGTAATTAAAGAAGCTTTGGATGCAACTAAAAAACCACGTGTAACAGAAGCTATGCATACAGGTATTAGAGTAGTTGATACGGTTTTAACATTAGGTTTTGGGCAGCGCGTAGGTGTGTTTGCCGGTGCAGGCTGCGGTAAAACTACTCTTTTAGCTGCTATTGCACGCGGAGCAGATGTTGATGTAATTGTATTTGGTCTAATTGGCGAACGCGGCCGAGAACTGCGTGAATTTTTAGAGCATGAATTAGATGAAGATTTAGTCAGAAAATCTATTTTAGTTTGTTCTACTTCTGATAAAACTTCAATGGAGAGAGCAAGAGCTGCATTTACTGCTACTTCAATTGCTGAAGGTTTTAGAGATAAAGGCAAAAAGGTTCTATTATTAATTGATTCATTGACACGTTTTGCCCGTGCTCAAAGAGAAATAGGTTTAGCTGCAGGAGAACCTCCTGCCAAAGGCGGTTTCCCTCCATCAGTTTATACTATGCTGCCTAGGCTGATAGAAAGAGCTGGAAATAGCGAACAAGGCAGTATGACAGCTATATATACTGTTTTAGTTGAGGGAGATAATATAATAGATCCAATAGGGGAGGAAGCTCGTTCTTTATTAGACGGTCATATAATCTTATCTAGAAAATTAGCTGAACAAGGTCACTTTCCAGCTGTAGATGTATTAGCTAGTATTAGCCGTACTATGCCTAATGTAGTCAATGAAGAGCATAAAAATACTGCTACACGTCTTAGAATGTTAATGGCAAGATATAAAGAATTGGAATTATTAATTCGTTTGGGTGAGTTCAAAGAAGGTAGTGATGATTTATCTGATAAAGCTGTTGCACTGAATCAAGATATTATAAATTTTTTAAGACAAGATACTCGTTATCCAGCTGATTTTGATGATAGCTTTAGTCAATTAGAAAATATTACTAGTCGGTCACATTAACAAAATATAGATATTAATAATATAATATTTATATAATAAATAGATATGAAACTATAAATAATATGCAACAATTAGATATTTGGTTTAAACCTTGGGAATATACACATTTTAGCTGGATACAAGATAGTATTTTTGCTAGTTGTTCTACTCATGAATTAAAAATAGGCTATTTGCCATGGTGTAAACATATTGGCATAAAACATGATTTTACCCTTTATCAAACTTTATGGGTTGAAAAATACTGGCGTGAATCAGATATTTTAGTTTTAGCAATAAATTTATTAGGTAGTATGGTGACCAAACAAAAAGATGACATATCTAATCCAACTCTATTAAGATGGGCACAACAAACTTCTTTAGCTAGACCAATTATTATTAATGAAAATATTAAATTTAATAATAATTTTGAGGCGGGGATTAATTTTTTATATCAAATCATTCAATGTTACTGCTCCCCTGTTTGGACAAGATTTCTATTACAAATTCCTAAAAACTATATTGAAAATTCTCATATTTATAATCAGCCGATAATAAATGGAAAGATGATCTTAATAATTGAAAAATTATGGAATATGATTTTAAAAAAAATTGAATAATTTTTCATTTTTCGAAAATATAATAAATTAGGGTAACATAGCACATAAGCTTAAACATTTTAATAAACATGTGTTAAAAATGTCTAAATAGGTGTTTTTTATAGATTAACTGCAACAAGATTTTAGCAGTTGACTGCACCTTACATGCTATGAGGGGAGATACTTACCTTAATTATACTTAGACAACAATCTTGGATTATGTTTTATTTGCATAAGTATTTTAAATTATAATGTAAAGATATAATTATACTATAATATAGCTATTTATTAGATATAATATATCTAATTATTTTCTAATAAATAGTTATCTTTTATATTTTTTAATAAATTTCTAGCTCTAGATATTCTAGAACGAACTGTACCCACAGGTATTTTATCTATTTTAGAAGCAAGAGAATACTTTACATTATGCACTAATACAAGCTCTGCTGTTTTACGCATTTCATTCGGCATAGCATTAAATACATTATCTACTGATTGTGCTAATTGTTTTTGAGCTAAAATGTGGAATGGTGTTTTTTCATCAATACATTGATCAAGAATAGATGCATCATCTTCAATATAAAATATTGGTTTATTCTTTTGTTGATAAAAATGATTTTTAATAAGATTTAATGCTATACCCGTTAGCCAAGTCTCAGGCTTAGATTCACTACGAAAATTATGGATAGACTTGATTGCTTCAACAAATGTAGACTGAACTATATCATGTGCATCATCTTCATTTCTTACTCTATTTAATACAAAATATAATAAACGTTTATGATGATTTTTAGCTAAATTAGAAATAGTATACTGTTGTGATATTTCTTCTGAATCAATTAATGACATAATCTCCCTTTATGTTAGTTAACCTATACTAACATGCAAAAATCATGCCAATAATCTATTGAATGTTATAAAATTATTTCAATTTTTCTTTTACCATCAAAAGTAGCTTTATTACCTTGAACTGAGACCAGTCTATAACCATCTATAGTATCGCCTACAAAAAATCTTTGACCATCTTCTGTGGTAACACCTGCCATTTTACCAGACATTATTTGAGTTATCTTAAATGGTAAAAAACTTGATAGATTTAACATTCTAACATTAATTGGGAATCGAGGTTTATATTCTCTATTAAAAGATTCTACAGCTCTTTCTAAACGTAATCTATCTTCATCATCTAAATTACCTTCAATATTCCAGCCTTCGATATCAGTTTTAATATCAACTAATTTACTTAGTTGTAATTCCATTAATTTATTATCTAATATTGTAGCTAATTCTTCTCTTGAATAATATTTTTTAACTATAACTTTTTTGATTTCACCTTGCTCACTATTTTGATTAAGTTTTTCGCTAGCTACTGTTTTACTATCAAGGTTTTTTAAAGCAGAATCTCTTGGCAAAAATACACTAGCTGTAGCCCAGCTGGCTAACATTAATAAACCGCCTATAGCAAATACTTTAGATTTCCAAGACATTTTTATAGGTTCAATATGGTACTCTTCATTTTGTTGTAATAAAGAAAGAGATGAATCAGGCAATGAATTAGGAAGAGAATCAAAAATATTCCAATCATCATCATCTTGAGCTATACCAATCCAAATACCTTTTAAAAAAAAGCAATGTAAACGCTCTATAATAATTGGCTCAGTAATATAACTTCCATCTTCTGCTCTTACTTCGTCTAGCGGAGTTAAAATTAATTCTCCGTCTTGATATTCTAATGTTAAATGATTATCAGCAATTCCATGATCTAAAATTAGTACATCACTGTCTTCGCTGCTACCGATTTTTAAGACATGAGTATCCTCTATGGCCATGGCTGCACCACGATTTAAGCCACTTAAGATACGTATCTCTAACATAAAATTATCCTAAATAATATACTTATATGATATAGGTGTTAAATTTCTTGATTAAGTTCATTAAAAAAAGCTAGTATAACTAGCTTTGAAAAAGTAATAAATTAATATTGTTTTTTTTACTTACCCTTGCTTCCTGGTATATCCATACTAATTCCGCCAAACAACTCTCCTATATCAAGACCATAGGTTGAACCCCCAAGAAGGTCTGTAACTAAGTCTGTAAATTCTTTTGATGTCATATCAAAGCTCGTTCCGCCCCAAGAACTATCTGGTTGCTTACTGCCGCCAGGTAGAGAATCTTTACCGTCTGCACCGTCGCCATATTTTTTCTCAAAAGCCTTATCTCCTCTAAAATAGTCAGCTTTATCTGCATCAGTTAAATTGTCCAAAGCAGATTGAGTCCGTCCTGTATCATCATCTCCTCCGCTACCGCTTACGTCTATACTATGATCACCGTCATTATCACCTTCTCGATCTAAAAATTTAGTAGCTGCAGCACGCTCATTAATTCCATCAGAATTTACTTCAGATAATTCGCCGTCACCGTCTAAATCAAATTCATGCAAAGTATCTTCCGTAATCTCATCTAAGTTATCAGCATCTTGATCTTTTGCCCCTGCATCCCCCAATCTTCCATCAGTTTCATTCCTATAATCAGAACGTCTTTCTAAATCATCTACTACACCATATTTTCCATTACCATAACCACTTACTTTATCTACCATGATAGTTACCTCTAAAATATTTTAATTACACTTTTATGTATATTTAACTATCATAAAGTTCCTAATATTTATTCAGCTACTAACATCAAATTACCTAATAACATTTTATGCTGTATTGTTTCCCTATTCTCTAATTCGAAATATAAAGCTTGATTCACTTGTTGTAAAATTTTTTTCTTTTCTTCAAAGTTAGTAACAGTTTCTTGATTATCAACAATATTTTCAAATTCTTCTAATATTTCCTGAATACTTTTAGTAATACTAGCACTAGATGCTGAACCCCATAAATATTGAACAGTTTTTAAAAATTCGCCAGACATAGCTAAACATATTTCATATAGCAAAGAATGATCTTTTTTTTCTGCAAAAAAACCATCAAAAGTTGTAAGAGAAGCATTCGATACAGGAGTTAAATTTAAGTCAGGTACAATTTCTTCTATACCAAAACCTGCATTAGGATTAGCAGTAGGAATTTTTTTTAAATAATGTTTTGCTCTTATTGGCGGTTTTCCTGAAATTGTATTCATATTAAGCTTTCCATTAATGTAATGTTATTAATAATATTATCACTTGTTAAACTATTGATATCTATAATATAGCTTATTTGTAGCAAATTGTTGTAAAATGATAATTGAAAATTACTATATTTATAAGTATTTATTTTTTGTAAAATATTATAAGGATCAATATAATTATTGATTCTTAAAGTCAGCAAACAACGATTATCATTTATACTAGGTAAATTAATTGCAGGAAGTGGTTCAAGTAAAATATCATATTTATCACTTTTGACAGTAACTAATTTTTTAGTTTGTTCAAAAACAAAGAGTAATTTTTGAATATGTTCAATAGCTATCATAGTAGTAGAGTTATTTTTATCATTTTATATATTAACATAAGACAATTAATATATAGTTTAAAAGCTATCTCATAATTGAAAAAATAAACCTAGAAAAAGCTAATTCTCTTGCTTTATATTTAGATTTTAGCT
>Ga0247816_10000740_pt1 | contig 17413 bp, 14 predicted proteins | sample UWRJL209509C1_FD_179930 | JGI IMG/M metagenome (GOLD analysis project Ga0247816, IMG submission 179930) | Plant litter microbial communities from Arlington Agricultural Research Station in Wisconsin, United States - UWRJ-L209-509C-1 | ecosystem: Environmental > Terrestrial > Plant litter >...
ACCTGGCAGGACGCCAGGTTAGCCGCGCTGGGCCAAGGATGGCCCATCGCGGCGGCCCACGGTCCAAAGCCGGAGTGAGGGCATACCGAGCCGAGGCGAGGTGCCGAGTGGTGGGGCAAGAGCGTTTTGCTTACTTTTGCGCTCTATCAAAAGTGAGCCGCCGTAAGGGCGGAACCATACGAAGCCCTGACCGCAGCAACGGATATGTACTCAACAGGCATCAGCAACTAAAAATGTGTAGATACCCACGGCTATCGCAGGCAATCCAACTCCCACACTGGATCTACTAAGCGTCAGAGCGCAACTGTTGCCACTGAGCCACCGTGTCGGCGCTGATACTCACCCCGCCACACACAATCACCACCACATCCTCAACCCCGGCAATCGCAGGGTGATCCAGGTACGCCACCGCCAGCGAAACCCCGCACGCCGGTTCCACCAGTTGGCGCAGATCATCTGCATACCGCGCAACCCCCAGCATCGCGTCGGCATCACTGAGCACCACGCACTGATGCTCAAACTTGCGAATATGCTCCACCGGCCACGCCGCCACCTGCGTTGCAGCAAGGGACTTGGCGATGGTGTCGATCTTCGCCAGCCGCACCGGCTGCCCGGCCTCAACGGCGGCTGCAAACGAAGCCGCACCGGCCGTTTCACACGCGATCACTTTGCAGTCATACCGCGCATGCCGTTCCAGGCCCGTCAGCACGCCTGCGAGTAATCCACCACCGCCCACCGAGGTAACGATGGCGCCGACGTGTGGGCAGTCTTCGAAAATCTCGTCGATCATGCTGCTGTGGCCTTCCCACAACAGCGGGTGATCGAACGCCGGCACATACAACGCCTGCGGTGCTTCGGAGAGCTTCAACGCAAGTTGGTTGGACTCGTCCCAGAGGTCGCCATGCACCACCACTTCAGCACCCGCCTGGCGGATGCGCGCGCGGGTCGCTTCGGGGGTAGTGCTGGGCACAACAATCGTTGCCTGCAACCCCAGGGCCTTGGCCGCAAAGGCCGTCGCCAGCCCGGCATTGCCACCGGAGGGGCAGACTACGGTGGTCTTGCCCTGGCTCGCGGCGAAGGCACAAAGCGTGGTCATCCCGCGCAGCTTGAACGAGCCACACGGCTGCAGGTTTTCCAGCTTGAGCCAGATCCGGCGCGCTGGGGTGGACAGGCCTGGGTGCAGAATCAATGGGGTGCGAATGGGCTGCATTTCACAACTTCCTTATTGGCGGGCCTGCCATCCTACATCAGCATGCGGTGGCTACCAGCCGCGCAACCGCTCCCACACTTGGATCTCACCATTGGGCAGCAGCGCGCTGTAGCTATCGAACTGTGTTCCCGTAGCGCAGGCATGGTTAGGCAAAATGCGCAGGCGTGTTCCCAGCGCAAACTGCTCCACGACGCTCACCGCAGCGTCGCTGAACCAGGCCACCCCATGCTCCTGATTGGCGCTGCCCAGCAGCAATCCCTCGATCACTTCGCCGGCTTCGGTGCAGACCTGGCCGTAGCCGAAATCCTGTTTCTGGGATTGGGTGCCGCGATCACGGCTCATGGCCATCCAGCCGGCGTCGGTGATGATCCAGCCTTTCTCGGGCTGATGGCCAATCACAGTGGTCAGCACGCTCAACGCCAGTTCGTCCTGGCGGCACACGCCGATGTTATGCATCACCAGGTCGAAAAACACATACACCCCGGCCCGTAGTTCAGTCACGCCTTCCAGGCTCACCGCCGACAGTGCCGTGGGCGTGGAGCCCACGCTCACCTGCGGGCACGGCAGGCCCGTGTCACGAATGGCTTCGGCCGCCGCCACGCAGCGCGCGCGCTCCTGTTCGGCAATCGCCTGTAAGGCTTCGGGCGTGTCCAGGCCGTAGCTTTCGCCGGCGTGGGTCAGCACCCCGGCAAGCATGCCGCCCTCGTGCAGCAACCGGGCGATCTCCAGCAGCAGCGGGTCTTGGGGCTTGACCCCGGAGCGGTGGCCGTCGCAGTCAATCTCGATGAGTACTGCAAAGGTCTCGCCGTGCAGCTGGCCGAAATCGACAATCGCCTGAGCTGCGGCGAGGCTGTCGGTGATCAATGTCAGCGCGCAACCCTGGCGCCGCAGCGCCAACGCCTGGGGCAGTTTGTGCGGGGCCATGGCCACCGCGTACAGGATGTCGTGGATGCCCTGGGTGAAGAAGTATTCGGCCTCTTTCAAGGTTGAAACGGTAATCCCACGGGCTCCGGCAGCCATTTGCGCGCTCACCACTTCGGAGCATTTATGGGTCTTTACATGGGGCCGCAGGCTCACGCCAAGGGCATCGGCCTGGCGCTGCATACGCAGGATATTGCGCTGCATGCGGTTCATATCCAGCAAGGCGGTCGGGGTATCCATGGGCCACACTCCAAAAGGTAAATTGACGGTCTATCCAGTACTGGATATGTTGTCTGAATGAAAAAACACACTCCCGAACAAGCGGCTTTGATCAGCCAACTCGAACAGATTGCCGAAGGCCTGAGCAAGACCTTCAGCCCGTTTTGCGAGGTCGTGCTGCACGACCTGCGCGACCCGCAGCACGCAATCATGGCCATCCACAACAACCTCTCCGGGCGCCAGCCGGGCGATCCGGCCACGGAGCTTGGCCTGGCGCGCATTGCCGACCCGGAGTACCCCCAGGTCATCGCCAACTACCAGAACCAGTTCAGCGATGGCCGGCAGGTCAAGAGCACCTCCATCGGCATCAAGGATTCCACCGGCAAGTACGTCGCGGCCCTGTGCATGAACGTTGACCTTTCGCTGTTCCGTGGCCTGCAAGGCATGCTGGAGCAGTTCGGCTCGGTCAGCGGCGACCGGCCCGCCGAGTCTCTCGACCCGTCCGGTGCCGATGCCATTCGGGCGCGCATCGACCAGTTCGCCGCACGCCTGGCCACCACCCCCCGAGCCCTCAAGGCCGCCGACCGGCGCCTGTTGATGCAGGAACTCAAGGACGCCGGCGTGATGGACATTCGACGCGCCATGGAAACGGTGGCCTCGCACCTTGGGGTCTCGCGGGCGGCGGTCTACACCTACGCCAAATGATCTACGCCACACGCGCCACGGCTTCGATTTCGATCAGGTAGCCGTGGTGCAATTCCGGCACCGGCACCACCGCACGGGCCGGGCGGTGATCCCCCAAAGCGGCGCCATACAAGGCGTCGAATTGCGGCCAGTGCTTGACCCCCACCACGTACACCGTGACTTTCACCAGGTCGGCGGGCGAGCCGCCAGCGGCCTGCAAAATCGCCAGTAGATTGTCCAGGGCCACTTGCGCCTGTTGGGCGAACGGCGCGTCAAGGTTGTGCGCCCCGTTGGGGCTGACCGGCAATTGCCCGGAGATATACAGCGTGCTCTCGTGGCTCACCGCCTGGGAGTAGTGACCAGCGGGGGCGGATGCAGCGGCGGTATGGTGGATCTTCATGATCGGCAGTTCTCAAGCAGGGGATTGAAGGGGAGCAGGTTGTTCGTCAGCAGCGCCGTTGCCAATCACCGCCGTGGCCACGCCGCAGCCAAACACGTTGGTGGCGGTACGGCCCATGTCCAGGATTGGGTCCACGGCCAGAATCAGCAGCAAACCGGCTTCCGGCAGGCCGACCATCGGCAAGCCGGCCGCCAGTACCACCAGCGAGCCACGGGCCACGCCGGCGGTGCCTTTGCTGATCACCAGCAGGGTCAGGAGGATCATCACCTGGTGGCCAAAACTCATGTCGATGCCATACGCCTGGGCGATAAACATCACGATAAAGGCCTGGTACATCATCGAGCCGTCGAGGTTGAACGAGTAACCCAGGGGCAGCACAAAACTGTTGATGCGCTTGGGCGAGCCGAAGCTGTCCAGGGCGGCGATGGTCTTGGGGTAGGCCGCTTCACTGCTGGCGGTGGAAAACGCCAGCAACACCGGGCTGCGCAGTAACTGCCACAGCTGCTTGAAGCGCGCGCCCAGGGCCAGGTAACCCACGCCGCTGATCACCAGCCACAGCACCGCAAGGCCCAAGTAGAACTGCGCGATCAACTTGCCAAAACTCACCACCATGCCCAGCCCGTACAGGCTGATGGTGGCGGCAATTGCGGCAAACACCGCCAGCGGCGCAATCACCATCACGTACTCGGTGATGCGGAACATCACCTGGGTCAGCTCCTCCAGCACTTGCAGGATCGGTGATTTCGCACTGCCCTTGACGAACGCCAGGGCCGAGCCGAAGAACAACGAAAACACCACGATTTGCAGCACTTCGTTGTTGCCCATGGCCTCGATGATGCTGCGGGGGAACACATGGGACAAAAAGCCCGACAGGTTGAAACTCGCGGTATTCAAACCGCTGCTGCCGTTGGCCGCGACGCTCAGGTTCAGCCCGGCGCCAGGCTGGAACAGGTTGGCCAATACCAGGCCGATCAACAGCGACACCACCGAGGCAATCAGGAACCAGGCCATGGCCTTGAACCCCACTCGGCCAATGGCGCCGCTGTTGGCCATGCTCGCCACGCCACTGACCAGGGTCGCCAACACCAGCGGCGCGATGACCATCTTGATCAGGCGCAAAAACACATCCGTGACCATGCTGAAATAACCTGCGATGGTCTTGGCGCTGCCGGCGTCCAGTTGAGCGTGCAGCGCTGCTCCCACCAGTACCCCAAGGATTATTGCGACCACAATGGCCCGGGCCAGGTAACGATTTTTCATAAGCACCTCTTGTTGTTGATGCCCGAAATGTCTGCGGGCGTTTTTTATAGGCGGCAGAAAGCACCCCGCTGTTTTCAGCGGGCAAGGGAAGGGCTAGTCAGTTGTTATTTTGGGGCAGGCAGTCAGCCGTGCAGCAGGCGTGCGTAGGTCTCAAGGTCGACATTGCCGCCAGTGACGATGATCCCTACACGCTGGCCGCGATACTGCTCCGGGCGGTTGAACAGCGCCGCCAGGCCCAGGCAGCCAGTGGGTTCCACGACCATTTTCATGCGTTGCATAAAAAACTTCATCGCGGCCACCAACTCCGCATCCGAGACGGTAAGGATGTCGGTGACGTGCTCGCGAATGATCGCAAAGGTGTAGTTGCCCAAGTGCTGGGTCTGGGCGCCGTCAGCGATGGTGGCGGGGGTGTCGATATGCACGATGCTGCCGGTCTGGAACGAGCGCTGGCCGTCGTTACCGGCTTCGGGCTCGACGCCATACAGCAGGCAGTCCGGGGCCAGCGCCCGGGTCGCCAGCGCAGTACCCGAAAGCATGCCGCCGCCGCCCAGGCCGACGAACAGCGCGTCCAGCGGCCCGGTGAATTCCAACAGCTCCTTGGCGGCGGTGCCCTGGCCGGCGAGTACGTCCGGGTGATCGTAGGAGGGAATCAGGGTCATGCCGTGCTGCTCGGCCAGGGTGCGGCCGATCTGCTCGCGGTCTTCGGTGACACGGTCATAAAACACCACCGTGGCCCCGTATTCACGCGTGGCCGCGACCTTGGCCGCCGGCGCGTCGGTGGGCATCACGATGGTTGCCGGCATGTTCAACAGTCGGGCGGCGAGGGCGATGCCCTGGGCATGGTTGCCGGAAGAAAACGCCACCACCCCGGCCTTGCGCTGCTGTTCGTCAAAGCGCGACAACGCGTTGAACGCCCCGCGAAACTTGAACGAACCGGTGCGTTGCAGGTTTTCGCACTTGATGAACACCTGGGCGCCGGTCAAGGCATCGAGGGTGCGCGAAGTGAAGACCGGCGTGCGGTTGGCAAAGCCCTCCAGGCGTTCGGCGGCATTGATGACGTCAAGGTACGAAGACGATTGCATGGGAAGGACCTCTGAAAATGACCCGGGCACGGACGGCCTGCATTTGGTATCTGGATAAAATATCCATAACTATACAAAATGTAAAGGTGTTCGTTGCCCAAGTCTTCAGTGTCCCACCAGTTCCTCCAGCAATTGTTCCTTGTAGCCCTGTAAAACCGAGGAGTTACGCTCCCGCGGGTGGGGCAGGTCCACCCGGATTTCATGCTTGATCCGCCCAGGGTGCGCGTCCATCACGATCACCCGGTCGCCCAGGTACAGCGCTTCTTCGATGTCATGGGTGACCATGATTACCGTGCAGCGCTGCTGCACCCAGATGCGTTGCAGTTCGCGCTGCAAATGCACGCGCGTCAGGGCGTCGAGGGCGCCCAGTGGCTCGTCCAGCAGCAGCACCTTGGGCTTGTTGATCAGCGCCCGGGCAATGGCGGCGCGTTGCGCCATGCCACCGGAAAGCTGGTGGGGGTAGGCGTTCTCGAACCCTGCAAGGTTGACCAGGGCGATGTGCTGGGCCACCTGGCGGTCTTTTTCGGCCTGGGGCAGGGCGTGGTTTTTCAGGGCCAGGGCGATGTTCTGGCTGACAGTCATCCACGGGAACAGGCGGTGGTCCTGGAACACGATGCCACGCTCCAGGCTGGTGGCGGCGATGCGTTGGCCGTCCAGCAGGATGTCGCCTTCGTATTCGGCTTCAAGGCCCACAATCAGGCGCAGCAGGGTCGACTTGCCGCAGCCGCTGGCGCCGACAATGCTGACAAACTCCCCGGGACGCACGTCGAGGTTGATGTTGTGCAGCACCGGCAGCGGCTTGCCTTCGATCCGATAGGCTTTGTTCAGGCCGCGAATTTGCAGGGCGCCGGTCTGCACGGCGGTGTGGAGGGCGTGGTGGGCGATTGCGTTCATGTCTTGGCCTTTCAACGGGTATTGCGCCAGCGCAGCAGATGGCGGCTGAGGCGGGTAAACAACAGGTTCATCAGGTAGCCGAGCAGGCCGATGCACAGCACGCTGAGCACGATCACTTCCATGCGTGAGCCGGCCTCGGCGTTCATCATCAGGTTGCCCAGGCCCGCCCCGGAGGATAGGAACAACTCGCTGCCGATGGCCGTGACCCAGGCGAACGCGAGGGCGTGCAGCACGCCCGTGGCAATACTCGGCAGCGCTGCCGGCAACAACACGTGGACGAACTGCTGCACCGGGCTGAGCACCAGCACCTGGCCGACTTCGCGGTAACGTCGCTCCACATGGCGAAAACCCTGGTAGGTGTTGAGCACCATCGGGTAAAACGCCGCGAGGCTGACGATCAGTACCTTGGAAAATTCGCCATTGCCAAACCACATGGCGATCAGCGGGATCCAGCCGAGCATCGGCACCTGGCGAATCGAATGGAACAGCGGGCCGATCAAACGGTTGGCCACACTGGACAGCGCCATCAACACCCCCAGTACCACGCCGAACGCAATGCCCAGGGCCAGGCCGCTGCTGGTGCGGGCCAGGCTGGCCAGCAGGTTCACCAACAGCTCGCCATTGCCGAGCATTTCCACCAACGCCGTGCCAATCGCCGACAGCGGCACAAAGGCGTAGGCCCCTGCGGCGTCCTGGCGCGAGGCGTACTCCCAGGCGAGGATCAACAGCAACGGCAACAGCAGCCCCCGGGATTTTTTCAACAGAGTCATGCCAGGCTCCTAGCGGGTCTGCCAGCGAAACAGCCGCTGTTCAAGGGAACGAAAACCATAGTCGAGGGCAAACCCGATCACGCCAGTGACCACCACGCCCACCATCACCACATCAATGCGCAGCATCTGCCGGGCCATTTCGATCATCTGCCCCAGGCCGCTGTCGGCCGCCAGCAACTCGGTGGCCACCAGCACCACCCAGGCACGGGTCAGGCTGATGCGAAAACCGGTGATGATCGGCGGAGCCGCCGCAGGCAGGGCGATGCGCCAAACGAAGGTCGGCCAGCGCAGGCGGTACACGTCGGCCACCTCGAAGTAGCTGCGGGGAATACCCTTGACCCCTTCGCTGGCAGCCAGGGCAACCGGGAAGAAAGCGGTCTTGGCGACGATGATGATCTTGAAGGTTTCATCGATGCCAAACAGCAACACAAACATTGGGATCAGCGCGATGCTGGGGATCTGGCGCAAGGTGTGAAACAGCGGCGCGCAATATACCTCGATGGTTTTCGACAGGGCCATCAGCACGCCAAAAGCCAGGCCGCACAGCGAACCGATGCCAAAGCCCAGGCCCAGCCGTGACAGGCTGTTGCTCAGGTGTTCAACGAGTTCGCCGCTGGCGAGCAGTTCTTCAAAGGTTTGCAGGACCTGGGCCGGCGGCACCAGCAGGTTTCGCGGGAAAATCCCCAGGTGCGCCACCAGCGCCCACAGGGCAAGCAACGCCAGGGGCGAGATAAGCCAGGTCAGGGGATTGAGCAATCGGTAAGGGCGCATGGCGAGTCTTATGTCAGCGAAGTACCGGAGGGCTATCGCAAGACATGTGCCAGCGGGCGAACAATGCAGACCAACTGTGGGAGCTGCCTTGCCTGCGATGACGGTCGCCCAGCAAACATTGATGTTGGCCGATGCGCTGTCATTGCAGGCAAGCCAGCTCCCACAGCGGGTGGGGCTGTGTTGAGTAAAGCGGATGGTGCCTGGTCAGCAACGGGGTGCTGCTGTAGCAACACCCCATCAGCAGTCAGGTCAGAAGTCGTAGCTCACGCTGGTGTAGTAGAACGCACCCTGCGCGCCTTCGGGGCTGGTGATCGAGTAGATCGGCACGCCATACAGCTGCGCGCCGGAGGCCTTGTCCGGGTGGGTGTTGAACAGGTTGGTCGCACCGGCCGAAAGCTTAATCCCCTTGCCGAGGTTGTAGGACAGGTCCAGGTCAGTTACCCATTGCGGGCTGAAGGTTTGGTCCAGGCTCGGGTTGGTGGAGTTGAGGCTTTTCCATTCGCCATAACGGCGCTGGGCCACGGTGACGCCCCACTTCTCATAGGCCCAGTTGGCGCTCAGCACCAGCTTGTAGTCAGGTGTGCCGTGCTCGATCAGGCCTTGGGTGGTACGGCCTATGATCTGGTTGCCCTGGATGTTGCCGACGTTGCGCAGGTCGGTGATTTGCGTGCGGTTGCGCGCGTAACCGGCGTTGAAGTTCACGCGGCCCCATTGCTGCAGGTCGAGTTTGTAGTTGCCTGTCAGTTCGATACCGTCGGTGCGGGTGTCGGCGATGTTGGTGTAGAACGCTGCGCTCTGGATGTTGGCGTAAGGCGTGCCGGCGAAGATCGGCGAGACGACCGAGGCCGGCAGTTGGTCGGACAGCGTGATGCGGTTGTTGATGTTGATACGGTAGGCATCGACGGTCACCGACGCGTTATCCAGCGGTTGCCAGACCAGGCCCAGCGAGTAGTTGGTCGACTCCTCGGGCTTGAGCTGCGTGCCGCCCAGCGCCTGGGCTTCCGCGCTGTTGGCGCGCAACGTGCGCTGCTGCACCTCGACGTAATTGCCACTGCCAGGCGGCTGTTCCACCACCTGCACGCTGAACGACGACATGCCGCTCTGCGCCAGGGACGGCGCACGATAGCCGGTGCTGGCGCTGGCCCGTGCGGCGATTTGCGGGGTGAAATCGTAGCGCAGCGACAGCTTGCCGTTGGTGGTGTCGCCAAAGTCCGAATAGTGTTCGGTACGCACTGCGACGCCGGCCTGGAATTTTTCGGTGACCTGACCTTCGACATCCACATAAGCACCCAGCACTTTGCGTTGCTGCGAGGCGGCATCGACCGGGGTAATACCTGAGTAATACCCGGAGAGCCGGCGCCCGGTCACCGGGTCGACGGTGTTGAACAGTGGGCCGTTTTGCGAGGCGGCTGGCGCCCCGGCGCTCAACTGATAGTTCTCCTGGCGCCAGGCCAGGCCTGCCGAGACGGTCAGTGGCTTGAACAGCAAGTCGGTGGGGAAGTCCCGTACCCAATCCAGGGTCACGTTGGTCTGGTCGTTCTTGCGCTCACCGGTGTAAATCGTCGCCGGGCTGTTGGCACCCCAGCTAGGGTTGATGGCGTTGTAGTCGGTGGACTTGACGATGTTGGTGCCGTGGTTCAGCGCCAGGTCGAACTTGCCCAATTGCTCGTTTTCGTAACGCAGGCCGCCGGTGGCCGCATAGTCTTCCAGGGTGTAGCGCGTGATCGGCAAGCGGCCGTCCGGGTAGCGCTGCAACGAAACACTGCCGTAGTTGTTGTACAGCGCGGTGGGCGGGTCGAAGAAGCCGGTGGAGTCGGTGTTCTTGTGGGAGTAGGTGGCAAAACCGTAGGCGGTCAGCCCTTCACCAACCCCGATCTCGCTGTTGGCCAGGAAGTTGTACTGGTCGGAGACACTGTTGGAGCCCCAGTTCCAGGTGCGATAGCGGTTGTTCTGTTCGCGAGGCGTGTTGACGCTGGTATCGCCGCGATAAAAGATCCGGTTGTCCGGGTTGGTGTCGCTGGCCGGGTCCTGGCTGCCGGCATCGAAGCTCAAGGTCAGGAAGCCGTCGTTGGGTAGCGAAAAGCCTTTCCAGCCGCTGTATTTGCGCTGCATGCCATCGCCTTTGTTGTAGCCACCAAAGCGATAGCCGACGTTGCCGCCGTCGTCCTTTTGCTTGAGCACGATGTTGATCACCCCGGCAATCGCGTCGGAACCGTACTGGGCGGCGGCGCCGTCGCGCAGAATCTCCACGTGATCGATCGCGCTCAAGGGGATCAGGCTCAAGTCCACCGCTGCCGCGCCACGGCCATTGGCCAGGCTTTGGCGGGTGATGTTGGCGCTGGTGTGGCGGCGCTTGCCATCGACCAGCACCAGCACCTGATCGGAAGCCAGGCCACGCAACGAAGCGCCTTGGGCAATGGACCCGGCGAATGCGCCTTGGGGCGACTGCGGGAAGCTGAACGATGGCGACAGTGCGGTGAGGGCACCGGACAGGTCGGCAGCACCGGTTTCTTGCAGTTGCTCGCCGGTCAGTACATCCACCGGCGCAGCGCTTTGCAGGGCGGTGACGTCGCTGCGGCGGGTGCCGAGTACCACCACCGTGTCGAGTTTGTCGGTCTTGGCGGTGGGCTGCGTTTCGGCAGCTACAGCGGGCACGGCAAGGCTGCCCAGGACCAGCGCGATTGCGCCGGCCAACGGAGTGCGTTGGAACATAGAAAGGTCCTTTCGAAGAATGTTGGCGATGGCGGGCCGGGCGCTGTGGCTCAAACAATGAAGGTCAACTGTGGGAGCTGGCTTGCCTGCGATGATGGCGGCACAGCCAACATAGTGTTTGGCTGACCCACCGCTATCGCAGGCAAGCCAGCTCCCACATTTGATCTCCGTTCGTTTGGTAAATAGTGTCCGGCGCCTGAAGTTAGAAGCGGCTGGTCACACTCAGGCCCACGGTGCGCGGGTCGCCGTAAGTGATCACGTATTGGCCCAGGCCACCGTTGGGCCGGCCATGCACCTGGTAGCGGCGGTCGGTGAGGTTGTTCACAAAGCCGGTGACGCTGAGTTTTTCATCGGTGCTGTACCAGGTCAGGCGGCTGTTGGCCAGGGTGTAGTGGGGTTGGGTCAGGTCTTTGTCGGCGCTGCTCTGGCGGTCGGCGAGGAAGTATTCCTTGTCGCGAAAGCTCACGTCGGCGCCGGCCACCAGCTTGCCGCCGATTTCCAGCGGGATGGTGTAGTCGCCACCCAGGGACACCACGTTGCGCGGCGAACGCACGAAGCTGTTGCCGCTGTAGTCACCGGTGACCGCACCGGTGTTGGGGTTGGTGTTCTTGAAGTCGGTGTATTGCGAGTCGAGGAACGAAATCGCCGCCCGCAGGTGCAGGTAGTCGGTGGGCTGGCCTTCCAGCTCCAGCTCGGCACCCTTGACCCTGCCCTTGGCGCCGTTGGTCAGCGCGGTGGTCAGTACGCCGTTGTTGACCGTCAGCAGGTTGACCTGAATATCCGAGTAGTCGTAGTAAAAGATGTTCGCGTTGGCCGTGAGGCGGTGGTTGAACCACTCGGACTTGACGCCGAATTCATAGGCGTCGAGTTGCTCCGGATCTACCGTGGTCAGCTGCGACAGGCTGGTGGACAGCCCGGTGTTGAAACCGCCCGAACGGAAGCCGTGGGCGTAGCGAAAGAACACCCGTACGTTGTCGTTGATCCGGTATTCGGGGGTCAGGTCGTAGGTCCAGGCTTCCCAGGTCTTGTCTTCCTCGCGGCTGCCGTTGGTGCCCACGCCGGCCAGCGGGATCAGCGGCCCATTGGCGGTGGCGCGGGTCAGTTGGGTGAGGTTGAGGTCGATGTCTTTCTTTTCCTGGGTCCAGCGCAGGCCACCGGTGACGCTGAAGTTATCGGTGAGGTCGTAGGTCAGGTTGCCGAACAGCGCGTAGCTGTCGGTGGTGTGGTTGTAGTTCAGGTCACGAAAATCAGTGGCGCCGTTGATCTGGTGGGAGCCGGTGCCGTTGGGCGTGGGCCCCGGGGCGATAAAGCGCCCGGCGCTGCTGTCCAGGTCCTCGTGGAAATAGTGCGCACCGGCCAGCCAGCGCAGGGTTTCCTGCTGGGGTGAGGCCAGGCGGATTTCCTGGGAGTACTGGGTGTATTTGTTGTCGGCGGTGGAGGTGCCGTTGACTTCGTAGGGGGTGTAGTCGGCGTCACCGCTGGACTGCCCGCGAATGTAGTCATAAGCGCTGATGGACGTGAGGGTGTAGTCCCCCAGGTGCCAGTTGAGGGTCAGCGAGGTGCCGTCGTGGTTGAGCTTGGAATCGTCGTCGACGTTCAACGCAATATTGCGCCCGGCGGGGCGGTTATAGCCGACGTTGTAGTAGCGGCCCAGGGTCAGCGCACCGTTGGCGCCGTCACCCTTGAACTCGCGGCTGTGGATCTTCCACAGGGCGTCCAGGTCCGGGTTGAGCTGGGCGAAAAACTGCAGGCGCACGGCCTTTTTGTTGACGTCACCGTAGGTGTGGTCGTCCACCAGGTTCTTCTGGAAACCGTCGCGTTCCTCGGAGTACAGCGAGATCCGCGCGGCGAGTTTTTCCGGCACCAGAGTGCCGCCGATGGCACCGTTGAGGATGCGTTCGTTCTTGCTGCCAAAGCCCACGGTGCCGTAGCCGTCGGTGTCGAAGGTGGGCTTTTTCGAGATGATATTGACCGCCCCCGCCGTGGTGTTTTTGCCATACAGCGTGCCTTGCGGGCCGCGCAGGATCTCGATGCGTTCAAGGTCAAACAGCGGGCCGCCACCGGCGATTGGCGCATTCAGGTACACGTCGTCGGCGTAGATGCCCACTGGGTATACCGTGGCCGCGCCGGTGTCGCCGGTGCCCAGGCCACGGATGTACCAGCGCGGGCGGCCATCGCCATCGGGGTTCTTCGCCGAGGCGTTGGGAATGAAGGTGGTGATGTCGCCCATTGAGCGCACGCCGTCGGCAACGAGGCTGGTGCCCTGGACCGCCGAGACTGCCACCGGAACCTCTTGCAGGGTTTCCTCGCGGTGTTGTGCGGTGACCGTCACGGTCTTGAGTGCCGGTTCGGTTTTTCCGGCGTCGTTTTCGACGGTGTCGGCTGCCAACAGAGGTTCGCTGGCGGTGCCGCCTGCCAGCAGTAAAGTGAGCCACAGGCCCTTGGTGATTGGATTAAGTGTGTGCATTGAAATCTCCCCCGGAAAAGTTTCCTTGAAGGGGCTAGAGCAGAGATCGTGCCAAGCAGATTTCAGGGCGGATACATGATTGTAAGATATTGATATATAACGATTAAAAAATTAAAGAAGAGGACGTTTGCGAACAATTGAAGGCACAGCCGAAGGCCGCTTGAAAAGCGTGTCGAAGATTCAGCAGAAGTTGCTTGGAGAGTGCTGCTGGAGCAGCAGGAGAAGTGTTGCCAGGCAAGCACCGCAGGAGCCGGCTTGCCGGCTCCTGCAAAGGGGTTAGACGGCCACGCGGGAGGTGGAGCCGATGACTTTTTCCAGGACGCTGAAGTCGATCCAGTCGCGTACATCGAAGCGCCGTGGAATGAAGTTCCAGCGAAACAGAAAGTCGGTGAAATCCTGCAGCGCATCAATCGAACGCGAATCCAGTGTGGTACGCAACCGACGGTGCGCGTCCTCGCCATAGGCGGCGGTGACCCAGTACTCGCTGGTGTTCAGTTCCTGAGCTAAAAAGCGCCGGGTTTCGTCCGGGTTGGCCCAGGCCCATTGCTCGGTGCGCAGTACGGTGTCGACGATTTTTACGCTGGCGTCGAAGTGTTCCTGCAACAGGTTGATGTCCACCGTGAGGGTGCGCGGTGTGCCGTTGTTGGAACGAATCAGCGGGTCCGGGTGCGAGCCGGTGTCCACCACCACGTGCAAGCCAAACTCGTTGGCCAGGTGCACGGCGTGGGCGCCCTTGAGGAAGATCGCGTCGATGTCCCCGCGCAGCAGGCCGATCAGTTCGTTGTTGCGGCGGCTGAAACGGCTGACTCCAAGGCTCGCCGGGGTGCCATACACGTATTGCACCTGGTTGTCGCTGTAGGTGCCGCCGTAGGGGTAGTCCACCAGTTCTACGTCGCTGACTTCCAGGCCTTCAAGCTTGAGGGCGTTTTCCAGGCCGCGCAGGGCCTGGGCGCGAGTGAAGTCGATTTGTACGTTGGCCCATTTTGGCAGGCCGAAGCGTCGGTTCTTCAGGTCGCGCACGCTCTTCACACCGCTTTCGGCGGTGGTCAGGATCAATTGCACTTCGTCGCTCCAGGAAAGCCCCAGTACGCGGGTTTGCACGCCGCTTGCGTAGGCCCAGATCGCCGGGATATTGCCGCCGTGGCGCACCGAGTTTTTCAGGTGGTGGTCGTAATGCGCCTCGCGCACTTCACGCTCGGTGGACTCGCGCAGGGACTGGATATTGGTGCCAAACGGTTGGAACGCCTCGGCCAGGCGGCCGGTCTGCACGGCGATGCCGAGCCCGGTGGGCACCGGGCTGTGGGTGTACCAGAGAGTATCGAGTGGTTTGCTCATAAGGGTCTTCGTTCAAATCCATGAAGAATGGCGGGTTAGCCCGCCAGCGCGGTTTTACCGTTGAGAAGCGCCTCCAGCGGCCGTGCATCAATCCATTGGCGCACATCAAAACTGGTGGGAATAAAGCGCCAGCGGTGCAGGAAGTGCGTGAAGTCCTGCAGTGCGGCAATCGCCTGTTCGTCCAGTGCGGTGCGCAGGCGCAGGTGGGCGTCGCTGCCATAGGCGGCGGTCACCCAATATTCGCTGCTGTTGGTTTCCTGGGCCAGGTAGCGCCGCGTGTCCTCGGGGTGCGTGTGGGCCCATTGCTCGGCGCGCAGCACTGAATCGAGAATGCCGGTGGCCACATCAAAGTGGTTTTCCAGCAGGTTCAGGTCTACCGCCAGGGTGCGCGGTGTGCCGTTGTTGCTGCGAATCAGCGGGTCCGGGTGGGCGCCGGTGTCGATCACCGTGTGCAGACCGAAATCATGCGCCTGTTGGGCTGCGCTGGCGCCTTTGAGGAAGATCGCATCCACTTCGCCGCGCAGCAGGCCGATCAGTTCCAGGTTGCGCTCGGTGGTTTTCTGGGTGACGGGTGTGCCGGCGATATTGCGTACCGGGGTGTCGCTGAAGGTGCCGCCATACCGGAAGTTCACCAGTTTCACGTCACCCACTTTCAAGCCTTCCAGGGACAGGGCGTTTTCCAGCCCGCGCAGGGCCTGGGCGCGGGTGAAATCGATCTGCGCACCGGCCCAGTCCGGCAGGCCAAAGGTGCGGCCCTTGAGGTCCTTGACGGTTTTGATGCCGCTGTCCTGGCGGGTCAGGATCAGTTGCACTTCATCCGCCCACGACAGGCCGATCACGCGGGTTTCACGGCCTTGGGCGCGGGCCCAGATCGCCGGGATATTGCCGCCATGGCGTACCGAATTACGCAGGGTGTGATCAAAGTGCGACTCGCGCACCGCCTTGTCATCGGACTCGCGTAGGGACTGCACTTCGGTGCCCAGGGCGCCGACAGTGTCTTGCAGCCAGCCTTTTTGCACGGCAATGCCAAGGCCGGTAGGCACAGGGCAACGGGTGTACCAGAGGGTGTCCAGAGGGTGTGTCATCAAGTGTTCTCCCACAGCGTTCAGGCGCTGGCTTTCAAAGGTTGGATGGCCGGGCGCTGGTGCACCAGTGGCAAGACTTCCTGGCCGATACGCAGGGCTTCTTCTAGGTGTGGATTGCCAGCGAGGATAAAGGTCGAGAAGCCGGCGTCGCGGTATTCCACCAGGCGCTCGGCGATGTTCTGGTGGCTGCCGACCAGGCCCACGGTGGGGCCCGGCTTGGCCTTGGCAAAACCGGCCCACAGGTTGGGGCCGATGATCAGGTCATCGAAACGGTCGACGTTATGGTGGTACGCCGTCTGGCGCGCGCCGCCGACGGAGTCCGAGCCGCTGGTAAAACCCTTGGACAGCACGCTGCCCTGGCCGTCGAGCTTGTCGAACTGGCGGCGCAGGTCTTTCCAGGCTTGCTCTTCGGTTTCGCGAGCGAACAGATCGACCCGCAGGCCGAAGCGCACGGTGCGCCCCTGTTTGTCGGCCAGTTCACGCACCCGTTCGATATGCGGCTTGAGTTTGTCGATGGGTTCGGCCCAGTTCAGGTACACGTCGGCGTGTTTGGCGGCTACCTCCAGCGCGGCATCGGAGAACCCGGAAAAGTACACACCGGGTTTGCGTTCGTGATGCAGGCCGGGGGGCAGGGCGCCGTTTTCCAATTGGTAGATGTCGCCGTCGTAGGAGAAAGTTTCGTGGTCCCACAGGCCCTGAATGATGTCGAGGAATTCGCCGGTGCGCTTGTAGCGTAAGTCGTGTTCGAGGAAATCGCCATTGGCCCGCTGGCTGGTCGGGTTGCCGCCGGTGATGATGTTCCACTCCACCCGGCCCCGGCTGAGGTTTTGCAGGATCGCGGCTTGCTGGGCTGCGTAGGCGGGCAGGGTCCAGGTGGCCTGGAAGGCGATCAGGAATTTGATACGCCGGGTCTCCCGGGCCAGGGCGGCGGCGACGATCCACGGCTCCGCCCCGGTAGGCAGCAGGGCGCCTTCGAAACCGGCCAGTTCGGCGGCCTTGGCGACCTGGGCGATGTAGTCGATGTAGGTGAAGTCATCGGGCTGGCCGTTGGGCAAGCGGCCCGGGGCGATGTGGCCGGGGAGGTAATGCGGGTTGCCCCGGTTGTGTTTGTCGGTGGTGAGTTGCGGGCCGTCAGTGCCCAGCGGCAGGCGCCAGAAAAATTCAGTGCTCATGGGTGCTCCTGATTCAATCACTTGAGGTGCGGGGACCTGTTGGGGTCAGGAGTGCAACGGGCATGCCATGGGGGCCTGGGGCAATGGGGGCGGGGGGTTGCTGCGTTTGGGTTGGGGGAGTTGCGTCTGTAGCAACACCAGGTCAGCAGTGGGTGCTGGGGGTGAAGCAGTGTTTTTTGTGTACATATCCGTTTCTGCGAGCCAAAGCAGATCAAGAGCTGATGCCATCGCAGCGTGGGTATTTGCCTATCTTTGGGGGTGGGGTGATTGGGGGCATATCCGTTATTTGGGTTATGGCTTGTTATGGTTCCGCCCTTACGGCGGCTCACTTTTGATAGAGCGCAAAAGTAAGCAAAACGCTCTTGCCCCACCACTCGGCACCTCGCCATGGCTCGGTGTGCCCTCACGCAGGCTTTGGAGCGTGGGCCGCC
>Ga0247816_10000743_pt1 | contig 17385 bp, 18 predicted proteins | sample UWRJL209509C1_FD_179930 | JGI IMG/M metagenome (GOLD analysis project Ga0247816, IMG submission 179930) | Plant litter microbial communities from Arlington Agricultural Research Station in Wisconsin, United States - UWRJ-L209-509C-1 | ecosystem: Environmental > Terrestrial > Plant litter >...
GACATGCCAATGAAAGTATGGCTAAACATTATGTAAGAAATGAAAAAGGCTATAAATATATTAATTTAAGCTGGTGCCGAAGGTCGGAGTCGAACCGACACAATATTACTATCGGCGGATTTTGAATCCGCTGCGTCTACCAATTTCGCCACTCCGGCAACATTTACTAATTTTATATGGGATATAGATTAAAGTCAAATTTTAATAATTTAGTTTAAAAAGAAAAAACAGGCTAAAAGCCTGTTATCTTTAATTATAAATTAATTTTTTATTAATTAACTTTTAATTTTATCAACTGCAGCACTGAACATATTTTTAACAGAAACCCAAGAATGTTCCATTCCATCTTTCATTTTGTCCCATGCGTCTTCAGCTGCATCACCAACTTCTGCTAATTTACCTTTAGCAACTTCGATTTGTTGCTGCATATCATGAGTAGCTTCATCATATTTAGCTGCAGTAGCTGCTGCTTTGATTTTAGCTTCTTCTTTAATAGATGCTAATTTAGCTTCTAATTCTGCAATTTCAGATTCCATTTTTACTTTATATTCTGTTTTTGTTGTCATAATATTCTCCTGTTATGTTCTTTTAACTACTCTTAACACACCTACTAAAATTATAGCTCCAACTGTTGCAGCTATAATTGCACCTAAATAACCTGCACTTGTCACAATTCCTAATAAATTAAATACAACTCCGCCTATAATTGAGCCGACTACACCTAAAACTATATCACCAACTAAGCCGTATCCGTTACCTTTCATGATAACGCCAGCTAGCCAGCCTGCAATAGCACCTATAGCCAAAAATATTAATAAACTTTGTATTGTCATACTTAACCTCTTATGTTAATTCTACTTAATAGACTAATTAAATAAAAACTATTGCTGTACTAAATGATATTTTTATCACCTAATACAATAAATTATTAGAATAGAACTGCTAAATATGCTATTATAGTATTCCATAATTAAAATTCTATACTATAATATTCATGAATTGTCTAGTAGTTATTACCCTAAAAACTTCCATATAAGAATAGTAGCATAATATAAAATTTCTAGAATTAACCATAGTAATAAAATGGTTAATTTGAGATTTTAATATATTTAATCATTAATTGTAAATTCTTTTGATTTTGCCAAATATTTATATTAAGTTCATAAACTATATATGCATACTGCGTTATATATTCATTATGGAAAAACCAAATGGCATCAAAAGTTTTATTTTCTAGCTTCACTTTTAATTTTAGATGTTGATCTTTCAAAATTTTTTGGTCTAAAATTTGAAAGTAATTACCAAATAAGGGAGATTGAAAGCCCTGACCCCAAACTTGAGTTTGAACAAGCTCTGCGAGCTCTATGCAATGTTCTTTTATATCTAATTCGGCATCAACAAAAATTTGCTTTTTTAAATCATTAATGCAAATATTTTGTTGAGCATATTCTTCAAAATCTGCACAAAACTCTTCAAAATACTTTTTATGAATACTAAGTCCTGCAGCCATAGAATGTCCGCCAAATTTAGTAATAATATGCGGACTTTTTTTACTAATAGCATCAATAGCATCCCGCATATGAAAACCACTAATCGAACGGCCTGAACCTTTAATAAAGTTTTCATCTTCATCTTGAGCAAAAATTAAAGTAGGCAAATGATATTTATCTTTAAATCTTGAAGCAACTATCCCAATTACACCTTGATGCCATTCTTTACCAAATAAACAAATTGTAAATTTGTCAGCATCAAAATTTTCTAACTGTATATTTACTTGTTCTTTGATTGAAGATTCAATAGATTTTCTTTGCGAATTCAGTGTATTTAAAGTTTGAGCAATATTTTGAGTTTTATTAAAATCATCACTAATTAAACAAGTTATACCTATACTCATATCATCAATGCGGCCTGCTGCATTTACTCTAGGTGCAATAGCAAACCCTAAATCTAAACTTTGCATATCTTGGTAGTTTTTGCCGGCTACTTGAGCTATATTTAATAATCCAACCTGCAATTGACTATTTTTAATACGTTGTAAGCCATTGTGTACAAAACAACGATTTAAACTATCTAATTTTACTACATCAGCAACTGTCCCTAAAGCCACTAAATCTAATAGTGTATTTAATTTAGGCTCTTGCGTATTTTTATAATAATTATTCTCACGTAAAATAATTCTAGCTGCCATAAGCACATAAAATATTACCCCAACTCCTGCGATATTTTTACTAATAAAACCACAATTCGGCTGGTTTGGATTGACAATTACATCAGCTTTTGGCAATTCTTTACTAGATAAATGATGATCTGTTATTATAACTATTAGTCCTTTAGCTTTAGCATATTCAACACCTTCAAAGCTTGAAATACCATTGTCAACAGTAATTAAAATTTTAGTTTGGGGATTTTGCTCTATTACTAAATCAACAATTTCAGGCGTAAGTCCATAACCATGGATAAAGCGATTGGGTACTATAAAATTAATATTGAGCTTTTTCTGGGCTAATAAATTTAAACCTCGAATAGCCACAGCACATGAAGTAGCCCCGTCACAATCGTAATCTGCAACTATTGTAATATCAGAATTATTTTTTATAGCATTATATAATATTTCTCCAGCTTCCTTTGCACCAAGCAGAGTATAGGGGTGAGGCAAATTACTTAAGTTAGTATTAAGTTCATCAAGTTGTTTTATTCCTCTAATAGCATAAATTTTTGCCATTATAGGATTTATCCCTTGTTGTATAAGCTTATTTAAGGCAACAGAGCAAGGATTATGATGCTGTATATGCATATTATTTATTAACTAAATTACTTAAATATTTTTCTACATTGGGAAAAACAAACTGCTTAACATCTCCGCCTAATAATGCAATTTCTCTAACAAAAGTACTAGAAATAAACTGATATTGGTCTGAAGGAGTCAAAAATATAGTTTCTACTTCAGGCAACATATAGCGGTTCATACCTGCCATTTGAAACTCATATTCAAAATCTGATACAGCTCTAAGACCTCTAATAATAACGTTAGCTGAGTTATTTCTAACAAAATCTTTAAGTAGTCCTGAAAATCCTAAAACTTGTACATTATTATAATGTCCTAGAACTTCTTTAGACATTTCAATTCTTTGGTCTAAATTAAATAAAGTATTTTTCTTAGGATTATTAGCTACTGCTACTATTAAATTAGGAAATATATTACTAGCTCTGCGTACTAAATCTTCATGTCCTCTAGTAATTGGGTCAAAAGTCCCAGGATATACGGCTAGCATTTAGTTTCCTTTTGTATTTATTGCAGTAATGACTGACGGATTGCATTAATTTCTTTAGCTAATTGTTCAATAGTTTTTTGCTCTTTAGTAATTTTTCTAACCGCATGCAATATAGTTGAATGATCTCTACCGCCAAACATATTACCAATTTCCGGTAAGCTTTTTTTAGTAAACTCTTTAGCAAAAAACATAGCTATTTGTCTTGGTTTATTAATATTAGCAGTTCTTTTACGTGATGACATATCTGTTATATTTATACCATAAAAAGAACAAACAATTTTTTGTATATATTCAATATTAACTGTTTTTACTACAGCCATTTCAGGCAAAATATCCTTTAACGCTTTTCTAGCAATATCTATATCAATATGTAAATTATGAAACATACTATAAGCCATTAATTTACGTAATGCGCCTTCAAGCTCTCGGATATTATTAACTAAATTTTTAGCTACAAAAAATGCAACTTCATCATCTAAATCAAATTTTTCCAACCTAGCTTTAGATTTTAAAATTTCAACACGCATTTCTAATTCAGGCGGTTCAATAGCAACTAATAAACCTGAACTAAAGCGGGATATTAATCTATCATCCATATCTTTTAAATCACGCGGATAAGTATCTGAAGTAAGGACTATTTGTGCTCTTTTACTAATTAAAGATTCAAATACATAGAAAAACTCTTCTTGTGTTCTAGATTTTCCAGATAAAAATTGTATATCATCAATTAAAAGTAAATCTAAATTGTGATATGAATTTTTTAAATCATCATAGCTTTTTCTTTGATAAGATTTAACTACATCAGATACAAACTGCTCGGCATGTATATATTTAATTTTTGGTTTATTTTTTTGATAAAAATGATTACCAATTGCATGCATTAAATGAGTTTTTCCTAAACCAACACCGCCATAAAAGTAACATGGATTATAAGCTCTATTCGGCTGAGTTGCAATTTGAATTGCAGCAGAACGTGCCAGCATATTAGCTTGACCTTCTACAAAAGTATTAAAGGTTAAACCGCGGTTTAATTTTGTTTGGTCATATGTAGTAGCTATAGCTTTATTTTTGGGCTTTATTTTTGGGTCTTCAATTTCAAGCTGTGGATTTAATTCCTGATTTACATTCAAATTAGGTTCATCATCTATATCCAAAACTTGTTGAGTAGCTTTAATACGTGCATTAATTCTAATCATTGCATCATCTTTTGAATCAAACAAATCTAAATTTTGAGAATCTTTCAAAGGCTTTGAATTTTCTTTATATAAGCCAAAAGATAAATCAATACTTGGCCAAAATTTTTGTGCTATTGAATGAATAACACTAGCAAATTGTTTTTTTGCAAAATCTAACTTAAATCTATTAGGTGCTGCAATTAATACTTTTTGTTTTTTTGCATCTAAACCTAAACATTCTAATGGCTGAACCCAAGTTCTAAACTGTGTTTGCGGAATGTCTTTTTCAAGCTGCAACAATACCTCTTGCCAAAATTCTTGGCATATCTCTTCATCATTTTGTTCAAAAGATTGGGATGGTTTATTGCTATTCATTGGTTTGGTTTAGAAATTAAATCATTTAGATTTTTATGCTAAGGGATTTATTATACCTTAGTTTTGATTAATTTTAAATACAAAATTTAGCTTAAAATTTTATTTAATCTACGCCATGTACAACTTAAAAAAGTTATAATCATTGATAAATTAACCTCATACCTGCGTAGGCAGGTATCTAGTACTAATATTAGTTAAGTATCTCTTTCTAGCAAGTAAGATATTGTAGAACTTATTTTTTTATGCAGGATAAATAGAATATCTTTTTTTAACCTTTATTAAGGTGTTCTATTAGTATGTTTTGTCTTACTTGCTAGAAAGAGATATTTAACTGATATTTTACTTTTTTAAGTTGTACATGGCGTAATATTAATTTAGAAGCACTATCTTATTATCAACATTTATATAAATATTACTACCAATAGTATGACTATAAAAACCCTGTATTTTTTCTTGGTTAGATAATGTAAAAGACTGCAATTTTTTATATACAGATTTTTCCCAAATTAACATAAAATATTTAAACTCATGCTGAATACATAATAAAGTATTTTCATGCCACCCAGTCAAAATTTTTGCTATCAAACTAAACATATTGTCTTCATCAAGCTGCATGATTGACTCATCCAATCCTATAGCATTAGAAAATTGTTTACTATGTTTTGGAATAAACCAATTTAAACCCATACCAATTATTACATAATGATTAGCACCATGAGAAATAATTTCTACTAATATTCCGCCTAATTTTTTATCCTCCAAGATAATATCATTCGGATATTTTATTTTTATATCAAGAGAGGGGAAAAATTCAGCTAAAACTTGTATTACTGTTAATCCGCATATTAAACTAATATTTTGTGGTATTTTTGTAATCTTAAAACATAAACTCATCATTAAGCATTGTTTATTTAGGCTATGCCAAGTTCTATCAAACTGCCCTCTACCTTTTGTCTGTTCCCAAGTCAAAATTACTTTAGGGCTTTTTAACATTTTTTGTTTTAACTGCATCCTTAATAAATCATTAGTAGAGGATACAGTTTCTAACCAAACCACCTCAAAATCTAATGATTTGGATAATATATTTTGTGCCTCATTTGCAGTATAATTAAAAAAAGTATGTTTAAACATTTCTATGAAATCTTTTCAATTCAATATAGCTAGATATTTACTGTGGTTTTATAATTTATTTATTATATATACTACATTGTACCCATTTAGTGCTTGGCAAAGCAATGGTATTGGCCTATTTGAATTTTGGTCTGATCCTAAAAGTATATATATAAGCCGTATGGATATTTGGCTTAATGTTCTAGGATATATTCCATTAGGGGCTTTATGGGTATGGCGTTGGCATCCTAAACCTAATGGGATTGTTGCAATTTTTCTTTCTACAGCTATTTGCAGCTTATTATCTTTTTGCTTAGAGAGTTTACAAACCTATTTACCTATGCGCGTGCCTTCTCAGTTAGATTGGTATACAAATACTTTTGGCGGTTTTATGGGGGCTAGTATTGCTATGATATTTTCCCCATACGTTTTGTCTAAAACTAAAATAGTCACATGGTATAGATTAACCTTTAATAATAGTAGTTTTGCAATTTGTTTATGTATTTTATGGTTTTTAGCAAGTATTTTCCCTCATCCTTATTGGTTTGGATTAGGGAGCTGGGTTGGACAAATTGAAGATATAAATTTTCTAGTTTACTTAGTGCATTACTATAAATCCCTATGGCAGTATATTTATAGCTCTTCTTCTATTAATAATTGGCATGAAATCTTAATTCCTTTTATTATAGTTTTTAATCTTTGCGGAATGTTGTTAGCTATTACTTTTGGTATGAAAAATTCGCGTATAAGATTTAGTTTATTAATTATATTAATTTTATTTATGCTCAAAATAATTTCACTTAGCATTTATTTATCCATATTTTATTTATCCATTCCTAAAAATGTATGGATTGGGCTAGTGTTATCTATTTTAATAATTGTTATTGCAAATAGATTTAAGCCGATCACACGCGGTATAATTAGCGTTATATTTTTAATATTAGCCTTAATTTTTGGTAATATTTTACCTGCTAATTTATATCATGAAGAAATTTTATATAGTTGGCAAAATACTAAATATTCCCATAGCATTGGGCTTTTTAAATGGATTGGCGTAATTATTCCGTGGATGAGTTTATTTATGATTATATATAAAATATCTACTTTTAAAATCAAAGCAAAATAATGCAAATACAGTTCATCTTGGTAAAAACTAGTCATTCAGGTAATATAGGTTCTAGTGCTAGAGCTATTAAAGTGATGGGTTTTGATAAATTAATTTTAGTTAATCCACAATGTAATCATCTTGATGATACCGCTAAAGCCATGGCAAGCAGTGCTAATGATATTTTAGAATCCGCTCAAATATTCTCATCTCTAGAACATGCAATTAGTGATAGCTCAATCAATATAGCACTTACAGCAAGAGTTAGACAATATTCACCCCCCATTATTAATAGTAAAAAATTATATACGTTTTTACAACACAATACTTTTGATAAATGTAATTTAATTTTTGGTAATGAACAATTTGGCTTAAGTAACGAAGATGTATTATTATGTTCACATATAGTACATATTACAGCTAACCCTAAATACTCTTCATTAAATTTATCCCAAGCTGTTCAACTACTAGCTTATGAATTAAGTGATTTTAATTTCTTACAAAACATGCCCAATCCTAAACATTTAAAACTCTCAGCCAGCTGTGGCGAAATTAATGCGATGCATGAACATTTATTACAAGCTTTAGAACACATTGAATTTTATAATCAAAATGAACCCAAAAAACTCTCACAAAGACTACAAAAACTGTGGGCTAAATCTAGTTTAGATATTGAAGAAGTAAATATTTTAAGAGGTATTGCTAAAAGTATTCTTAAAAAAATATAATAAATACTAATACTAATGTAATAAATCATAGTATAAAGTTAATTATACTTTTAATATTAAAATAACTAATTATGCCTAATTTTTCTACATATTCTACCGCTGAAACTGATTTTGCAACATTGATGCTTTCAAATTATTCTAAATTTATTAGCCCAAAAGCTAATGAAGAGGCAGAAAAAAAGGGTAAATATAGTTTAGCACATAGGTATTCAACCGATGAAAATCGAGAGGTTATTTATGAAATAATGCAGCAGGGGAAATATAAAAGCATTTATCCTATATTGAGGTATTTCAGTTATGGTTTACCCACAAAGTATATACAAGAAATTCGAACAGAACTAGAAGAAGTAAATTCAGCCGAAGATTATAAAAATTATGTAAAAACAAAAATCACAAATCTGAGAGATAATCCTGAATGCTTACTAATCCGTAGAGGTCTTAATACTAAAAATATCGATGCTCCAACGCAAAAGCTAATATTAGATAATTTTGATAAAATTACTCAACAAGCAAAAATTCCTCTACATTATTTAGCTAATATTAGCAACAATCAATTATTAAATTTGATTAAAATTATTAATAGTAATATTTTTGAACAAATAAAAAGACAAATACAAGGACCAAGTGAAAAATATTTATTAGTTATCTGTCAAAGCGATGAGGCAGTACAAAATTTAGTTGATCTTATTACAAACGGTAAATTTGAAATTTTAAAATCTTTATATAATGCAGTAAATACTTCTTTTTCCCAATGCTACGGTCAATTCTTTGATACAATTTTAGCTTGCTGTAATGATAATGATAGTTTTCAAGGTTTAATAGAAAGCCTAGATTCAGGTATTTTGCAAAAATTAGTAATAGATAAAAAATATCATATTTATGATGTTATTCCTAACTTATGTTATGACAAAATTTTTGATAACAGATTCATAGATAATGATTGCAAAAAAATAAGAGCAGAACTTATACTCATGCTTAAAGATAAGAGTTTTGATAAGTATATAGAATATAATCCTAATTATATACGTTCTTCATGTCCTTTATCTAATTTTTTCTTACGCAACCGACTAAGCTATGCTATTTACCAACGTATATGTGATATAAAACAACAAACCGAATTACAAAATAATATAAATAATAGGATAACGCTAAAAAGTATAATTTCTAAATTTTTTAAATAAAATGTACATGGTGTAATAATAAAACTGATTAATAAAATTATTGTCAAAATTATATTTATCTGTTATCTTTAATATAATCATTTATAATACATAATAACAGTATAAAAAAGGCAAAAATAAGATATGTTTAGCTTAGAATTTTTCCCCCCCAAAACGCAGGCTGGTTTTGAAAAAATGTCAAAGAATGTTGATGATTTGAGCATTATTGCCCCTCATTATTTTTCAATTACCTATGGAGCAGGCGGTTCTACACAACAAAGTACAGCTAAAGCATTGCAACTGTTAATGGATAAACAACTTGATGTTGCACCTCATTTGTCATGCGTCGGTTCTACAACAGAAGAGTTAAAAAATTTAATACTTTCTTATAAAGAAAGAGGAATTAAACGTATAGTAGCTTTGCGTGGTGATTTACCTTCTGGTATGGGGCGTTATGGTGAATGCCGCTATGCAAGTGATTTAGTTACTTTGATTAGAAATATTACAGGCGATTGGTTTAATATTGAAGTAGCTGCATACCCAGAAATGCATCCACAAGCATCTAGTCCCCAAGAAGACTTAAAAAACTTTATTACTAAAGTAAAGGCAGGAGCTAATGGAGCTATTACACAATATTTTTATAATATAGATGCATATTTTAGATTTGTAGATGAATTAGCCAAACATGGGATAACTATTCCTATTACGGCTGGTTTGATGCCTATTACTAATTATTCACAATTAGCTAGATTTTCTGATGCTTGCGGAGCTGAGATTCCAAGATGGCTACGCCTTAGATTACAGCATTTTTATGATGATATTAAAAGTATGCAGGACTTTGCTAGCGATGTTTTAGCTTCTATGTGTGAAAAATTAATTCAAGGCGGAGTTCCAGGCATTCATTTTTATACATTAAATCAAGCACCAGCTACATTAGCTATATATCAAAAATTAAATTTACAATTCTTACCAGCTCAGCCTAAATTATTAAATAATTTTAATGATAAAGATAATTCTTTGTTTCCAAAATCTTTATTTCTTCCTAGCTCAGGCGGTAATGTAGCATTTACATAATGATAAGAAAGGGATTTTCCAGCCGTAAACTAATTCCTAGCGAAATATTAAATAAACTTAATAAAGGCGAGGAAGCTACATTAAGTTTGAGCGAAGCGTTAGCTATTGATATGAATATATTATTCTGCTCTATATTTCCAAATATTACCTATGATACTACGGCGGTAAAAGCTCTAGGTTTTATTCAAAAAATTAAATTTTTTAGTGACATTTTAGCTAAAAATACCAATCCTTTAGAGTCTTTTAATTTTCTATTACAGCATTCCAGTGATACTGCTAGAGCATGGGCATGTTTTCTAGTTCCTTATTTATCTAAACAATTTGAAAACTCCTTGCAAATTATGTATCCATTAATTTTAGATAAGCATTTTCTAGTACGTGAATGGGCATGGATTAGTTTACGTGAGCAAATAATTGACAATTTACAATATAATATTAATTTATTAAATTATAAACATGAGAACCATTTATATAGACGCTTTGTGAGTGAAATATTAAGACCAAGAGGAGTATGGTGCAAACATATTACTGTATTTAAAAATAATCAAAATAATATTTTAGATATATGTGTTCCAATTTTAAAATATTTTTCTAATGAAGAAAATCGCTATGTACAAAATAGTGTGGGAAATTGGATAAATGACTGTGCTAAAGATAATCTAGAATGGATAAAGCAAATATGCAGCATATGGGACACTAGTAATCCGCATACAAAATATATTCTTAAAAGAGGCTTTAGAAATTTTAAGGTAAGTATCCCCTTATAACAAGTAAGCTAAAACATACTAATAAATAGTACAAAAATAACCAAAATATGTATTTTTTTATAGGATCAATATTAATATTTTAGCAGCTGGCACTAGCTTACTTGTTATAAGGGGATACTTACCAATTTTAAAGATTAAAAAGGAATACCAAAGCTTACTACGCCAGATCCAGCACAGCTTTGTAAAAATAATAAAGTAAATAATAACAGTAAGAATTTGTTCATATAGGATTTATTGTATAAGTGAATTATGAATGAATTACGAAATTTGTTAAATTTAAATATAGTTGTAAAACAAAAAAAATAATATTTTAGTATGCCTGTTTCAAACATACTAAAATATCCTACTTATATACTAATGTTTTCTAAGAACTTTGTTCTGTACTATCTCCTTCGGCCGCCATTTGTAAATTATCCATTTTCTTTATAGCTTGGTGATGATGATTTTTTACTATCGCTTTATGGCTAAGCAGCTGCCTATCTACTTTTTTAGCAGCTAATTCAATGGCTGCATACATATTTGCACTTTCACTTTTAGCACAGATAGATTTGTTTTTTAATTGTACATTTATCTCAACATGATTACTTTTAGATTTATCTTTGGTCTTATTATTACAAAGAGTTACCATACAATCTGTTAAACTGGAGAAATGCCCTAATATTAACTTAACTTTTTTCTTAATTCTTTCTTGTAATGCATCAGTTAAATCAAAATGTCTTGCTACTATTCTAATTTCCATAAATGTACTCCATGATTTGTAAAACAATTTATTTTTGTTTACGTATATGTGCGCACGGCAATCCAAGCTGCGATCTATATTTTGCGATTGTACGCCGTGCAACTTGAATGCCTTGACGTTTTAAATAATCAGCTATTTGTTCATCCGATAAAGGTTTTGACTCCTCCTTTATAATGTGTTCAATACACGAGATTATCGTTTTACTTGATATATAACCGCCAACCTGTGTTTTGAGCTTTGAGCTTAAAAAATAATTTAAAGGATAAATACCGCTAGGGCATTGCAAATATTTGCTTTTTAAAGCTCTAGATACTGTTGAAACATGAATACCTAGATTATCTGCTAATTCTTGCATTACTAGCGGTCGCATGGTAATAGAACCATGTTCAAAGAAAGATTGTTGCTCTCTTATTATTAGTGTAGCAACTTTTAGCAAAGTGTCAAATCTTTGTTGTAAACTTTTTATTAACCAATTAGCTTCCTGCATCTTCTGCTTAATATAGTCTATACTGTCTGCAGTCAAGGAATTTAAGCTGCTGGCGTATACATTATTTATACTTAATTTAGGCATAATATCTTGATTTAATTCAATAATCCATTCATGGTTATTATTTTTTACAAAAAAATCAGGTGTAATATGATAATCGCTATCTTGACTTACATCTTCTTTAACAGGATAAATATTTAAAGTGTTAATGAATTTTATAGCTTGAGTAATTTCATCTATATTTTTATTTAATAACTTAGATAGCTTGTTAAATTGACTTTTAGCTACTAAATCTAAAAACTTAGCACATATTTCAATAGCTAGTAAATATAGATCTTTTTTTAGCTTATTAGCAGACATTTTATACTTAATTTGCAAAATTAAGCATTCTTTAGTATTTCTAGCTCCTATTCCAATAGGATCTAAAGTTTGTAATATTTCTAAAGCCTGTTGCATTTCTTTTAAAGAAATGTTTGCCGAACTAGGTAATCCTTCAAGTAACTCTGATAAATCTTCTTCTAAATAGCCGTTATCATCTAAATTTTCAATTAAATATTGAATAATAGCTAAAATTCTGGTATCAATTTTTTTAATATGCAGTTGTTTATGCAAATCTTGTTTATAACTTTCTTTAGCTGAAGTTAAATTGAAAATATCTTCTTTATTATCATCATGATAACCAGCTACAAGCTTATCAGAAAAATTAGGTTTAGTTAATTCTAAAAAAGGATTAGCTTCAGTTTGTTCTTGTACTAAAGCTTGTAAGTCATCATGACTAAGTGCTAATATTTCTATTGACTGCTTTAACTGAGGAGTAAGCGTTAAACGCTGAGTTAGATTTAGAGTAATATCTTGCATAAAGGTATTATACTACTTTTTCTGATAGTTAAAAAAAGATTCTACTTTATAACAACAGTTATTTTCTAAAAAAATCTAGATTAATAACTAATTCAATATTAGTTCTGAATATTAAAGTAGGTAAATATCCCCTCATAACACGTAAGCTATTGTCAGGTGCTAAAATATTAATATTGATCCTATAACAAATACATATTTTGGTTATTTTTTGTAATATTTATTAGTATGTTTCAGCTTACGTGTTATGAGGGGATACTTACCTATAAATGAAAAACTATCTTAATTTATTATTTTATTACTTTATTTAACTAAAGTAATTAATAATATATATTATTCTTTTGGAATATTAATTATTAAATTAAAATGACTATCATTATCTAAAATTTGGATTAAGGAATTATTCGATAAGGCTAATTCTAAAGCTTGGTTTAAAATTTCTTTAGAATTTTTTAACCAGCGAAAAACAGATGTAGAACTTACTTCTAATGCTTGAGATATACTTCTAAGACTCATTCCGCTTTGTGAGAGTTGAATAGCCTTTAATTTTTTATAGAAGTCACATCTATCGCGATTAACATTTTCTAATTGTGAACGTTTGCATAATTTACAAATATATCTTTGTACTTTATGCACAAAACCAGCTCTTACTAATTTATCTCCTCTACAAAATCTGCAGTTATCCATGTATATAAAATCCTAAAATATAATTAAATATAATAACAGTTAATGTTTATTATTTTGTTTTACTATAGTCATAGCACTTGTAATTAAACTACTCATATCGCCTAAATTTGAGGGAACAATAACTGTATTATTAGTTTTAGCTAATTGTTTAAAAGCTTCGATATATTGTTCAGCTACTTTTAAATTAACAGCTTCAATACCGCCGTGTTCTGCTATTGCCTGACCGACTATTTTAATAGCTTTAGCATTAGCTTCTGCTACGGTTAGAATAGCTTGAGCCTCAGCAACTGATTTATTAATTGTAGCTTGTTTATCACCTTCAGATTTAGCAATTGCACTTTCTTTAGCGCCGTTTGCTAAATTTATTTGTTCTTGCTGCTGTCCTTGGCTTTTAGCAATTAATGCACGCTTTTCTCTTTCTGCTGTAATTTGTGACTGCATTGCATGTAAAATTTCAGCAGGCGGGGTTAAATCTTTAATTTCATAACGCAATACTTTAACACCCCAATTTAAAGCAGCTTCATCGAGTGCAGATACAATACTATGGTTAATTAATGAACGTTCTTCAAAGGTTTTGTCTAATTCAAGCTTGCCAATTACTGAACGCAAAGTAGTTTGCGATAATTGAGTGATGGCTATAATGTAATTATTAGAGCCATAAGAAGCAAGTTTAGCATCTGTTACTTGAAAATATAATACCCCTCCGACTTGTAACTGGGTATTATCTCTAGTAATGCAAATTTGGCTTGGAACATCTAAAGTCATTTCAGTTAGATTATGCTTATAGGCAATTCTATCTACAAACGGTATAACTATTCTAAGACCCGGCTGCAGCGTTGTATAATAACGTCCTAATCGTTCTACAACCCAAGCATGCTGCTGCGGCACGACTTTAATAGTTTTAACAAATACTATAATAATTCCAATTAATAATACAATACCTATCGTTTCCATAATAATCCTTTTATAATCTATAGCTTAAGCTAATTTAATAGTCTAATAAAGCATAATATAAAAAGATACTATATACAAGATAAGTTTTTTATTCTAAGGTTTTTGGTTTAGCTTTAACAGCATTAGATTTCCTTTTCCTTACCCTTTTTCTCTTTACTTGAACTTTTTCTATCTTAATATTTTTTATCATTTGCTCTTGTTGTATTTTATCTACTTCTTGAAAAATAGTCCACCAATCCGCAAGAGGTTTTAATTTATTATCTACTACTGAACGCAAAACTAAAAAGTCATAACAAGCCCTAAATTTATTATGCTCTAAAATTTTTTGTACTTTAGATTTTAGTCTTTTTTCTAAATTAGTCTGCATTAACCAAATTTCCTGCATATCAGCAATTACACGCCTTTGAAGCTGTAATGGGGCTGTTACATGGATTATGGCTAAATGTAAACTCTCTATATGAGGGTGATTAGCTGCAAATTCTGCCCAGCTTTTTAATACTAAAGGCCAATAAATAGCTGCAAAAATAAACCCAGAAGAAACGGATTTATTTTCCATTAATCTTTCATCAGTTTTTTTTAGCACCAAATCAATAAAAGACAGACTATCTTTATTGTTTACTTCATACCAAGGCAAAACATATTTATCAGATTTAATCTCTTTTAAGCTTTGAATGCATTTAGATGCATAGCCGCTCATCAGCATTTTAAGCAGTTCATCAGATAGGCGTGCAGGAGGAATATTAGCTAATAAAGGAGCATGCTCTGCAATAGGGGCTAAAGTTTTAGCTTCTATTTTAAATCCGGTTTTTGCTGCAAATCTTGCAATTCTTAAAATTCTAGCTGGGTCTTCTTTATAACGTATTTTAGGTTCGCCTATCATACGTAAAATTTTATCTTCTAAATCTTTAATGCCATTATAAAAATCAAAAATTATATTTTCATTGGGATCATAATAGAGAGAGTTAATAGTAAAATCTCTTCTTGAGGCATCTTCATCATGATTACCCCATACATTATCGCTCCAGACTTGACCGCTGCTATCCATTGCAACTTTAGTATGTAGTGCTTGTTTCCTATGTGTTTGGTCTTTAATTAACATTACACCATCATTTTTTAACATAGCTCTAAAAGTAGTAACTTCAATTACTTCTTGATCCCGCCCTCTATAAAAAGGTATTAAAACAATTTGAAAACGCTTACCTATAATTCTAGATTTATGAAATAATTTATTAATTTCTGTAGGCGTTGCATTAGTTGCTACATCGAAATCTTTAGGCTTAACTCCTAATAATAAATCACGTACAGCACCGCCAACTACATAAGCATTAAAGCCATGTGACTGCAAAGTCTTGATAATAGTTAAAGCATTGCTGGATATATCTTGTTTTTTAATATTATGCTCTTTAATTATTTGAGCCTTTTGTACTTCATCATAGCGTAACAATTTTTTTATGAATTTTTTTATCATTATCTTACTTACCTTTAAAATAATAATAATAACGGCCAAGCATTTTGTTTAGCATGTTCTATTAAAATACTATCAGGATTAGTTGCAATTGCCATATCTGCCCATTCTAACATGGGGATATCATTATGTGAATCTGAAAAGGCATGAATAAAGCTAAAATCTTGTTTCGTTAGGTTATTTTTTGTTAGCCATTGTTCAATTTTAGTAATTTTATCTTTTTGAAAACACGGTGTGCCTAAAACTTTACCTGTAAAATTAGCTGTTGTGTTATACCACTCACAATTATCGAATGTATCAGGTTCAGTTGCTATTAAATGATTTTCATCAAAACCAAAAAGTTTTGCTACGGGAAGAGCTACAAAGCTATTAGTTGCTGTAACTAGTAAACAAGTAGATTTTTTACGCATTTGCTCCACTAATTTTAAAGCACTAGAAGTAATATTTGGTTGAATAATCTCATGTACATATTGATTTTGCCATACAGTTAATTGTTCTCTATCATATAAACTTAATGGATTTAAACAAAAATTTAAAAACTCATCAATATTTAAAACACCAGCTTGATACTGTTGATAATAGTTTTCATTTTTTTGTGTATGCATTATACTATTTACAGCACCTACTTTGGCTAAGAATTTACCCCATTGCTGGTCACTGTCTATTGGTAGTAAAGTGTGGTCTAAATCAAATAGAGTTAAAATTTTTGCTGAATTATTCATTTTTTCTTTTATATTTAGTTAATCTTACTATATAGATATTATTTTAAAAATTTGATTTTAATTAATTAAAATAATATCATACATATCTATGCCTGCAAAATTTTGACTATGCAGGCTAATATCTTTATTAATAATCTGTTTTAGTTCTTCTAAATAAGTTTTTTCCTCTTGCAAAAATCTCTCAATTAGACTAGGATGAGCTACAATTTTAAAAGCTTTAGGCTGAAATTGCTGAGACTGCCTTAATATTTCATGCATTATGTCATAGCAAATTGTCTGAGTAGTTTTAGCTAAGCCAGTTCCTAAACATAGTTTGCATGGTTCACATAAGGTTTTCGCAACACTATCTCTTGTTCTTTTCCTAGTCATTTCAACTAAACCCAAAGAAGTAAAACCATATACATTATTTTTTGCTCTATCATAACGTAAAGCTTGATTTAAATTACTTAATACTATTTGCTGATGCTCTTCGTTATTCATATCAATAAAATCAATTATTACAATACCGCCTAAATTACGTAATCTTAACTGGCGTGCAATAGCGTGTGCCGCTTCAATATTAATTTTTAACACAGTATCAGCAAATGAAGTCTTTCCTATATATGCACCTGTATTTACGTCTATCGTAACCATAGCTTCAGTCTGATCAATAATTAAAAAGCCGCCTGACTTTAACTCAACTCTTCTATGCAAACTTTTTTCTATTTCTG
>Ga0247816_10000744_pt1 | contig 17382 bp, 15 predicted proteins | sample UWRJL209509C1_FD_179930 | JGI IMG/M metagenome (GOLD analysis project Ga0247816, IMG submission 179930) | Plant litter microbial communities from Arlington Agricultural Research Station in Wisconsin, United States - UWRJ-L209-509C-1 | ecosystem: Environmental > Terrestrial > Plant litter >...
CGTTTCCCCAGCTCAGCTGGAACTGGTTTCCTACGGTGAAGAGCGTCCAGTTGCTACCGGCAACGACGAGCAATCCTGGGCTCAAAACCGTCGCGTCGAACTGCGTAAGTAATTCGTCATGCGAACGTGCCGCCGTGTAGTAACTGTATTGGCTCTCAGCCTCGCGCCGCTTGCGGTGTGGGCTGCGGTTCCTGTCGAAGATGGCAACTCTGGCTATAACAATAGCGGGAGCAGCTATCCGCCAGCGGGTTATGGCACGAGCGGCGCCTATGCCGGGGGAGCAGCTACGTCTGCTCCTTCGGCACAGGGCGAGCTGTTCAACCAGCTGCAACGTATGCAGGATCAAATTGCGCAGCAGCAAGGCGTGATTGAAGTATTGCAAAATGATATTTCGCAGATGAAGCAAGAAAACCTGGAGCGATACCAGGATCTTGATCGGCGTATAGGAACCGGCGTTACACCAGCCGCTACTCCTGATAATTCTTCTGCCGGTGGCGCCGCAAGCGCCGCCGGTGGTGCCGCCGCAGGGGCCGGAGCTGCCAGCCAAGCCCCTGCTGCCAGCAGCGAACCGGGTGATCCGGCTAAAGAAAAGCTGTATTACGATGCAGCCTTCGACCTTATCAAAGCCAAGGATTTCGACAAGGCCAGCAAAGCCTTCACCGCTTTCCTGGGTCGATATCCGAACAGCCAGTACGCGGGCAATGCCCAGTACTGGTTGGGCGAGGTGAACCTGGCCAAAGGTGATCTGCAAGGTGCAGGTCAGGCCTTCGCCAAGGTTAGCCAGCTGTACCCCAAGCACGCCAAGGTGCCTGATTCGCTGTACAAGCTTGCTGATGTAGAACGCCGCCTGGGTCATACCGACAAGGTCAAAGGTATTCTGCAGCAGGTGGTGGCCCAATATCCGGGTACTTCCGCTGCTCAGTTGGCTCAGCGTGACTTGCAGCGCATGTAACGGCTGCCATTCCGCTTGGAAGAAACCCGCGCTTGTCGCGGGTTTTTTCGTTAGAATCCACGCCCTTTTATGAAACACGCTTTTTGGGGTTCACGCGTTGGCGGAATTCCTTGAAGTGCCTGACGGAGGCGGACAGCCTGTTTAGCTGTTACGCCCGTGGCGACTATGCAAGACACATTACGTATCACAGAAGTTTTTTACTCGTTACAGGGTGAAACGCGCACCGCCGGCCTGCCCACAGTATTTGTGCGCCTCACCGGCTGCCCGTTGCGCTGCCAATATTGCGACAGCGCCTACGCCTTCAGTGGCGGCACTATGCGCACCCTTGACGATATCCTCGAGCAAGTAGCCGGTTACCGGCCGCGTTATGTCTGTGTTACCGGTGGCGAGCCACTGGCACAACCCAACGCCATTCCTCTGCTCAAGCAGTTGTGCGATGCCGGTTATGAGGTCTCCCTGGAAACCAGTGGCGCCCTGGATATTTCGGCTGTCGATCCTCGCGTGAGCCGCGTGGTGGATCTAAAGACTCCCGGCTCCAAGGAAGTAAACCGCAACCGCTACGAGAACATTGAGTTGCTGACGGCCAACGACCAGGTCAAGTTCGTTATCTGTTCCCGTGAGGACTATGACTGGGCGACGTCCAAGCTGATCCAATATGGCCTGGACAGTCGAGCGGGTGAGGTGCTGTTCTCGCCGAGCCATCATGACCTGAACGCACGCGACCTGGCCGACTGGGTCGTCGCCGACAATCTGCCGGTGCGCTTGCAACTGCAGCTGCACAAATACCTTTGGAACGACGAGCCGGGACGCTGAAATGACTGAACAAACGATTGATCAAAAACGCGCTGTGATCCTGCTGTCCGGTGGTCTCGATTCCGCCACCGTCGTCGCCATGGCCAAAGCCGATGGCTACAGCTGCTACACCATGAGCTTCGATTACGGTCAGCGTCACCGCGCCGAACTGGACGCCGCCGCCCGCGTCGCTCGGGATCTGGGCGTGGTAGAACACAAGGTGATCGGACTGAACCTCAATGGTATTGGCGGCTCGGCCCTGACCGACAGCTCCATCGACGTGCCGGAAGCGCCCAGCGAAGGCATCCCGGTGACCTACGTGCCCGCGCGCAATACCGTCTTCTTGTCGCTGGCCCTGGGCTGGGCAGAAGTACTCAACGCGCGTGACATCTTTATCGGCGTTAATGCGGTGGACTACTCCGGCTACCCGGACTGCCGTCCTGAGTTTGTCGAGTCGTTCGAACGCATGGCCAACCTGGCTACCAAGGCCGGCGTAGAGGGCAATGGCTTCCGCATTCAGGCCCCGCTGCAGAACCTGAGCAAGGCCGATATCGTCAAGGCTGGCGTGCGCCTCGGGGTTGATTACGGCCTTACCGTTTCGTGCTATCAGGCGGATGATCAAGGCCGCGCCTGTGGCAAATGCGACAGCTGCCGCCTGCGTGCAGAAGGCTTCTCGGCAGCCGGAATCAGCGACCCAACGCGTTATTTCTGATTTATTTCGTATTAGGTGTTGAATTTCCGTTAAAAATCAGTATTATACGCACCACCACACAGCGGGTCGTTAGCTCAGTTGGTAGAGCAGTTGGCTTTTAACCAATTGGTCGTAGGTTCGAATCCCACACGACCCACCATATTTGGCGGTTTAGAAAATCCGGAAGGCCCACGCAAGTGAGGATTTCCGGGTTTTTTTTTGCCTTAAAAACAGCCGTTACGCGACAGCTTCGCCAGCAGCGCGATGCTACCCAAACCGCCCGGTAATATAGTCCTCGGTCTGTTTCGTCCTTGGCTTGGTGAAGATTTCATCGGTATTGCCGTACTCAATCAGCTCGCCCATAAACATGAACGCGGTGTTATCCGAAACCCGTGCTGCCTGCTGCATGTTATGAGTCACGATGATCACCGTATATTGAGTTTTCAACTCAGTGATCAACTGCTCAATACGCCCGGTGGAAATCGGATCGAGGGCTGAAGTGGGCTCGTCCAGCAGCAGTACTTGAGGTCGCAGCGCAATAGTGCGCGCGATACACAAGCGCTGTTGCTGCCCGCCTGAAAGGCTCTGGGCGCTTTGCTTGAGTTTGTCTTTCACCTCATCCCACAGTGCTGCGCCGCGCAACGCCTGCTCGACACGCTCATCCATTTCCCGCCGCGAGAGACTTTCGTGATGGCGTACCGCATAGGCGATGTTGTCGTAGATCGACATTGGGAACGGCACAGGCTTCTGAAAAACCATGCCGACGTGGCTGCGCAGACGATTCATTGAGTAGCCGGGCGCCAGGATATTTTCGCCGTTGAGCAATACTTCACCGCGGGCTTCTTGCTTGGGGTACATCGCGTAAATCCGATTGAACACACGAAGCAGAGTCGACTTGCCGCAACCGGAGGGGCCGATGATTGCGGTAATACGCTTCTCTGGAATATCAATGTCGATAGATTTAAGAGAGCGTTGGTTGTTGTAAAAAAACTCTAATCCGCGAACCTGGATTTTGGTTTTTTCGTTATCAATGCGGATGGCGTCCATCAGTTAGACCTATTGCGCAAAAGAATCAGGCGAGACATCAAGCTGAGCACCAGCACGAACATCGTCAGTACCAACGCACCCGCCCAAGCGAGAGAGTGCCAGTCGTCAAATGGGCTCATGGCGTACTGGAAAATAACCACGGGCACACTGGCAATTGGCTTAAGCAGGTTGCTGCTCCAGAACTGGTTGCCGAAGGCGGTGAACAGTAACGGCGCGGTTTCCCCGGTGATCCTCGCCAGAGCCAGCAGGATGCCGGTCACCACGCCAGCCTTGGCAGCCCGAAGGACGATCTGCAACGTCAGCTTCCACTGCGGAACGCCCAGAGCCAGGGCCGCTTCGCGCATGGTCGAGGGTTGCAGTTGGAGCATTTCGTCGGTCGTCCTCACTACCACCGGAATCACCAGCAGGGCCAATGCCAAGGCCCCGGCGATGGCGGAAAAACCCACCTGGTGATTGGTCAGGAGATTCAAGGGCAGGATGACACCGGTGTAAATGAACAAACCCAGCACAATCGAAGGCGCTGACAACAGAATGTCATTGATGAAACGGACCGTGGTCCCCAGGCGCGAGTGTCGTGCGTATTCCGCCAGCCAGATGCCCGCCATCAGCCCAATGGGTGTGCCGATCAGCAGGGCGATACCCGACATGAGGGCGCTGCCATAAAACGCGTTGGCCAAGCCGCCGTCCGTGCCGGGTGGTGGCGTCATCTCGGTAAAAAGCCGCAGGTTGAGCGCCTGGAAACCGTTGATAACGGTGGTCAGAAGAATCCACCCCAGCCATAGCAAGCCAAAGGCTGTAGCACCACAACTTAAAAACATCGCGACGCCGTTTTTCAGCGCACGCTTTCGGTAGAGACGCTCATTGCTCTTCATAGGCCCTCCTTGCGGGAAAGGCGCATGAGCAACAATCGGGCTAATGCCAGTACCACAAAGGTCACGATAAACAGCAGGAAGCCCAGGGCAATCAGCGCGGAGCGATGCAGGTCGGTATAGGCTTCGCTGAACTCGTTGGCGATCACCGAGGCGATGGAACTGCTGGGCATCAGCAACGAAGCGGAAAACTGTTGGGCGTTACCCAGCACAAAGGTCACGGCCATGGTTTCACCCAAGGCGCGACCCAGGCCGAGAAACACCCCGCCGACCACTGCCGAACGCGTGTAAGGCAAGACGATGTCCCATACAACTTCCCAGGTGGTACTGCCCAACGCGTAGGCCGACTCCTTCAACTGAGTCGGCACACTGCGAAACACCTCATGCATCACTGAAGTGATAAACGGCATGATCATGATCGCCAGCACGATGCCGGCGGTCAGCATGCCAATCCCCAGCGGCGGCCCTTGGAAGAGTGAGCCTATGAACGGAAGGGCGCCCAGGTAATCATTGATCCAGGGCGACAAGTGTTCCGCCATAAAGGGCCCGAAAACAAACAACCCCCACATCCCGTAAATAATTGATGGAATGCCTGCCAGTAATTCAACGGCCGAAGCCACCGGCATTCTCAGCCAGGGAGGCGCGACTTCGGTGAGGAAAATAGCGATACCAAAGCTCACGGGCACGGCAATCAGCAACGCTAAAAACGATGTCACCAGCGTGCCGTAAATCGGCACCAGGGCGCCAAAGTGATTGTTGACCGCATCCCACTCAGTGCTGGTAATAAATCTAAAACCGAAGGTCTTGAAGGCCAGCCCGCCGCCCCAAAGTGTCGAGGCAGCAATGCTTGCCAGCAGCAGCAAAACCAGCATCGCTGCGCCGAACATCGAGCGTTTGAACCACAGATCGTGGCGCTGATCGCGAGCGGCGCGGTTGTCACCGTTCACATCGCCCGCGTGGGTAGTCATGACCAGAGGTTGGACAGTGTCGTTCATATCAGAGGTGCTCACCGGCGCCCGCAAGCCGTGGACTGCTTGAGGGCGCAGGTCTCAGGGCAGATCAGTGGGCGAAGTCAGACTTCCAGTAACCTTCGATCCGTGTCACCAGCGAATCCGGCAATGCTACGTAGTCCAGGGCCGCAGCTTGTTGCTGACCTTTTTCCAGCGACCATTTGAAGAAGCTGAAGGCGGCCTGGCTTTGCTCGGCGTTCTTGGGCTGCTTGTACATGATGATCCAGGTGGTGGCGGTGATCGGCCACGCGTTTGCGCCCGGCGCATTGGTCATGATCAGGTTGAAGTCTTTCGCGTTGGCCCAATCGGCAGTGTCAGCAGCGGCCTGGAAGGCCTTGGCATTGGGTTCGACAAACGTGCCTGAAGCATTCTTCAGTGAGGCGTAGGTCATTTTGTTTTGCAGGGCGTAGGCATATTCCACAAAACCGATCGAGTTCTTGATCTGTTTCACGTAGGCAGAAACCCCCTCGTTACCTTTGCCGCCCACCCCGACTGGCCAAGGCACGGTGGTGCCGAAGCCAATTTTGGTTTTCCAGCCGTCGCTGACTTTGGAGAGGTAATTGGTGAAGTTGTACGAGGTACCTGAGCCGTCAGAGCGGTGAACCACGGTGATGTTCGCGCCAGGCAGCTTCACACCGGGGTTGAGGGCGGCGATGGCCGGGTCGTTCCAGGCCTTGATCTCACCCAGGAAAATCTTCGCCAGGGTCTCGCCGTCAAGTTTCAGTTGGCCCGCTGCAACGCCCTCGACATTCATCACCGGCACGATGCCGCCAATCACGCTTGGGAACTGGCCCAGGCCGCCGGCTTTGAGTTCATCCGCCGATAGCGGGGCATCGGAGGCACCAAAATCCACGGTTGCAGCCTTGATCTGGGCGATACCGCCGCCTGAGCCGATCGACTGGTAGTTGATACGGTTGCTGGAGCTTTTACTGTATTCCTGGGACCACTTGGACAGCACCGGGTAGACGAAGCTGGAACCCGCACCGGTGACGTCGGTTGCATGGGCCACACCGCTCAAACACAGGGCAGTCAACAAGACTGACAGACTCTTTTTAGTCAGCAACATCACGACAACACCTCAATCGAAGGGATAAGTGGAACGGTCCACTTATCAAAGACGTGACGATTTAATTCCTGAGATATGTCCGTTTCATTGCAGTTTTGCTTTATGAAGAAATATTCAGAAACATCTATTGGGGAGACTCGAACGGCCTGAATGACTGAGGAGTGTTTGCACACTCCTCAACGGGACATTTTGAAGTCGATGCGCTAATCAAGCCTGCCCGCGAACCAGGATCGACTCATCAATTTGCGCAATTGACGTTACCCCGGTAAGCGTCATTGCTACGCGCATTTCCTTGGCGAAAATATCCAGCAGGTTTTCCACTCCTCGCTGCCCGTCAGCCGCCAGCGCGTAAGCCTGCGCGCGGCCAAGCAGCACGCCCCTTGCACCGAGTGCGAGCATGCGCACCACGTCCAGCCCCGAGCGTATGCCCGAATCCACCAGCACTGTCAGATCGCTGCCTACCGCTTGTGCGATAGGCGGCAACGCTTTGGCGGTTGAGAGCACACCATCGAGCTGGCGACCGCCGTGGTTGGACACAACGATGCCATCGGCGCCGAAGCTCACGGCGTCCTTGGCATCCTGCGGATCGAGGATGCCTTTGATGATCATCGGGCCTTTCCAGAACTCGCGGATCCACTCCAGGTCTTTCCAGCTGATGGAAGGATCGAAGTTGGTGGCCAGCCAGCCAATGTAGTCTTCAAGTTTCGTCGGTTTGCCCAGGTATTTAGAGATGTTACCCAGGTCGTGCGGGCGACCCATCAGGCCAACATCGACGGCCCAGGCCGGCTTGGTCACCGCTTGCAGCATCCGCCGTTGTGCGCCGTAAGGCCCGGACATCCCCGAATGGGCATCGCGATAACGCGCGCCGGGCGTGGGCATATCGACGGTGAACACCAGGTTTTTCACCCCGGCAGCCTGCGCTCGCTCCAGAGCGTTTTTCATGAAGCCGCGATCTTTCAGCACGTACAGTTGAAACCAGATGGATTGCGCGCTCTGGGACGCCACTTCCTCGATCGGGCAAACGGAAACCGTCGACAGGCAAAAAGGAATCCCCTTGTTGGCAGCCGCCTTGGCCGCCTGTACTTCCCCGCGCCGGGCGTACATGCCGGTCAGCCCAACCGGGCTGAGGATGACCGGCATCGCCAGCGGTTGGTCGAACAACGTGGTTTCAAGGCTCAGGCTTTCAACGTTTCGCAGGATTCGCTGGCGCAGGCTGATGTCCGCGAGGTCCGAGCTATTGGCCTTGAGGGTATGTTCGGCGTAGGCGCCGCCGTCAATGTAGTCGAACAGAAAACGTGGCAGTTTGCGGCGTGCGGCTTCGCGGTAATCCGATGCGGACGAGATGATCATGAAGAGGGAGCCCCGGAATTAAAGAAACGGTGGGAAGAGGATAGATAAACCTGATTCATGATAAAAACAACTTTTCCAACTTTAGTTAAGTCGTAAACGGAATACTCATGAACCTTCGAACGTTGCGGGCCTTTGTCGAAGTGGTGCGCCAGGGCGGTTTCTCACAAGCGGCCGAGGCGGTCTCACTCACCCAGTCCAGCGTCAGCAAGGCAGTCAAGACCCTGGAGCAAGAGCTGGGTGCACCGCTGTTCAGCCGCATCGGCCACAAGAGCGAACTCACGGCTGCTGGCGAAATAGCCTTCCGGCGTGCGTTGGTGTTGCTGGCAGAGCAAAGTGACCTGGCCGCAGAGATCAACGATCTGCTGGGGCTTAAGCGCGGAGTATTGCGCATCGGCCTGCCGCCCGTGGGCAGCGGTTTGTTGTTTGCAGCGATGTTTGCACTCTACAGGCGGCGTTATCCGCACATCGACATCGAGTTGATCGAACACGGCAGCAAGAAGCTGGCGGAGTGCCTTCAAGCCGGCGAGGTGGACTTGGCTGCCTTGTTGGTACCGGTCGAGGGCGAGTTTGAATATCAGGACGTGCGGGTAGAGCCGTTGATGGTGGTGATGCCGGTGGATCACCCGCTGGCAGCGCGCAAAAGTGTCGACTTTTCCGACCTTGCCGACTCGCCCTTCATTCTTTTCGAAGCCGGCTTTGCCCTTAATCGCATCATCCTCAGTGGCTGTGAGCGCAAGGGTGTCGTGCCCCGGGTGACGGCGCGCAGCGCGCAAATGGACTTTATTGTCGACCTGGTTTCTGCCGGCCTTGGGGTCGCTTTTTTGCCACGAATGCTGGCGTACAAGCACCTGCATCCCGGCATCGCCCTGATTTCCCTGGATGAGGCTCACACCGATTGGCACATCGCCCTGGCATGGCGCCGTCAGGCGCATTTGCCTCCGGCGGCCAGGGCTTGGCTGGACCTGGCCAGGGAAATGGGCAATGTTCCCGGCGTTTAGCCTGGGGCGATCAGGCTCAATCGGCTCTTCACGACTTTTTGCAGCAGCAGCGCCAGTGCTTCGGTTGAGTAGGGCTTTTGCAGCAACACAAAGCGTTTGGCTTCTTCCCTGGCTATGCGCGCGTACTCGTCGTTGTAGCCCGTGGTCAGCACGACCGGCAGCCACGGGTACAGCGCTTCGATCTCGTCGAGCAGTTCCAGGCCGCTCATGCCGGGCATGGAGATGTCAGAAAACACCACCTGGAAACTCTCCGGATTCGGCGCAAGGGCTTCCAAGGCACTGCTGGCATCGGGCACCCAAAGCACACTGAAGCCCATCTGTTCCAGGGTTTGTGAGGTGTACAGGCCTACGTCCGCGTTGTCCTCGACCATCAAGACGCACAGGTTCGAGACGATGGGGGCAGGGTGGCTGTCCAGCAGTTCCGGTATCGCACTCGGCTCAACCTTGGGCAGGTACAGGATAAATTGGCTGCCATTGCCGCATTCGCTTTGTACCAGAATCTCGCCGCCCGACTGTTTGGCAAACCCGTACACCTGAGACAGGCCGAGCCCGGTGCCCTGGCCGATGCCCTTGGTGGTGTAGAAGGGTTCGAATATGGCGTCGAGCTTTTCCGCTGGGATACCTGAGCCGGTGTCGGCCAATTCAATGGTCACGTAGTCGGCGATTTGCACGGGGTGGGCACGAACCGAGGGCAGCCAACTGGCTGTCCCCACCGTGATTGTCAGGTGGCCGTTACCTTCCATCGCATCTCGGGCGTTGACCACCATGTTCACCAGTGCGGTGTCGAACTGGCTTTCATCGGCGTTGATAAAACTCGCTTCGTCCGGGACCTTGATGGTGACCTTGACCCGCGAGCCGGTCAGGCTGTCCATCATCTCGCCAACCCGCAGCACACTGTCCCCGACGTTGAACACCTCTGGCCGTAAGGCCTGGCGGCGGGCGAAGGTCAGCAACTGCGCAGTCAGGCGGGCAGCGCGGTCGACCGTCTTGGCGATGGCTTCCACGTATTTGATGCGCCGCGACTCAATCAGCGCGGGGCGCTTGAGCAGGTCGGCACAGGACTTGATCACTGTCAGCAAATTATTGAAGTCGTGTGCGACACCGCCGGTAAGTTGGCCGATGGCTTCCAGTTTCTGCGATTGGCGCAGGGCATCTTCCGACAGACGCAGGGCTTCCTTGGCTTCTTCCTCGGCCTGGATGTCGCGACCTACAGCATGGATGTAGTCGCTGTCGGGAACGGCGGTCCAGGCGATCATGCGATAGCTGCCGTCCTGATGACGGTAGCGATTCTTGAAGTTGGGGAAGTTCTTGCCATCGCCCAGGCGGCTCACGGCTGATGACGAAACGGCGAGGTCGTCGGGGTGAACCAGGGCTAACAGTTGGCTGCCCACCAAGTCGCGTTCGGCGTGGCCGAGCATGCGCGTCCAGGCCGGATTCACGGCGGAGATCACGCCGTCGAGTTGCGCTACCAGCATCAGGTCCGGCGACAGGCGCCAGATTCGGTCGCGGTCGCGGGTGCGCTCGATGACCCGTTGTTCCAGGGACTCATTGAGTTTGCGCAGGGACTCTTCAGCCTCGCGCAGCGCGGTAATGTCTCGGGAGACACAGAGAATTTTTTCCGGCAGGCCATCAGCGCCCATGATCGGGCTGACATTCACGTGCCACCATTTCCGATTACCGGCCAAGGTGTTGGCAGCGCCGACGAAGCTGGCATTCTGGCCGGCCTTCGCAGCCGCCACCGCCGCCTTGGCGTCGACGTTGCCCTGGTCCTGCCAGAAGTCTGGCCATGGGCAGCCGCGAATCGCGTTGAAGTCGCTGACTTCCATGATCTGCTTGCCGCCTTCGCTCATGAAGGTGAGGCGGGCATCCAGATCCAGCACTTTAATGCAGTCGTTGATGCTGGCCAGGACGCGCTCGGTAAAGGCTTCGTTTTGGTCCAGGCCGGCGGCGGAAAAGTCGCTCTCGCCTTCCTTGGGAGAGTCGAGTGGGCTGCTCGTTCCAAACCCCTTCCCAACATTGCTATTCATTTGAGTAGGGCCGCGCGCGATAAATGACCGTCATCATGTCATTACGACACTTGCACCACCAGCGGCTTGGGATCTATTCGTGGGGCCTTTCATCCGAGGTGTAGTCGCTTTGAATAAAGTACTGACAGATCAGCCGATCATCGCGCAAACAGCGCTCGCTCGCAGGTGCGCCCGTGGCTTCGGAAAAGAATCCCGCCATGGCGCGACATACGCATTGTTCTTCACGCACCACGCTGCCCACCGGGCACGTGAAGTTACGCACCATCACGCCACCGTCCTGAACCACTGCTTCAGTGCTGGCACCCAATGAGTCGGCAGCCGCCATGGCCGAACGCAGACCGCTGTTGAAGTCCAGCGGGTTGGCCAGCCCGGCGCTTTGTGCAAGCTGGCGGCCGGTTTGTTCGAGGACGTCGCCCAACTCATCGGCGTCATAGCGGTCTTTGAGCACGGCGAGCAGGTTGGTCAGTAAGATCTGATACGCCGTCGACGTGACGTCTTCACTGCCAGGCGCCGCCTCGAATACCACCGGAGGTTTGCCGACGGTATTGGGCGGCCTGAGTTTGCTGCGGCGTACCAGGCCTTCGGATTCCAACTGCTTGAGTTGCACGATTACCGCGTTGCGGGTCACCGCCAGGTGGTCGCAGAGCTGTACCACCGTCAACGGCTCGCGTTGCAGAAGGTTGAGGATGTCGCTTTTGGTGCTCACGAGAGATCGGCTTCGCTGAGTGCTGGGCTGGCAAGTATACCGATAAATATTCAGGGAACGGGCTAAAAAACAATAATGACAATATATATTGTCATTATTGTTTTTGGTGGCTAGAATTCGATCAAAATCACCCACCGCCCAACAGGCCACACCATGAAAAATCCCTGCCATTTACTGCTGGCGCTACCGCTTGCCTTCACGTTGATCAGCAGCGCGATAGCCCAGGAGGTTCCCGTTCAGCAGTCCACCCCGACCCAGTTGGTCGATGCCATCAACGGCGTTTTCGGCCAGCATGCAGGAGCGCGCGCGATACACGCCAAAGGCGTGCTGCTGGAAGGACAATTCACCCCGAGCGCGTCTGCCGCATCCATCAGCAAAGCCGCACATTTGCAGACCACGGCAGTGCCGGTGAGCGTGCGCTTTTCCAACTTCGCCGGTATCCCGGATATTCCGGATAACCACGCCCTGGCCAGCCCACGTGGCTTGGCGATTCGTTTCGCGTTGCCGGGCGGTGGCTCTACGGACATCGTCGCCCACTCGTTCAACGGCTTTCCATCGCCGACTGCCGATGACTTTCGCGACCTGCTGATCGCCCTGGGCACCAGCGGCGCCGATGCGCCCAAGCCGACTCCACTGGACGGCTACCTCGCCAGCCACCCGGTGGCCAAGGCGTTCCTTACCGCGCCCAAGCCCGCGCCAACGAGTTTCGCGACGCTGCCCTACTATGGCGTGAACACCTTCAAATTTATAAACGCTACAGGCACCGTGACGTTCGGCCGCTACCAATTCTTGCCTGTTGGCGGGGCGCATTATCTGAGCGACGCGCAAACCGCCAAGGCGCAACCGGACTACCTGAGCCAGGAAATCCTGCAGCGCATCGGCAAGGCTCCGGTACGTTTCAAATTGGTGGTGCAGGTAGCTGGCCCCGGCGACAAACTCGACGATCCTTCAATCGCCTGGCCGAGCAATCGCCGGGTGGTTGAACTCGGTACCGTCGAGATCAGCCGCGCCGTCGCCGACAGCGTCACCGCGCAGAAAAGCCTGATGTTCCTGCCCAGCAATGTTCCAGCAGGCATCGAGCCTCAAGACCCGATGATCAATGCACGTTCGGCTGCTTATCCGGTGTCTTTCGGGCGTCGGCAATAAGCGGTCCATTCCAGGTAAAACCAGCCAGTCATATTCGGGTTTTCAGGTCTGAATCAGGACCTGAAAATCCTTCAAAGTCGTTGAAATCAGTAGGATTGTCTGACAAAAACCATGATGAAAAACTCTTCATAATTTGCCCGCTCGAAGATTGGTAGCTTCCTCGGCGCTGCCCAATAATTCGAGTTCTAATAATGAATAAAAAACTCTTCAAGAGCGCCTTGGCGCTGTCCGTCACGCTTGCCTCCACATCCTTGTTTGCCGGTGGTTTTGCGCTCAATGAACAAAGCATCAGTTCAATGGGCACAGGCTACGCCGGTCGTTCATCTTCGGCCGATGACGCCAGCACGGTGTTCGGCAACCCAGCCGGCATGTCTCGTCTCAAGCAGAATGAAGTGAGTGTCGGGGCGACCTACCTTGATGCCAGTACGAATATCAAGGACGCCAGTTCCACTCAAGGCGGTGTCAACAACCCAGGTACCGACAAGGGCGACATGGTGCCCGGCATTGCCGTGCCGATGGGCTACCTGGTGACCCCGATTGACGAGCACTGGGCATTCGGCCTGGGCATCTACGCGCCCTTTGGTCTGGTAACCGACTATGAACACAGCTTCCAGGGCAATGGCTTTGGCAACAAAAGCAAGGTTCAGGTCATCACCGTCCAGCCAACTGTGAGCTATGCCTTCAACGACAAGGTTTCGGTGGGTTTTGGCCCGACCTTCAACCGTATCGAAGGTGAGCTGGATTCCGATGTGCCGGCATTCGGCCTGGGCAATGAAAAGGTCAAGATCAAGGGTGACGACACCGCCACCGGTTTCAACGCCGGTATCCTGGTGCAGCCCATTGAAAGCACGCGTATCGGTGTGACCTATCACTCTCAGGTTGTGTACCACCTGACGGGTAAAACCAACGCCTCGGGCGTGCTTTCCGACATTCTGGACGGTGGCCCGCAGCGTTACGACGCGAAGCTGAATGTCACTACGCCGTCGTCGGTGGATTTCTCCGTCACCCATCAATTGAATGACGACTGGACCCTTTACCTGGGCAGCACCTACACCCGCTGGAGCCAGTTGAAAAAGATCACCGTCAACAACACTGGCGTCTCGGACCTTGCCGCTGAGCTTGCGGGTCTGAACTCGATCACCGAACAGCAGAACTGGCATGACACCTGGTCCCACGCCATCGGCGCGGCCTATCGGGTCAACAAGCAGCTGGTGTTGCGTACCGGGTTCTCGGTGGATCAAACGCCGACCAACAACACCGACCGTTCCGTGCGGATTCCTACCGGTGACCGTACGGTATTCAGCCTAGGTGCCGGCTGGACCCCGGTCGACAATCTGACCTTCGACGTGGCGTATTCCTACTTGAAGGAAGAGCCGATCAAGGTGCGCCAGACTCAACCGGCGCTGGGCCTGACCTACGACGCCAAGTATGAAAACAGCGCCAACGGTTTTGGTGGGTCGGTGACTTACCGCTTCTAATGCACCGATAAAGGGCAAAGAGCCAGTTTTTTGACATGGCTCTTTGCCAGCAATTGTATCAATCCTGCTATCAATCGATCCGTGTCTTGGTTAAATTAGAGTCTATTTTTTAGCTCAAGACAGGGATCGTCATGACCTCGCTTTCGCCTATCAGCGCCGCTACTTCACTTATGGTTCGCCCGGCTGTTGCGCCCCCTGCAACGCTGACGGGGGAAGCGAACGTCTCCGCAATACGACCGTCTTCGACCGTCAGCCTTGGTAATCCCGCGGCCGATGTTCAGTCCCAGACGTATTCCCAGCGTGGCTTGTTACCGGGCCAAGAGCCGGCACTGGCCTGGGAAAATACCGCCAACGACGCCGTCACCCGCGCCATGACGACTAATTTCGGCGCATCGTCCCCCACGTTCCGCTTCGCTGGATTAGGCGCAACCCTGATCAGCCAGTTCGCCAGGAGCGGCGCAGATATTTCCCAGTCGGTGCTTGATTCCACCGCCGCCAAGGCTGCCAATCCGGGCGAGCTCAAGGTTGAACAGAACCTGCTGCACAGCAAAGCCGACAACCAGATCAGCCTCAGCATCAAGACCGCCAGTGGCAAGACCGTCACTTTCAGCCTGGCCAGCCAGGAAGATGGCCTGGGCGTGCAGGCCAAGGTCGAGGGTGGTGACCTCAGCGCAGCGGAACTCAAGGAAATTGCCAAACTGGGCGAAGCCTTTCAAGGCGCCATTGATGGCCTGACGGCCAAGCCGCCGAAACTTGAATTGAGCAAGCTGACGCAGTTTGATACCAGCGTGTTGTCCTCGGTGGACTTAAGCGGCAAGTTGAAGGTCCAGGGCGGGCAAAACCTGACCCTGGCATTCCACGCCGACAGCCAGAGCCGCAGCACCCGCATGAGCGGTCCGGCGGGCGAGGTGAACGTGTCGGTGGACCTGAAAAACACCGCGATCCTCGGTGGCGCCCGGCAACAGGCACAAGCCCTGAAAAGCTACCTGGCCCAGTTTGACAAGGCCCAGGCCCGTGGCAATGCGAATGCGGAGTTGATGGCGATCTTCAAAGATGCATTTACCGCCATGAACAGCAACTACGCGCAGGGCGCCAAAGTGCCTGAGGCACTGACTCGCAACCCTACGGACCAGGGCATGCTGACCGGGCTCGCGGACTTTAAGGCGTCTATCAGCCAGGCAATCGATTCGCCTAACAAGATGCGCCCGGCCGAGGTCGACTCGTTTGACTACAAGATCTCCCAGAAAACCCGCATGAGCGGCAGCGGCGTGCTGGATCGCAACGTCAACCAAGTCCAGCAATCGAGCCTCTCCGCCAGCTATCACCAGGACATGCAGGGCAGCCGGTCGCCAGCGTTTGGCACTGACCCCAAGACCCAGAACTACCTCTACGTACAGATCAACGACAAGGCCAGCAGCTCGGCCAGTATTGGCTATAAGGATGGCTTGCTGAACAACGCTTCCGTGACGCAAACCGCCAGCCAGAACACCCGCACCCAGAAATTCGTGATGGGCAAACTGGTGGATGACAAGACCGTGCCGAAAGAGGCCACGATCAAGCGCGATTACCTGGTGCTGTTGGAGTTTGCGGCGCGGGAAAGCAAGAAGTCCAAGGACGCTCTTGAGGTATCGACCTTGAAGGACGCGCTGGAGAACATGCACCAGTCGGTGATGCTGCAAGACGATCCGGATGCGTTGACGGCTTAAACCTGGCGCTGTCAAAAAAGGGAAATCCCGGGAGGGGTTTCCCTTTTTAATGCCTGCTCGAATCTTAGATTAGCCTTTTGAATCCAATCGATTTTCTGTAGCCTTGCGCAGCTTTACCGTGCTTGATGAACACAATCACTTCATCCGGCGGCGCCCGAAGGGCTCCAGAGCCGGTGGTACACTCGACTTTCGCGCAACTGCGCCTGCAGGTCTTGCGAACATGACGCAAATTTCCGAACGCCTTCTGGTCCAAGCCCACCTCGACGCCAAGCAGCCCAAAGTGCTCAGTGCCGACGAGGAAGCGGTTTTACGTTCCGCCATCGCCGCCGAGCTCAAGGCTCAGGACGCGGTGCTGGTCGCCCACTTCTACTGTGACCCGGTGATTCAGGCCCTGGCCGAAGAAACCGGCGGCTGTGTTTCCGACTCCCTGGAAATGGCCCGCTTCGGTGCGGCTCACCCGGCCAAGACCGTGCTGGTGGCCGGTGTGCGCTTCATGGGCGAGACCGCAAAAATCCTTACCCCTGAAAAACGCATCCTGATGCCCACCCTGGAAGCCACCTGCTCCCTGGACCTTGGCTGCCCGGTGGAGGAGTTCTCGGCGTTTTGCGATCAGCATCCCGAGCGCACGGTGGTGGTGTACGCCAATACGTCGGCGGCGGTCAAAGCCCGTGCGGATTGGGTCGTGACCTCCAGCTGCGCGCTGGAAATCGTTGAAAGCCTGATGGACAACGGCGAGACCATCATCTGGGGCCCGGACAAGCACCTGGGCACGTACATCCAGCGCCAGACCGGTGCCGACATGCTGCTGTGGGATGGTGCGTGCATCGTCCACGAAGAGTTCAAGTCCAAGCAGTTGGAAGACATGAAGGCTTTGTACCCGGACGCGGCGATTCTGGTGCACCCGGAATCACCGACCTCGGTGATCGAACTGGCCGACGCGGTGGGGTCCACCAGTCAGCTGATTGCGGCGGCCCAGCGCCTGCCGAACAAGACCTTCATCGTCGCCACTGATCGCGGCATCTTCTACAAGATGCAGCAGTTGTGCCCGGACAAAGTGTTTGTTGAGGCGCCAACTGCCGGTAATGGCGCGGCCTGCCGCAGTTGCGCGCACTGCCCGTGGATGGCGATGAATACCCTGGAGCGCACGCTGCAATGTTTGCGTGACGGCAGTAATGAGATTTTCGTCGAGCCTTCAGTGATCCCGCATGCGGTGCGTCCGCTCAAGCGCATGCTGGACTTCACCCAGGCCGCGCGCCTGAAGCTGGCTGGCAACGCCTGATTCAGGGCCGAGTGAAGTAAAAAATGTGGGAGCTGGCTTGCCTGCTATAGCCATGGGTATCTACACAACTCTTGCAGGCTGATCAAAATCCTTTGTGGGTGGACTGGGTGGACTGGGTGGACTGGGTGGCGCGGGGTGGGGTGGGGTACATATCCGTTGCTGCGGTCAGGGCTGGTATGGGTTCCGCCCTTACGGCGGCTCACTTTTGATAGAGCGCAAAAGTAAGCAAAACGCTCTTGCCCCACCACTCGGCACCTCGCCTGGG
>Ga0247816_10000745_pt1 | contig 17382 bp, 17 predicted proteins | sample UWRJL209509C1_FD_179930 | JGI IMG/M metagenome (GOLD analysis project Ga0247816, IMG submission 179930) | Plant litter microbial communities from Arlington Agricultural Research Station in Wisconsin, United States - UWRJ-L209-509C-1 | ecosystem: Environmental > Terrestrial > Plant litter >...
ACCTTCCGTGTTTAAAGCGTGTGTTTTTCTCTTCGTCGCATCGGCTTCCCTCGCAAGCGTAGTGCAAGCAGCGGACAGCAAGCTCGATACAGTGCTCAAGCGTGGGCACCTGATCGTGGGTACAGGCAGTACCAATGCGCCATGGCACTTCCAGGGAGCGGACGGCAAGTTGCAAGGTTTTGATATCGACATCGGCCGCATCGTGGCCAAGGGTCTGTTCAACGATCCGACCAAAGTCGAGTTTGTGGTGCAGTCCTCCGACGCACGGATTCCCAACCTGTTGACCGACAAAGTCGACATGAGCTGCCAGTTCATCACCGTCACCGCCAGCCGTGCGCAGCAAGTCGCGTTCACGCTGCCGTACTACCGCGAAGGTGTTGGCCTGCTGCTGCCGGCCAACAGCAAATACAAGGAAATCGAAGACCTGCAAGCGGCTGGCGACGGCGTCACCGTGGCCGTGCTGCAAAACGTCTACGCCGAAGAATTGGTGCACCAGGCATTGCCTAAAGCCAAGGTCGACCAGTACGACAGCGTCGACCTGATGTACCAGGCCGTGAACTCCGGCCGTGCCGACACCGCCGCCACCGACCAGTCTTCGGTCAAGTACCTGATGGTGCAAAACCCTGGCCGCTACCGCAGCCCGGCCTACGCCTGGAGCCCACAAACCTACGCCTGCGCCGTCAAGCGTGGCGACCAGGACTGGCTGAACTTCGTTAACACGGCGTTGCATGAAGCCATGACCGGCGTGGAATTCCCGACCTACAAGGCGTCGTTCAAGCAGTGGTTCGGTGTTGACCTGCCAGAGCCGGCGATTGGTTTCCCGGTTGAGTTCAAGTAAGCCACGCGCAACTGACACGTGAGAGTGGGGCGCCGCCACGGGCGCCCCGATTAAGGTACTGCCAACCATGAATTATCAGTTGAACTTCTCCGCCGTATGGCGCGATTTCGACACCTTGCTGGCGGGGCTCGGCCTGGGCCTCCAGCTGGCGCTGCTGTCGATCGCCATTGGCTGCGTGATTGGCTTGCTCATGGCCTTCGCCATGCTGTCCAAACACCGTGCGCTGCGCATCATGGCGTCGGTGTACGTCACGGTGATCCGCAATACGCCGATCCTGGTGCTGATCCTGTTGATCTACTTTGCCTTGCCAAGCCTGGGCATTCGCCTGGACAAGATCCCTTCGTTCATCGTCACTTTGTCGCTGTACGCCGGGGCCTACCTGACCGAAGTGTTCCGCGCCGGGCTGTTGAACATCCCCAAGGGTTTGCGCGAAGCAGGCTTGGCGATTGGCCTGGGCGAATGGCGCATCCGTGCCTACATCACCGTGCCGGTGATGCTGCGCAATGTGCTGCCAGCGCTGTCGAACAACTTTATCTCGCTGTTCAAGGACACCTCCCTGGCGGCCGCGATTGCGGTGCCGGAGCTGACCTATTACGCCCGCAAGATCAACGTCGAAAGCTACCGGGTGATTGAAACCTGGATGGTCACGACTGCGCTCTACGTGGCCGCCTGTTACCTCATTGCCATGCTGCTCCGTTACCTGGAACAGCGTTTGGCAATTCGCCGCTAAGGAGCCCCCATGTACGAATCCCCCAGCTGGCTGCATGAGTTGTGGATCGCCCGGGAAACCCTCTGGGCGGGGTTTCAGACCAGCGTTTATTGCTCGGCGCTGGCGATTATCTTCGGCACCCTGATCGGCATCGTTGCCGGGTTGATCCTGACCTACGGCAAATTCTGGATGCGCGCGCCGTTTCGCCTGTACGTCGACCTGATCCGAGGCACGCCGGTGTTTGTGCTGGTGTTGGCGTGCTTCTACATGCTGCCGGCCCTGGGTTGGCAGATCACTGCGTTCCAGGCTGGCGCTGTTGGCCTGACGCTGTTTTGCGGCTCCCACGTGTCCGAGATCGTGCGCGGTGCGCTGCAAGCCATTCCCCGTGGGCAACTGGAAGCGGGCAAGGCCATCGGCCTGACCTTCTACCAATCCCTGGGCTACGTGCTGTTGCCTCAGGCACTGCGCCAAATCCTGCCGACCTGGGTCAACTCGTCCACGGAAATCGTCAAGGCCTCCACCTTGCTTTCGGTAATCGGCGTGGCCGAGTTGCTGCTGAGCACCCAACAGGTGATCGCCCGCACGTTCATGACCCTGGAGTTCTACCTGTTCGCAGGCTTTATGTTTTTTGTCATCAACTACGCCATCGAATTACTGGGGCGTTACATTGAAAAGCGGGTGGCGTTGCCATGAACCAATCCATAAACGAAAGCCAACCCCTGCTGAACATTCGCGGCCTGCGTAAACAGTACGGCCCGGTGGAAGTGCTCAAGGGTGTCGACCTGAGCATGCAGCGCGGCAACGTTGTTACGCTGATCGGCTCCAGTGGCTCGGGCAAGACCACGCTGCTGCGTTGCGTCAACCTGCTGGAAGAATTCCAGGGCGGGCAGATCACCCTCGATGGCGAGTCCATCGGCTACAGCGATGTTGGCGGCAAGCGTGTGCGTCACCCGGAAAAAATCATCTCCCAGCATCGGGCGATGACCGGCATGGCGTTCCAGCAGTTCAACCTGTTCCCGCATTTGAGCGCGTTGCAAAACGTCACCCTCGGCCTCCTCAAGGTCAAGAAAATGGGCAAGGACGAGGCGGTGTCCCTGGCGGAAAAATGGCTCGACCGCGTCGGCCTGCTGGAGCGACGTAATCACTTCCCGGGCCAGTTGTCGGGTGGTCAGCAACAGCGCGTGGCGATTGCCCGGGCGATTGCCATGAACCCCAGCCTGATGCTGTTCGACGAAGTGACTTCGGCACTCGACCCGGAACTGGTGGGCGAAGTGCTCAGTGTGATCAAGGGCCTGGCGGACGAGGGCATGACCATGTTGCTGGTCACCCACGAAATGCGCTTTGCCTATGAAGTTTCCGACAAGGTCGTGTTCATGAACCAGGGCCGCATTGAGGAGCAGGGGCCGCCGAAAGACATTTTCGAGCGCCCGCAATCGCCGCGCCTGGCGGAATTTCTCAAGAACATTCGTTTTTAATCTTTTTATCAGGAGAAATATTGTATGAGCATTACTCGTTACGGCACCGGCAGCACTGCCGGCGGTGGCCAGCCTCGTCCTTTCGCCCGCGCGGTGGAAGCGGACGGTTGGTTGTACGTGTCGGGCCAGGTGCCAGCGGTGGACGGTGAAATCATCAACGGCGGGATCGTCGAGCAAACCCGCCAGACCATGCGCAACGTGGTGGCGATTCTTGAAGAAGCCGGCTATGCCCTCGAAGACGTGGTGCGTGTGGGCGTGTGGCTGGAAGACCCACGGGATTTCTGGAGTTTCAACAAGGTGTTCGGCGAATACTTCACCCCGGAACATGCCCCGGCGCGCGCCTGTGTGCAGGCGAACATGATGGTTGATTGCAAGGTTGAGATTGATTGCGTGGCCTACAAGAAAAAGGGCTAAATGCCCCGTTCTAGAGAGCACAGCAGATCAAAATGTGGGAGCTGGCTTGCCTGCGATGAGGGAGTGTCAGTCAACACATCTGTCACTGAACCACCGCTATCGCGGGCAAGCCCGCTCCCACAGGGGGATTTGGGTGCATTCAGACCTCTGTATCAGCCAAGCAATACGACTTTGACGGGACCAACTACTGCCATGACCGAAGACACCATCAAACGCCGCGCCAAAGGCCTGGACCGGGCGTTCGATATCCTCGATTTCCTCAAGGAAATCGGCCAGCCCCTGCGCCCGAATGATATTGCCAGCGGCATCGGCAGCCCCAAGTCCACGGTCTACGAACTGGTGGCCTCGCTGCTGGAGCGCCGCATTCTGGAAACCGTGGGCAAGGACGGTCACGTCTACCTCGGCCGTCAGTTGTACTTCCTCGGCCAGGCTCATTTACGCCACTTCGACCTGACCCGCGAGGCCGATCATGCCTTGCAGGAAATCGTCAGCCAAACCCACGAAACCGCGCAGATGTGCCTGCTCAACGGGCGCAAATACACGGTGGCGCTGATGCGTGAAGGCGAGCGGCATTTCCGTATTTCTTCCGACATCGGCGAAAACGCGCCGATCCCCTGGACCGCCTCCGGGCGCCTGCTGCTGGGGCACCTGAGCGACCAGCAAATCATTGACCTGATCGACTACGACGACTACATCCTGCCGGACGGTCAGCGTCTGCCCCTGGAAACTTTCCTCGGGCAAATCCGCCAGGCCACGCTCGACGGGTTCTTCTCGTTCGACAGCGTTGCCGACACCTTTACCCATTGCTTTGCCGCCCCGGTGCGGGACGCGCAAGGCATCAGCATTGCGACTTTGTGCATCGTCGCCCCACGGGCCGATGCCATCAAAAACTACAACGACTATCGCCGGGTGCTCATCGAAAGCGCCAACAACCTGGCCCGTCGCATCAATGAATAGCAAGATGGAGAGTTGATATGTCTGCCTTCAATGCCGTTGAAAAAGGCGCTGCCCCAATCGGCGCGCACCTGGTCCGTGACGTCAGCCTGCCGGCCCTGGTGCTGCACCGCGAAGCGCTGGAACACAACATTCGCTGGATGCAGGAATTCGTCAGCAACAGCGGCGCGCAACTGGCACCCCACGGCAAGACCAGCATGATGCCGGCGCTGTTTCAGCGTCAGATCGAGCAGGGCGCCTGGGGCATTACCCTGGCTAACGCTGTGCAAACCCGCGCTGCCTACGCCGGTGGTATCCGCCGGGTATTGATGGCCAACCAACTGGTGGGCGCACCGAACATGGCGTTGATCGCCGACTTGCTGGCCGACCCTGAATTCGACTTCCACTGCATGGTCGACCACCCGGATAACGTCGCCGATCTGGGCGCGTTCTTCGCCGCCCGTGGCCTGCGTTTGAACGTGATGATCGAATACGGTGTGGTCGGCGGTCGTTGCGGTTGCCGCAGCGAGCAAGAGGTGTTGGACCTGGCCAGGGCCATCAAGGCCCAGCCCGCGCTGGCCCTGACCGGCATTGAAGGCTACGAAGGCGTGATCCATGGTGAACACGCCATCAGCGGCATCCGCGAGTTTGCCGCCAGCCTGGTGCGCCTGGCGGTGGACCTGCAAAACAGTGGCTCTTTTGATCTTGGCAAGCCGATTGTCACGGCTTCGGGTTCGGCCTGGTACGACCTGATCGCCGAATCCTTCGAGGCGCAAAACGCCGCCGGCCGCTTCCTCAGCGTGCTGCGTCCTGGCAGCTATGTGGCCCATGACCATGGCATCTATAAAGAAGCGCAATGCTGCGTGCTCGACCGTCGCAGCGACCTCAACGAAGGCCTGCGCCCGGCGCTGGAAGTGTGGGCACATGTGCAGTCGTTGCCGGAGCCGGGCTTTGCGGTGATCGCCCTGGGCAAGCGCGACGTGGCCTACGACGCTGGTTTGCCGGTGCCGCTCAAGCGCTACAAGGCGGGTGTGTTGCCGGCGGTGGGCGAGGATGTCGGTGCGTGCAAGGTCACGGCGGTAATGGACCAACATGCGTTCATGACCGTGGCGCCGGGGGTTGAATTGCGCATTGGCGATATTATTTCCTTCGGTACTTCCCACCCGTGCCTGACGTTCGACAAGTGGCAAGTGGGTAACTTGGTGGATGAGCAGTTGCAGGTGATTGAGTCGCTGCGTACCTGCTTCTAAATGTGGGAGCGGGCTTGCTCGCGATGGACGTGAACGATGACGCTGGCAGCCTGACACCCAGCGGCGTCCTCAGGTTTTTCGCGAGCAAGCTCGCTCCTACAGGATAAGGCCCTCAAACATACCGAGAGACCCAAGGCATGAACCCAAAACCGCGCATCGCCCTCATCGGCGAATGCATGATCGAACTGCAACACCGCGCCGACGGCAGTCTGCAACAAAGCTTCGGCGGCGACACCCTGAACACGGCGGTGTACCTGCGTCGCGACCTGGGTGAAAACAGCACCGTCGACTACGTCACCGCCCTGGGCGATGACAGCTTCAGCGACGCCATGTGCAAACACTGGGCTGAAGAAGGCCTGGGCCTGGAGCAGGTCCAGCGCCTGCCGGGGCGCTTGCCGGGGTTGTACTGCATCCAGACCGACGCCAGGGGCGAGCGCAAATTTCTCTACTGGCGCAATGAAGCTGCCGTGCGTGACTGCTTCACCACGCCTGCCGCCGAACCGATCCTGGCCGCATTGCCGACCTACGACGTGGTGTATTTCAGCGGCGTTACCCTGGCGGTATTGGGCGAAGTGGGGCGCGAGCGTTTACTGCGCGCGTTGGTCGAAACCCGCCAGCGCGGCGGCAAGGTGGTGTTCGACAACAATTACCGGCCACGTTTGTGGGCCAGTGTTGAAGCGGCGCGAGCGGCGTATCACCGGGTACTGGCCGAGGTGGATATCGCCTTGCTGACGGAGGATGACGAGCAGGCGTTGTTTGGTTACGCGGACAGCGAGCAGGTGTTTGCGGCGTATCCAGAGATTGCCGAAGTGGTGCTCAAGCGTGGGGCGGATGCGTGTTTGATTCGCTGGAATGGCAAGCGCTTTGCCGTGCCGGCGCTGGTGGTCGAGAAAGTAGTAGACACCACGGCGGCGGGGGACTCGTTCAGTGCGGCGTATCTGGCCGGGCGCCTCAAGGGAGAGGCGCCCGATCAGGCTGCATTGGCGGGGCATCGGTTGGCGAGCCGGGTGATTCAGGTGCCGGGGGCGTTGATTCCGAGAGATTGAGGGGAAGTTGCATCACCCCCCGGCTCGAAGCGCGCCAGGCCAATCACTTTGCCAACTTCGCACTCGCCACTTTCATAGCATCCTGCCCGTCGCGACTGCTGACGCCCGCCAGCCAGGTTTCCAGGACGGCGGGGTTGGCCTTGAGCCAGGCCTTGGCCGCGGCCCTGGGTTTTTGGTTTTGATTGAGCACCGCATCCATCAACTCGTTCTCCATTGCCAGGCTGAACTCCATGTTCTGCAACAGCTTGCCGACGTTGCTGCACTCGGTGAGGTAGTCCTTGCGCACGTTGGTGTACACGGTGGCCTGGCCGAAGTTCGGCCCGAAGTACTCGTCGCCGCCGCTGAGGTACTTCATCTTGTTGCGGGTGTTCATCGGGTGCGGTTCCCAGCCGAGGAACACCATCCATTCATTTTTGCGGGTGGCGCGCTTGAGTTGCGAGAGCATCGCCGCTTCGCTGGATTCAACTATTTTGAAACCCTTGAGGCCGAAGGCGTCCTTGTCGATCATGCTCTGGATCAGGCGATTGCCGTCGTTGCCCGGCTCAATGCCGTAGATCTGGCCGTTGAGTTTGTCCTTGAATTTGGCGATGTCGGCAAAATCGTGCAGCCCTGCGTTGTACACGTAGTCCGGCACCGCCAGGGTGTATTTGGCGCCGTGCAGGTTGGCGCGTACGGTTTCCACGGTGCCCGCTTCGCGGAACGGCTTGATGTCGTTTTCGGTGGTGGGCATCCAGTTGCCGAGGAACACGTCCAGGTCCTTGCCCGAGGCCAGGGCGCGGTAGGTCACGGGAATCGACAGCAGGGTGGTTTTGGTGCTGTAGCCAAGGGATTCCAGCACTTCGCTGGTGATGGCGGTGGTGACGGTGATGTCGGTCCAGCCGACATCGGAAAAACGCACCGTGGAACACGACTCGGGTTCTGCGGCCTGGGCCATCAGCGGCAGGGTCAGCGACGCAAGCAAGAGCAAGGCTTTCATGGGATCAACTCCTCAAAGGTAAACGTCGGCAGCGGTTTGGGGTGTTACGTTCTTGTTGTTATGGGTGATGCAAAAACCTGAGGACTGGCCTGGCTACTCACCAGCGGCGCCTTCAGCCGGGCTGATCGACGCCGAACCAGTTCAGCGGCGCCGGTTCGGTGTTGAGGTAGATGTGCTTGAGTTCGGTGAATTCATCGAGCCCGGCGCGTGACAGTTCACGCCCGATGCCGCTGGATTTGTAGCCGCCCCAGGGCGCCTGGGGGAATGCGGCGTTGTAGTCGTTGATCCACAAAGTGCCGACCCGCAGTCGCTTGGCCATGCGATAGGCTTTCCCCAGGTCCTGGGTCCAGACCCCCGCGGCGAGGCCGTAGGGTGTGTCATTCGCCAGTTGCAGCGCCTGGGCTTCACCGTTGAAACGCTCGACGGTGATCACCGGGCCGAAGACTTCTTCACGGGCGATGCGCATCTGTGCTGTGACGTTGCCGAGCAAGGTCGGCCGAAGCCAGAAGCCTGTTTCGAATTGCTCGGGAACCGTGCCGCCAGCCAGCAATGTCGCCCCTTGTTCAACCGCGCCAGCGATCATCGTGAGCACCTGGTCACGCTGGCTGGCAGATATCAGCGGGCCCATTTGCGTCAGTGGGTCGAGGCCGTCGCCCAGGCGAATCTTCAGGATGCGTTGCTGCAACGCGTCGACAAATCGATCGTGAATGCCATCCTCCACCAGCAACCTTGAGCCGGCTGAACAAATCTGTCCGGCATTGAAAAACACCGCGTTGAGTGCCTGGTCCAGCGCCACGTCGAAGTCGGCATCGGCGAACACGATGTTCGGGTTCTTGCCGCCCAGCTCCAGCGCCACGCGCTTGAAGTTGCCGGTGGCGGCGCGCATGACCTTGCCGCCGGCCCCGGCACCACCGGTCAGGGAGACCAGGTCCACGTCATCGCTGGCGGCGAGCAATTCGCCGACATCGCCTGCGCCGCAGAGCAGGTTGAACACGCCCGGTGGCAGGCCCGCGTGTTCGAGCAGTTCGGTCAGGCGGTGCGCGGTCATCGGCGTCAGGCTGCTGGGCTTGAACACTACGGTGTTGCCGGCTGCCAGGGCTGGGGCGATCTTCCATACCGCTTGCAGCAACGGGTAGTTCCAGGGCGCGATCAGTGCACATACGCCGACCGGTTCGCGCTGGTTGAAACTGATGACATGGGCCGGTGCATGGCTGTTGACGCTGGCGCTTTCGGTCTCCAGTAGCGCGGCATAGAAGCGAAACGTGGCGACCACGTTGCCCATATCGCCGAGGCTTTCGCCCAGGGTTTTGCCGGCATTCAGGGTTTCCAGGCGCGCCAGGTGCTCGGCGTCCTGCTCGATCAGCGCGGCGATCCGTTGCAGGAGTTGAGCGCGTTCGGTCACCGGCATGCCCGGCCAGGGCCCGTCGTCGAACGCCTGGCGCGCGGCGTCGATGGCGCGTTGTGCATCCTCGGGCCCGGCGACGGCCACCTGGGCCAGTACCTGCTCGTTCGCCGGGTTTATCACATCGCGGTAACGCGCCGCCTGCGACGCTTGCCAAACACCTGCAATAAACAACGGAATCTGCGACATCGGTGCCTCCAGCCAAGTGGGTCGTGGCGCTCACTATGGCGCTGTCGCCGCAGCGGCTCTTGATCAAACGCGGCATAAGCATGCCGCTTTTGCACGGCGTTCTGGCTGTGGGATAACGTCAGCCAATGTCGTTTCCCGTCAAGCGCGGGCATGGCGTCGCTCTACACTGGCGACACACCCAACCCGCGCCGCCGAGGACATGCGATGAGCCAACCTGTCGAATCACTGAGAATCCGCCTGGCCTGCGCCTTTCGCTGGGCGGCGCGGCTGAACCTGCACGAGTCCATCGCCAATCACTTCAGCGTGGCGGTGTCGGGGGACGGCCGGGACTTTTTGATCAACCCTTACGGCAAGCATTTCTCGCGCATCAAGGCCAGCGACTTGCTGCTGGTGAACGCCGATGACCCCGCCAGCCTCGACCGCCCGGATGCGCCGGACATCACCGCCATGGCCTTGCATGGCGCACTGCACCGCAACCAGCCGCACGCACGGTGCATCCTGCACACCCACTCCAAATACGCGACGGCGCTGGCTTGCCTGGCGGATTCACGCTTGCCGCCGATTGAGCAAAACGCGATGCGTTTTTTCGAGCGGGTGGTGATCGACGAGGGTTTCGATGGCATGGGCCTGGGGGATGAGGCCGAGCGGGTCAGCCACTTGCTGGGGGACAAACCGATCCTGCTGATGGGCAATCACGGCCTGCTGGTGGCGGCGCCGACCATCGCCCAGGCGTTCGATGATCTGTATTACTTCGAGCGCGCGTGTGAGACCTACATCACCGCGCTTTCCACCGGCCGCGAGCTGCGTATCGCCAGCGCCGAAATCGCCCGCAAGACCTGCCGCCAATGGCTGGATTATCCCGGTTTTGCCGACAAGCATTTCAATGCGCTGATGGCGATTCTGGATGAAGAGGAGGCCGGGTACCGGCTATGAACTCAGTCGCTCTCGGCCAGATGGTGCGCCTTGCTCAAGGGCTGGCGCATCACCGGCGCGCTGAGAACCTGGCTGCGGTCTTCGCTGGGTGGGCAGCCGAAGCGGGCGCGGTAGGTGCGCGAGAAATGTTCCAGTGAACCAAACCCTGAGCAGGCCGCCACTTGGGCAACGCTCAGGCGGGTCTGTTGCAGCAAACTGTGGGCCTTGGCCAGGCGCAGGGTGATGTAGTACTTGAGCGGCGAGAGGCCGGTTTGATGTTTGAACTGGCGCTCCAGTTGCCGTCGTGAAAGCCCGACCTGGCTGGCAATCGCCTCGCAATCAAGAGGCTCTTCCAGGGCTTTTTCCATCAACTGCACGGCGCGGCGAATCTTGCTGCCGTACATCCCGGTGTTGGTCAGGCCGCCGTCGAGTTGGTCGTCGGCCGGTGCCCGCACCTGGCCCATCAGCAGGTGCATGGCGATTTCCCGGGACAGGTCGCGGTCGACACTCTGGCCGATCCAGCCCAGCAGCATGTCCAGGGTGCTGGTGGCGCCGGCGCAAGTCATGCGCTGGCGCTCCAGGGTGTAGAGCTGCGGCTTGGCATGCACCCGCGGGTAGCTTTCCTGAAACCCCTGGAGGTTGTCCCAGTGCACTGCCGCTTCATAGCCGTCCAGCACGCCAGCAGCGGCGAGCAGTTCGGTGCCGGTTTCGACACCCATCAGCACCGCGCCGAACAACGCCTGTTTGCGCAGCCAACTCTTGAGCGCCAGGTTGCGGCTGTGTTTGTGCACATCGAAACTGGCGATCACCAGGCACACATCAAAGCCCTGATCGGCGCGCAGCCCGTCGTTGGCCACGGTGGCCAGGCCATTGCTGGCCTGCACCGGTTCGCCGTCCAGGGACAGCAGCGTCCATTCGAACAGCTGGCGCTGGGTCAGCCAATTGGCAATCACCAGCGGTTCCAGCACCGCCGCGAGGCCGAAGTGGGAAAACGACGGCAACAGCAACACCGCCACCCGCAACGGCGCAACATCGCCACGGCGCCAGGTGAAGCGGGTTTCTGCAGGGTGGGGCGATTGATGACTCATGTGTGATCTCTATCGTTGCCGTGTCTGCCATTGTGGGTGAAGCCATACCGGCACATCTGCAGCCGGCAGCGGTGGCAGGCCACGAATCAGGTCGCTGGCCTTTTCCGCAATCATCACCGTTGGGGCGTTGGTGTTGCCGCTGACGATGACCGGCATGATGGAGGCGTCCACCACCCGCAGGTTGTCGATGCCGTGCAGGCGCAGTTGCGCGTCGACCACCGCTTGCGGGTCGCTGGCCGGCCCCATCTTGCAGGTGCCACAGGCATGGTAGCCGGTTTCCGTGATTTGCCTGGCCCAGGCGTCCAGTGCTTCGTCGCTCTGGGCATCGGGGCCTGGCACCAGTTCTTTGCCCTTGAACGCGGCCATGGCGGGCTGCTCGATAATCTCGCGCACCAGCCGCGCGCCGGCACGCATGTCGGCTCGATCCTGCTCGGTTTTCAGGTAATTGAACAGGATGCGCGGTGGTTGTCGAGGGTCGGCGCTGTGCAGGGTCACGCTGCCCAGGCTGGTGGGGCGCATCAGGTCGATGTGAATCTGGAACGCGTGGTTCGGCACCAGGTCGACACTGCCCGGTTGCACCGCCAGCGGCATGAAGGTCAGTTGCAGGTCGGGATGTTCGACGCCTGCGCGTGAACGAATAAACGCCCCAGCCTCGAAATGATTGCTGGCCGCCAGCCCGTCATGGGTGACGAACCAGCGCGCGCCGATCCACCATTTGCCGGGCGCCGTGGTCCAGGGATACAGCGACACCGGTTTTTTGCACAGGTACTGCACGACGGTGTCCGGGTGGTCGTTGAGGCGCCGACCCACGCCGGGCAGGTCATGTTTCACCGTAATCCCCAGGTCGCGTAATTCGGCCGCCGGGCCGATGCCTGACAGCAACAACAGCTGCGGCGAATTGATCGCGCCGGCAGTGAGCAACACTTCGCGACCGGCATGGGCTTGATGCACCGTGCCGCTTTGCTCGTACTCGATGCCCACTGCACGCTGGCCGTCAAACAGGATGCGCAACGCCAGCGCGTCGGTGATCACGCGCACATTGCCCCGTGCCAGCGCCTCGCTCAGATAGCCCCGCGAAGTGCTCCAACGCCGCCCGGCGCGGGTGGTGCGATCCACCGGGCCGAAGGCTTCCTGGCGGTAGCCATTCAAGTCGTCGCTCAAGCCATAACCGGCCTCGGCACCCGCTGCCAGAAACGCCGCGCACAGCGGCGTTTGTGTATCGCCGGGGGTGACGTGCAGGTGCCCGGTCGCCCCTCGGTAATCGTCGGCGCCATCGGCATGGGTTTGCGCCCGGATGAAGTACGGCAGCACCTGCTGATAATCCCAGCCGGTGCAGCCTTGTTCGGCCCACGCGTCGTAGTCCCGGGCGTGGCCGCGAACGTAGACCATGCCGTTGATGGATGACGAACCGCCAAGGGTCCGGCCCCGTGGCGTGCCGATCCGGCGCCCGTCCAGGTAGGGCTCCGGTTCGGAGGTGTAGCTCCAGTTAAAGCGCGTGCCGCCCACCACCAGGCCAACAGCTGAAGGCATGTCGATGGTCCAGCTTTTGTCGGCGGGGCCCGCCTCCAACATCAGAATCCGCACGCTTGGGTCTTCGCTCAAGCGGTTGGCCAACACGCAGCCGGCGGACCCTGCGCCCACAATCAGGTAATCAAACTCATGATCGGCCATGGTTCGTTGTGCTCCTGCCAATAAGGTTTCAGACGGAGGACGGACCGTGGATCCCGTTGAACACCAGCTTGTGAAAGTGATGCACCAGGTGCTCGCTTTCATTGCTGCGCTGGGCGTCGATCATGTAGCGGCCCTGGTCGTAGCCGAGGGAGTGCAGACCTTTTTGCACAGAGATATTCAGGGCGATGTCTTCCGGGCCCAGGTCTTCGTTCATCCATTTCATGCAGGACGCGCTGACCGGCGCGACTTCGCTGTTGGTGGAGTAGTAACCGAAGCGCAGCAGCGAGCGTTCGGCGTCCAGCGGGATCATGATGAATGAGCCGAGGAATTCCGAGAACGGGAAGGTATAGAAGGTGTTGTTGGGCCACAGCCCGATGTTGAAAAAGCATTCGTCCGGGTTCAGGTCTTTGCGCAGTGGCACGCCGTAGGCTTCGGTCACTGACAGGTTGGCCGGGGCGATGTAGGTCCACCAGTTGTCGCGTTTGGTCAACTGGTAGCCCTTGAAGTCGATCAGCTTGGCCAGGTCGATATGGCACGGGCCAGAGAGCTTGAAGTGATAGCCCTCGATGGAGTTGTCCATGATCACTTTCCAGTTGGCTGGAACGATCACGTCCTGTTCCTCGATCAGGCGCATGTTTTCCAGGTCGGGAAATACCCGGCGCATTTCTTCATCGGCACCGGGGAACAGGTCGCGCAACGAGGGTGCTGCCGGGTCGAGGTTGAAGTATATGAACCCGCCCAGTTCTTCGGTGCGCACCTGCGGGATGTTGAACTGCTGCATGTCGAAGTTCTTCATTTTGTCGCAGCGCGGCGCGCCACGCAGGCTGCCGTCCATTTCGTAGCACCACGAGTGGTAGGCGCAGCGCACCACACCACCGGTGGTGCCGCGACGGTCTTCGAGCAAGCGATTGCCACGGTGCTGGCACACGTTGTGGAAACCATGGATCTGGCCCTGACGGTTTTTCGCCACCACCACGCTCTGGTCGAACAGGTCGGTTACCACGTACTGGCCCGGCTCGGCGAACTCGCTGACATGCCCGGCCACGTGCCAGGCGTGCATGAAGATATTGTCGCGCTCGGCTTTGAACAGCGTCTCGTCAAAGAAGTAGCGCGAGGGCAGGGTGAAGGCTTCTTCGGGGTCCTGATGGTCCCAACCCTCGACGGGGCTTTGGTGTTTGCGGGTCTGCAAAGGTTGCATGGGGTGATCTCCTCAGTCACTGGCCGCACGGCACGGCTGCTTGTTCTGAGGGTTAATCTAGGGGCAGGGAAAGGCCGGGTATTGATCGATTGCGACCAGTTACCCGGTGAAATCATCAAAGCAGGGCACTCGCAGGATTTACCGCGGACTAAACTCAGGGCGCACATGAGCGCCTGGGCTTTTTGACATGGATCGGATATGAACCAAACCAACCTGCAATTCAAAACCCTGCTGTTACTGCTGGTCCTGGTGACCGTGGCGTTTATCTGGATCCTGCTGCCGTTCTATGGCGCGGTATTTTGGGCGGTCATCCTGGGAATCATTTTTGCGCCCTTGCAGCGGCGCCTTCAGGCGAAGTACGGCTGGAACCGCAACCTGACCTCGTTGTGCACGCTGATGGTGTGCCTGGTGATTGCGATTCTGCCGGTGATCATCACCAGTGCCTTGTTGGTGCAGGAGGGGGCGACGCTCTATAAGAATGTCGAAAGCGGCAAGCTGGACGTTGCCGGCTACATCGAGCAGTTCAAGAACTTCCTGCCACCGTACTTCCAGCACCTGCTGGACCGTTTTGGCATGGGCAACCTGGAAGGCTTGCGCGAGAAGATCGTCAAAGGTGCGATGGAGGGCAGCCAGTTTTTTGCGACTCAGGCATTCAGCTTCGGCCAGGGTACGTTTGATTTTCTGGTGAGCTTTTTCATCATGCTGTATTTGCTGTTTTTCCTGCTGCGCGATGGGCCTGAACTGGTGCGCAAGGTGCGTACCGCGGTGCCGCTGGCCGAGCCGCAGAAACGTCGCTTGCAGCTCAAGTTCAACCGGGTGGTGCGTGCCACGGTCAAGGGCAACGTACTGGTGGCCGTGACTCAGGGCGCACTGGGCGGTTTGATTTTCTGGTTTCTGGACATTCCCAGCGCGTTGCTCTGGGCGGTGTTGATGGCGTTTTTGTCACTGCTGCCGGCGGTGGGTGCGGGAATCGTCTGGGGGCCGGTGGCGGCGTACTTCCTGCTGAGCGGGGCGATCTGGCAGGGCGTGGTGCTGGCGTTGTTCGGGATATTTGTGATTGGCCTGGTGGACAACGTGCTGCGACCGATTCTGGTGGGCAAGGACACCAAAATGCCGGACTACCTGATTTTGATCTCGACGCTGGGCGGCTTGTCGATCTTCGGGCTGAACGGTTTTGTGATCGGGCCACTGATTGCGGCGCTGTTTATGTCCAGTTGGGCCTTGTTTGTGCAAACCAAGCCACGGGTGCAATTGCCTTAGGCTTCAAAGCAATGAGCCATCTTTTGCGACAGGGCCTGGGCGGCTGGCAGCGAGGTGAGCGGGCCGCTGATGGGCTCGCCATCGCGTACCAGGTACCAGCAGGCAAGCAAACCCAACTCCCTGAGCGGGGCGGGAACGGCGCTGCCGATGACGGACATGATCTGGATTGTGGGCATATCTACCTCCATTTCTCTATGGAGGTCACATTACGGTTCGCAAGTCTTAAGGGGAAATTAACCCGCTCGATAGTCTTCATCACCGCTATCGAGCCTCAAAACCGTCAGTCGACCACTTGATCGAGCATGTTCACCACTTCCTGCTCACTGAGCAGGCCCTTGCGCACCAGGTTTTCCGCCAACAGGGACAGGAACTTGGCACTGCGGTGGCCTTCCAGGGCTTTCAGCTCGGTCAAGGCGCTGTAGACCTTGCTGGAGGTACAGAGGCCGGCGGTGCGATGCGGGTTTTGCGTGGGCATGGTCGTTCGTCCTTGTTGTTATGGTTGGACAGGTTTGATAGTGAAAGTGTGTCGTGACATAAACATGACAGCGCGCGCCCCCGTTGGGCAAGTGGACATTGAATTCAATGATGTGGGATTGCGGGCCAGCCATTGTCCTTATAACGACCTCGGCAGGATTTATTCAGACCTGCAGGCCAAAAAAAGGCCCCGCTTTTAGGGCGGAGCCTGTTCTGCTGTGTCAGCTGATGATCACCAGCCGCGACCGTAATAGCCGTGTGGAGGGCCGTAGTAGCCACGCGGTGGGCCGTAATAAACCGGCGCCGGGCGGTAATAAACCTGTTGTTGCACGTACACCGGTGGAGGCGGTGCGTAGTAGACCGGCGGCGGCGCGGCATAAACCGGCTGCGGCTGGACATATACCGGTTGCTGCACGTAGACCGGCTGCGATTGGCTGGCAACCACCGAGCCCACTACAGCGGCACCGACGAAAGCACCCAATAAGGCCGGGCCACCCCAACCACCACCGTGGGCGGAGGCCTGACCTGCTACAGCGAGTGCACCGATAAGCAAGGCGATCTTGGGGATTTTACGAATCATGGTCATTCCTCGGTTAGCCCCTGCGCTTGTGGTCTGCAATCAATAGACTCAAGGATTGTCGCGGGGATACTTTTAAGACAGCGTATTTCTGAAAAACAGCACAGCTGATAGGTAAAGGTTGTGTAAGGTCTGTACCGATTTGCTTACTCAAGGAGTTTTCCATGCTGATGAACCCCAACAAGGACACGCAACTGTGCATGTCACTGTCGGCCCGTCCCGGGAATTTTGGCCTGCGTTTTCATAACCACCTGTACGAACAGTTGGGTCTGAATTTTTATTATAAGGCCTTCAGTAGCCAGGATTTGCCCGGCGCGATCGGTGGCATTCGTGCCTTGGGCATTCGCGGGTGCGGGGTTTCGATGCCGTTCAAAGAGGCAAGCATCGCCTTGGTGGATGAGCTGGACGACTCGGCGCGGGCGATCGCCTCGATCAACACCATCGTCAACACCGACGGGCACCTCAAGGCTTACAACACTGATTACATTGCCATTGAGCAATTGCTGAAAAAGCACGCGGTGCCCAAGGAATCGACCTTCGCCCTGCGCGGCAGCGGCGGCATGGCCAAGGCCGTGGCCAGTGCCTTGCGCGATGGCGGGTATGCCAAGGGCGTGATTGTTGCGCGCAACGAGACGGCGGGCAGGGCGCTCGCGCAAAGCCTGGGATATGAATGGCAGGAGGACATGGGCAGCTTACAGCCGCAGATGCTGATCAACGTGACCCCAATCGGCATGACCGGCGGGGCAGAGGCGGACAGCCTGGCGTTTGAGGCACAAGTGATTGACGCGGCGCAAACGGTGTTTGATGTGGTAGCGATTCCGTCAGAAACCCCGCTGATCCTGCGCGGCCGGGCCAAGGGCAAGCGGGTGATTACCGGTTTGGAAGTGATCGCGATCCAGGCGCTGGAGCAGTTTGTGCTGTACACCGGGGTGAGGCCGACTGATGAGCAGTTTCAGGCGGCGGTGGCGTT
>Ga0247816_10000746_pt1 | contig 17376 bp, 12 predicted proteins | sample UWRJL209509C1_FD_179930 | JGI IMG/M metagenome (GOLD analysis project Ga0247816, IMG submission 179930) | Plant litter microbial communities from Arlington Agricultural Research Station in Wisconsin, United States - UWRJ-L209-509C-1 | ecosystem: Environmental > Terrestrial > Plant litter >...
CTAAACTGATCGCCAATATGGCATCAGGCATGATTTCTATCCGCAATGGCTACATGGGAATTAATTATACGACGGTTTCTGCATGTGCCACGTCAAATACGGCCATTATGGATGCATTTAACTATATCCGTTTAGGAAAAGCCAAAGTGATTATCACGGGTGGTTCTGAAGCTCCGATATCAGCATCTTCTGTTGGTGGGTTTTGTGCCATGAAAGCAATGTCTTCGCAAAACGATAGCCCGCTTACCGCTTCGAAACCATTCGACATCAAACGCGACGGTTTTGTAATGGGTGAAGGTGCCGGTGCCTTGGTTCTTGAAGAATATGAGCATGCAGTGAAACGTGGCGCACATATTTATGGAGAAGTTGGTGGCGCTGCGATGACCGCAGATGCATATCACATGACAGCAACGCATCCGGAAGGACTAGGTGCTTCACACGCCATGAAACTTGCACTGGAAGAAGCTGGAGTGACGATTCACGATGTGAATTACCTGAATACGCATGCAACTTCAACACCAGTTGGCGATCTTTCTGAAACCAATGCGGTAATCAGCTTGCTGGGAACTGATAAAAATAACCTGTTAATCAGTGCAACTAAATCAATGACTGGTCACTTACTGGGAGCTGCTGGTGCAATTGAAGCAATTATCTGTTTGTTATCTATGCGCGATAGTGTGATCCCTCCTACTATTAATACGGATGAGATTGACCCTGCTATTCCCGGTAATTTAAATATAATTACTAAAGAAGCGGTATCTGCTAAAGTGAAAGTTGCAATGAGTAATACCTTTGGATTTGGCGGGCATAATGGTATTGTAGTTTTTAAATCGCTATAGATTTTGGTTTGCAGGAGTTACTGCTAGCTTCGCTTAAAAAATGGTACTGTATTTTCAATGCTGCCAATTGCTGAAACGCAATTGAAGGCATTGAAAACACAGTACCATTTTTTTTACAGATAATCTAACAGCATGATGCAGACCGCAAGTTCCGTATGCAGGATCTATATGCTGATTTTATTTACAGAATCCAGATGCAAAAATCTTAAAAAGAATTCTTTGTGAAAATCTATATGCTGATTTGATTTGCAGAATCCAGATACAAAAACCTCAATAAAATTCTATGTGAAATCTATATTGCTGATATTATTTGGAAAATCCAGATACAAAAATCTTAAAAAGAATCCTTTGTGAAAATCTATATTGCTGATTTTATTTGCAGAATCCAGATGCAAAAGCCTTAAGTATGATCCGCTGTGCAATCTTATTCAGATTTTATTTGCAGGATTAGCATCTCCACTGTTTTCAGTACATTATCCAGATTTTTTTGATCGTCCGTTACCTTTGCAATCATAATGCCGCCTTCAATTAGTGCAATGATGGAGAGTGCCAGTTGGTTGGCGTCAGTACCTGTTTTAAATTCGCCTGCCCTGATGCCGTCACTAACGATGTTAACAATCGTATTTTTCCATTCTGTAATTGCGTTCGCAGCTTTTCCTTTTAATGGACTATGGGTATCATCAGCTTCTATCGCCGTGTTGAGGATAGGGCAGCCTCCAACTGGAAAGGTTTCACCCATAAAACTATGGTACACCTGCACATACACCATCAGCTTGTCAAAGTAAGAAGTCACTTTTTCCCTGCGGACCGCAGAAGCAGCTTTCATTTTTGAAAGGTTATAATCAAAGGCAGCAAGGGCAACTTCTTCTTTATTTTCGAAGTTTCCGTAGATACTGCCTTTCGTCAGCTGCGTCGCTTCAGTAAGGTCAGCCATGGATGTACCAGCATACCCTTTGGTATTGAAGATCCATGCGGTAGATTCAATAATAAATTGTTTTGTCCTTTCTGCCTTTGATAATGTCCTGTTCATTTATCAAAAGTACCGAATGGTATTTAAACTTGATTACTTTTTATAAGGATTAATAGTTTTTATACTTCCATCCTGCTCATGTTCAAGTGTAGTCACTTTTACATTTCTCAGGTGCGTCTTACCTCCAGACAATTCGGTATCGTGATAAAACAACAACCACTTCCCTTTATACTCTACAATGGAATGGTGGGTAGTCCAGCCTACTACGGGCAATAGAATCACTCCCTGGTAAGTAAAGGGGCCATACGGGCTGTCGCCTGTTGCATAAACCAGCTTATGGGTATCACCGGTGGAGTATGAAAAATAGTATTTGCCCTTGTATTTATGCATCCAGGAGCCTTCAAAAAATCTTCTGTCGTGGTCCCCACCTGTTAAGGCTTCACCATCCTTATCCAATATCACCACATCTTTTACAGGTTCGGCAAATTCTTTCATGTCTGCACTAAGTTTAGCGATTTTTGCAGTCAGCGCAGGGGCATTATCTTTTCCAAGATCCGTTTTTGATCCCTTGGCGTCAAATTTGCCGGTACTCCATTGTTGCAATTGTCCTCCCCAGATACCTCCGAAATAGAGATAAGAACTACCATCAGTATCGGTAAAAACGGCAGGATCAATACTGTAGCTACCTTTAATTGGCTCCTTTTCAGGAATGAAGGGGCCCGCGGGGGTTGATGCTGTTGCTACGCCGATGCGGAACACATCAGATTTATCTTTTAAAGGGAAGTACAGGTAGTACTTTCCATCCTTAAATGCTGCGTCAGGTGCCCAGAGTTGTCGACCACCCCATGGAATGTCTTTAACCGTTAGTGCTACCCCGTGGTCAGTTACCGATCCGCCAATACTATCCAATGAAAAGATATGGTAATCGTCCATTGCAAAGTGGTCACCATTGTCGTTTTCAGGAATTCCGGCATCTATATCATGCGAAGGATAAATGTAGAGTTTGTTCTCAAAAAGATGCACAGAGGGATCTGCGGTGTACATTTTTTTAATCATCGGTTTGGATATTGCTCCTTTAAAAGCATCATTATCAGCAGGTTTTTGCTTATTGCTGCATGCGCTGAGCAGCAGTAGCGGCAGACCGAGTGCCAGCATAATTTCTTTGTTCATCAGTTTGTTCTTCATATTTGGTTTTAGCTTAATTTGATTATTGATATCAGGGCATTTACATCGCTCCTCCAATTCCAAGTTCCAGCCCTCTTAGTTCCGCCAGACCTTTCAAACGGCCTATCGCGGAATAACCAGGGTAAGTTTTTTTGTGCAGATCATCCAGCATCTGATGCCCATGATCAGGCCTGAGCGGTAAAGCAACACCAGTTTGCTGCATTAGCTCAATGAGGTTCTTCATTACCGAATACATATCCACATCGCCGTCAAGGTGCGCTGCCTCGTAGAAGTTACCTTCTGCATCGTTGGTGGTATTTCTCAGATGTACAAAGTGGATCAGTTTGCCATATCGTTCTATAATACCGCAGAGGTCATTATCGCTGCGTACACTGAGTGAGCCCGTACAATAACAAATGCCATTGGCAATAGAAGAACAGGCTTCAGTAATAAAAGCCAGGTCAGCTTCCGTACTTACTATCCTTGGTAAACCCAAAATTGAATATGGCGGGTCGTCAGGATGAATGGCCATTTTTATGCCTGCCGCTTCCGCAACAGGAATTACTGCGTTGAGAAAAAAGCTAATATGGGAGCGCAACGCAGTAGCATCAATAGCTGCATAGTTTTGCAGTTCATTTAGAATCAGCTCGGGGGTGAATTGCTCATCAGAGCCAGGCAGGCCCAACAGTACACTATTAAATAAATATTTCCTTTCAGCCTCAGTCATCTGATCAAACTTTGATTTTGCCAACACGGTTTCCTTTGGGCTGTAATCCTGTTCAGCACCCGGCCTTTGAAGCAAAAATAAATCGAATGCAACAAAAGCAAGTCGTTCAAACCGCAACGCTTTACTTCCGTCAGGCAAAGTAAACGCAGGATCTGTCCTCATCCAGTCGAGCACGGGCATAAAATTATAGGTCACCACTTTCAAACCACACGCCGCAAGGTTTCTCAGGCTTTGCTGGTAGTTCGAAATGAGCTGCAGATAATTGCCAGTTTGCGTTTTTATAGCTTCGTGAACAGGAAGGCTTTCCACTACGTGCCAGTCCATACCAGCAGCCGCAATCATATCTTTTCGAAAAATGATTTCTTCTACTGTCCAAATTTCGCCAACAGGTATCTGATGAAGGGCAGTGACTACCGCTGAACAACCCGCTTGTCTAATATCAGATAAGCTTACTGCGTCATTAGGGCCAAACCAGCGCATACTTTGTTCAAACTTTACCATAACTCAAGCGTATATGATTAAAAACCTATTGAATTTCCGCCGTCAACCGGAATGATCACGCCTGTTACATATTTAGCACTGGCAGAACTAAGATAGAACACCGCATCTGCCACATCTTCAGGTAGACCGAGGTAACCCATTGGCGTTCTCGAAAGCACTTTATTTTTTCTCTCAGGATCATTATCGAGTGCTTTTGAAGACATATCAGTTTTGATGAAGCCTGGTGCCACACAATTGATCCTTATGCCCAGGGGCGAAAGTTCGACAGCCATGGCTTTTGTCATTCCCTCTATAGCAGACTTGGCCGCCGTATAGGCAATTACCTTTGGAATACCATATTGAGCGGCCATAGAACTGATATTTACAATTGACCCGCTTCCCGAGGCCACCATCACCTTGCCCACTTCCCTGCTGATGGCAAATACAGAAAGCACATTAGTGTTAATTACATTCAGGAACTCTTCGTCGGTCACTTCCAAAAAGGGCTTCTTATGGTTAATTCCCGCATTATTTACCAAGATATCAATTTGACCAAATTCTGCTACAATATCGGCTATACATCCTGGGATAGCATTTAAATCTTGCAAGTCTAGTACTTTATAACTGCAGAGGCTTCCCAATTCAGTTGCTGCTTCCTTCAGTTTTTGCTCATTTCTGCCTATGATTACTGTAGTCACCTGTTCTGCTACCAGTTTTCTGGTAATCGCAAGTCCTAATCCGGCCCCACCACCTGTAACAATTGCAACTATCTTTTTACTTGTCATTTGATTTTATTTTTAACGATGATGCCCTGATCACCAGTTGAGATTTTAAAATAATTGTATTGGCCAGTTCCATCTCTTCTGCTCCATTGATATTGGCAATCAAGTGGCGGGCAGCAATTCTGCCCATTTCCTCGCCAGGATAATTAACTGTGGTGAGCATGGGTTCTGATATACGGGAAATGATATCATTGTTAAATCCCGCTATGGCAATATCTTCAGGAATGCGAAGGCCCGCATCTTTAAATACTTTCATGCAGATGACGGCAGCAAGGTCATTAGCTGCAAACAATGCATCGGGCATAATTTTTTGTTCCAGCAAAGCATTCGCTGCAGCCACACATGCTTCTTCAGTCAGGTCAGTTTCAAAAACCAGTTGCTCCTCATAAGGGATGCCATGTTCGGCAAGTGCTTTCAAATACCCCGCTTTACGATCCTGGTACACATTCCTCATCAGGTTACCTGTCAGGTGCGCAATTCTCTTGCAGCCCTGCTCAATAAGATGCGAGGTCAATTCATATCCTGCCTTCTGGTTATTGATCACTACTTTATTGAAGTCGTCATTTTCAATTACCCGGTCTACAAACAGCAAGGGTATCTGATGACGGCTGTATTCATCAAAATGATCCAGGTTGCGGGTATTCGCAGCAAGGTTTACAATCAGCCCGTCCACCCTATTGTGCATCATGGTCCTTGCATATTTCATTTCGTTTTCTTCTAATTCCAGTGACTGGCTGATGAGCATATTATAATTTGCGATATTCAGCTCTTTTTCTATACCGGCAAGGATTGCCGAAATGAAATAACTGTTTAACCTGGGTACAATCACCCCTATAGTATTGGTCTTCTGGTTGCGGAGGTTACGCGCGAAAGTGTTGAAACGGTAGCCCATTTCATTCGCAGTATCAAATATCTTCTTCCTTGTCTTCGCGTTCACCGCAGGGTTGTCCTGCAAACCTCTGCTAATCGTGGAAGGGGCCAGTTTTAAACGTTCGGCGATATCATAAATTGTAATTACCTTATCTGATTTCATAGACTATCAACCTAAATCAGTGGCTAAAGTAATGAAATTTTTATAAAATGCAATCCGTTGCATTTATTTAAACATCAACAGGATCATGCCGTTACGAATTTTCACTATTCTTTTCTGCGGGTGGATTTCCTTACAATAAGTTTGGGTTTAATGCTTACGATTTTAGGTTCAGGGTTTCCGTCAAAAACCTCCATTTCCTGGAAGTAAAGATTAGCGATAGTTTTACCCATGCTAATGCTATACTGGTCTATGGTAGTAATTGAAGGACTCGTAATTTCTGTAAAGGGTTCATTTGAATAGCCACAAATTCCCAGGCTTTCAGGAACTGCAACACCCTTGTCAGTAGCAACTTCCAGCACACCCAAAGCAGAAAAATCTGAAGTACTTGCAAAAATTGCATCAGGTGGATCTGGCAGTTCCAGGAGCTTTGCTGTAGCTGCTGCCCCAAGTTCTTTTGTCCATGCGTTCTCACACATCAGCTCAGGCAAAACTGGAAACCCTGATTTTTTTAATGCAGCAAGGTAACCGTCTTTTCGCTGCCGGAAAATATCAATATCCTGAGGCCCTTCAAGCAGGGCTATACGCTGGTAACCCTGTTCCACAAGGTGCATTACAGCCTCATAGGATGCCTTTTCGTTATCATTAATTACCTTAAAGGTATCGAGGTCTTCTACCACACGGTCAAACTGGATCAACCGGATGTGGCGGTCAAGCACTGCCTGCAAATGCCCATAATCGCCTGTTTCTGCAGCAATAGAAATGATAATACAACTTACATGTTGGTTTATTAACGCATTTACGCAGTCCACTTCGCGGGCATGCAGTTCGTTGGACTGGCAAATGATCAGGTTATACCCTTTTTTGTAGGTCACTTCCTCCAGTCCGGCAATGATATTTGAAAAAAAATTCTGATTGATCCGCGGAACCACTACCCCTATGGTGGGATTATTGCCCTTTCTCAGATTTGAAGCCATCGCATTTTGCTGGTAATTCATTTCCGCAGCAGTTTTAAGCACCAGTGCTTTGGTGACTGCATTAACTTTACTGCTGTTGCTGAGCGCTCTTGATACAGATGAAGCCGCAATATTCAGCTTCTGGGCAATATCATAGATCGTGGTTCTTTTCTGGCGTTTCATTATAAATACAAAAATGTAAAAATAATCGGGCAATCGATTGCATAATAAAAATATTAACTTAAATTCGTTTTCCCTAACCGGATATAAACATAACAATTGCAATAGCAAAAACAAACATATGTTATTACTAGGAATAGATATTGGAACTTCTTCTATCAAAGTTGCTGTAGTAGATGCAGAAACGCAACAGGTGGTTACCTCAGCACAATACCCTGAAGAAGAAAGTTTGATCACTGCAATTCAGCCCGGCTGGGCGGAACAGTCGCCAGAAATGTGGTGGAACCATGTACAACAGGCCTTTGAGATCTGTAAGACCTCCGGCACCTTCAATCCGCATGATATTACCTCCATTGGTATCGCCTATCAGATGCACGGACTGGTGCTGGTTGACAAAGAACAGCAGCTGTTGAGAGACAGTATCATATGGTGTGATAGCAGGGCGGTGGAACTGGGCGACGGGGCATTTGATGCAATGGGACATGAATTTTGCCTTTCCCACCTTCTCAACTCTCCGGGGAATTTTACGGCCTCTAAACTGGCCTGGGTGAAACAGAATGAAGCGGAAATCTACGAAAAGATTGATAAGATCATGCTTCCAGGCGATTATATTGCCATGAAGCTGACATCACAAATTACCACCAGTATTTCAGCCTTGTCTGAAGGAATATTCTGGGATTTTGAAACCAACAGCCTCTCAGCAGAATTAATGGCTTACTATGGTTTCAGCAAATCACTGATCCCCGAGCTCAAACCAGTTTTTGCAGAGCACGGCCGCGTAACCGGGGAAATCTCCCGTTTGCTAGGTCTTAAAGAAGGCACTCCGGTCACTTATAAAGCTGGCGATCAACCCAATAATGCGCTTTCATTAAATGTATTACAACCTGGAGAAGTTGCTGCCACGGCAGGAACCTCAGGCGTAATTTATGGTGTGAGCGACCAGCTTACCTACGATCCGCAATCCAGGGTGAATACCTTTGCACATGTTAATTATACAGAAGAAGAAAAACGCCTCGGCGTGCTGCTCTGCATTAATGGAACAGGAAGCCTGAACCGCTGGACGAGGAACCTTTTTGGCTCTTCAATCACCTATAAGGAAATGAATGCTGAAGCTAAAAAAACAAAAATAGGTGCCGAAGGCCTCATGGTACTTCCATTTGGCAACGGAGCTGAGCGCATGTTAAACAACAAACAGGTTGGTGCACATTTTCAAAATATAGACCTCAACCTGCATACACAGGCCCATCTCTTCAGGGCCGTTCAAGAAGGAATTGCCTTTTCTTTCCGTTATGGATTTGACATTATGCGTTCAAATGGAATGAACCCCAGTGTAATCCGCGCAGGCAAAGCTAATCTTTTTCTGAGTGAACTGTTCCTTGAAGCTTTTGTGAACAGCACGGGCGTGCCTGTTGAATTATACGAAAATGACGGGAGCGTAGGCGCAGCTTTAGGCTCGGGAATTGGTGCAAAAACATTTTCTTCGCCTGAAGAGGCTTTTAGTAATGTTAAATGCTTACAATTAGTTGAACCTTCTGCTACAGCTGCTTACGAGCCTTTCTACCAGGAATGGCTTACCTTACTTAATAAACAAGATTAAACATAAAATATAAACTAGTTCATATGACAAATGTAATTACGGGCGCCAAAGAATTCTTTTCAGGAATCGGACAGATAAAGTTCGAAGGCGCAGAATCAGATAACCCACTTGCTTTCCGCTTCTATGATGAAAACAGAATCATCGCGGGAAAAACAATGAAAGACCACCTGCGCTTTGCTGGCGCTTACTGGCATTCTTTTGTAGCCACAGGAGGCGATCCTTTTGGTGAGGCTACCATCATCCACCCATGGAATGAAAAAACAGACGCGGTAGAACGCGCAAAGGATAAAATGGATGCGGCATTTGAATTCCTGACTAAAATGAACCTTCCGTTTTACTGCTTCCACGATGTTGATGTAGTAGATTATACCAATGATGTAAAGGACAACGAAAAACGCTTGCAGGCACTGGTAGAGTATGCTAAACAAAAACAGGCAGCCAGCGGTGTAAAGCTATTATGGGGAACTGCAAACCTGTTTTCTCACCGCAGGTACATGAACGGTGCGGCGACAAATCCTAATTTCCATGTACTTGCACATGGTGCTGCACAAGTGAAATTTGCACTAGACGCAACTATCAGCCTTGGTGGAGAAAACTACGTATTCTGGGGAGGCCGTGAGGGTTATATGAGCCTGCTAAATACGAACATGAAACGTGAACAGGAACATTTAGCCAAATTCTTACATGCTTCAAAAGATTATGCACGTAGTCAAGGCTTTACAGGAACTTTCCTCCTTGAACCTAAACCTTGCGAACCAACTAAACATCAGTATGATTACGATGCGGCTACTTGTGTGAGCTTCATGAGACAATACAACCTGATGGACGACTTTAAACTGAACTTAGAGGTAAACCACGCCACTCTTGCAGGACACACTTTTCAGCATGAATTACAAGTGGCTGCAGATGCAGGTGTATTGGGTTCTATGGATGCCAACAGAGGCGATTACCAGAACGGCTGGGATACTGATCAGTTCCCAAACAATATTAATGAACTGACTGAAGCGATGCTGGTATTTCTTGAAGCTGACGGATTAAAGGGCGGTGGTATCAACTTTGATGCTAAAATTAGAAGGAATTCTACAGATGCGGCCGACCTGTTTTACGCGCATATTGGCGGAATGGATACTTTTGCAAGGGCACTGATCGCTGCAGATAACATCCTTCAAAAATCTGATTACAAGAAAATAAGGACTGAACGTTATGCCTCGTTTGATAGTGGTGCCGGTAAAGACTTTGAAGACAGCAAATTGACCCTTGAAGATCTTACAGCCTATGCTATTGAAAAAGGTGAGCCTGAAACGCTGAGCGGTAAACAGGAATTGCTGGAAAACATCGTTAACAGGTATATTTAATCCGATCCATATATGAATTCTTTAGGCACGTATGATTACGTCGTTTTCCTGGTATATTTTCTTATTGTAGCTTTATACGGCTGGACGGTTTACCGCAAAAAACAGGCCCAGGCAGAAAATTCGAAAGACTTTTTTCTGGCGAAAGACTCACTCACATGGTGGGCAATTGGTGCATCGCTTATTGCCTCGAACATCTCTGCTGAGCAGTTTATTGGGATGAGCGGCTCTGGCTTTACCATGGGACTGGCCATTGCAACGTATGAATGGATGGCGGCTGCTACACTGATTATTGTGGCAGTATTTTTTATACCGGTATATATTAAGAATAAGATTTACACCATGCCCCAGTTTCTGGGACAGCGCTATAATAGTACGGTAGCCATGATTATGGCGATATTCTGGCTGTTGCTTTACGTGGTGGTGAACCTTACTTCAATTCTTTACCTCGGTGCCCTGGCAATCAACAGTATTTCTGGAATCAATACTACGGCATGTATGTATATACTTTCTGTATTTGCTGTGATTATCACGCTTGGGGGAATGAAGGTAATTGGTTATACAGATGTTATCCAGGTGTTCTTTTTGATCCTTGGCGGCCTCGCCACAACCTATCTGGCATTGGAACTGGTTTCTACGCATTTTGGAACAAGCGGGGTACTTAACGGACTCAGCCTGATCAAAGACAAGGCGGCCGACCACTTCCAGATGATCTTTCATCAGGAAAACCCTCACTATATGGACCTTCCGGGACTGACAGTACTTATAGGCGGGATGTGGATAGTGAACCTTAACTACTGGGGATGTAACCAATACATCACGCAAAGGGCATTGGGTGCTGATTTAAAAACGGCAAGAGGCGGGTTGTTATTCGCTGCCGCGCTAAAACTGCTGATGCCTGTAATTGTTGTTTTACCTGGTATTGCGGCTTACGTTCTTTATAAAGAAGGTTATGGAAACTTCAACACGGCGATGCTGAAAGATGGTTCACTGAATGCTGATTCGGCTTATCCAGTATTGCTTAACTTGTTGCCTGCGGGCCTTAAGGGCCTATCTTTTGCAGCTTTAACCGCCGCAATTGTAGCCTCACTGGCTGGTAAGGCAAACAGTATTGCTACCATCTTTACCCTGGATGTTTATAAAAAGGTAATCAACAAAGATGCCGATGAAAACAAGCAGGTAATTATTGGAAGGATAACCGTAATTGTAGCGATGATCCTTGCTATCATCATTGCACCACAACTGGGGATTGATAAAAAAGGCGGGTTCCAGTTTATACAGGAATACACAGGTTTTGTATCACCAGGTATATTTGCCATGTTCATTCTTGGTTTCTTCTGGAAGAGAACTACTTCTAATGCAGCACTTTTTGCTACAATTGGAGGTTTCCTGATGTCGGTAGGGTTCAAAATACTCCCTTCTTTTGCAAACCTTGAATGGTTGAGTACTTTTGGTTTCTCTAAACTGGTGGAACAAAAAGACGGAAGTATGTTATATGAGATCCCTTTCCTTGACAGGATGGGATTTGTATTCGTCATCTGTGTTATTGCCATGTTTATCATCAGTAAATTTGAAAATAAAAATGGCGTTAATCCAAAAGGTTTGGAAATCGACAGAGGTATGTTTAAAACTACACCTGCTTTTACAGTGGGTGCCTTACTGATTGTGGGCGTAATTGTAGCACTTTACAGCATATTTTGGTAGTTAGTTTGATTTGAAATAATGAAGGCTGCACAAGTTCGTTGTGCAGCCTTTTTGTTTTTGGGTAATTATCATTTATCTGTTTACTGATTACTTTTCTTATTCAGCTGCTGGTCACTATACATAAATGGTGAGGCAGGAAGGCCCTCTTTATTATATAAATTTGCACCGTCAGGATTGTCGGCCCAGGCATAACGCACATACATGGGTACTTGGATTTGATTATTCCACACCACAACCTGTTTGTTTCTAATCACAGCTTCTGCCCAAACAAACTTTTTATCAGCTCCTGCAATGGCAAATTGCAGGAGTTTTCCCCCTCCCTTGCTGATCAGACCGCCTCCTACATGGTTGAAAGAGATGATTACACTGTCTGCAACAACCTTCCCAGACTTGTACAGCGGGCCCGATGCAACAAGATTTTCATCACCGTATACCATGTTTTCTGCCAATAAAGCAAGCCTATGGCCGACATCTTTTTTGTTCAGCGGGTGAATATCATTCCACTCACCTGCATCTATAGTTACCGCCATTCCGGTTCCTTTGACAGATAAAGAGTTCAATTGCTCCTGTCGCAATTGTGCCCATAGGCTTTCTGCAGGCAGATACTGGACTTCCATAAAGTTTGGCAATTGCGCATACAAAAAGGGCATATCCTTTTGGTTCCATTTCTTACGCCAGTTCTCAATCAGCATCGGTAGCAGGAAGCCATACTCTTTCGGTTTAAAGGTGTTTGCCTCTCCCTGGTACCATAACACACCTTTGACAGGTAAGCCAATGACCGGGGCCACCATAGTATTGTAAAGTCCGGTGGGCTCATTCTGCATAGCGAAAACAGGTTCTTCAGGTTTCTGAGGGGGAAATGCGACGCCAACCTTGTATTTCCAGTCGCCACGAAGATCAATACTGTCCTTTCCTATGGCCAGGCAATATTTTTTATCAGGTACAAAGCCACCCTTTCCGCCATAATTTAATACCCTAACAACCAAAGTATTCTTACCTACCTGTAGCAGCCCTTGGGGCAAAGCATATCTACGTGGCGGATACTGATAGGTAGTATTGCCGACTTGCTGGCCGTTCAAATACACCTGGTCTGCATCTACAATACGGCCAAGAAATAACTTGCATGGCGCCCCTGCCTGTAAAGATGGTAAAATGAAATCCTTACGGAACCAAACCACGCCATTCAATCCCCTTACCCCCTGATCTGCCCAATATCCAGGCATCCAAAAGTTTTTCCAGTCCGTAGCCTGATAGTCCGGATCATACCATTTCTGATGTTCATTAAGACCAGCATCTGTTTTTTCAGCCTCGTTTTGGCCAGCAGTAACAGGTACGGCCAAACTTTTCTTTACAAATGACGTATCATGCAGCAGCGTCAGCCTGTTTTGATATTGAGGCAAGGCGCTAAAAGCTTCTTCACTCATCCAGGCTTCAATGGGTGTGCCGCCTACGCTGGAATTGATGATGCCTACCGGAACATGATATTTATCGTAAATCTCTTTGGCAAAAAAATAGGATACTGCACCAAATTCCATTACGCTTTCTGGTGAGGCCGACTGCCATTTTCCAGCAGGAAGATCATCGTGTACCGCAGAGACATCTGCAACAGTTTTCACAAAGAAATTTCGGATCATGGGATACTGTGCCTTACTGATATCTTCAGCATATTTCTCACGTACCCGCTCCATGGGGATTACCATATTAGACTGACCAGAACAGAACCAGACATCCCCAACCAGGATATCATGAATAGAAATGTGGTTACTTCCTATGATGTCCATCTGGAATGGTCCTCCAGCCTTCATTGGAGCTAATGCGATTGTCCACTTGTTGCCTTTACCAGCAACTGTATGATAAGTTTTACCCTTAAATTTTAGCGTTATTTTTTCAGCGGGCCCTGCCCAGCCCCAGATATTGATTTTTGTACCCCTTTGCAGCACCATCCCGTTTGCCAAAATCTGAGGAAGCCTGATCTGGGCCACACCACATAAACTGATCAACAACAACAACAGTAATGCGGCATGGAACCGAAGCGATTGATCATTAAATTTCATTGAAAACAATATTTTTCATTTAGTAATGAATTGACTTTTGCAAAAAAAAAGACTCCATCAGACCAGCTGATGGAGTTGTAACGAATATCTTTTAATATCCTGGATTTTGTGGCAATGGCGGCCCAGTGGTGACCAGGTTAATTAGTGAAGAAGGAATAGGGCGCAATGAATAGGCATCAGGCGGGGTAGTTTTCGAATACCCTGGCCAGGCTTCAGCATTATATGCCTGCAACCTTCTACCAAGTGATTGTGTACGGGTCAAATCCCACCACCGGGTACATTCTTCATACATCTCACGAGAACGCTCGTCCAGTATAAAATCAAGTGTAACCTGACCAGAGCTAACCTGCATAGCAGCAACAGCCGCTGTATTTTGTGCCGCCGAATTAGTTGTGCGGTATGCAGCTCTTGATCGTATTACGTTGAGCATATCAGCCGCCTTTTGATTATCTCCAGCTTTAAAATAAGCCTCAGCAGCTAATAAATATACATCAGCAAATCGTGCCAGCACAAAAGGACGGGTTGATGGGTCGTTCATGGCGGCGCGGTTAGGGTCGTCATATTTCCTCATTGAAGGGAAAATAATTGGTGTATACACATTTGCATTGGTACCTGCAGCGACAGACGGAGGTAAAAAGATCACCCCTTTAAACCGGGCCCTTTTTGCGGCACCAGGATCAAACGGTGGCGTCCAGATAGCGGTATCTACACCCACTGTTAATGCCCCTCTGGGTGTACTTACATTTGCAGTGTTTGCAATCCATGTGGTCTGAAACGTTTTATCAAACCTCGTGTCGCTGCTACGCTCTGCAAATACCCTCAGCATATAATCTGTATTGGGCCTGATCCTGATAAATGGACGCCCGTTAGCTACGTCCCTCACCATCAAAGAAGAGCCGCCACCAGCAGGAAAGTTAGCCAGTACAGAAGGATAGTTTGGACGGAAAAGGAAATTTGTCACATTGTAATTGCCGCCAGAACCACCTACCACATAATTTCCATATTTGGGATCACTACTTTCATCAATTACGAACAGCGTTTCTTTACCATAATCATTTGCAGGTTTAAATGCGTCGGCAAAGTCCTGCCACAGATCTACACCATACGTAGCCCTGTTGGTAATCAGCTCCTGAAATGTTGCAGCAGCAGTGTTGAAGTCGCCCGTTTGAGCAGCTTTAGACCAGCCCCGTGTCAGGTAAGCTTTACCAAGGAAATATAAAGCAGCTGATTGTGTTGCCGCTTTACCACCAAAAGGCTGGCCAGGTGTCACCTGTAGTTCTTTGGATGCTTCTGTAAAATCTTTAATGATCTGAGCATACAGATCTGCGAGTGGCGCACGGGTATCAGAAGTGGTGGGATCAGTGATAAAAGTGGTATGCAAAGGCATTTCACCAAAGTTGATCACCATATAATAGTAAAACATAGCGCGCAGGAATTTGGCCTGGGCCAGGTATTGTGTGCGTTGAGTAACATCGGGAATGGCATTACCATATAACAATACGCCATTTAAAGTATTGATACCCTGGTAGGCATTCTGAACGATAAACCTATACTCATCCAGTCCAAGGTTTTGATAAGTGAAGGTGGCAATGCCGCTTGCACTTCCGCCCGCCAGCGTCTCATCAGTACCGCCAACAAGCTGATTGGTAAAACCTTCTGTTCCCCAAAGCCCTCTTAAAGATCCATAAACTCCGGTTATACTTCCAATCACTCCAACAGGAGTACTAAAAGACTGTTGCGTAAGGTTAGTACGCTGCTGTTCATCTAAAAAGCTCTTTTTACAGCCGCCTGTACTCAGAACAATGGCTGCAGCAATAATTATGGATAAGTTATATATTTTCATATCTGTGATGTTAAGAGTTAGAATTTTGCACTTACGCCCAACTGGAAAGTCCGGGTTGGCGGGTTATTTAAGTTGGCGGTAATTGCCCTGCTGGTAGTGGTGCCAGCACCTCCTCCCCCTGTGGTAGGGGTGGTTCCAGCTACGGTAGAAGCCACTACGCCTCCAGTTGCATTTCCTTCAGGATCAATTCCCAAACCGCTTTTAACCAATGGCGACCAAATAATAAAGGGATTAAAACAGTTTACATATACCCGGAGCGAGCTCACACCCGAATTTTTTAACAGATTTTGAGAGAAGGTATAACCAAGGTTGATACTCCTCATTTTGATAAATGAACCGTCCCTTACCGCCAATGTAGAAGCATATATTTGTCTGTCATTAGCAGCATCGGGTGCGGGGAAATCATTTGTAGGATTATTTGGTGTCCAGTAATTAACCTTCCACTGGTTTACCCTGCCATTTCCAAAAAATGGATAACCCTGGGCGCTTCCGTCAGCTGACAGATAGGGCACAATGATCTTCTGCCCGATACGTGCATTGGTCACCAACGACAAATCAAATCCTTTATAGCTAAACCTGTTAGTGATACCACCTGTGAAATCAGGCTGAAAATTACCAATTATCTGCAGATCCGCGGAGTTGATCCTATTGTCTTTGTTTAAATCTTCTATCTTAATCTGGCCAGGCAGCTGACCATAAACAGCTGCCTGTGCAGCTTCACTGGTTTGCCATATCCCTATTTTTTTTACATCGTATATTACATTAAAGGGCTGGCCTACAAACCAGTTGTTGCCGATATCCTCTTTTATTCCGTCGTGAAGGGAAACAATGGTATTCTTATTAAAGGAAATATTGAAATCTGTAGACCAGTTGAAACCATTCTGACTTTTCAGGTTTTGGGAACTTAACGATATTTCCAGCCCCCTTCCCTTTGTTTTACCTTCATTGGCCGTATACTGCGTGGCACCATTGGTATACGGGAGGTTTACCACCTGCAGAATATCGCTGGTTCGCTGATCATATACATCCACCGTTCCTGTAATCCGGTTAGCAAATAATCCGAAGTCCAGACCAATGTCTAACTGATTGGTGAATTCCCAGGTAAGGTTCTGGTTGGCCAGACTATTTAAATAATACCCGTTAGACGGCGAGCCTGGGTTACCTATAGGCCCATAGTTATAAAAATTACTTGACAAGTTGCCAGCAGAAGAATAGGCCCCTACCGATTGGTTTGATGTTTTACCATAACCTGCCCTTAACTTCAGCGCAGATACAACATTGCTTATTCCCTTAAAAAAGTTCTCGCCATCTATGTTCCAGGCGGCACCAAATGCGGGGTAAACGAAATATTTTTTTACCGGAAACACTGAAGAACCATCGTCGCGGACTGTAGCCGTAAAGGAGTACTTGTTATTGAATACATAATTTACACGGGCCATGTATGAAACCAGTCTCGACTCAGAATAAGTACCGGCGTTGGCGTTGATGCTCGCTGCTTGCTGCAGGTTATAATTCTGAAGATAATCTGCAGGTATACCTATTCCGTTAAAGCCGTTACCCTGAAAATGATCACGCTCAAAACTGTATAATCCGGTAAAGGTTAAGTGATGTTTATCAGCAAACGTCCGATCATAATTCAATAGGTTTTCAATGGTATAGCTGTAATTTTCTGCTGTATTAACAGATTCATTCGCCTGC
>Ga0247816_10000750_pt1 | contig 17287 bp, 16 predicted proteins | sample UWRJL209509C1_FD_179930 | JGI IMG/M metagenome (GOLD analysis project Ga0247816, IMG submission 179930) | Plant litter microbial communities from Arlington Agricultural Research Station in Wisconsin, United States - UWRJ-L209-509C-1 | ecosystem: Environmental > Terrestrial > Plant litter >...
TGGTAATTCAGCGCCAAAACTTGAAAAAATCTCTTTAAAAGTTGGTATAATAAATACCATCATCCCTGTTACAACTATAAATACAATAGCTAAAATAAATGCTGGATAAACCATAGCTTTTTTTAATTTAGATACCATAGCAATACTTTTTTCTTGATAGGTAGCTAATCTGTCTAATAAATTATCTAAAACCCCAGTTTGTTCTCCTGCATCAACTAAATTACAGGCTAAAACGTCAAAATAGTTAGGATGTTCTCTTAGTGCATTTGCAAAACTACTGCCCGATTGAACATTTAATTTAACGTCATTAATTAATCTTGAAAATGCTGGATTTTCATGCCCTTTGGAAATAATATCCATACTTTGCAGCAAGGGAAGACCAGCTTTTAATAAAGTAGCTAATTGCCTTATAAAATGGGCGATATCTTTTTTAGTTATTTTTCTAGACCTAACTTTACGAAGTTTTTTTAATTCTATTGAAATTAGCTGTTGTTTTTGTAAAAGATTTAATGCATCTTTTTCATTTTTAGCTCTTATTTCACCATTTACCGCTACGCCTTCAGTATTTTTAGCTTTCCATAAAAAATCAGTCTCTGTACTACTAAGGCTGGATTTTATACTAGATTTTCTATTAGCTTCGTCTTGAGCTATAGAAGATGAACTTCTAGAAGTATTTCTAGAAGCGGTTCTATTAGAATTATTTCTATTAGATGTTGTATTCATAGACTGCCTTATTTTATTTTCTAAAATTTAATCACTATTTATATTATAGTTAAAAGAAATGATATTAATAAATAAATATTTATTCATCACTTAAAAAGATACATATAAGATACATTTTTTACTTATTAGTGACAGATAAAATTTCCTCTATACTCGTTAAACCTTGTATTATTTTTAATATTCCCGCTTGTCTTAATGTTAGAACACCTTCTTTTTGAGCTAGTTTTGAAATATCTAAAATTGTTCCATGTGCTAAAATTAAACGCTGCATATCTTCACTAATTGGCATAATTTGATAAATACCTACACGCCCTTTATATCCTGTAAAATTACATTCTTCGCATCCTACGGCTTTATATAATTGAGTAGTTTCTTTAGCTTGAACTTCATTAAAACCAGCTTCTATTAAAACTTCTGCTTCATAGCTTATAGGCGATTTGCATGCTGTGCATAATTTTCTAGGAAGGCGTTGTGCGGTAATTAAATGAACACTAGACGCAATATTAAAGTTTTCAACACCCATATTTCCTAAACGTACTAAAGTTGAAGGAGCATCATTTGTATGTAGAGTAGAAAACACTAAGTGACCTGTTTGAGCAGCTTTAATCGCAATATCAGCTGTTTCTAAGTCACGAATCTCCCCTACCATAATAACATCAGGATCTTGGCGTAAAAAAGATTTAAGTGCTGTAGCAAAATTTAAACCAGCTTTATCATTAATATTAACTTGGTTTACACCATTTACTTGAATCTCTACAGGATCTTCAGCTGTTGAAATATTTATAGCACCGTTATTTAAAATTCCTAAAAATGTATATAATGAAACCGTTTTACCACTGCCTGTTGGTCCTGTCACTAAAACCATTCCATAGGGACGCTTTATTGCATCTAAAATTATTTTTTTTTGTGCTTCTTCATAGCCTAAAACATCTATATTTAATTTGCTAGTACTCCCATCTAAAATACGCATTACAATTTTCTCACCGTATAGTGTTGGTAAAGTTGATACACGCAAATCTATAGATTTTCTATCGCCGGCATTTGGAATATTAAGACCTTCTAAACTTAATTTCATACGACCATCTTGCGGTACTCTTTTTTCTGATATATCTAATTTAGATAAAACCTTAATACGTGTAGATAATTTGTCTTTAATATCAATTGGCGGCTGAGCTACTTCATGTAATACTCCATCTACACGAAATCTTATTCTATATTCTTTTTCAAATGGCTCTAAATGCAAATCTGATGCACCCATTTTGATACCTTCTGAGAATATTTTTTGCAAAAATCTAACAGCAGGAGTGTCATCAATATCGCTTTCATTCCTCTTTAAACCGCCTAAAGGAGAATTTTTAGAATTATCCTCATATTGAATTTTTAGTGCCATTTTAGCTAGCTGTTTAGTAGCTAAGTTATTAATTTCTTCATCTGGATTGGAAATAGTTTTTAATTCTGGCTTTAATTCAGTATCTATAGATAGAATATGCATTAATTTTTCATGATTAACTACTACTATATCTAATGTTAGTTTTAATCTTTGCTCAATTTTTTGTAGTAAAGTTTTATCTAATGGATTACTAGTAGCAAGTACTAATCTATCATTCCTTCTAGCTAAAGGTATCATTTTTAAATTTTTTAGAAATAAAGTATCTACTAATGTCGGCGGAAGTTTACTTATTTCTAATCTCTCTATATTAATTAAAGGAATCCCCTCTTCATTGCTTATAACACTAGCTAGTGTATTAGAATCTATAGCATTAGTAGATAAAATTAAATCGATTTCACTGCCTTTTTTTTCGTTTAAATCTTTAAGAATTTTAGCACTTTGCTCTTGAGTTAATTTTCCTATTTGTGCTAATAATGTAGTTAAATTCATTGATTACATGCCTTTTCACTGCTTATAGTCTATTTTAACATAATAAAAAAAAATTGTATTAAAAAGCTCTTGAAATATAAGAATAAGTAAATATGAGTATTCATATGTATTTTTTTTGTCATTATATTTAATTTAATTTGTATTTTTAAGAAAAAATGCTAATAAGAAAAATTGTGTATACGCTAGCTAATATATCATCTAGCATTATACCAAAACCGCCGTATATACCTTGTGTTTTCATTTTTAATTCAATTTTTCTAATCGGGAAAGGTTTTACCATATCAAAAAATCTAAATACTAAAAATACACCTAACTGATATAAAAATCCTTTATCTAGGCCTTGCTGTAAAAACCATAAACAGAGCCAAATACCTAGCCATTCATCTATGACAATATGTCCGCTGTCGAGTTGATTCATAGATTTTTGGGTTTGAGAACATGCCCATGAAGAAATTATTAAAATTAAACCAAAAAATATAGCAAATGATATAGGATTCATTGCATACATATTAGAAAATTTAAACACTGCCCAGCCAGCTATTGTTCCAATAGTACCAGGTAAAAAAGTAGTAAGCCCGCTGCCAAAACCAAAAGCTATAATATGGCTTATTTTCTTCCACATAAAATTTATTGTTGGTACAAATTGTTTTTTAGTTTGATATAAAGATATTATATAAATTAAAAATAAGGATTTAAAAAAATTAGCTTTAACTTTCATTATATGATTTATTGTCTTTATTTAATAATACTTATATATGGCTTAATTGATATTAATCAAGGGTAGTAGAATTTTAAATAACTATGAATCCCTTTGACCAAATAAGGCTGTACCAATTCTAACTGTATTAGCACCGTATTTTATAGCTTGCTCATAATCATCTGACATTCCCATACATAAAGTATCAATTGTATTATCAGGTATACATTGTTTTAAATTTTCATATAAAACTTGCATTTTTTCAAAAGCCTCTAGATTAACCGAATCATTATTAAGTTTATCAGGTATTGCCATAATACCTCTTAAATTAATATTTTCTAGGGTAGTGATATAGCTGGCTAGTTCTAATAATTTTTCACAAGTAATTCCAGATTTTGTAGGGGAGTTATCAATATTTACTTGAATACAAATGTTTAATTTAGGTAATAAATTAGATCTTTGGTCATTTAAACGCTTGGCTATTTTTTCTCTATCTACAGTATGTACCCAATCAAAATTTTGAGCAATATCATTAGTTTTATTACTTTGTATACTGCCTATATAGTGCCAAATAATATTAGGTACGGCTAATTGTTTAATTTTTTGAATTTTTATTAGTGCTTCTTGTAAATAATTCTCCCCAAAATCTTGTTGCCCGTCATTTATAGCTTCTAAAATTTTATTAATATCAAAAGTCTTACTAACAGCAATTAATCTTATGTTCTGTAGTGTTGACACTTTAGAAATATTTTGTAAAATAACTTGCCTTTTTTGTGAAATACTTAACATAATATATTATCCTCATTAATTACTATTTTATCATGGACATTACTCAATTATTAGAATTTTCAGTAAAAAATCAAGCATCAGATTTACATTTATCTTCGGGCGAACCTCCAATGGTACGTGTACACGGAGAAATTCGTAGAATGAACCTTGATCCGATGAGTGATAAAGAGGTGTCTGCTCTTGTATTTGATATTATGAACGATGCTCAAAGAAAAAACTATCAAGAAAATTTTGAAATTGATTTTTCTTTTGAAGTTCCAGGAGTTGCTCGTTTTCGTGTAAATGCATTTTATCAAGATAGAGGTCCTGCTGCTGTTTTCCGCACAATTCCTTCAAAAGTATTAACATTACAAGATTTAAAAACTCCTAAAATTTTTGCTGAAATTGCTATGAAGCATAAAGGATTAGTTTTAGTGACAGGACCAACTGGTAGTGGTAAATCTACAACATTATCAGCTATGGTTAACCATAGAAATGAAACTGATGCAGGCCATATTATTACTATTGAAGATCCAATAGAATTTGTACATACTCCTAAAAAAAGTTTAATTAACCAGCGTGAATTACATACACATACACATAGTTTTGCTAATGCACTAAAATCTGCATTACGTGAAGACCCAGACGTGGTATTAGTTGGTGAGCTACGGGATTTAGAAACTATACGCTTAGCTTTAACAGCTGCAGAAACAGGTCATTTGGTGTTAGCTACTTTACATACAAGCTCCGCTATTAAAACTATTGATCGTATTATTGACGTTTTTCCAGCAGCCGAAAAAGATATGGTCAGGACTATGTTATCTGAATCTATTCAGGCAGTTATAGCACAAACTTTAGTTAAAACTAAAGACGGCAAAGGCAGAGTTGCTGTACACGAAATACTTATTACAACGCCTGCCGTTAAAAATTTAATTCGAGAAAATAAGTTAGCCCAAATCTATTCTGTTATGCAGACTAGCCAAAATGTTGGAATGCAAACTTTGGATGCTTCATTATTAGATGCTGTAAAAAGAAACTTAATTAATTCTCGAGATGCTAAAGTTTTAGCAAAAAATCCTGAGCAATTTCCAGATTAATTTATATACTATAAGTAGAAATATTAAATTAATTAAGGGTTCTATATGTTAAGTAAAGATACATTACTTTATAGTTTGTTAGCTCAAATGAGAAAAAGAGGCGCATCTGATTTATTAATTAATGCAAACTTTCCTCCATCCATGAAATTAGATGGAGAATTAGTTTTAGTTTCTGAAGAACCCTTATCTCCCAGTGAAGCTCATCAGATTGTTAATAGCAGTTTTAATGAAAAAGTCAGAAAAGAATTTGAAGAGACTAAAGAAGCTAATTTTTCTATAATGTTTGATGATATTGGTAGATATAGGGTATCATCTTTTATCCAGCAAGGTTACGCAGGTATGGTAATTAGAGCAACAAACTCTACAGTTCCTAGTTTTGAAGAATTACAATTACCTAATATTTTAGCTAATGTTTCAATGTCAAAACGCGGCATTGTTTTAGTGACAGGAGCTACTGGTAGTGGTAAAAGTACAACAATGGCTTCAATGATTGATTATAGAAATAGGAATAGCCATGGACATATTATTAGTATTGAAGATCCTATAGAATTCATGCATTCTAGCAAGAAATGTATGGTTACACAGCGTGAAGTTGGAATGGATACTCAAAGCTGGCATATAGCTCTAAAAAACACATTAAGACAAGCACCAGATGTAATTGTTTTAGGTGAAATTCGCGATAGGGATACTATGGAATATGCTATCCAATATGCTGAAACAGGGCATTTATGTATGGGAACATTACATGCTAATAATTCTAATCAAGCTATAGATAGAATCTTAAGTTTTTTCCCTAAAGACCAGCAACGCCAAGTTTTAGTAGATGTATCTTTAAATTTAAGGTCAATTATTTGTCAACGATTAATTAAAAAACCTAAAGGCGGGCGGGCGCCTGCAATTGAAGTGATGTTAGGCACGCCTTTAATTGCTGATTTAATTATGAAAGGCGAAGTGCATGCATTAAAAGAAGCCATGCGTCATTCTAAAGAGCAAGGTATGATATGCTTTGATGATGCACTATTTCAATTATATGAGCAGGACATGATAAGCTATGAGCAGGCTTTAATTAACGCAGATTCTGAAAATGATGTAAGGCTTAATATTAAATTAAATAGTAAAAAGATCTTAAATGATAATGCTATGGATAATCAAGATAAGAATTGGCAGTTGGTGTAGTTTATTAAATGGATATTATTCTATTTATAGTTTAAAATAGTTTCTAAAATAATTATATAAGCGGAAAATAATGGGTTTATTAGATTATATTTTTAACTTACTTAATGATAGAAATAACAGCCATAAAAAGTAAGAATAATTTAATGTCCATGATGATGCTCATGAATATGCGTTGGTTCATGTTCATGGCAGTCTCCGGTTTCCATTTGTATAGTAGAGTGCAATATTAACAATAGTATCTAACATAGCTACCCAAATCATTGTTTTACTTTCTACATGCTCTGGATATTGTAATCTTTGTATTAAAGCTCAAAAAATAAATCTAGCCATTACAACTAAAATTAAGGCATTAATTACTGCTACTATTATACCCACTCTATGATATCCAAAAGTTAATTTATTATCAGCAGGATGCTTAGTAATTGTTATTGCAAAAGCGGATAAACCTAGTGCAAATACATAAGTTAAATTATGTCCTGCATCTGCCATTAAAGCTAAACTATTAGATATATAACCGAAAACACCTTTTATAATGCAAAAAATAAAGGTAATAAATGTAATTATCCACATCTTCTTACTTGACATAGTGATATGTTGCTGGTGTGAATGATTAGATATATCTTGCCTTTTAATTATGAATTTTATTGATTTTATTATTCTAGCATAGTAGTATAGAAATTCTAAGTTACTACTAAAATACATGCTTTCTTATATTCTTAAAAGATTATTATTACTTATTCCTACATTACTAGGCATTATAACTATTACATTTTTTATTATACAAGTCGTACCAGGCGGTCCAGTTGAACAATATATCAGCTCTTTAAAGCATGCATCCAGCGAAGGCGGTTCATCTAATTTAAGTAAAATGAATTTTTCTAAAGGTATGGATAGTGAGCAAATTCAAGAAATAAAAGCTCTATATGGATTTGATAAACCAATTTTAGAAAGGTACTTTTATACTCTTAAAAAATTTGCTAGCTTTGATTTAGGCGATAGTTATTTTCATAATAAAAAAGTTCTAGAATTAATAATTAGCAAACTACCTGTATCAATTAGTCTTGGTTTATGGAGTTTTTTTATTTGTTATTTAATTTCTATACCACTTGGAATTTATAAAGCTAATAATCAAGGCTTAGTAGTAGATAAAGCATCAACCACTATATTATTAATCTTACATGCTTTGCCTAGCTTTGTATTAGGAATTGTATTATTAGTTTTATTTGCCGGCGGCAATTTTTGGCAGATTTTCCCTCTACGAGGTCTAACCTCAGTCAATTTTGATGAAATGAACTTTTGGCAAAAAATCCTAGATTATTTATGGCATATAGCTTTACCGATTTTTGCAATGGTTGTAGGAGAATTAGCTATATTAACTCAATTAACCAAAAATAATTTTTTAGATGAAATTAATAAGCAATATGTAAATGTTTTAAAAGCCAAAGGCTTATCACAAAATTATATATTTTATAAACATGTATTAAAAAATGCACTTCTTCCAATTATTAGTACAATGCCTGCAGCATTTATTGCTAGCCTTTTTACTGGATCTTTGTTAATTGAAAACCTATTTAGCTTAGATGGTTTGGGCTTATTATCATATGAAGCTATTATTAGGAGGGACTACCCTGTTGTTTTAGGCAGTTTATATATATTTACTTTAATTGGCTTAGTTACCAAAATTATCAGTGATTTAACTCTAAGTTTATTAGATCCTAGAATTAAATTAGATTAAAAAAATAATTTAGATAAGTATCCATTTATAACAAGTAAGACAAAACATACTAATAAATAATTTCAATAAAGGTTAATCTTTATTCTTTTTTATAATTGTATAGCCTTTTATTCAAATAATTATTTTTAAATTGATTTACTGAAGTACCAAATTTTTGTAAAAACTCTAAACTTTTTTGTAATTGTTTTTTAGATAAATATTTGTTTAAGATACCAAAGATAGAAATTGCTTTAGCTATATGAGCTAAAAATCTAATAGATGGATTAAAATGAGTAGCTATTATTGTTATAATAGCTGTTATATTACTAGCTAAATCTAAAATATCATCTATTGGAATTTTTTGGTTTAATCTATAGGTGCTTAAAATTTTATTAGCTGAACTAGTAGCTGCTATTGCATTAGTTTTTACATTGAGTATTTTACTTGTATGAAAAGACGATAAAGTTACTACTAACTGGCTAATAGAATGAATAGCATTTTGTGAATTTAAAGATTTATGACCCATAACTAAGTCTTTAAAACCTTTTGATAATTCTGTTATACTGATTACTAAATTAAGCTTAGCCATAAATTATTCCTTTATTTAGAAATTTTTTCTATAACTAATCTTTTCAAGTTTTTTATCAGTATTAAACTCATTTAGAGCATATATAGCCCATAAAGAAGCTGGAATCCAGCCAATAATAGTACACTGTAAAATTAAACAAATAATCCCTGTAAATGGTCTGCCTATTGTAAAAAATACTAGCCACGGCAAAAATATAGCAATTAAAAGACGCATAATTAATCTCCCAAATATAATATAATGTATAAAAATTCTATATACACTATATTATAACTTAGAAATTTATTCCATGCATTCTATTATTACATCACCAAACCTACTACAGCTTACTTGTTTAGCGCCATCCAATAATCTAGCAAAATCATAGGTAACCTCTTTAGATATAATAGCCTTTTCCATACTAGAAATAATAAGATCAGCCGCCTCAAGCCAACCTAAATGACGAAGCATCATTTCAGCTGATAAAATTTCAGAGCCTGGATTTACATAGTCTTTACCGGCATATTTTGGTGCTGTACCATGCGTAGCTTCAAACATAGCAATCGTATCCGATAAATTAGCTCCCGGTGCTATACCAATTCCGCCAACTTGAGCAGCTAAAGCATCTGAAATATAATCACCGTTTAAATTTAAAGTAGCTATAACATCATACTCTGCCGGACGCAATAAAATTTGCTGTAAAAATGCATCAGCTATAGCATCTTTAATTATAATATGTTGTCCATTATTAGGGTTTTTAATAGTATGCCAAGGTCCGCCGTCTAAAGGAATTGCTGCAAATTCAGTTTGTGCTAGTTCATAAGACCAATCACGAAAGCCGCCTTCAGTAAATTTCATAATATTGCCTTTATGCACAATAGTTACAGACTTTTTATTATTATCAATAGCATACTGAATAGCTTTACGCACTAATCTTTGAGTACCTTCTTTTGATACAGGCTTAATCCCGATAGCAGATGTTTGCGGAAAACGAATTTTTTTCACATTCATATCTTTTTGTAAAAAATCAATAACTTTTTTTACATTTTCACTACCGGCTTCCCATTCAATACCAGCATATATATCTTCAGAATTTTCTCTAAAGATAACCATATTAGTTTTTTGCGGTTCTTTTACAGGTGACGGAGTTCCTTCAAAATACCTAACAGGTCTTAAACATACATATAAATCTAATTCTTGCCTTAAGGTTACATTTAATGATCGCATTCCGCCCCCTACAGGAGTAGTTAAAGGCCCTTTTATTGATATTAAATATTCTTTTAATGCCTCTAATGTTTCTGTAGGTAAGTATGTATTATCGCTATAAATTTTAGAAGCTTTTTCGCCGGCAAAAATCTCCATCCAAGAAATTTTACGTTTATTATTATAAGCTTTTGCAACAGCTGCATTTACTACTTTTATCATTACAGGAGTTATATCAACACCTATACCATCACCCTCAATATAAGGAATAATCGGATTATTTGGCACATTTAATTGACCATTATTAATTGTAATTTTTTCCCCTAGAGGAATTTTAATATGTTGATACATGTACGCTCCTGTATTATGTGTAATTTTAAATGTAAAACTTAATAGTTTTATTATGCCTAAATATTGAGATTTAGCCAAGAGAAATCTTAAGACACATTAACAAACTACTTACGCAAATATATAAATTATGCTAAAATCTTAAGGTAAAATTATTTTTACATTTATTATTTTTAACACGGTTGTTTTACTATGTAAAGGATTGGGCTTATATGAAAATATTTTGCTCATACAACCGCAAGTGGAGTTTTTATGAACACAAATATACAAGAAATCGTTGAAAAATTTGGTAAAGATGCTAAAGATACTGGCAGTACAGAAGTCCAAGTTGCTTTATTAAGTGCTAGAATTAGCTATCTAACAGAGCATTTTAAATTACATAAAAAAGACCATCATGGTCGTCGCGGTTTATTAAAAATGGTTAGTAAACGCCGTCGTTTATTAGATTATTTAAAAAGCAGAGATGTTAATCGTTACAAAACCGTTATTGAACAATTAGGCTTACGTAAGTAACACCTAATCTGCCTATATTTATATAGGCTAAATTCATCAAAATACTACATTAAAGGCATAGAGTGTCATTCTATTTGATGTTTATATATTATTGATTTAACATTAAATAGAATGGCATTAGGTTTACCAAAAAGCTAAAGCTTAAATTTCTTATATGCCTCAAATACAATACGCATTTTACATGCCACGCAAGGAAAAATATGCACATGAATAAAAAAACTAAAATTATTACACTAGGGCAACATACTATTACTTTAGAAACAGGGGAAATAGCTAGACAAGCTGATGGGGCAGTTTTGGTTAGTATGGAAGGTACTGTTTTATTAGCGACTGTAGTTGCATCAAAAAAAGCAAAACAAGGTCAAGATTTTTTCCCATTAACAGTAGATTATTTGGAAAAAAATTATGCGGCTGGTAAAATCCCAGGCGGCTATATTAAAAGAGAAACCAAACCTAGTGATAGTGAAGTTTTAACAGCACGTTTAATTGATAGACCTATTAGACCTTTATTCCCTGAAGGCTTTTATAATGAAGTACAAATCTTAATTCATGTATTATCAATTAATCCAGAAATATATACTGATATACCTGCTATGATAGGAGCTTCGGCTGCTTTGGCTTTATCAGGCATTCCTTTTTATGGTCCAATGGGGGCTGCTAGAGTGGGGTATATTGATGGGCAATATATATTAAACCCAAATCGTACTGAGTTAAAAGGCAGTCAGTTAGACTTAATAGTAGCTGGAAATGAAAATGCTGTATTAATGGTAGAAGCTCAAGCACATCATTTAAGCGAAGAAATTATTCTTGGTGCTATTAATTATGGGCATGAACAAATGCAAACTGTAATTAACTCTATTAAAGAATTTAGTTTAGAAGCCGGCAAGCCTGAATGGGAATGGCAGGCTGCTGTTAAAAACCAGAGTTTAATTGAACAAATTTCATCTATAGCAGAAGAAAAATTCAATAATGCTTATAATATAATTGAAAAACAACAGCGTACTCAAGCTTTAAAAGAGATTTATAGCGAAGTAGAAAATATAATCAGTCAATCTACTGAAGAACAATTATTAGCTACTTCTAATGAAATCAATCAAATAATGTTTGATTTAGAAGCTAAAATTGTCCGCACAAAAATTCTTAATGGTGAACCAAGAATTGATGGAAGAGATACAAGAACTGTAAGACCTATATCAATTCGTAATCAAGTTTTACCTAGAACACATGGAAGTGCTTTGTTTACTAGAGGCGAAACGCAAGCTTTAGTAATTACTACTCTAGGCACTAGAAATGATGAACAAATTATAGATTCTATTTATGGCGAAAGCCGTGAAAGATTTATGCTGCATTATAATATGCCTCCATTTGCTACAGGCGAGACAGGAAGAGTAGGTGCACCAAAACGTAGAGAAATTGGACATGGCCGCTTAGCTCATAAAGCATTAGAAATAGTTTTACCAAAATCTGATGAATTTCCTTACACCATTAGACTAGTTTCTGAGATTACTGAATCTAATGGTTCTTCATCAATGGCTTCTGTGTGCGGCGGATGCTTATCACTTCTTGATGCTGGCGTTCCTTTAAAACAACATGTGGCTGGCGTAGCTATGGGTTTAATTTTAGATGGTAATAAATTTGCTGTTTTAACTGATATTTTAGGTGATGAAGATCATTTAGGCGATATGGATTTTAAAGTAGCAGGTACTACTGACGGCATTACTGCCCTACAGATGGATATTAAAGTTCAAGGTATAACTAAAGAAATTATGCAAGTAGCATTAGCTCAAGCTAAAGAAGGCCGCATGCATATTTTAGGTATTATGCAGGAGGCTTTATCAGGCTATCGTACTGAACTATCTGAACATGCACCCCGTATGGTTAAAATTAGCATTAGTCCAGATAAAATTCGTGATTTAATTGGTAAAGGCGGAAGCAATATTCAAGCTTTAACTAAAGAAACTAATACTAAAATTGATATTACAGAAGATGGTGAAGTTACTATATCTTCAACAGATGCTAAAGGGCTAGAAGAAGCTAAAAAGCGTATTTTATCATTAAGTATTGATATTGAAACAGGTAAAGTATATGAAGGAACAGTATTACAAATCTTAGATTTTGGTGCTGTAATTGAATTAATTGAAGGTACTGGAAAAACTGGGTTGTTACATATATCTGAAATTTCTAAAGAAAGAATTAGAAATATTAGGACATATTTAGGTGAAGGTGAAAAAGTTAACGTAAAAGTGGTTCAAAAAGATGAGGATAAGAATAGAATTCGTTTATCTATTAAAGATATTGAACAACCTTTATCTTTGCAAAAATATATGCAAAATCAAGTTGAACAGCAACAATTAGCTGATGCTGAACAACAAGCCGCATCTCAGCCCCAAGAAAGCCAAGATAATCAAGAGCAACAACAGCAACAATAATAAATATTTAATCTGCATAGTTATTTCTATGTAGATTAAACTGGAATGATTATGAGAACAGTATATTGTATAAAACTAAAAGAAGAATTAGAAGGATTAGATAGACCGCCGTTACCTAGTGAAATAGGCAAACGTATATTCAAAGAAGTATCCAAACAAGCGTGGGCTGACTGGCAAAAACATCAAACGATGTTAATGAACGAAAATAGATTAAATATGGCAGATTTAAGAGCTAGGCAATATTTATTAAGACAGATGGAGAACTATTTTTTTGGCGATGGTACTACAGCTAAAATTGCAGGTTATACTCCTCAAGATTAATTATGAAATAAAAAAAATATGACTCAAATTATAAATGGTAATGAATTAGCAAAAAATATTCGCCTAGAAATATTAGAAAAAGTTCAAATAAGAAAAGCTAAGGGCAAGAGTACTACTTTAGCCGTTATCTTAGTTGGTAATGATCCAGCTAGTCATGTCTATGTAAATAATAAAGTAAAGGCGTGTAAAGAATGTGAAATCAATTCTATTTTAGAAACATATGAATCTGATATTACACAAGATTTTTTATTACATAGAATAAATGAACTAAATAATGATAAAAATGTTAATGGCATACTAGTGCAGCTTCCTCTACCAAAGCATATAGACAGCTATGCAGTTTTAGAGGCTATTTCTCCAATTAAAGACGTAGATGGTTTTCATATAGCTAATGCAGGGGCTTTAATGACAGGTAAACCTATATTTAAACCTTGCACTCCTTATGCTTGTATGAAAATTCTTGAAAGTATTAATTATGAATTAAAAGGGGCAAATGCCGTCATTGTCGGTGCATCGAATATAGTTGGTAAACCAATATCTATGTTACTACTACAAGCTGGAGCTACAGTAACTATTTGTAATAGTAAAACTAAAGACCTAAAATCACATACTGAAAAAGCAGATATAATAGTTATGGCTGTTGGTAAACCCAATATGCTAAAATCTGAACACATAAAAACAGGTGCTATTGTAATTGATGTAGGTATTAATAGACTAGATAATGGAAAATTATGCGGTGATGCAGATTTTGATGATTTAAAAAATAAGGTTTCATACATAACTCCTGTTCCAGGGGGCGTAGGGCCTATGACTATAACTATGCTTTTACAAAATACTTTAGAGGCCACACAATATCAAGACTAATATGACAAATAATAATGATAGCATTATAAATGAATACACTTTACATATTCAAGAAGCAAAAAATATTGGTATTAGATTAGATAAATTTTTAGCGGATTCTTTACCATTTTCTCGTACTTTGATTCAAAAGTGGCTTATTGAAGGTTATGTATCAGTTAATGATAATGTACAAATCACTAAATACAAAACTAAAATTGGCGATATAATTAATATCCAAGCCCCCTCATCGCCTCAAGAATTATCTTTTAGAGCGCAAGAAATGGAGCTGGATATTCTTTTTGAAGATAGACATCTTTGTATATTGAATAAACCAGCTGGTTTAGTTACTCATCCAGGCCCTGGAAATTGGCAGGGAACATTATTAAATGGCTTATTATATAATTTTCCAGGCTCGCAAGAAATACCTAGAGCAGGAATAATTCATAGGCTAGATAAAATGACCTCAGGTCTAATGGTAGTAGCTAAAACCCTGCAGGCTCAAAATCAACTAGTTGAAGCTATGCAAAGAAGAGATATTAAAAGACAGTATTTAGCTATTGTTCAAGGCAATACATGGTTAAAAGGTACTATTGATGAACCAATTGGCAGACATCCAATTTATAAAACAAGAATGGCAGTCTCTAAAAAAGGAAAGCCTGCTAAAACTCATTATAAAAAAATAGCTAACTTACCCATCTCAAATAATCAAAGTAAAACTTTAATTGAATGTACATTAGAAAGCGGAAGGACTCATCAAATCAGAGTGCATATGGCACATATTGGTCATAATCTACTAGGTGACGGAGTTTACAGTAATGATAAAACCTCAACTTTTGCACCAACTCAAAGACAAGCACTGCATGCTGTAAGATTATCATTTATTCATCCTATTACCAATGAATATCTTAATTTCTTCACAGAACCTGATGACGAGTTAATGGTTGAAGCTTTAAATGAATTTGAATTAACTATGGCAACTAATTTATATTCCCCATATATGGATAATCATGAGGAATAAAAAGATTATACAAAACCTACTCTTCAATTTGTCCGCAGAGTAGATATTCCATTAAAGCCTTTTGAACATGTAGCCTATTTTCAGCCTCTTCCCACACAATACTATGTTCTCCGTCGATTACCTCAGCATCTACTTCTTCACCTCTATGTGCTGGCAGGCAATGCATAAACAATACATTTGAGTTAGCTACTTTTAACATTTCTTTATCAACCATAAATCCAGAAAACGCTATTTTTCTAGCTAATAATTCTGATTCAAATCCCATGCTCGTCCACACATCAGTAGTTATAATATCTACATCTACACATGCATCGATTGGATTTTTAAAAATACTGAGATGCTTTTCAATATTTTTAGGCAATAAATCATTATCTAAAGGATATTTTGGAGGAGCACTAAAATTTACTTTAAAGTTTAGTAATTTAGCAGCTTGAATCCATGTATATGCCATATTGTTAGCATCACCTATCCAAGCTACTGTTTTACCTTCAATATTGCCGTATTTTTCATAATAAGTAAAAATATCAGCTAATACTTGGCAAGGGTGAAATTCATTAGTTAAGCCATTAATCACAGGAACTCTAGAGTTTTTAGCAAATCTCTCAATAATGTCTTGCCCAAAGGTACGAATCATTATTATATCAACCATTCTAGAAATTACTTGAGCTGCATCTTCTATGGGTTCTCCTCTGCCTAATTGAGTATCTTGCGTACTTAAAAATACTGCATGACCGCCTAATTGATGGATACCTGCTTCAAAAGATAGCCTAGTTCTAGTTGAGTTTTTTTCAAAAATCATAGCTAATGTTCTATCATGTAAAGGATGGTGCGTATTATAACCTTTAAATTTTTCTTTTAATTGAATCGCTCTTTTGAATAAATAAGAATATTCACAAGCTGTAAAATCATCAAAACGTAAATAGTGTTTAACGTTTGAGTAATCATTACTGTTAATATATGAAGGTGGCATGTTTAGACCTAAAAATAAAATCTACCCAATACAATAACATAAAATTATTTATAACTCAATGCTAGAGCTTTTAAAGAAGAATTTAAATATTTTAATAAAAATTATTTGGTAAGTATCCCCTTATAACAAGTAAGCTAAAACATACTAATAAATATTACAAAAAATAACAAAAATATGTATTTTTTATACGATCAATATTAATATTTTAGCACTTGACACTATCTTACTTGTTATAAGGGGATACCCATAATTTTTATTAAAACAATATACTTTTATTAAAAATAAATATATCATGTAATTCGTATTAATTTGGTTTATATTTTATGAATGATATTAGAAAAGGTTATCTATTAGGGCTTTTATCAATTATTTTATTTAGCGTTACAGTTCCAGCGACAAAATTAGCTGTAGAATTTTTACCGCCATATTTTTTAAGCAGCGGACGAACAGTTATTGCGAGTATATTAGCATTAATATATCTTATTATAATGAAAGTAAAAATTCCTAAAAAAAATTTATTAGAATTATTTATTATTGGACTTTGTGTAGCAGTAATTTTTCCTATTTGTATTTCAATTGCTATGCAATATACTAACGCTAGTCATGGCGGTATTGTATTAGGTATTTTACCGCTAACTACTGCTGCTGTTAGTACGTTAATTTTGAAGCAAAAATTACCCATAAGCTTTTGGATATGTGCAGTTTTAGGCAGCTTATTAGTAATTGTATTTTCCCTGCAAAAAGCTCACGGCAGCTTTAACCTAGCTGATTTAGCTTTATTTATTGCAGTAATAGCCGCTTCTTTTGGCTATGTCAAAGGTGCATCTTTAAGCAAAATAATGCCTGGAATTAATGTTATTTCTTGGGCTTTAGTATTAATTCTACCAATTATGCTGCCGATTGCGTATATAAATTTACCTAATACAGAAATTTTACTTAATGTTTCTGTAAATGCTTGGTTATGCTTTTTATATATGGGTCTTATCAGCCAATATTTAGGCTTTTTACCATGGTATAAAGGTT
>Ga0247816_10000755_pt1 | contig 17231 bp, 16 predicted proteins | sample UWRJL209509C1_FD_179930 | JGI IMG/M metagenome (GOLD analysis project Ga0247816, IMG submission 179930) | Plant litter microbial communities from Arlington Agricultural Research Station in Wisconsin, United States - UWRJ-L209-509C-1 | ecosystem: Environmental > Terrestrial > Plant litter >...
CCAGCGCTATCGGTCATCGGTGCCAAGCCGCTCGCTTGTTTTCAAGGGCGTAACCCGCAGTTCCGGCAACGCGGCGGGTTCAGGCCATCGAAGCTCCTGCTGTTTGGTATCAGTGCTTGTTGATCGATTGACCTTCGCATGAACGTAAGCAACCTCTTGGCTAACGATGTGGGCCACATAGGTCACGCTGGCGCACACACTCATGAATGCGGTGATCTTGACGAGCCTGGTTGCAGTGGGTGTCATGCAGCCCCTCCGTACGGATGCGAGGTCTGATCCTAACTGCTAAGCGCACAAACAAGAAGCCCGGCGATAGGCCGCGCATGTGATCCATATGGATATCAACGCAGCAACTCACTCATCAAACCAAACACTGTGGCCTTCACTGCACTGTCCAGATCAACCCAGGCGAGGCCAGTCGTTGCCCGGTAGTCCCCCAACTCCAAGGGCTTGGAAACGACATTCGCCGGCAGCGCCCGCCCCGCATTGGCAGGTAATAACCCAACGCCAAGCCCTGCGGATACCAACGCGAGCATGGTGGTGAACTCACCCAGTTCCGAGGCGATTTGCAGTTGTGCGCCGTGGCTGCCCAGGGTTTGCATCAGCCCATCGTAAAAACCTGGGGCGTAACGTCTGGCGAGGATAAAAACAGGCACTTCAGCGAGCGCGGTCGGGTGCAACGTGTCGCAAGAAGCCAGTGGATGATCGCTCGGGAAGGCAACAATGAACGTCTCCTGCAGCACTTCTCGGGTCTGGATTCCAGGAATGACGGCCGGCAAACGCATCAACCCGAAATCGAGCCCGCCATTTTTCAGTGCCGCCGCCTGATCGGGGCCCGGCATATCCTTGAGTTCCAGTTCGATGCGCGGGAACCGCTCATGCAGCGAGCGGATCAGGGTGGGCAGCAGCTCCGGCAATACCGAGGACACGAAGCCCACACGCACACGACCGATCTCCCCTCGACCTGAAGCCCTGGCCACATCGGCCGCATGCGCTGCTTGATGCAGTGTTGCGCGAGCCTCAGGCAAAAAGATCGTGCCCACATCCGTCAATGTCACCGAGTGGCGATTGCGCTCAAACAGGCGCACCCCGAGCTCTTCCTCGAGCATCTTGATCTGCATGCTCAGCGCCGGTTGGACGATAGACAGCCGAAGGGCTGCACGACCGAAATGAAGCTCTTCGGCCAACGTCACAAATGACCGCAAGTGTTTGATTTCCACGTGCATGCTCCGGAGCTTGAAGGCACTGGCGAGGTTATCATGAAATTTGATCACCAGATCAGTAATGACGATTGGACGGCGTTGCAGGGCTAGGGTGAAGTGGCTACAAGGCCTGCAAAAAAATAAACGGCCGTTTGCGGAGAACAGCATGTCATTTAGTACCAGCAGCTTCCAGCTAAACGGGCGCAGAGCCTTGATCACCGGTTCGGGCAAAGGCATCGGGCTCGAACTCGCCCGTGGATTGGGAGTCGCCGGCGCCACCGTGGTGATCAATGATCGCAATAGGGATAAGGCGCTGCTTATTGCGGGCCAGTTGCGTGACGAAGGTATCAGCGCAGAGACAGCGGTGTTCGACGTCACGGACCGCGTCCAACTGTTCGAAGCGATCAACAGTTTCGAGGCACACACCGGGGCCATCGATATCCTCGTAAACAACGCCGGCATCCAGCGGCGTGCACCGCTGGAAGACTTCGACGCCAACGATTGGCACGAGCTGATGCGGGTCAATCTGGACGGTGTGTTCCATGTGTCCCAGGCCGTGGCACGGCACATGATTGCTCGTGGTCGCGGCAAGATCATCAACATCTGCTCGGTACAGAGCGAGCTGGCCCGTCCGACCATCGCGCCCTACGCAGCGTCCAAAGGTGCCGTGAAAATGCTCACCAAAGGCATGTGCGCCGAATGGGCGTGCCACGGTATCCAGGCCAATGGCCTGGCCCCCGGCTACTTTGCGACGCAGATGAATCAGGCGCTGGTGGACAACCAGGAGTTTTCCGAATGGCTGTGCAAACGCACCCCGGCAGGCCGCTGGGGACGCGTCGAGGAGTTGTGCGGTGCCGCCGTGTTTCTGGCTTCCGCCGCTTCCGATTTCATCAACGGCCAAACGATTTTTGTCGACGGTGGCTTGACCAGCGTCGTTTGAATTCAGCACCTGTACCTAAAAAAACAACAACAGGGGACACCCATGAGCAATCTCAAAGAGCAGTCACTGCCGCTGATTGATATTCACGACACCCGTCAAAAATCCAAAACCGAAGGCTTTGCACGCAAGCGCTGGCTGTATCTCATCCCGCTGATTTTCATTACCTACAGCCTCGCGTATCTGGACCGTGCCAACTATGGCTTTGCCAGTGCCGCCGGGATCGAGCAGGACCTGGGCATCACCAAAAGCATGTCCTCACTGATCGGCGCCTTGTTCTTTCTGGGGTACTTTTTCTTCCAGGTGCCGGGCGCGATCTACGCGCAGAAATACAGCGTTCGCAAATTAGTGTTCTGGAGCCTCATCCTGTGGGGCTTCTGCGCAATGGCCACGGGGCTGGTGACCAATATTCCGATGCTGATGGTGATCAGGGTCTCGCTCGGAATAGTCGAGGCAGCGGTGATGCCTGCGATGTTGATCTTCATCAGTAACTGGTTCACCCGCAAGGAGCGCTCGCGCGCCAATACGTTCCTGGTGCTCGGCAATCCGGTCACCGTGCTCTGGATGTCGGTGGTCTCGGGGTATTTGATTCACGCCTGGGGCTGGCGCGAAATGTTTGTCATCGAAGGCGCGCCAGCAGTGCTGTGGGCGTTTGTCTGGTGGCGCTTGGCGCGGGACAAACCCGAGCAGGTCGACTGGCTGACCCGCCAGGAAAAAGACCAGTTGGCCGCGACACTGGCAGACGAACAAAAAGGCATGAAGGTGGTTCGCAACTATCGCCAGGCCTTCACCAGCCCGGTAGTGATCCAGCTTTGCTGCGTACACGCGCTGTGGAGCATCGGCGTGTATGGCTTCATCATGTGGCTGCCCAGCATCATCAAGCAGGCAGCGGCGGCAGATATTGTCACCGTCGGCTGGTTGAGTGCGGTGCCTTATGTTGCCGCCGTCGCCGCCATGCTCGCGGTGTCCTGGGCCTCGGACAAATCCCAGCAACGTAAACACTTTGTCTGGCCGCTGCTGGCGCTGGGTGCGCTGGCATTCTTCTGCTCGTACCTGCTCGGTTCAAGCCATTTCTGGTTGTCGTTTGCGCTGCTGACCATCGCCGGGGCAGCGTTGTACGCGCCCTACGGACCTTTCTTCGCGCTCATCCCGGAAATTCTTCCGTCCAATGTCTTCGGTGGTGCGATTGGCTTGATCAACGCGTGCGGGGCATTAGGTGCGTTTATCGGCTCGTGGATCGTTGGCTATCTGATCGGCCTCACCGGCAACCCTGGCGCGGCCTATATTTTCATGACGGCGGGTGTGCTTTCTTCGGCGCTGCTGATGGGCTGGGTGAAGGTACAACGACCACAGGATTGACCTGACTGAGGTTATCGAATCCGGCAACGTGCCAGGCCATGGCGTTGCCGGATCAGGTCAGTTGGATAGGGACACCAACCAGCCGATCAGCCCAACAGCTCGGCAATCACCGCCACCGTATCCCCACACTGCACCAGCCCCGGAAAATGCCGCGCCGCCAGCACCCCGCTGCGCGCCGCGCGATACTCCACCGCCGCCACGCCGCTGCGGGTGGCATCGTAAATTCTGGCGATAACCTCCCCGCGGCTCACGCTGTCCCCCAAATCACGGCACATCTCCAACAACCCGTCGTGCTCGCTGGCGATAAAGCAATCCGCGTCAGGCATATCCAGCATGACCGATTCCGCGAGCTGCACTTCGCCCCGCAGAATGCCCGCATGCATCAGCAAATTGCGCACACCACGCTCGGCAATCGCCACGCTGCGCGCCGTGGAAGAGCCGCCGCCGCCCAGCTCCGTGGTCACAAAAACCTTGCCTTGGCGCTCGGCAGCGGTGTCGTACATCGCACCCGCATCCAGCTCCAGCATGCGCATGCTGTAAGGCGCGTTAAAGGCACGCATGCCGGCCTCGCAACGCGCTTGTTGCTGTTTGTCGGGTAGTACATGGCAAGCGGCGAAGGGCAAAAAGTCCAACGTGCGGCCACCGGAATGAATGTCCAGCACGATGTCCGCCAACGGCAGCAGGGTGCGGTTGAAGTAGTCGGCGATTTTCTCGGTCACGGTGCCGTCCGGCTTGCCGGGGAAGCTACGGTTGAGGTTGCCCTTATCGATAGGCGAGGTGCGCCGCCCGGCATGGAACGCCGGGGTGTTCATAAACGGCACAATGATGATCCGCCCACTGACATCGCCCGCGCCGAGGCTTTGCGCGAGCTTGCTCAGGGCCACCGGGCCTTCGTATTCGTCGCCATGGTTGCCACCGCTGAGGAGCGCAGTCGGACCCTCGCCGTGCTGGATCACAGTGATCGGAATCATCACCGCGCCCCAGGCCGAATCGTCCCTTGAATAGGGCAGCTTGAGAAAGCCGTGTTGCACGCCATCGCGGCTGAAATCCACGCTGGCGCTGATGGGGTTGTTTGGCACGTCGCTCATGGTCAATCCTTCACGAACAGTTGGCGTGGCACGTTGCACAGGGTTTCGACGCCGGTATCGGTGATCAGGATGCTCTCGGTGATCTCCAGGCCCCAATCGTCCATCCACAACCCCGGCATGAAGTGGAAGGTCATGCCCGGCTGCAACACGCTGGTGTCGCCGGGGCGCAGGCTCATGGTGCGTTCGCCCCAGTCAGGCGGGTAGCTGATACCGATCGGGTAGCCGCAGCGGCTGTCCTTGTGGATGCCGAACTTCTCCAGCACCTTGAAAAACGCCGCGGCAATGTCGCCGGTGGTGTTGCCCGGCTTGGCTGCCTCAAGGCCGGCGGCGATGCCTTCGACCACGGCTTTTTCACCTTCGATAAAATGCTTCGGCGGCGTACCGAGGTAGATCGTGCGCGACAACGGGCAGTGGTAGCGCTTGTAGCAGCCAGCGATTTCAAAGAAGGTGCCGGCGCCTTTTTCGAACGGTGTGTCGTCCCAGGTCAGGTGCGGCGCGCTGGCGTCGGCGCCGGTCGGCAACAGCGGCACAATGGCCGGGTAATCACCGCCGTGGCCGTCGGCGCCGAGGATGCCGCTGCTGTAGATCTCGGCCACCAATTCGTTTTTGCGCATGCCCGGTTCGATCCGTTCGAGGATCCGCCCGTGCATGTTTTCAACGATGCGCGCGGCAATGCGCATGTAGGCGATTTCTTGTGGCGACTTGATCGCCCGTTGCCAGTTCACCAGGCCGGCCGCGTCGATCAGGGTGGCGTCCGGCAGGTTTTTTTGCAGCGACAGATAAGCCGCCGCGCTGAAGTAATAGTTATCCATTTCCACGCCGATGTTCAGCGTGCCCCAGCCCCGCGCGCTGATCACTTCCCGCGCGAGGTAGTCCATGGGATGGCGCTCGCGGGACTGCACGTAGTGGTCCGGGTAGCCGATGATGTTCTCGTGCTGCATGAACACCGTGCGCTTGGCGCCGTTGGCATCCTGGCCGCGACCAAACCACACCGGCTCGCCGTCGAGGGCCAGCAGCACGCCTTGGTGCACGTAGAACGACCAGCCGTCATAGCCGGTGAGCCAGGCCATGTTGGAAGGGTCGGTGACCAGCAACAGCTCGATGCCCTGGGCCTGCATGGCCCCACGCACCTTGGCCAGGCGCTGGGCGTATTCCGCTCGCTCGAACGGAAGGTTGACGACTATCTGAGACATGCACATGCCCTCTGATCTATGACGCACGAATGAAGTGAGTTAGCTGGAAAACCCAAAGCCCTTGCCGGCCGCGCGTGCCCGCTCGAACGCCAGGTTGGCGATGGCGGTGTCCTGGGCGCCGGTGCCCGTGAGGTCGCACAGCGTGACCTGCGCCGAATCGCTACGGCCGGGGCGTTGGCCCGCGAGTACCTGGCCGAGTTCTGCCAGGTTCGACTCATCGGTGATCGCACTGGCGACCAGGGCATGATGCAGTTCGCCGAGCACGCGGGTCTGGCTCAGGCGGTCTGCCACGTAGCGGTCGACCCTGGCCAGCGCCTCGGGGGAAATTTCGTTTTTGTGTTCGGCGTCGGAGCCCATCGCGGTGATGTGCAGGCCGGGGTGCAAGTGATGGGCCTGGATCAGCGGTTCGCGGCTCGGCGTGCAGGTGATGGCGATGTCAACGTCGGCCATCGCTTCCTCGAGACTGGCGCATGCCACCACCGTCAATCCGCTATCGCGCATCAACTGTGTGCTGAAGGCCTGCGCCTTGGCGGCGTCCCGTGCCCACACGCGTACGTTGTCAATCGGCCGCACCAGGCGCAAGGCCTGCAGCTGCAACGCCGCCTGCTCACCGGCGCCGATCAGCGCCACGCTGCGGCTGTCGGTGCGTGACAAGGCCCGTGCCGCCACCGCGCCAGCCGCCGCGGTGCGTACGGCGGTCAGGTAGCCGTTATCCAGTAGCAAGGCGTCGAGCAAACCGGTGCGCGCCGACAGCAACATCATCATGCCGTTGAGGCTGGGCAGACCGAGTGCCGGGTTGTCAAAAAAGCCCGGGCTGACCTTGATCGCAAAGCGCTCCAGGCCCGGCAAGTAAGCGGTCTTCACGTCGACTTCGCCGTTGTGCTCGGGGATGTCCAGTCGCAGGATCGGCGGCATCGCCACTGCCGCCGTGGCCAGCAGCACAAAGGCCTGTTCGATGGCGTCGATGCTCGGCAGATCCAGTGCCACACAGGCGCGCAGGTCGGCCTCGCTCAACAGGGTGACTTGACTCATCGGTGCAGCTCCCGGTTATTGTTTTTGGTTTACGCGTCCAGGCCCGACAGGACCCGCAGATGCTGATCGATGTCGACGTTGCGGCCACTCACCACCACGACGATTGGTCCGCGCGGCTCGATCAAACCGTCGAGCAGCGCCGCGATGCCGACCACTGCCGCGCCTTCCAGCACCAGACGCTCTTCGCGGTAGGCATGCCGGATGGCGTTGGCGATTGAAGCTTCGCTGAGCAGGTGAAGGTGGTCGCAGAGGTCGCGGGTCATGCTGAAGGTGTAGCGATTGTCGAGGCCGATGCCGCCGCCGAGGGAGTCGGCCAGGGTCGGTTGTTCATCGACCTCCAGCGGCCGCCCGGCGCCGAGGCTGGCGTGCATCGCCGCGCCGCGCTGCATGCTGATGCCGTGGGTGGTGATCTGCGGGCTGGCACTTTTCAGGGCCAGGGCCACGCCGGCGAACAGGCCGCCACCCGACAGCGGCACCAGTACTTGGGCGACGTCCGGCAGTTGTTCGATAATCTCCAGCCCCAGGGTGCCTTGCCCGGCGATGATCGCCGGGTGATCGAATGGCGGTAGCAAGGCCGCGCCCGATTCAGCGGCAATCCGTTCGGCTTCGCGTTGGGCATCGTCCTGGGATTGGCCGACGATGCGCACTTCGGCGCCCAGTTCACGAATCGCCTCGACCTTGTTTGCCGGCACCAGGTTCGACAGGCAAATGATCGCCTTGACCCCTTGGCGGGACGCCGCATACGCCAGCGCCCGGCCATGATTGCCAGTGGAGGCCGCCACTACGCCACGGGCTTTTTGCGCGTCATTCAGTTGCGCCACGGCATTGCTTGCGCCGCGCAATTTGAAGCTGCCGGTGATTTGCAGGGATTCAAGCTTGAGGTACACCGCCACCCCCACGCGTCGCGACAGGCTCGGTGAATATTCCATGGCGGTGCGCCGCACCAGCGATTCGATGCGCTGGCGAGCGAGGTAAATATCGGTGAGCTGCAACGCTTGCATGACCGCCTCCCAGTGGGGTGTTGGGCGCAGTCTAAGAGGGCTGGATTGTCGCGATGAATGTACTAGGGCAATTTAGCCGACAAACTTTTCAGTCGATCAAAAGTCATGGATTTGCGGGTACTGGCCGAATAGCTCACGCATGCCGATCAGCGCATTGCGCATTTCTTCATCGCTGCATTCGGCACCCACACACAGCCGTACCGCGCGTGGGCGAGGGGTGCCGCGCACGGTGAACGGGTCGGGGGAGGTGACCGCAATGTGCTTGTGGCGCAGGGCCCGGACGAGGCTGTCGAGTTCCCAGTGGGCCGGGATGCCGACCCAGGCGTTCAAGGCGTGAGGATGTTGGCCCAGCAGGTATTCATCGAGGTATTCGCTGACGATTGCCTGGCGCCCGGCCAGCAGTTTGCGTTGCAGGCCGACCAGGGTGTCGGCGCGCCCGTCGCGGATCCAGCGTGCGGCGATCTCCGAGACCATCGGCGTGGCCATCCAGCTGTTGACCCGCAAGATGCTCTCGGTGCGCAGCGCCAGGCGCTTGGGCACCACCAGGTAGCCGATGCGCAACCCGGTGAGCACCGACTTGGTCATGCTGGTGCAATAGAACGACAACTCCGGCAGGTAATGGCTGATGGGCGGCGCGCGACGCTCGTCGAGCAACGGGCCGTACACGTCGTCCTCGATGATGTGCACCCCGAAGCGCCGGGCGATCTCGGCGATTTCCCGGCGGCGGCTGTCGGGCATCAGGCTGGTGGTCGGGTTGTTGAGGTTCGGCGTGCACACCAGCGCAGTGATGCGCTCGTTGCTGCACATGTCTTCGAAGTGTTCCGGGTCGATACCGTGGCGGTCGGTTTCCAGGCCTTTGAGGGTAAAACCCAGCACTTGGGAATTGCCGATCACGCCGTGGTCGGTGAGCCCCTCGCACAGCACCACATCATCCGGGCCGGCCAATGAGGCCAGGGCGAGGAAGATGCCGTGAGCGGCGCCATTGGTGATCAGGATGTCATCGCGCTCGACTTTCAGGCCCTGGCGGCCGATCCAGTGCATGGCGGCTTCGCGGTGCGACTCAAAACCGGCAATTGGACGAAAAGCGTGGATCCATGGCTGGTCTTCTTCGGTGCTCAGTTCGCGGCAGGTGTCGCGCCAGAACTGATCATGCTCGCGGGTGTGCAGGATCCGCGTGATGGAAAAATCCACCAGCGCGCGTTCGGTACTGTCGAGAATATAGGTCGCCACCCGGTCGCTCATGCGCCGCGAGACGAAGCTGCCACGCCCCACCTCGCAGCGCACCAGGCCCTGGCGCTCCAGTTCTTTGTAAGCATTGGTTACGGTTTGCACGCTGATGCCCATCGCGTCGGCCACGTGGCGTTGGGGCGGCAGACGCTGGTCGTTGGCGAGCACGCCTTGTTCGATATCGTCGGCAATCGCCTGAACCAGGATCTTGTATTTGGATTCGCCGCTGCGGGCGATTTGCAGTGCTGCTTTCCACGTATCCATCGGCGTAAAACCTGCGTAGGTGCCAGTGGCGCCAGCATCCCGCGTGTGTCCCTGCAAAGCAATTGTCCTAGTGCAATGCCATGATGGCCGGGGCTTTTGTATGCTCGGTCCACGGTCGATGCATGGGCTGCTCGTCAGGCCCTCACAACAAAACCAATCGATCTGTACCGGTGCGCTGTTTCGGTAACCCAGACCCGCCCGCGTACGCTTTGCTCTTGCAACACTGCCTCCTACCACAGAGCCGTCGACGACGGGTCCACAAGAAACAGGAGATTTTATCGATGAGCAATTCCTCCCCTCGCACCTTCCCTGTGTTGCATCGCCTGTTTGTGGCGTGCGCCTTACTGGGCCTGGCCGTCGGCGCCCAGGCCGACACGACCCTTGAAACCATCCAGAAAAACAGCAGCATCCGCATCGGCTACGCCAATGAAACCCCGTTTGCGTACACCGAAACCGACGGCCGCGTCACCGGCGAATCGCCGGAAATCGCCAAGGCGATCTTCGCCCAAATGGGCATCAAGCAAGTCAACGGCGTATTGACCGAATGGGGCTCGTTGATCCCAGGCTTGCGCGCCGGGCGTTTCGACGTGATTGCCGCCGGCATGTACATCACCCCGGCGCGCTGCAAACAGGTGCTGTTCACCGACCCGCAGTATCAACTGCCGGATGCGCTGCTGACGGCCAAGGGCAACCCGAAAAACCTGCACAGCTATGAAGACGTTGCCAAGAACCCCGACGTGAAACTGGCGATCATGGCCGGCACGGTCAACCTGGCCTATGCCCGTGATTCGGGGGTGAAGGACTCGCAGATCCTGCAAGTGCCGGACACCACCGCACAGTTGCAGGCCGTGCGCGCCGGCCGCGCGGATGCCGCTGTCGGTACCCAGTTGACCATGAAAGGCCTGGCAGCCAAGGGCGGCGACAAGGTTGAAGCGGTCACCGAGTTCAAGGATGACCCGTCGCACATCGGCTACGGCGCCCTGGCGTTCCGCCCCGAAGACAAAGACCTGCGCGATGCGGTGAATGCCGAGCTGAAAAAATGGCTGGGCTCCGAAGAGCACCTCAAGGCGGTCGCCCCGTTTGGCTTCGACAAATCCAACGTGACCAGCAAAACGGCGGCCGAGCTCTGCGCTCAGTAGTCGAGGCGGGCATGGCGCTGCGGCGCGGTGCCTATTGCTGTGCTTAATCCGGATGGCCAGGTTGAACCATGGGTGAATTACTTCCGCTGTTGATACAAGGCGCCTGGGTCACGCTCCAGGTGACCTTCTTCGGTTCGCTGCTGGCAATTGCCGCGGCGATTCTCGCGGCGCTGGGGCGCATGTCGCCCTGGCGTGCGCTGCGCTGGTTTTCAATTGCCTACATCGAAGTGTTCCGTGGCACCTCATTGCTGGTGCAGTTGTTCTGGCTGTTTTTCGTGTTGCCGCTGCCGCCATTCAATATTGAGCTGAGTTCTTACAGCGTGGCGATTGTCGGCCTGGGCCTGCACATCGGCGCGTATGGCGCGGAGGTGATGCGCGGGGCAATCAGTTCAGTCGCCAAGGGGCAATACGAAGCGTCCACGGCGCTGAACTTCAGCGCGTACACACGTTTTCGCCGGATCATCCTGCCCCAGGCCTTGCTCGCGGCGATCCCGCCAGGCACCAACCTGCTGATCGAGTTGCTGAAAAACACCTCGCTGGTGTCGTTGATTACCTTGTCCGACCTGAGCTTTCGCGCCCGTCAACTGGACCAGGCGACGTTCCAGACCCTGGAGATTTTCAGCCTGGCGCTGGTGATGTATTTCATCATGGCCCAAGCCATCAACCTGGGCATGCGCGCCCTTGAACGTCGCCTGGCGCGCGGGCGGATGCGTGGAGGCCTGTCATGAGCCTGTTCGATTGGAGTTATGCCTGGCAGATCCTTCCGGACTTGCTGCGCGCCTCGCTCAACACCGTCGGGATTACCCTGGTGGGCTTTTTGATCGCCATCGTGCTGGGGCTGTTTTTGGCCATCGGCCGGCGCAGTCGGCGGCTGTGGCTGTCATTGCCGACCACGGCGGTGATCGAATTCATCCGCAGCACACCGTTGCTGATCCAGGTGTATTTCCTCTACTACGTGCTGCCCAACTACGGCGTCAGCATGAGCGCCATGCAAGTCGGCATCCTCGGTATTGGCCTGCATTACGCCTGCTACATCGCCGAGGTCTATCGGGGTGGCCTCGATGCCGTGCCACGGGCGCAATGGGAAGCGGTCACTGCGCTGAACATCGCGCCTTACAGCGCCTACCGCAACATCATCCTGCCCCAGGCTTTGCGGCCGATCCTGCCGCCGCTGGGCAATTACCTGGTGGCGATGCTCAAGGACACGCCGGTGTTGTCGGCCATCACCGTGGTGGAAATCATGCAGCAGGCCAAGAACATCGGGTCCGAGAACTTCCGTTACCTGGAGCCGATCACCATGGTCGGTCTGTTCTTCCTCGCCCTGAGCATCGCCCTGGCTTATCTGGTACGGCGCCTTGAAGCGCGCCTGGAGCTACGCTAATGACTTCATTACTGTTTTCCGACCTTTCCCGGCGCAACACTGAGGCCCCGCTGCATCCCCAGGAGGCCCCGGCCATGCAGACTCCCGACACGGTGAAGCCGATTGTCAGCTTCGAGAACGTGACCAAGAGCTACGGCAGTTTCACCGTGCTGGACCGTTTGAACCTGGCGGTCACGCCGGGGGAGAAAGTCGCGATCATCGGGCCCAGCGGTTCGGGCAAGTCCACGCTGTTGCGGGTGCTGATGACCCTGGAAGGCATCAATGAGGGGGTGATTCGTATCGAGGATGAGTTGTTGACTCACATGCCGAATCGCAATGGGGTGCTGGTGCCAGCCAACGACCGGCATATCCGCAAGGTGCGCGGGAAGATTGGCATGGTGTTCCAGAGTTTTAACCTGTTCCCGCACATGACCGCTTTGCAGAACGTGATCGAGGCACCGGTGCAGGTGCTCGGCATGAAACCGGCAGAAGCCCGCGAGCGTGCGGCGGACTTGTTGGAGTTGGTGGGGTTGGGCAGCAAGCTTGGGCATTATCCGTCGCAGCTTTCCGGTGGGCAGCAACAGCGCGTGGCAATTGCCAGGGCGCTGGCGATGCGGCCCAAGGTGATGTTGTTTGACGAGGTGACTTCGGCGCTGGACCCGGAACTGTGCGGCGAGGTGCTCAACGTGATTCGCAAGCTTGGCGCCGAGCACAACCTGACCATGCTGATGGTGACGCACCAGATGGGGTTTGCCCGTGAGTTTGCGGACCGGGTGTGTTTTTTTTACAAGGGCCAGATTCATGAACAAGGCACGCCGGCGCAGATTTTCGAGCATCCGAGGGAGGAGAGGACGTGTGCGTTTTTGAGTGCGGTGAAAGAGGCTAACTAGGCAGGGGCGGCCCGCGCAGCGATGCCTTCGTTGCAGCAGGTGATTGATAACTGACGGGTAGCATTGCTCCACTTAATAGGAAGCATTACTATTCACGCCCCGCCTCGCCAGTGCACCCTGATGATTCCTCAGCCGCCCCGCAGAACAGGCTTTTTCGAGCACTACGAAGAGTTGATCGGGACCTGGACGCGCCGCCTGAGAAACCGTCAGCAGGCCGAAGACCTGGCCCACGACACCTTCGTGCGGGTGCTTGAGTCCAGAGCCACCGAGGTTGAGCAACCGCGGGCCTATCTGCATCAAACGGCGCGCAACATCGCGGTTGACGCCTATCGCCGCGAGGACCGCCGCGAAGCGATGGCGCTGCAAACCTATGATCAGAGTTCGCCCGCAAGCGGCGACCCGGAGCATTTCATGCACGCGATTCAGCTGGCGGACTCCATCGAGCGGGCCTTGGCCGAGCTGCCGCTCAATTGCCGCAAGATTTTCATCTGGCAAAAGATCGAGGGCATGACGCAGCAGGAAATCGCCGAACGCCTGGGCCTGTCTAAAAACATGGTGGAAAAGTATATGATCCGCACCCTGCGGCATTTGCGTGACCGCCTGGACGCGATGGCCCCATGACCAATGCCCGCTTTGAAACAGGATCTTCCATGATGGATACCCGTGAGTGTGCCTGCGGCAGTGCGACGGCCCGCGATGAGGCTGCGCAATGGTTCGTGCGTGTGCAGGACAGCCCATTGAGCGTCGAAGAACGCGAACGTTTCGATGCCTGGTGCGCGGAACATCCCGAACACCAATACGAATTCGATGTGCTGCAAGGCCTGTGGAGCGCCACCGACTTGTTGCCCAAGGCGCGGTTGCAGGCATTGTGCGAGGCCCCGGCGCAGCGGCCCAAGCGCCGCTCGGTACTGCGTTATGCCGTCGCGGCCAGTGTGCTGGCGGTCGCCCTGGGGCTGGGCCTGTTCAGTGGCCTGGATCATCCGGGGACTTACAACGCCGAGTTCAGTACCGCCCTCGGCGAGCGCCGGCAGGTGGCGTTGCCCGATGGCTCGTTGATGGATATGAACAGCCGCAGCGTGGTGGCGGTGCACTACGTAAAAGGCCAGCGCGGCGTCGAACTCAAGCAGGGCGAGGCGATGTTCAGTGTCGAGCACGACACCAGCCGACCATTCGTGGTCAAGGCCGGGGCAGGGCAGGTGACGGTCACCGGGACGCGCTTCGATGTGCGCCGCGATGATGATCAGACGCGGGTGGTGGTCGAGGCCGGGACGGTCAAGGTGCAAGGCCGCTCGTCCAACGAAATCGTCACGTTGACCGCGGGCCGGGGCACCCACGTGGATGCAGGGGGCCTGGTGGCTGCGGCCTACGCGGTCAACCCCGAGGAACTGACGGCCTGGCGTACCGGCAAGCTGGTGTTCAACAACGCGACGCTGGGTGAGGTGGCGCGCGAAGTGTCACGCTACCGTGAGCAACCGTTGCGGGTCAGCACCCCGGCGGTGAGTAATCTGCGCCTGACCAGCGTGTTCAAATCCAATGACACCGAGGCCCTGCTCAAGGCCTTGCCGCACATTCTGCCGGTGGCGCTGCGCACCTTGCCGGATGGCAGCCAGGAAATAATTTCACGATAGATTCAGGTTTTTTCCGAGTTCTTCGTCTTCTTGTCCAACTGCAACTGGTTTGCATTAACAGACGCATTCATTTGCGATCACAGGACTCCGTTCGACGTGAAAAAACTCGCCGTGAAAAACAATAAATCCTCCCGCTGGGCACCTTTGGCCCTGGCTTTGGCGGTCAGCGCTGCGGTTCCGGCTGCCTACGCTGATGACACCATCCATATCCAGGCGCAGTCCCTGGGGTCGGCGCTGAGCCAACTGGGCCAGCAGACTTCCCTGCAAGTGTTCTTCAGCCCGGACATGGTGGCGGGCAAGCAAGCCCCTGCGGTGGACGGCAACCTGTCGCCGGAACAAGCCTTGCGCCAGTTGCTGCAAGGCAGCGGCCTGGACTACCAGATTGATGCGGGCTCGGTAACCTTGCGCCCGCTGTCGGGCGGCACCGGTGAAGCCGGCTCGCCGCTTGAGATCGGCGCGACCGACATCAAGGTGGTCGGTGACTGGTTGGGTGATGCGAATGCCGAAGTGGTGCAGAACCATCCGGGCGCGCGGACGGTAGTACGTCGCGAGGCCATGGTTGAGCAAGGCGCAATGAACGTCGGCGACGTGCTGCGGCGCATTCCCGGTGTGCAGGTGCAAGAAGCCAACGGCACCGGCGGCAGCGATATTTCCCTCAACGTTGGTGTGCGTGGCCTGACGTCGCGCCTGTCGCCACGTTCCACGGTGTTGATCGATGGCGTACCGGCTGCGTTTGCGCCCTACGGCCAGCCACAGTTGTCGATGGCGCCGATTTCGTCCGGCAACCTCGACAGTATCGACGTGGTACGTGGCGCAGGTTCCGTGCGTTATGGGCCACAGAACGTGGGTGGCGTGATCAACTTCGTGACCCGTGCCATTCCGGAAAAATTCTCCGGTGAAGTCGGCACCACCGTGGAAACCGCGGCCCACGGCGGCTGGAAGCACGTTGAGAACGCCTTTATCGGTGGCACCGCCGATAACGGCATTGGCGCTGCGTTGTTGTATTCCGGGGTCAAGGGCGACGGCTATCGCGACCACAACAACTCCAACGACATCGACGACGTGATCTTCAAGACTCACTGGGCGCCGACCGATCAAGACGATTTCTCGCTGAACTTCCACTACTACGACGCCAGCGCCGACATGCCCGGTGGCCTGACCCAGCAGCAGTACAAAGACAACCCGTATCAATCGGTGCGTGACTGGGACAACTTCACTGGCCGGCGCAAAGACGTGTCCTTCAAGTACATCCGCCAGATCGACGACCGTACCCAGGCCGAAGTGCTGACCTACTATTCCGACAGCTTCCGTGGCAGCAACATCGCCAACCGCGACCTGAAAACCCTCGGTTCCTACCCGCGCACCTATTACACCTTCGGCATCGAGCCACGGGTGTCCCATGTGTTCGACCTCGGCCCGAGCACCCAGGAAGTCAGCGTCGGTTATCGCTACCTCAAAGAAGGCATGCACGAACAAGCCACCAGCCTGGCGTTGGTCAACAACGTACCGACGCCGGTCGGCCAGAGTGACGGCCACGTTTACCAGGACCGCACCGGTGGCACCGAGGCCAACTCGTTCTATATCGATAACAAGATTGATATCGGCAAATGGACGGTGACCCCTGGCGTTCGCTTTGAGCAGATCCGTACCGAATGGCACGACCGCCCGGTAGTGGCCCTGAACGGCACCACGGTTCAGGAGAAGCGCCGCGAAATCCACAACAACGAACCGTTGCCGGCCCTGAGCGTGATGTACCACGTCTCGGATGCCTGGAAACTCTTCGCCAACTACGAAACCTCGTTTGGCAGCCTGCAGTACTTCCAGTTGGGCCAGGGCGGTAACGGCGACCAGACCGCCAACGGTTTGAACCCGGAAAAAGCCAAGACCTACGAGGTCGGTACTCGCTACAACGACAGCGTCTGGGGCGGCGAACTGACGTTCTTCTACATCGACTTCTCCGATGAGTTGCAGTACGTCAGCAACGACGTGGGCTGGACCAACCTGGGCGCCACCAAGCATGAAGGTATCGAAGCGTCGGCGCATTACGACCTGTCGAACCTGGACCCGCGCCTGGACGGGCTGACCGCCAACGCCGGCTTCACCTACACCAAGGCCACCTCTGAAGGTGACGTGGCGTTCAAAGGTCGCGACTTGCCGCTGTATTCCCGTGAAGTAGCGACCGTGGGGCTGCGTTACGACGTCAACCGCTGGACGCATAACCTCGACGTTTACGCGCAGTCTGGCCAACGTGCACCGGGCACCGGCACCACCTACATCACCCAGCCGACCGCTGATGGTCAGTACGGTGATATTCCGGGCTACGTGTCGGTCAACCTGCGCACCGGTTATGACTTTGGTGCGCAACTGCAGAACCTGAAGCTGGGCGCAGGGGTTAAAAACGTGTTTAACCAGGAGCACTTCACACGCTCCAGCGATAACAACTCGGGGATCTACCTGGGCGAGCCGCGCACGTTCTTTGTGCAGGCCAGCGTCGGATTCTGATCTGCAGTTGAGTGAGGGGGGTAACCTGGCGTTCTGCCTGGTTACCCCTGCTCCAAAGTCTGCGTTCGGCCAGCGTGGTTTAACGGGGCGCCCAAGATCAAAATCAAAAGCACGGCGCCTAGTAGCCGATCTGAGTGGTGTGAAGCAAAAGCTAATCTGCTGTTCTGTGGGAGCTGGCTTGCCTGCGATGGGCATAGGTCTCTACACAACTCTTGCAGTGTGATCAAAATCCTTTGTGGGTGGGGTGGGGTACATATCCGTTGCTGCGGTCAGGACTTATAAGGGTTCCGCCCTTACGGCGGCTCACTTTTGATAGAGCGCAAAAGTAAGCAAAACGCTCTTGCCCCACCACTCGGCACCTCGCTCATGCTCGGTGTGCCCTCACTCCGGCTTTGGAGCGTGGGCCGCC
>Ga0247816_10000756_pt1 | contig 17217 bp, 13 predicted proteins | sample UWRJL209509C1_FD_179930 | JGI IMG/M metagenome (GOLD analysis project Ga0247816, IMG submission 179930) | Plant litter microbial communities from Arlington Agricultural Research Station in Wisconsin, United States - UWRJ-L209-509C-1 | ecosystem: Environmental > Terrestrial > Plant litter >...
GCGGCCTGGTCACCCGGTTGCGCGCCAGCGGGCTGCGGGTGCCCGGCAAGGACCGCCGCTCGGCTACCAGGTGACGTCGATGCCTACGACGCTGCGGGTGGTGGCGCCGCTGGCCAGGTCCACGAAAATCGTCGTGGCCGTGGTGGCCTGCGGGTCCACCGGGTAGTTGTCGCTGACCTGCGTCTGACTGTTCGGCACGGTCTGGATGGCCAGGTACTGGTCATTGGGCGAGATGCTGAACCCCACGATGGTCTCGTCGGCGAGAGTGGGTTCGTAGACGACCCTGCTGGTCGGGGCGGCCGGGTCACCGGTGACCAGGGTGAGGTATTGCTTTACTTTGCCACTGGCCTGATCGAACTCCGCGACCCGTTGCACGTACCCCTCTCCCCCGGTGAGGAAGCGCAGCTCGGCGGTGTACGGGGTGGTGCCGGCGACGTCCTGCGGGACGATGGCCGCCTCGGTGCCGGTGGACAGGTCGAGGATGTACTGGCTGGTCTGGTCGGACACGGCGATGCGCAGCCCGTCCGGCGCGAACCCGTTCAGGTTCGGGAACTGGCCGATCGGGATGGGGGTGTCATCGGTGCGCGGATCGATCAACAGCAGAGTGGTGTCGAAGACCTGCGCGACCACTTCGGCCCGGTTCGCCATGAAGCCCCACGCGATCGCCTGCACCGGCCGGTTGTCCAGACCGGCGACGGTGTCGACGGTTCCGCGGGTGAGGTCGGCCAGAAACAGCGTGTTGTCGTAGCTGCCCGCCGCGTCGGGCGCGCTCGTGAAGCGGAAGCCGACGGTGCTGGACGTGTTCGAGCCCTGCAGGTCCTGCACGGTGCCGCTGCCGGGCAGGGTGAGTTCGGCGGCCTGGCCGTCTGCGGCCACGAGGCTGAGCCGGTTGGTGAGGTCGTCGTTGAGGGTGACCACCACCAGTTCGTCGCCCATCGGGACGAAGGACTGGATGTACGGGGCCGTGAACACGTCGGTCGTCGCCGCTGACCCGACCGTGGTCTTCACGATCCGGTCGGGCGCTTTGGTGGACTCCCCCGGTAGCGCCGGTACCCGATTGAGGAAGTACAGCGGAGCCTCGTCGGTGCGGAACGCCACCGAGAAGTCGCTGGAACGTTCCGGGAACGGTCCGGTGACCTGGCTGACGTCCACACTGTATTCGGTGTTGTAGGCCAGCGGTTGGGCGAAGACGATCACGATGGAGTCGTTCTTGGTTTGCACGTCGACCCGGCTGGCCGGTGCGACCGTGACCTGGTCGCTGGTGACGTCGGTCAACTGTTGGTTCGTCTCCAGCACCAGCCGCTGGTTGGCCTGCGAGACCACGGCGGTGGTGTCCACCTGGGAGCCGGTCAGCCGAGGCCCGTTCAGGACGTTCACGGCGACGAGGGCCAGGCAGAGCAGGATCAGGCCGGCCAGCAGCGCGGCCAGGGTGCGGCGGAACTGCCGTCCGGGCGCGGTGCCGGTGGAGTCGTGGTCAGCGGTCACGGTCAGTACACGTAGGGGTCGCTGGGCTGGTCGACCGGAGTGATCTGGTCGGGTTGAAGGGCGAGCGCATCCAGCGCCTTGGCGCTGGGATTCTCGGTGAAGATACCGGTGACCTGCACCCAGTCGTCGGTGTCGTAGGTCGCTGCCCAGCCAGGCTGGTAGACGGCCACACCGATCGGCTGCGCGTCGACGGCGCAGCAGGTCACCACGAACCGGGCCACGTAGAAGACGTTCTCCGGGTCATTGGCGTCCGGCAGCACGAACCCGGTGATGTTGGCGGTTTTATCGGCGAAGAGTGCGGGGTCGTCCGACTGGGCCAACAGCGACACCCACTCCTTCACGGTCAGGCGTTCGTAGTCGCCGGTACCCACCAGGGCGGCCGCGTCTTCGGCGGCGGCGGCGCTGTCGAGACCGCCGGAGTTCACCTCGCGCTGAGTCGCCGTCGCGCTGGTCAGGGTGGCCGGCGGCAATCCGAGCACCGCGACCCCGGCCACCACGAGAAGCACGGCGCTACCGGACACAGCGAGGGTGCGGCGCAGCCGGGTGCTCGGCTCGTCGGGTGTGGACCCGCGGTACAGGAAGCTCGCAACTACGAAGGCCAGGCCGAGCGCGGCCATCACGACGGTGAAGACGAAGTAGCGGGGGTGGATGTACAGGCCCAGTTGACCGGTCGCGCCGAGCCAGATGGTGGCGACCACCACCACCAGGCTCAGGCCGATGCCCTGCCAGCGTTCGGCGAGGTACCGGGACAGGCCGCCGGGGCGCTGCCCGGTCGGTGTGGTGCGCCTAGCCGACATAGTTCAACAACAATCCGGCCGCCGCGCTCATCAGCGCGACCAGCGCCGTGATCTGCACCAGGGTGCGGGTGGTGAAGGTCGTGCGCATGAGCGCAAGCATCTTGACGTCGATCATGGCTCCGAAGGTCAGGAAGGAGGCGATACCGCCCGGCATGAAGGTGCTGCCGAACGACAGCACGAAGAAGGCATCCACGTTGGAGCAGACGGCGACGATGAAGGCCAGAGCCATCATCGCGAGGACCGACCAGACCGGGTTGCTGCCGAGCGCCAACAGAACCGATCGTGGCACGAACACCTGGGTGAGTGCCGCGATGAGCGACCCGATGAACAGAGCCGGCATGATCACGGCGGTCTCTTTGGTGAACAGGTCCACCGACTTCTCGAACCGGCTCTGCCGGGGCGGGTGCGCGTGGTCGTGGTCGTGGTCGTGGTCGTGTTTGGTGTCCGGGCGGGCGCAGGATGCGGAGAAAGTGCGGGTGAGCAGGCTGTCAGGGTCGGGGTGGCGGCTGTACAGCCAGCCGATCACGTTGGCGATGACAAAACCGGCGACGATGCGGGTGATCAGGATCCCGTCACTGAAGCCGAAGGCCTGGTGGGTCGTGATGATCGTGACCGGGTTGAGGATGGGGGCGGCCAGGAGGAACGTGATCGATTCCGGCACCGTGAACCCGCCGACCATGAACCCGCGGGCCAGGGGAACGTTGCCGCACTCGCAGACCGGGAAGAACATGCCCAGCAGGGAGATGCAGGCCCGGCGCAGCAGGGGTTGCCGCGGGAGGAACCGGTTGATGAACCCGTGCGGCAGCCAGACTTGCACCACCGTGGACAACAGGATGCCGAGGAAGACGAAGGGGGCGGATTCGATGATCACGCTCAGGGCGAGGGTGACGGTGTCCTGCGCCCGGTCCGGCAGTCCCCAGCCGGCGAACGACGGGCTGATCGCCCGGACCGAGAACGCCAGAGCAACCAGGACGATGCCGACGATGAGGCCGGTGGGCACGCGCCGCACTGCCGCCCGGTCGTTGTGCATTCGTCGAGTTTAGCCGAGACAGATCGCTCGCCCGGACATGACAGCGGCGCCGCCCCGAGGGGCGACGCCGCTGATCGGGCTGGTGCCGGTTACTGCTGGTCTGGCGTGGGCGCCACGATGGGCTGCGCCCCGGCGGTCGGCCCGCCCGCCGTGGTGACGCGACGGCTGCGCGACCGGCCCTGACCGGGCTGCTTGGGCTCCGGCAGGGATTCCAGTACGGAGTCCAGCAGCTGGTCGGTGACCTGCTTGCTCACCGGCCGGCGGTTACGCTGCGACTTTTTCACCGGGATGTCGAGGATGGCGACCCCGTCGGTGGCCTCGGCGGCCTCAGGCACGGTCGGTGCCGATTCCGTCGACCCGGTGGCGGTCACGGTCTCGCTTGCTGCCGGAGTCTCCGGAACGGTCCGGTCCGCGGTCTCGCGCGCCGGGGCATCCTGAACCGGCGTGGCCGGCTCGGCTGCCGGCTGGGCTGGTGTTTCAGCCGCGTGAGCCTCGGCCTCGGCCGGGGTGATCACGGGAATGGAACCGGTCAGCGACCGGGTGATGGTGCGCGCCGCGATCAGGGCGAGGGCGTGCTTGGCGTCCTCGGTGATGCCGTGGGTACCGGTGCCGCTCTTGGCCGGCTCGGACGAGGTGGAGTGGCTGGTGCTGCTGCCGCGTCCGCCCGAGTTCGAGTTGCCGGAGTGACCGTCGTGAGCGGACGAGCCGTTGTTGGAGTTGCCGTTTCCGCCTGACTTGCTGCGCGGACGACGTTCCTGTGCCGGCTGCGCGGTCTGGCGGTGCTTGACGACCGGGTCGTGGTGGATGACGATTCCGCGGCCGGCGCAGGCCTCGCAGTTCTCGCTGAACGATTCCAGCAGGCCGAGGCCGAGCTTCTTGCGGGTCATCTGCACGAGACCGAGCGAGGTGACCTCGGCGACCTGGTGCTTGGTGCGGTCACGGCTGAGGCACTCGACGAGGCGCCGGAGCACCAGGTCCCGGTTGGATTCGAGGACCATATCGATGAAGTCGACCACGATGATGCCGCCGATGTCGCGCAAGCGCAGCTGACGCACGATCTCGTCGGCCGCTTCCAGGTTGTTCTTGGTGACGGTCTCCTCGAGGTTTCCGCCAGAGCCCACGAACTTGCCGGTGTTGACGTCGACAACCGTCATGGCTTCAGTTCGGTCGATCACGAGCGATCCACCGGAGGGCAGCCAGACCTTGCGGTCCAGCGCCTTCTCGATCTGCTCCGAGATGCGGTACTCGTCGAACGCGTCGCGTTCGCCCTCGTAGCGCTGCACCCGCTCGACCAGGTCGGGGGCGACCTGGCGCAGGTAGGACTCGATGACCTCCTGCGAGTCGTCTCCGGAGATGACCATCTTCTGGAAATCCTCGTTGAAGACGTCGCGCACGATCTTGATGAGCAGGTCGGGCTCGCTGTGCAGCAGGGCAGGGCCAGACACGGTCTCGACCTGCTTGGCGATGGATGCCCACTGCGCGGTCAACCGGTTCACGTCCAGCGTGAGCTGCTCGTCGGTGGCTCCCTCGGCGGCGGTGCGCACGATGACGCCCACGTTGTCGGGCAGAACCTCCTTGAGGATCTTCTTCAGGCGGGCGCGCTCGGTGTCGGGCAGCTTGCGGCTGATGCCGTTCATCGACCCGTTGGGCACGTAAACGAGGTACCGGCCGGGCAGTGACACCTGGCTGGTCAGGCGGGCGCCCTTGTGACCGATCGGGTCCTTGGTGACCTGAACGAGAACCTTGTCCCCGGGCTTGAGCGCGAGCTCGATCCGGCGGGTCTGGTTGGCGCCCGGCGAGTTCTCCGCGGCTGCGTCCCAGTCCACTTCACCGGAGTAGAGCACGGCGTTGCGGCCGCGTCCGATGTCGACGAACGCCGCTTCCATGCTGGGCAGCACGTTCTGCACCCGGCCGAGGTAGACGTTGCCGATCAGCGACGCGTCCTGGTTCTTGGCGACATAGTGCTCGACCAGCACGCCGTCTTCGAGCACGCCGATCTGGATCTTGTTGTGCTTGGCGCGCACGACCATGGACCGGTCCACCGATTCACGGCGGGCGAGGAACTCGGCCTCGGTGATCACCGGACGGCGGCGGCCGGCATCGCGACCGTCGCGGCGGCGCTGCTTCTTCGCTTCGAGGCGGGTGGAACCCTTGATGCGCTGCGGCTCGGTGATGAGCTCGGGTTCGCGCGGAGCGCGCACCCGCACCACGGTGTTGGCCGGGTCGTCGCCACGGCTCTCTTCACCGCTGCGGCGGCGCGCGCGACGGCGCACGGTCGAGGCTTCTTCGGAGTCGTCATCCTCATCGTCGAGCTGACGCGTCCCCGACCAGGCCGGCGGCGGCAGAATCGCCGGCGCCTGGAAGATCAGGGATGTCGTGGGACGGCGCACCAGCGGTGCGGTCTCATCGAACGGAGTCGGCAGGGCCGGGAAGGCCGCCGGTGCTTCCGTCGTCGGCTCCGACGTGACGCTGGTGGCGTCGGGGACGGACGCGATGGTCTGTTCCTGCTCCACGACAGCCGGTGGCTCGGTCGGTTCGACGGCGGGCGCGATCTCTCGCGCCGGTGCCGCCTTTCTGGTTGTCTTGCGAGAGCCGAACAGGCCCTTGCGCTTCTTGTTTTCGTTGTCTTCCACCATCACTGGTGCGCTCCTTGACCGCTGTAGGTGACCGCGCCACCCACTCGGCTACTCTCTCGTGCGACACTTTCGCTTGCGCTAAAGCCCCGCGAATCCTTGTGCGTTCCGCAACCGGCTCTTGGCTCTGGTTGCTAATACCTTTGGTCTAGGACCAATAAATCTGGGCGAATGCCGCCCATTAAGCCTTATGGCATCGGTCTGAGCGCGGCTCAAACGACTGGTTCGATTATCGCACGCATTCTCAGGGACACGCGCGCGGCACATGCCATAATCCCAGGGTGTCTGTAACAGCGTCAAAAAAGCCCCCCATCGGCCTTGCAATCTTCCTGAGCGTGGCGGGATCGATCGGGTTCGCGGCGGCTTTTGCCCTCACTCTCGACAAGATTGCGATCCTCGAAAACCCGGACGCCCAGCTCTCCTGCAACTTCAGTGTTTTGGTGGGGTGCAGCACCAACCTCAGTTCCTGGCAGGGGGCGCTGTTCGGTTTTCCGAACCCCTTGATCGGCATCGCGGCCTGGAGCGTCGTGATCACCATCGGCGCGGCCCTGCTGTCCGGCGCCCGGTTCGCCCGGTGGTTCTGGTTGGGCCTGCAGGTCGGCGTGACCGCTGCGCTGGCGTTTGTGATCTGGCTGATGGGTCAGAGCTTTTTTGTGCTCGACGTGCTCTGCCCCTGGTGCATGGTCACCTGGGCCGTCACCATCCCGACGTTCCTGACGGTCACCTTCTACACCCTGAAGACCGGCATCCTGCCGGCCCCGGCCAGGATCAAGCGCGCCGCCAGGGGTGCGTACTCCTGGGTCTTCGTCATCACGATCGCCTGTTACCTCGTCGCCGCCACCGTCGCGCAGTTGCAGATGGACTTCCTGAACCGCCTCTGACGCTCGCCCGGCCGCGCTGACCCACCCGGTGGTCGAGCCTGTCGAGACCCGGCGAGCCGACCCGTGGATGCCACGGCGAAAGCCCCGAAAACTGGACGTTTTCGGGGCTTTCCCACGCTGCGGGTGCGGGTTTAGGCGAACCAGAGCGCCAGTTCACGCGCGGCGGACTCGGGCGAGTCTGAGCCGTGCACCAGGTTCTGCTGCACCTTCAGGCCCCAGTCGCGGCCGAGGTCACCACGGATCGTGCCGGGAGCCGCCGTGGTGGGGTCGGTGGTACCGGCCAGGGCGCGGAAGCCCTCGATGACCCGGTCGCCGGCGATCCGGAGGGCGAGGATCTGGCCGCTCTCCATGAACTCGACGAGCGGCTCGAAGAAGGGCTTGCCGGCGTGCTCGGCGTAGTGCTCGGCGAGCAGGGAGCGCTCCGCCTGCACCAGGCGAACGTCGACGAGGGAGTACCCCTTCGCCTCGATCCGGCGGAGAATCTCGCCGGAGAGGTTGCGGGCGACCCCGTCGGGCTTGACCAATACGAGTGTTTCCTGGACCTGAGTGCTCATGAATTCTCCTTCTGTCTGTCTATTCTGCCGCCGGCGATCATGCAGTAGACCCACATGCCGGCGAATATTGCCCCCACGAAGAACATCGCGGGATTGAGGAAACCGGAGGCCACGATGATGACCTGCACGGCCCAGCCGATCCCGTAGGCCCACTCGAACCGTAACAAACCCAGCACGGCGACCATGATCAGGCAGACCAGCGCGCCTCCACCCAGGGTCACCCAGGCGGGTAGGTCGCTGAGTCCGAAGATCACCAGGGTGCCCAGGAAGACCACGATCAGTTCGAAGCCGAGCACGATCGACGCGAGCGAGCGGCGTACCGAGCCGCCGCCGGGCCTCACGGGGTCATCCAGTCCCCCGCGTCGGCCAGCGCCACGGCGTCGCCCACGAGGGTGATCGAACCGGCGACGAGCACGGCCCGCTTGGGTGCTTCCTCAGCCCAGCCGCGGGCGGCGTCGAGCGCCTGAGCCAGGTCGCCGAAGCGGAAGGTGTCGGCGTCGCCCACGTGTTCGGCGACCAGGTCGGCGAGTTCGTCGACCGGGATCGCGCGTTCGGAGTGCGACTGGGTGACGTGGAACCGGCTGACGGCGGGGCGGAGAGCGTCGATGATGCCGCCGGCGTCCTTGTCGGCGAGGATGCCGATGACCACCACGATCTCGTCGAAGTCGAAGTAGCTCTTCAGTGCGGCGCTCAGCGCGAGGGCGCCGTGCGGGTTGTGCGCGGCATCCACCAGCACGGTCGGTTCGATGCCGACCAGTTGCAGCCGACCGGGGGACGTCGCGGTGGCGAGGCCTTCCACCAGGATGTCCTCGACCAGGGCCTGGCTGCCGGCGCCGAGGAACGACTCCACCGCGGCGATGGCGACGGCGGCGTTCTGCGCCTGGTGGGTGCCGTACAGCGGCAGGAACAGTTCGGTGTAGGTGCCGGCGATGCCGCGCACCGAGATGAGCTGGCCGCCGACGGCCACGTGGCTGGCGAGCAGGGCGAACTCCTTGCCCTCACCCGCCAGGGTGGACTCGGTCAGTTCGGCTGCCCGGGTGAGCTCGGCCATCGCCTCGGCCGACTGGCTGGCGGTGACGATCATGGCGGTGGGTTTGATGATCCCGGCCTTGGTGCGGGCGATCTCGGCGATGGTGTCGCCGAGGCGCTTGGTGTGGTCGAGGGCGATGGGGGTGAACACGGCCACTTGACCGTCGGCCACGTTGGTGGAGTCCCACTCGCCGCCCATCCCGACCTCGAGCACCACGACGTCCACCGGTGCGTCGGCGAAGCAGGCGAACGCCAGCACGGTGAGAGCCTCGAAGAAGGTCAGCGCCGGGTCGCCGGCGAGTTCGAGTTCGCTGTCCACCATCTGCAGGTACGGCTGGATGTCGGCCCAGTTCGCGGCCAGGGCCTCGTCGCTGATCGGCACCCCGTCGATGACGATGCGCTCGTTCAGCCGCACCAGGTGCGGGCTCACCAGCAGGCCGGTGCGCAACCCGTACGCGCGCAGGATGCTCTCGACGATGCGGCTGGTGCTGCTCTTACCGTTGGTTCCGGTGATGTGGATGATCGGGTAGGAGTTCTGCGGGTCGCCCAGCAGTTCCACGGCCCGGCGGGTGGCCTGCAGGCGAGGTTCCGGCGAGCTCTCCCCCACCCGCTCGAGCAGGGCGGTGAGCACGGCGTCGCCGGCGTCACGGAATTCGTCGGGGTAGTAGTCGTCAGACATTGATCGTTCCTTTTTCACGGGCGACGGCCACGATGACCGGTCCGGTGTTCGCGTAGTGGTTGGCCTCGAAGCGCACATAGTGCTCGACGGCCGAGCCGGTCAGGCCGGGCAGCCATTCGGCGGGGGTGCCGACGGCATCCGTCGGAGCCGCCGCGGCCGGGTGGGCGACGAAGCGGGTGGCCAGCGTTTCGCCGGCCACGTCGACCCCGTCGGCGAGGGCGAAGGTGGCGGCATCCGCTTCATCGAAGAAGACCAGGTCGAGCCGGATCCGGTCGCTGACCTGGAATCCGGCCGACTTGCGGGTGTCCTGCACGGCACGGATCAGGTCGCGGGCCAGGCCCTCGGCCTCCAACTCGGGCGTGGTGACGGTCTCCAGCAGCACAAAACCGCCGCCGGGCAGCAACGCCAGAGCGGATGACGCCAGCTCCGATCCGGTGTCGGCCGAGGTCGACGCCGCCTGCAGTTCCAGCTCGTACTCCCCCGCCACCAACGGAACACCGCCGGCGACAACCACCCCGTCGGTTTCCGACCAGTCTCCGGTGCGGGCGGCCTTGATGACCTGCTGCACCTGCTTGCCCAGTCGCGGACCGGCCGCGCGGGCGTTGACGGTGAGTTTGGAGGTGATGCCGTAGCTGTCCGCACTGTCGGGCAGCTGCTCGACCAGGGTGACGGCCTTGACGTTCAATTCGTCCCGCAGGATGCCCTCGAAGCCGGCCAGGTCGGCGGTGTTGCCGGTGACCACGGTCAGGTTCGCCAGCGGCAGCCGCACCCGCAGGCTGGCCTTCTTGCGCAGCGACAGCACCGTGGAGCTGATCAGGCGAACCTGGTCCATGGCGGTGACCAGCGGAGCGTTGGCCGGGAAGGCGGTGGCGTCAGGCCAGTCGGTCAGGTGCACGCTGCGCCCACCGGTGAGGCCTTGCCAGATGCGCTCGGAGACGAGCGGCAGCAGCGGGGCGGCCACCCGGGTGAGGGTTTCGAGAACGGTGTACAGGGTGTCGAAGGCGTCAGAGCCGGTGCCGTCGGCGCTGACTCCCGCCCAGAACCGGTCGCGGGAGCGACGCACGTACCAGTTGGTGAGCACGTCGGCGAAGTCACGCAGGCGGGCCGCGGCGATGGTGCTGTCGAGCTGGTCCAGGTCGCCGGTGACGTCCTCGATCAGATCGCGGGTCTTGGCGAGCAGGTACCGGTCGAGCACGTCGGTCGAATCGGTGCGCCAGCGGGCCTCATACCCGGTGGCGTTGGCGTAAAGGGAGAAGAAGTACCAGGTGCTCCACAACGGCAGCAGCATCTGCCGGGTGCCCTCACGGATTCCTTCCTCGGTGACCACCAGGTTGCCGCCGCGCAGCACCGAGGAACTCATCAGGAACCAGCGCATGGCGTCGGAGCCGTCGCGGTCGAAGACCTCGTTGACGTCCGGGTAGTTGCGCAGCGACTTGCTCATCTTCTGGCCGTCGTTGCCGAGCACGATGCCGTGACTGACCACGTTCTTGTACGCCGGCCGGTCGAACAATGCGGTGGAGAGCACGTGCAGGGTGTAGAACCAGCCGCGGGTCTGACCGATGTACTCCACGATGAAGTCCGCCGGGTTGTGGTTCTCGAACCAGTCCTGGTTTTCGAACGGGTAGTGCACCTGGGCGAACGGCATCGAGCCGGAGTCGAACCAGACGTCGAGCACATCCTCGATCCGGCGCATGGTGGACTGCCCGGTCGGGTCGTCCGGGTTCGGCCGGGTGAGAGCGTCGATGTAGGGCCGGTGCAGGTCGGTGGGGCGCACCCCGAAGTCGGCCTCGAGTTCGTCGAGCGACCCGTAGACGTCGATGCGCGGGTAGTCCGGGTTGTCGCTCTTCCAGACCGGGATGGGTGAGCCCCAGTAGCGGTTGCGGCTGATCGACCAGTCCCTGGCGTTGCCGATCCACTTGCCGAACTGGCCGTCCTTCACGTTCTCCGGCACCCAGTTGATGTCCTGGTTGAGGGTCTCCATGCGGTCGCGGAACTCGGTGACCCGCACGAACCAGCTCGACACGGCCTTGTAGATCAGCGGGTTGCGGCAGCGCCAGCAGTGCGGGTAGGAGTGCTCGTAGCTGGCCTGGCGCAACAGCCGGCCCTCGGCCTTGATCAGCTGGGTGAGTGGCTTGTTCGCGTCGCTCCACAGCTGCCCGGCGACCTCGGCGACGTCGCCGAGGAACTTGCCGCCGGCGTCGAGCGAGATGATCACCGGGATGCCGGCGGCCTCGCAGATCTTCTGGTCCTCTTCACCGTAGGCGGGGGCCTGGTGCACGATGCCGGTGCCGTCGGCGGTGGTGACGTAGTCGGCCACCAGGATCCGCCAGGCGTTCTGGGTGTTCCAGACATCGACATCCGCGTAGTAGTCGAACAGGCGGTCGTAGGAGACGCCCTCGAGGTCGCGGCCCAGCACGGTACGGCTCACTGCCGCCAGCGCATCGGCGGCGGACTCGTAGCCGAGGTCCTTGGCGTAGTTGCCGACCAGGTCGATGGCCAGCAGGTATTCGCCGCCGAGCACCTCGACGGCGACGGCCTGATCGTCCTCTTCGCGCTTCACGGTGGCGTCGGGCGTGCCGTTCGGGCCCGCCGGGACGACGGCGTAGACGATCTCGGGTCCCACGGCGAGGGCGAGGTTCGTCGGCAGCGTCCACGGGGTGGTGGTCCAGGCGATGGCCCGCACCGCGGTGAGGCCGAGCGCCTCTGCCTTGGTGCCTACCAGCGGGAACGTCACCGTGACGGTCTGGTCCTGGCGCATCTTGTAGACGTCGTCGTCCATGCGCAGTTCGTGGTTGGACAGCGGGGTCTGGTCACGCCAGCAGTACGGCAGCACCCGGTAGCCCTCGTAGGCGAGGCCCTTGTCGTGCAGTTGTTTGAACGCCCAGATCACCGACTCCATGAAGGTGATGTCGAGGGTCTTGTAGTCGTTCTCGAAGTCCACCCAGCGCGCCTGACGGGTGACGTACTTCTCCCAGTCGTCGGTGTACTCGAGCACGGAGTCACGGGCGACCTTGTTGAAGGCGGCGATGCCCATCGCTTCGATCTCGCTCTTGTCGGTGATGCCCAGCTTGCGCTCGGCCTCCAACTCGGCCGGCAGACCGTGGGTGTCCCAGCCGAAGCGGCGGTGCACCTGCTTGCCGCGCATGGTCTGGAACCGCGGGAACACGTCCTTGGCGTAGCCGGTGAGGAGGTGCCCGTAGTGCGGCAGGCCGTTCGCGAACGGCGGGCCGTCGTAGAACGTCCACTCCTCAGCGCCCTCGCGGTTGTCGATCGACGCCTGGAAGGTGGCGTCCTGCTTCCAGTACTCCAGCACCTCCGCTTCGATCTCGGGGAAGTTCGGCGACGGCACGACGGCCCGCGATACCTGCGGGGCGTTCAGCTCGGGCTGGTGGTCTTGGGGGGACTGAGGGTACGTCATGCTTCTCCTGGACGAGGCGGGGTCGATCTGCTGGCCTGTTCCACGAGGACGCAAGATTCGGTGGGAATCAGCGCGGTACCACCTCGCTTGCCGTTCTCCTGGTGACGAACGGCCGCTCATTCAAAGGCTGTGACGGGCCCGACCCGTTCGGCTCTACTGCAGCCCGCACGCCGGGGCGCATGAGCTGGTTCTTCCGAAGACTCCCCGGTGATGGCCGGATCAGCGTCAACAATTACTGTCGCTCGATCCTATCGCGTGCCGGCACGCTCTGCGCGGGTACGGGCTGCAGCACGCTGGTGAAACCGGCGCAGACCGGCGTGATGGCGGCATCCACGAATGGCGCCAGCGGCCCGCGGGCCACGCCGGCTGCCGCCCACGCGGTCGCCGCGGCGGCGGCCGCCGCAATCACGGCGGTGCTGAATGCCCGGCCGGTGAGATCCGACCCGTCGACGACTCCCGGTCTGGCCTGCACGAACTCGTGCACCAGGCCCACCTGCACCACAAAGCGGGCCAGAGCGGATGCCTCCAGCTCGGTCGTGGTGCCCATCAGCTCGTATTGGGTCACCGCCCACGGCACCCGTCCGGGCCCGAACCCGGCCGCCACGCTCAGCAGGGCGGTGCGCACGGCGTCGGTCGTCGGCACCGTGCGGTCACAGCCGGCCAGCGCGTCGGGCAACGCGGCCAGGCCGGCGTCCACGTCGACCCAGAGCAGGTCGCTTTTGGCGGTGAAGTAGTTGAAGAAGGTGTTGCGGCTCACCCCGGCGCGCTGGGTGATCTGACCGATGGTGGTACCGGCGTAGGTCTGCTCGAGGAACAGTTCGGCGGCGGCCTCTTCGAGCATGGCGCGCGACGATCCGCGCGGCCTGCCCGCTGGGCGGTGATCCGACATGGCGCTCCAGTGTTCTACGATGGACTCAACGGTAGTTCTTGTACCGAGTACAAAAAGTAGCACAATGTCCTGCTCCTCACCTCCGTCGTGAAAAGAGACCTCTGCATGTCCCGCCTGAATCGCCGTTCGCTTCCGCTACTCACCGGTGCCACCGCCCTCGGCCTGCTCCTGACCGGATGCACCGCGCCAGCCTCCTCCCCCGCCAACGACACCCCGGTGTCCGGTGGCACCTTCACCTACGCGTCCGGCGACGCCGAACCGACCTGCCTCGACCCGCACGTCGGCGGGAACTTCCCGCAGGCCCTGGTGAGCACGCAGTACCTGGAATCGTTGGTCTCCCTCGACAAGGACGGCACCGTCATCCCGTGGCTGGCCGACAGCTGGACCGAGAGCGACGACGGCCTGTCCTGGGAGTTCACGCTGCGGGACGGTGTGACCTTCACCGACGGCACCCCGCTGGATGCCGCGGCCGTGCAGGCGAACATCGCCCACCTGCAGGACCCGGCCACCGGGTCGAGCACCGGCTACCTGGCCCTGGCCAAGGTCACCGGCACCGAAGCCGTGAGCGACTCTGTGCTGCGGGTCACCCTGTCCGAGCCCGACAGCGCGCTGCTTGAATCGCTCTCGCAGCCGTGGCTGGCGATCGAGTCGCCCACCGCGCTCGAGCGCAGCCAGGACGAGAACTGTGCCGCACCGGTCGGGACCGGTCCATTCCAGGTGGACTCGTGGGTGAAGCAGAACGCCATCACGATGGTGCGCAACGACGACTACAGCTCGCCGCCCGCCGACGCCGCGCATGACGGGCCGGCCTACCTCGACGAGATCGTCTGGCGCTTCATCCCGGACTCGGCCTCCCGCTACGCCGCCCTGCAGGCCGGCGAGGTCGACATGATCGACAACGTGCAGCCAGACACCATCGTGCAGGCCGAGAACAGCGACAGCATCGTTCACCTCGACGCCCCGCGCCCCGGCGCCTCCAACCGGATCGAACTGAACTCGGGCAAGGCGCCGTTCGACGACGTCGCCGTGCGCGAGGCCTTCATCCGCTCGGCCAATATCGTTGACGGTGTGCAGAGCCTGTTCCAGGGCACCGCGGAACGTTCCACCTCGGCACTCTCCAGCGTCGAACCGCTCGGCGTGAGCCGGCCCGACCTGTTCGACTACGACCCCGACGCGGCCAACGACCTGCTCGACGGTGCCGGCTGGTCCGAGCGGGACTCGGACGGATACCGGGTCAAGGATGGCGTGCGACTCACCGTGGTCTTCCCGGTGAGCACCAACCAGTCCATCCCGGCCGAGCAGTCCCTCTACGAGCAGATCCAGGCCACCGCCAAGGAGACCGGCTTCGACGTGCAGCTGGCCAAGCTGGACCTGTCCAGCTGGTACACCGAGCTGGGCGCGAACGCCTACGACGCCGTCAGCGCCCCGTACACCAAGGTCGGCCCCGATGTGCTGCGGATCCTGTTCCACTCCGACGGCATCACCCCCGCACCCAGCGGATACTTCGCCAACCACTCGCAGGTGAACGACCCCGAGCTGGACAGCCTGCTCACCGAGGCCGGCCAGACCTCCGATGCCGACCGACGCGCCACGCTGTACGCCGACGCGCAGAACCTGGTGCTGGACGGGTTCTACATCCTGCCGCTGATCGACCAGCAGAACCACTTCCTCTACGCCACCTCGGTGGAGGGTGTGCGGGCGCTGCCGGCGGTCTCCACCCCCACGTTCTACGACGCGTGGCTGAACCGCTGACCCAGCCCGTCCCGTCACCGCGCCCACCGGCCCAGCCGCGGGTGCGGTGGCGGGACCGGCTGGTCGCGGTGCTACGGCGCCTGGCCGGAGCCGTGTTCGTGCTCTGGGCGGTGGCCACACTCACCTTCTTCGCCGTCCGGCTGATCCCCGGCGACCCGGCCCAGGCCATCCTGGGCGGGCCGGGCTCGCAGACGTCACCGGAGGCGCTCGCCCTGGTGCGCGCCGAATACGGACTCGACCAGCCGTTGCTGGTGCAGTACCTGCAGCAGCTGGGCCGGTTGGCCACCGGCGACCTCGGCCGGTCATACGGACTCAATCAGGATGTCGGACCGCTGGTACTCGAACAGCTCGGGGGCACCCTGGTACTGGCCGTCACCGCCCTCGGCGTCGCCTGGGTGCTCGCCCTGGCTCTGGCGACCTGGTCGACCGGCCGGGGCCGGTTGGCCCGCAAGGTCGGCTCCGGACTGGAGATCATCGCTGCCGCGCTACCGCACTTCTGGTTGGCCACCACACTCATCGTCCTGTTCAGCGTCTGGCTGGGCGTACTGCCGCCGATCAGCACGTCGGATGCTCGTGGTCTCGTGCTGCCGGTACTCACCCTGGCCATTCCCCTGGCCGGTTTTCTCGGCCAGGTGATGCGGGAGAGCCTGCTCACCGCCCTGGACTCTCCGTTTGTGCTGTCGGCCCGGGCGCGGGGGGAGAGCGAACGAGGGGTGCTCTGGCGGCACGCCCTGCGGCACGCCGCCGTGCCGGCAATCGGCCTGTCCGGTTGGGCGTTCGGCACGCTGATTAGCGGGGCGGTGGTCGTCGAAACCATCTTCGCCCGGCCGGGCCTCGGCCGCACGCTGCTCACCGCGGTGACGGTGCGCGACGTCCCGGTGGTCGTCGGCGTGGTCATGGTCGTCGCCGTGGCGTACATCCTGATGACGCTCCTCACCGATCTGGCGTCACGGCTCGTCGATCCCCGACCCCTCACGGAGGCCGGACGATGAGTGAACTCGAAATCCAGGCGGCGGTCCCCCACGCTCGCACCGGCGCGGCACGCCGACGACCCGGCATCGGCGAGATCATCGCGGTTCTGTTGGTCCTCCTGCTGCTCACCGCCGCGATTGCGCCGCGCCTGCTGGCTCCCGGCGACCCGTTGGCGATCGACCCGTTGGCAGCCTTCCAGGCGCCGTCCTGGGCGCACTGGTTCGGCACCGATGAATCCGGCCGGGACATCTTCACCCGGGTGATCGACGGCGCCCGCGATTCGCTCGTGATCGGAATCACGGCCACCGCGATCGGGCTGGGCCTGGGCGTGCTCCTCGGCACGATCGCCGGCACCCTGGGCGCCGCGGTGGACTTCACCGTCAACCGGTTCCTCGAGGTGTTGTTCGCGTTCCCCGGGCTGCTGCTCGCGCTGTTGTTCATTCTGGTGTTCGGACCGGGCCCGGCCAGTGCGGTCGTCGCCGTTGGGCTGTCCACCGCCCCCGGCTACGCGCGCATCATCCGGGCCCAACTCCTGCGGGTGCGCTCCAGCGCGTTCGTGGAGGCCGCGACGGTGCAGGGCCTGAGCCGCCGGCGCATCCTCACCCGGCACATCCTGCCGAACACCCTGTCGCCGCTGCTGGTGCTGGGCACGCTCGGAGTCGGTCAGGCCATCGTCTGGGCGGCCGCGCTCAGCTACCTCGGCCTCGGCGCCCAACCGCCGGCCGCCGAATGGGGCGCGATGCTCTCCGCCGGGCGCACCTACATCACGTCGGCGTGGTGGATGAGCTTCTACCCTGGCCTGTTCATCGTGCTCACCGCAGTCTGCGCCACCTACATCGGTCGCGCCATCGAGAGACGGATGCGCCACGCATGACCCTCCACCAGCCATCCACTCCCCCCGCCGCAGCGGCGCTCTCGGTGCGGAACCTCACGGTGGGCTTCGGCTCCGCCGGCCAGCCAGCGGTGGTGCATGGCGTCTCGTTCGAACTGGCCGCCGGGGAATGCCTCGCGATCGTGGGCGAGTCCGGATCGGGAAAGAGCGTCACCGCCCGCAGCCTGCTCGGACTGGCCGGAACGGGTGCTCGGGTGGCCGCCGAC
>Ga0247816_10000757_pt1 | contig 17178 bp, 16 predicted proteins | sample UWRJL209509C1_FD_179930 | JGI IMG/M metagenome (GOLD analysis project Ga0247816, IMG submission 179930) | Plant litter microbial communities from Arlington Agricultural Research Station in Wisconsin, United States - UWRJ-L209-509C-1 | ecosystem: Environmental > Terrestrial > Plant litter >...
CAGGATGTGCTGATGATCCGGCAGATCCGCGCGCTTTTGTATGACCAGGGGTTTACCATCAGCGGCGCGCGTCAGCGAATGTCCGGTGATGAAGCCAAAGACGACACCACCCAATACAAGCAACTGATCCGCCAGATGATCTCCGAACTCGAAGATGTACTGGTTGTTCTCAAGAAGTAATTCGGCTTTTAAAATACTTCCACATTTCAAAAGCTTGCGGTATATTCCTGATCGCTTCCTTGCGAAGCAAACCCAGTTTCACGCCTAGTCGGGGCGTAGCGCAGTCCGGTAGCGCACTAGCATGGGGTGCTAGGGGTCGAGTGTTCGAATCACTCCGTCCCGACCATATTTTTTCAATGACTTAGCCAGGCCGGAAACCGCCTGGCTTTTTCATGCCTGCGATTTAGACGTTTTGATAGTGAATTGGTAGTGAATTGAGACTTGCTGATGGGAAGCTGCTATTCGGATATGAATCTATTGTTTCTTTCCACCCATTCCCGTGCGCACTGCCAGCGTTGAGAGCGTTCTTTTTATCTTCAAACCAGGCGAACTCGCTATCGCCCGCCTTATGCCTGAGCCACTCCTTGCGAAGGAGTTCGATTTTGCGCGCTTTATCTGCAATGCCTATACCCATCTCGTTTCTAGACTCAAGCAGCGCGGTGCCTACGATATTCATTTTTTGTATATCAATATATTTCAATATTCTTTTAAGGTCTTACAAATCACCGCTACGCTAGCTGCGATCTTCCAACATGACACCCTCCACAGGTCGCCCCCTCATGACAGTGTTCTCTTTCGCTCACGCAGGCCGCAGGCCTGGTCATGGACGTTCCTTGCGCATGGCTTTGGCGCTCACCACTCTTTTGGCACCCTTGCTGACGCATGCTGCGACCCTGGATGAGGTCAAGCAACGCGGTTACCTGTCGGTGGCCACTGAAGATGAATTTCGTCCCTTCGAGTTCGTCGATGACGGCAAGCCCAGCGGGTTCGATAACGAGTTGGTGCAAAAGCTCAAGGCTGCCGGCCCGCTGGATGTGCACCAACAGATCATGCCGTTCACCGGGCTGCTGGCGGGTGTGGTCAGTGGCAAGTACGACGCGGCCATTACCGGCTTGCTGATCACCCGTGAACGCCAGCAGTCGCTGGATTTCACAACGCCGATCGCCGAGGCCACGGTGTTTTACCTCAAGCGCCAGGGCGACGACCGGATTAAAAGCGTGGCCGATCTTAATGGTCTTACCCTGGGCATCCAGGCGGGCAGTGCGATGTATCAGCGCCTGCCGGAGCTTGAGAAATTGCTGGCGGCCAGCGGCGGCAAACTCGGCAAGATCGTTCAGTACACCTCCTATCCCGAGGCCTATCAGGACCTGGCGCTGGGCCGCACCGATTACGTGGTCAACAACATCGTCGGGCTGAATGCCTTGCTCAAGGAAAAGCCAGGTGTGTTTGAACTGGGCCAGGCGGTATCGAGCAAGACGTATGTCGCCTGGGGCGTGGCCAAGGGCAATCAAAGCGTGCTGGATTACCTGAACAACTTCCTCGCCCAGGAACGCAAGAACGGCGATATCGCGCAACTCCAGCAAAAGTGGTTTGGCACCGTATTCCCCGAGCCACCGGCGCATTTCGTCTCCGAATATTGATTGAACCCACATGAACTTCACTCAATGGGGCCTGGAACCTGGCCCCTTGTTGCTGGGCGCGTTGGTGACGCTGGGGCTGACGGCAATCTCGATTGCCCTGGGCCAGGTGGTCGGCCTTGGGCTGGCGTTGTTGCGGCGCCAGCAATGGGGGCTGCTGAGCCCGCTGCTGGCGGCGTATATCAGCGTGATTCGCGCCACGCCGCTGCTTACCCTGGCGCTGGCGGTGTTCTTCATCACGCCAGCGTTGGGGTATGACATCTCGGCCCCGGCGGCGGCAATCCTCGCCATGACCATCAACACCTCAGCGTTCAACTGCGAGATCTGGCGCGGCGGTTTTGCGCAGTTCCCCCGCGATCAGCTCGATGCCGCCAAGGCGGGTGGCATGGGGGCGACGTTGCGGCTACGGCGCATTGTGTTGCCTCAGGTCGGCCGCCAGGTGCTGCCGCTGCTGGTGAATGAAATGACCATCCTGATCAAGAACAGCCCGGCCGTGGCGGTGATCGGCATTGTCGAACTGACCCGCACCGCCGTGCGCATTGGCGCCAATACCTATCGACCGTTGCCGCCGCTGATAGCGGCACTGGTGCTGTACATCCTGATTATCTGGCTGGTGGTGGCGGCGCAGCGTTACCTCGAGCGTCACTACAAGGCGCGCCTCACATGATCGTCCATGAACTGGTGGTGGCCTGGAAACATATTGGCGACCTGCTCGACGGCGCTGCGCTGACGGTGGTGTTGTCGGTGGTGGCGGGCGCCTCTTCGTTGCTGCTCGGCTGCGGCCTGACCCTGGTGCTGATGAGTCGCCAGCGCCGCCTGGCATCGGTATTGCGCGGCTTTATCGAGCTGATGCGCTGCACGCCGTTCCTGTTGCTGGCTTACCTGGTGTACTACGGCCTGCCGTCCTTCGGGCTGCGCATGAGCAATATCCAGTCCGGGTTGTTGGCGTTGTTGCTGTACCACGGCGCGTACGTCGCGCAGATCCTGCGGGCCGGTTGGCTGGCGCGGCCCCGTGAAGAAATCGAGGCCGGGTTGGCGTTCGGGTTTCGCGGTGTGCTGCTGGCGCGGCGGCTGATCCTGCCGAACCTGTGGACCAGCTGTGCGCCGGCCCTGGGCAACCAGATGATCCAGGTGGTTAAGGACACGTCGTTCCTGACCATCATCGCCGTGCCCGAGCTGACCTCGGCTGCCAACAGCCTGCAATCGAACTATTACATTCCCTTCGCCGCGCTGTTCTCGGCGGTGTTTTTCTACTGGCTGATTTGCGTCGTCATCGAGCTGGGCGTGTCGATGCTGCGGCGCAAGGCGGAGCGTTTCCAATGACTTCCCTGAATAGCCCGACCCCCATTGCCTTGCAGGTGGCGGGGCTGAATAAAAGCTTTGCCGGACGCCCGGTGTTGCATGGCATCGACCTGCAAGTGGCGGTGGGCGAGACCGTGTGCTTGCTCGGCCCTTCCGGTGCCGGTAAATCGACCCTGTTGCGCTGCCTGAACTGGCTGGAAGTGCCCGACAGCGGCAGCATTCACATCGCCGGGCAGCGCATCGGTGTTAACGCCGACGGCAGCAAAATGTCGGAGCGCAACATCGCCACTATCCGCACCCAAACCGGCATGGTGTTCCAGAACTTCGCCTTGTGGCCGCATTTGACGGTACTGCAGAACATTATGGAAGCGCCGCTGCATGTGCAGCGTCGGCCCAAACCTGAAGTGCAGGCCGAAGCCCTGGAGTTGCTGGCCAAAGTCGGTTTGAGCGACAAGGCGGACGTGTACCCGGCGACCTTGTCCGGTGGGCAAAAACAACGGGTGGGTATTGCCCGGGCGCTGGCCAGCCGCCCGCAATTGCTGTTGTTCGACGAGCCCACCAGCGCCCTCGACCGGAGCGCGTGAGTGAAGTGCTGTCGATCATGCAATCCCTCGCCCAGGCGGGCATGACCATGGTGGTGGTCACCCACGAGATGGAGTTCGCCCGGCGTAGCGCCGACCGCATCGTATTCATGGACCACGGGCGCATTGTCGAGACGGCCACCCCGGCGGCGTTTTTCAGCGCACCGCAAACCCGTCGGGCCCAGGAATTTCTTTCCCATCGCCACCCGGAGGCGGTCGCTCAACATGTCTGACACTCATCCCAATACGCTGGCGCTGGAGCGTATTCTCGCCACCGAGCCGGTACTGGTCGGTGCGCAAACTGCGTCCTCTGCCCTCGGGCTTGAAGCCGGGCACCTGGGGCATGCCGGCCCACCGTTCACTCATGTCGGCGAGATCCCGGCCGTGGTGCTCAACGCGCTGGCGGGTGCGGCCCTGCACGAAGGCTGGGCGGGCGACCTCAACGGCGCCAGACGACTGATTCTCGACGGCGAAATCAGCCTGCACGCCAACCATGACCTCGGCACCGTTTCACCCATGGCGGGCGTGGTGCGCCCTGGCCAGTTGCTGATGCGTATCGAGAACCGTGCGGGTGATGAAGTGGTTCACGCCACCCTCGCCGAATCCGGGCGACGGGCGCTGCGGTTTGGTTGCTACGACGGATCAATCGCCGAACAACTCGATTATCTCGACCGGGTGATCGGCCCCGCGATCGTCAAGGCGCTGCCCGCCGCCGGTCTGCAGCTGTTGCCGCTGATTGCCCAGGGCGTGGCGTTGGGGGATGACACCCATCAACGCAATGTCGGCGGGATGTATGCCTTCGCGCAGCAGCTGCCGGGCCTTGAAGCCGAGGTGCGCCAGTGGCTGCTGGGCAACCCGCAGCACTTTCTGAACTACGCCATGGCCGCCGCCAAGCTGGCCCTGGACCGTGCCAGTGGTATCGAAGGCTCGTCGATCATCACCGCGATTTCGCGCAACGGCGTGCAGTGCGGCGTGCGCATCGCCGGGGCAGGGCAGCGCTGGTTCACCCATGCGGCCACCGCGCCACAGGGCTACTTTTTTCCACCTCACCTGCCCAGCGATGGCCAGGCCGACCTGGGTGACAGCGCCATCGTCGAAGCCTACGGCCTGGGTGGTACCGTCGCGCACGCAGCGCCTGAGCTTGCGCAGTTGATGGTCCAGGATTGGCCGCAGGCCAAGGCAGCCGGGCGGCGCATGCGTGAATTGTTTGTCGGGCAGCACCCGTTGATTGCCCCGGCCCTTGCCGGCGCCCGTGGGGTTGGCGCGGGGCTGGACGCACGCGCGGTAGCGGCGGCGGGTGAGCCGATCCGGATTCACACCGGCATTGCCCATCGCGACGGCGTAACTGGCTGGATCGGCATCGGCGTGGCCCTGGCGCCGGTGGAGTGTTTCCAGAAGGCGCTCGCAGCGCTCTAATTTTCTGTTCGAGGATTTTCCCGATGTCCCAAGACACCGTGCATCACTTTGTACCCAATGCCAGCCCGCCGCCACCTTCGGCCATGTACTCCCACGCGGTGCAGGCCGATGGCTGGCTGTACGTCACCGGGCAACTGCCCACCGACCCGGATGCACCCACCGCCGAGCTGCGCGAGGGCATCGAGGCGCAGGCCAACCTGTGTTTCGAGAACCTGCGGCGCATCGTCGATCACGCCGGTTACAGCCTGGATGACACGCTGTTCGTGCGCATCTACCTGAGCGACTACGACAACGATTTCGCCGCGTTCAACAGTGTGTACGCCCAACATTTCAACAACCCGCAAAAACTCCCGTCACGTACCACCGTCGGCGTTACCCGGTTGGGTCGCCAGGCGTTGGTGGAGATTGACCTGGTGTGTTTCAACCCCAAACACAAGACGCTTTAACCAGATCGCAAGCAGCTACTGATGTGCATTCGTCCAGCGCCTCTCCCGGAGGGGCTGCCGTCTTCGACGCCGCGCTATCGCGCATAAAGCCAGGGCCATTATGTGGGGCGTGTTGCGGCGATCCGACTTGCCGGAGATGACGCCCTGACAGGTGATCTGAACCGTGCTCACCGTTTGTCAGTCAGCCTTGATAACCCTTCTTGACAGAAAAATGTATCAGGAGAATACTTGCATAAAAATTCATATAGATGACTAGATGACAAGGTGAATAAAGTCGATGAATTCTTTGTCCAGTGATTCCCGCCTACCGCTTTATCAACGCCTGCGTGATCAGATGGCTGAGCAGATTGCCAACAATCGCTGGCGCCCGGGGGAGGCGATTCCCACCGAAGCCGCGCTTTCAGCGGAATACCAACTGTCCACTGGCACCGTGCGCAAAGCGGTCGATGCGCTGGTCAGTGAGGGCATCCTGGAGCGTCAGCAAGGTCGAGGCACGTTTGTTCGTCGGCCGCAGTTTCAATCGTCGCTGTTTCGATTCTTTCGTTTTCAAACCGCTGCCGGCGAGCGCCAGGTACCGCAGAGTCGCATCCTGTCTATTGAACCGGTGGCCGCGCCCTCCGCGGTGGCCCAGGTGTTAGGCCTGCCAATCGATGCGCCGGTGATTCGCATTGTCCGTTTACGTCTTCTCGATGTTCAGCCGGTACTGGCCGAAGAAATCTGGCTGCCACGCAGCCGGTTTCAACCGCTGCTGGAGATTGACCTGAATCGTAAAGGGCCGCTGTTGTATCCGATTTACGAAGAAGTCTGCGGCCAGGTCGTTGCTTCTGCGCAAGAAACACTGACTGCCGAATCTGTGAATGACGTGCATGCGCGGCTGCTGAACATTCCGATCAATAGCCCGGTGGTGGTGATCGAGCGCCTGGCGCGAGATTACGCCGGTATGCCTCTGGAATGGCGTCGCTCCCGTGGGCATGCCGAGCATTTCCGTTACAGCGTGGATATTCGCTAGCGCCTTGCCTCAATAGCGGATCACCCGACGGCGCCTGGTTCGCCGTTGGGCTCATTGTTTTGTTTGCCATGTCATACCCGGCCTCGTAGCGGCGCGGTTCGCTTTCGGCTGCCTCACGTTCCACTTATAAGGATAAGAAATCATGTTCAGTTGGTATCGCCAAGTCACTCCTCGGGAGCGCAAAACGTTTTGGGCCTGTTTCGGTGGATGGTCGCTGGACGCACTTGAAGTACAAATGTTCGGCCTTGCCATTCCGGCGTTGATCGCCGCCTTTGCCCTGACCAAGGGCGATGCGGGGCTGATCAGTGGCGTCACGCTAGTCACCTCAGCCATCGGTGGATGGGTAGGGGGGACGTTGTCTGACCGGTATGGTCGGGTGCGTACGTTGCAGTGGATGATTTTGTGGTTTTCCTTCTTCACCTTTCTGTCTGCCTTTGTCACCGGGTTCCATCAGTTGCTGATCGTCAAGGCACTGCAAGGCTTCGGCATCGGCGGTGAGTGGGCTGCCGGCGCGGTACTGATGGCCGAAACCATCAACCCTAAATACCGCGGCAAAGTGATGGGCACCGTGCAAAGTGCCTGGGCTGTAGGTTGGGGCGTGGCGGTCGGGGTATTTGCGTTGATTTACACCTTCGTACCGCAGGACTTGGCCTGGCGTGTGATGTTCATCGTTGGCTTGTTACCGTCGTTCCTGATCATCTGGGTACGACGCAATGTCGAGGAGCCCGACAGCTTCCAGCGCCTGCAAAAAGAACACGTCATCCCGCAGAGTTTCTTCAAATCCCTGGCCGGTATTTTTCGCCCTGAACTGATCCGCGTAACGCTGTTCGGTGGATTGCTGGGCCTGGGCGCACACGGTGGATACCACGCCGTGATGACCTGGTTGCCGACATTCCTCAAAACCGAGCGCAACCTGTCGGTGCTGAACTCCGGCGGTTACCTGGCGGTGATCATCCTTGCCTTCTGGTGTGGCTGTGTCGTCAGCGGGTTCTTGATCGACCGTATTGGCCGGCGCAAAAACATTGTGCTGTTCGCGCTTTGCTGCGTCGTCACCGTGCAGTGCTACGTGTTCCTGCCCCTGACCAATACCCAGATGCTGTTCCTCGGATTTCCGCTCGGCTTCTTCGCGGCGGGCATTCCGGCAAGCCTCGGCGCGCTGTTCAACGAGCTGTACCCCGCGGACGTACGCGGCGCCGGTGTGGGGTTCTGCTACAACTTCGGCCGAGTGCTTTCGGCGGTGTTCCCGTTTCTGGTCGGCCATATGAGTGACTCCATGTCGTTGGGCTCGGCCATTGGTATCGACGCAGGCATCGCCTATGGCGTGGCGGTAGTCGCTGCCCTCTGCCTGCCAGAGACCCGTGGTCGCAGTCTCGAAGTCGCAACTCCACCAGTCCCCGTTAACGCTGGCGAGAGCGCCCGAGCGTGATACTTCATTACTTCGATAGATGAAACCCATGTCTGATATCTGTTCCACATCGATCACTGGCGTCGACTCCCATGCCCATGTGTTCAGTCGCGGGCTGAACCTGGCTGCCGCACGGCGCTACGCACCCGACTACGATGCCACGCTCGCCGAGTATCTGAACCACCTGCGTGCCCATGGTTTGAGTCACGGCGTACTGGTGCAGCCGAGTTTTCTGGGCACCGACAACAGCTACTTGCTGGCGGCGCTCAAACAAGCGCCGGAGCAGTTGCGAGGAGTGGTCGTGCTGGAGCCCGGCGTCAGTCGCGCCATGTTGAACGCCATGGCACACCTGGGCGTGGTCGGCGTTCGCCTGAACCTGATGGGCAACGCGTTACCTGATTTTGGTGATAAAACCTGGAAAGAATTTTTCAGTCTCATCGCGGATCTTGGCTGGCATGTCGAATTGCATCGGGAAGTAAAGGACCTGCCGGCACTGATTCGTCAATTGACGCCGTTCGGTTTGAAGCTGGTGATTGATCACTTCGGCCGGCCGGATGCCAATTCGGGCGTCGATCAGCCAGGGTTTCGCGAGTTACTGGAATTGGGGGCCAGAGGGTCGATCTGGATGAAGGTTTCGGGCATCTACCGTTTGGGAGGTACGCCGCAACAAAACATCGATTTCGCTCGAATGGCTTTACCGCTGCTGGAGCAAAGCTTCGGCCATCGCCAGCTTGTATGGGGCAGTGACTGGCCGCACACGCAGCATGAGCAAAGCATCTGTTTCGGCACTGTGATCAATCAGATGCAAGCCCTTGAGTGTCCGACGCAACTTCGCCGTTCGCTGCTCGTAGAAGCACCTCAAGGGTTATTCGGTTTTGCATTTCGCGAAGGTTAAAATTGCAAAAAACGGGCACACGTGAGTCGGATTTCGCCTGATTTCAGGAAAGCGTGCAGTCGTATACAAGAAAGTTCGTGCGCAAGTCGATATATAAATATGCAACAACGATATAATCATCTGGTTGAAAGAACTTGAGGGGACACCCAGCCGGCAGTTAGCATGCCCTTTTTTCCAACTGACGTCGCTCGTCTGCACGGATGAGCGATTTTAAGAAGGGCCATTTCAATAATGCAGTAATCCATTCAACATTTTTATCCTGCACTCTGAAACCTTTTTATATTGGACGCGATAAGGGCTTATTACTTGGCTTGCAACCTTGTATCAGGGCAGTTTTCAGTCCTCAACGGACAGCTCATAAGGGTAATTGGCTATGCCTCCAAAAATTCAAGTGTTCTGGAAGCAGAAAGTATTTGCGCCGTATAAAATCGCCGCACTGATCAATACCGTCGCTGAGCAAGGTATCACTTCAGATGTCGTCTTGCGGGGCACCCAGCTTGACGCTGCCCACATTAACGATTCGACTGTATTGACGTCCATTAGTCAGTACATTGATGCCTGCGATAATGTGATCGCGGCATCGGCAGACGTCTCCACCGCTTTCCAAATGGGTAGGCACCTGCATCTTTCAGCTTACGGCGTCTACGGGCACGGGTTGATGTGCAGCTCGACACTGCACGGTTTTTTCGAATTCGCGGTCAAGTACCAGGCGCTGGCGACCCCTGCGGTGCGGTTCAATTGGCGTGAAGAGGCGGATGTTGCCGTCTGGGTATTTTTCGACACCTACGGCCACCTGATTACCCAGCGATCACGCGAGTTTCTGATTCGCCAGCAAATGGCTCAGCAGATAACCCACCTCATCGATACTGCCGGTGCAGGTTGCCGGCCGATCAAGGCCCTGTTCGCATTTGCGGATGCTGGCGATAAAGCCACCTATGAGCGCCTGCTGGGCTGTGAGTGCGTGTTCGATTGCCCTGCGAACGAACTCCACTATCCGCAATCGGTCCTCTCCCAGGTTCCTCAATTCGCGAATCGACTCACACATGCGTCATTGCAGGACGCCTGTGATCGTTTGATGCGCCAGACCAAGTGCCATTCCGGTGTAACCGGCGAGGTGCATCAGATGCTCAAGTTGACGCCTGAGCAGTTCCCCACAATGGAACAGATCGCCCTGCATATGCACATCACCACCCGGACCCTGCGCAGAAAGCTGGAAGCCGAAGGCACCGACTACGGGACGATTCTGGATGGTGTCCGAGGCAGTCTTGCAATGGAGTATCTACAAACCACCAAGATGACCACCGAGGATATTGCGGTCAAAGTAGGGTTCAGTGACGGCTCCAACTTCCGCCGGGCCTTCAAGCGCTGGACCGGGAAGACAACACGTCAAATGCGCTATGGTGGGCTGTAGCTGAATCGTCGCGAAATGTCCGCTTATGACTTCTTTTGTTCCATTGTGGATCTCGTGCAGGCCTCGGGCGATTCGTATCATTGCCCAAAGAGTAGCTTCTTATAGTGCGCTGTGAGATTCAGTCGTTAGTTAAATAACCAATACCTGTGTCAGCGATAAAGTGCGTAGCGGATAGCTATTAACTCGAACTAACGCTTGCGTGCTAGTCAACTGGCCTTATCACATGCCTGCATTAAAAATGCTCTCGGTATGTCCGCGCCGGACTTGCTGTAACTCACTCTGGCAGCATTTTATTTTTACTTATAACTATTTTATAACGGAACAGTACATGGGTTTTTCAGTGTGCCAGTTTAATCGATATAACCAAGGGGCCCCGGCACTATGATGCATATCATGACGTTACTTACCAATGTCGGCATGCATCTTAATGGCTGGCGACACCCCGACGCTTGGGATAACACCGTGCTTAATTTCGACCAACTGGTCGAGTGCGCCCAAATGGCAGAGCACGCCAAGATCGACATGGTATTCCTGCCCGACGGCAGTGGTGTTCGCGAGATGCACAACCGCGATCTTTTCGAGGCCATGACACCGAGTTCCAGACCCGCCGTGTTCGAGCCAGTCACCTTGTTATCGGCCCTGTCGACGGTGACTACGCGCATAGGTTTGGTGGCAACAGCCTCCACCACCTACGACGAGCCCTTTCATGTAGCCCGTCGATACGCTTCCCTTGATCACCTGAGCAAAGGGCGGGCGGGCTGGAACGTCGTTACCGGCTCAAATGAAGGCGATGCTCCCAACTTCAGCAGTGAACAGCACCTCGCCAAAACCCTGCGCTACGAAAGAGCCCGAGAATTCGTCGATGTGGTACTGGGCCTTTGGGATAGCTGGGCAGACGACGCCTTTGTGCAGGACAAGCAAAGTGGTCGTTATCTCAATGCTGATCGCGTACGCGCGCTCGAACATGTGGGCGAGCACTTCCAGGTAAAGGGGCCATTGAACGTCGCCCGCTCGCCCCAGGGACGACCGGTGGTGTTTCATGCCGGGCAGTCGGAGGCGGGGCTGGAACTGGCTGCGCACGCGGCTGATTGTGTATTTGCCGTTGCCGGCACCCTGCAACAGGCACAGCGCATTACCGCCGACCTTAAAGCCCGCGCGGTCGCACATGGCCGCTCGGCAGACAGCATCAAGGTGCTTATGTCAGCGTCGATCTATCCGGGCTCTACGCCAGAGCAGGCTGAAGAGTTGTGCCATACGCTCGATGCACTGACCTCTCCGGCTGTCGCGCTCGGCAACCTGTCCAAACTGGTGTCTGCCGACCTGAGCGGCCACGACGTCGACGGCCCAATGCCGGAACTGCCCGAGCAAATGGAAGGCGCCAGTGCCCCACGCAAGATCATCAACGCATGGGTGCGCAAGGAAAGCCCAACCATCCGCGAAGTTTACCTGCGCTACTCCCGCACCCTTGGCAGCCCCGTCTTCCAGGGTAGCCCGATACACATTGCCGACCAGATGGAAGAGTGGTTCCGCGCAGGCGCTTGCGACGGCTTCCTGATCGGGCCAGCCGTCATGCCCACCAGCCTTGAACTGTTCACCCGTGAAGTGATTCCCGAACTCCAGCGCCGTGGCCTGTTCCGCACCGAATACCCGGGAACGACCTTGCGCGACATTATCAATTTGCCGGCGCCAGCCAATAAATTTTTCAACTGAGCCCTATCAACCCATCACGGCAATCTGCGCAGGTTAGACATGACACTTGGTAATGATGGCGAAACCTCTCTATTGATCATCGACGGACACGCCGATGTACCAAACCCTCTGTTGGTCACTACACAAGAGACCATCGATACGGGAACAGCCATAGACGCAGACTTGCTGCGCGCGGGCGGCGTTGCTGCCGTGGTACTTGCCGCCAACGTGGTACCGGGGGAGGGCGGTGCTGGAGTGGCGTCGGACCTGGCGATCATTGACGCAAAAATTGGCGCGATCAAACGGATATGTGTCGTCAAAGCCAGCAAGGTTGGGCTGGCACTGTCTGCTGACGAGCTGATACGCATCGCCGGCGAAGGCAAGACGGCCATCATGATCGAGCTGCTGGGTGCACACGCCATTGGCGCTGATGTAGACGCAATCGAGCGCTACTACCGCGATGGCGTTCGGGTGCTGGGGCTCGCCCACGTGGGCAACAACGCATTTGCCGACTCGTCCCGTCCGCTTTCCAGCCAGCGCCCCAACGAGCATGGCGGGCTGTCGACACTGGGCCAGGCCGCCGTTGAGCGGGCCAACGACCTGGGCTTGTTGCTCGATGTATCGCACTTGTCGAGTGATGCGCTTTTTCAGGTGCTCAAGACCAGTCGCGTACCGGTGATAGCGTCGCATTCCGGGGTTCGTACGCTGGTGGATAACCCACGCAACCTGTTGGACGAGGAGCTGGGCGCGATAGCCCACGCGGGTGGCGTCGTCGGCATTGTCGCTTTCGGCCCCTACCTGCGAAACCTGAGCCCGGATGAAATACAGGCCCGCGAGGCAATCGCGCAAGCCTACGGCGGGATGAAAGAAGGCTATGCGGGGCTGACGCTGGAGCAGCGCAAAGCCTACTACCAGGAAATTATCGCGGTCACCCAACCTGCCGGGTTGGATGACCTGCTCCGGGCTGTCGACTATGCGGTAGGGCTCATCGGTATCGACCACGTGAGCCTGGCCTCTGACTTCAATCAGGGTGGAGGCATCCAGGGCTGGGCGAGCGCAGAACAGGCGCCGCACGTCAGTACGGCGCTGCGCACGCGCGGTTACAGCGAAGTGGACATCGCCAAACTGTGGGGCGCCAACATCCTGCGCGTGTTGCGCGCTGCCGAGGCGGCTGCGCGGTAAATAGCACCGGCATTACATCCTTGAACTTCCATTTTCGCGATCTTGAATAAGGGTCGCCTTGTGAGCGCAACAATGACCACAGTCCCCGTAGATCCGGAAAGCTCCACGTCCAATGCGCCTCTTTCGGTGATCGACCGTGCGCCCGTCAATGGCCGTCATCGGCTGTTCATCACGCTGATTGCGCTGGCTGTTTTCTTCGACTTCTTCGATCTCATGCTGTCGGGCAGCGTGACTGCAGCCTTGCTGTCCAGTGGCTGGTCGACGCGTGAGCTCAACGTTGTGTTTTTATCGGTCACAGGGGTTGGCGGCGTCATCAGTAACCTGGTGTCTGGCACGCTCGCCGATCGTTTTGGTCGTCTTAGAGTCTTTCGCGGCGCGTTGCTTTTGTTGGGGCTCGGCACCCTGGCGTGCGCTGCTGCACCGACCATGGAGCTGCTGATCGTCGCTCGCTTCATCGCAAGCCTGGGCATCGCGGCGGTCCCGGGGGTGGGTTTGACTCTGATGATCGAGTTGCTTCCGGTGGCCGTGCGTGGACGCTGGGTGGGCGTGAGCGGCGTGATCAGCAAATCCTCGCTGTTTGCCGCAGCGCTGGCCGCCTACCTGTTGCTGCCTGGGGGAGGTTGGCAGTGGATGTTCATCATTCCCGGCGCTGGCTGCGTGGTGTTGTATTTCCTGACGGCAGTGCTGCCGGAATCCCCCCGCTGGCTGGCGACCCGCGGCCGGCACGAGGCCGCTCGCGAGGCCTTATCAAAAATGGGCATCGAAGAGACCGGGCCGATCCTGGCGTTCAACCCGCCTGAACGGCCCAGCGCATCCCCGGTCGATCGGTTGTTCACCGCCACCCTGGCCAGGCCGCTCATCCTGGGAGTGGTTTTGGCCGTGGGTTTCAATGTGGCGACAACGGGCTTCCTGACGTGGTTGCCGACACTGCTGCTTGAGCGCCATTTCTCGATCTCCAACTCCCTGGCCTACAACCTGGTGATGTCCTTGGGAATTCCTCTCGGAGGCGTGGCCTGCACCTTCTTCGTCGATCACATCAGCAGGAAGGCAAGCATCGTCGGCCCTGCCGTTATTGCATTGCTGTTGGCTGCAGCATTTCCCTTTACCGATGGCTATGCCCTGCTCAGCGTCGGGTTTTTGCTGCAGGTAACCATGGGCGTACTGAGCAGCATGATCATGGGGCTCTACCTGCCAGAGCTGTACCCAACCAACGTTCGAGCGCGCGCCACATCGCTTTCGATGGCTGCGGTGCGCCTGTCGATGGTGTTTCTGCCTTTCTTGTTACTTGCGCTAATCAACGTCGCCGGTGTGGTCGGCGTGATGGCGGTGGTTGGCATCTGCTTGCTGGCCATCGTGTTTGTGATGCTCACGCTGGGTATCGAAACGTCGGGGAAATCTCTTGACCGTTTGTAACCGCTGAGCGCACTGCCCAGAACCTCTCGAGAAGGCGGGTGTGGAGTGCCATGCCAGTGGCCTGTGTAAGCCAGTCAGCGACTGGCGATGCACCCTACCTCTCTCGCAGCTTCGGCTCTATCAACGGCTCTTTCGAGGCGCCCATCAAGGCGTCCAGAGTTTGTTGAACCTTGCCCGGCATCCGCCGGATCAAGGGCATGTATTTCAAAAAACTTTGTCATTTTGGGGGCCCTCATGAGTTATTCGGTTGATCGCGGTATCTTGGTTTGCAGCTTGCTCACGGCGTTATCCGTGGGGTCTTCACATACCCTGGCAGCCGAGACCAGGGAGCCTGACGAGGCGCAAGGCAGCGTAAAAAAAACAGCGCAGCCGGTGGGCGCGCTTGAGACTGTGACGGTCACCGCCCAACGGCGCAGCGAGGATTTGCAGAAGGTGCCAATCACCGTGCAATCCTTTGATGCCCAGCAACTGCAAAACGCGGGCGTCACCAGCACGGTTGACCTTGGCCGCCTGACGCCAGGGCTGGTGTACGGACGCGGAGTGGGCCTGGGTTCGCCCTTCCTGCGCGGTGTGGGCACATCCAGTAATGGCCCTGGGGTTGAGAACTCGGTTGCCGTCTACGTGGACGGCGTTTATCAAGCATCCAAGTCGGCCGCGATCTCGGATATCACCGACGTCGAAAGGGTCGAGGTGCTCAAAGGGCCCCAGGGCACGCTCTTCGGGCGCAATGCCTCCGGCGGCCTGATCAACATCATGACCAAGGACCCGACCCACGACCCCGAAGGCCGGATCAAAGTCGGTTACGCCAACTACGACACCCGCACCACGAGCGGTTACGGCACCACGGGCCTGAGCGAGAACGTCGCTGCCAATCTGTCCTTTTCTGTGTCCGATCAGGGCAACGGCTGGGGCAAGAACCAATTCAATGGCAAGGACATCAACGCTACCGACAAGAGCAACGTACGCAGCAAGCTCCTGTGGGACATCGACGATTCGACCAGCCTGCTGCTATCGGCGGACTACGCCAAGTTCGACACTTCGGTGGGGCTGGCCATCCGGCCGTTTGACGGGCTTAAACCGAGGTGGGGCAATGTCTTCACCGGTGGTGACTACGATGTCAACTCAGATGCCCAGCCGTCACTCAAATCGAACTCTGGCGGCGTCAGTGCAAAGCTCCAGCACTATTTTGATTCCGCCGTGCTAACCAGCACCACGGCCTGGCGCGATGGCAATTACAAGTTCGAGGCAGAAGGTGACGTAACGCCGACGCCATTCCTCCAGACAAACATTAAGGTCAACGAGAAACAGTTCTCCCAAGAGCTGCAGCTCAGCGCGGGTGATGCCTCATCGTTGCAATGGACTACCGGGGTTTATTACTTCAACTACAGCGGCGACCAGCTATCCGTGCGCAGCGGGCTGAATTTTCCGACGCTACAGAGCAGCGTCACGCACGGCTGGCAAGATGCAGAGTCATTCGCCGTTTACGGCCAGGCGACACTGCCGATTACCAGCAGCGACCGCATCACTTTCGGCAGCCGTTACACGTGGGAATGGCGCGAGCTTTCCGGCTACACCCAGAACAACTTCCCGGACGGACAGGCCACGCGGTCACGCGCTCCCGGGCAAGATGAAACCTTTAAAGAGCCAAGCTGGCGCGTGGCGTACGAACACGACTTCTCTGAAGATGTGCTCGGCTACGTCAGCTACAACCGGGGGTTCAAGAGCGGCACCTTCAACGTACTTAGCCTGAGCGCCCCTGCGGTAAAACCGGAAATCGTCGACGCTTACGAAACAGGGCTCAAAACGACATGGGCAGACAACCGGGTGCGGCTCAACGCATCGGTGTTCTACTACGACTTCAAGAACATCCAGTTGAGTTCTTTCACCCCCAGCGGGCAAACCTTGCGTAACGCTGCGGCAGCCGACATCTACGGTGCTGACGTCGATCTGGAAGTGGCCCCGCTGCCCCAACTGCGCCTGACCCTTTCCGGCGAATGGCTGCATGCGCGCTACACCTCGTTCCCGGATGCGCCGGGGGCACGCCCGCTGCCTGGTGGTGGCAACTTGGTGACCGCCACCGATGCGTCCGGAAACGACATGGTCCGGGCTCCGCGCGTGAGTGCCAATGCCGGGATCCATTACAGCATTCCGCTAGCAAACGGCGCGGTCGATTTAAGCGCAAACTACAGTTACACAGCCAAGGTGTATCACGAGGCTGATAACTATCTATACCAACCAGCGCTGAGCCTGGTGGGTGCGGACGTATCATGGTCGCCGGACAACAAGTTTAAAGTCTCCCTGTGGGGGCAGAACCTCACGAACAAAACCTACTACAACCTCATATCCGCCAACCCATTGGCCTCGCTCGCAGCAGTGGCGGAACCCAGGACGTTTGGCGTTTCTGTGGAGCAAAAATTCTAGGCTCTGTACGAAGAGAGATTTGTAAACACCGCATGGCGCAGGCTAGAGGACCCCATGAATGGGCGATGCTGACGTCATCCCGCAAGGGCTTGGCGTTAGCGGGTGTCACTGGCTGGCCGCCAGAATTGAATAGGCGGCGGAATCATACCTGCCGTCCTCTCATGCCACCGTACGTACGGCTCCGTATGCGGCGGTTCAGATCAAAACCGGCGTTTTCCAGGGGGCACGATCGTGACGCTAAATCGCACGCAAAGAAAAGCCCGCGATGGGGAGTAGCGGGCTTAAAAGGAGTTCACGAGGAGTTGGGAGAACCATAGGCGCCCGGCTGTGAAAGGTTCGTGAAATATTGATCGTCATACTCCACCAGCGCT
>Ga0247816_10000758_pt1 | contig 17166 bp, 13 predicted proteins | sample UWRJL209509C1_FD_179930 | JGI IMG/M metagenome (GOLD analysis project Ga0247816, IMG submission 179930) | Plant litter microbial communities from Arlington Agricultural Research Station in Wisconsin, United States - UWRJ-L209-509C-1 | ecosystem: Environmental > Terrestrial > Plant litter >...
GGCGACGGCGAGGCTGCTCGCTGCGGAAGCGCTGCTGGTCTACGGGTCAAATTACAACGGCTTGACATACCCCGACGGGGAGAACCGGGTTGAGCTCAATGGGGTCGAGTTACGGCTGAGCGATTTTGGCATTGAGGGTGTGTCCGCGTGAGTCACGTGATCGAGCCCGTCTCGCGGTTCGCGCCGCCACGTTGATCGAGCTTGTCGAGATCCCGCACGAACGACCCCTGAACGCAGGACGGCTCTGAGACGAGCGACAGCCCGGTAGAATCTTCAGGACGAGTGGCGCCCCTGCCCATCGGGAGCAGAGGCACAACATGCGCATCGCCAGTCTGACTGGAGCGGCCGTCGCCGGGGCGCTCGGAGTGGTCCTGCTGATCGGCTGGTACGTCGGGATCGGCGTGATCCCCGACGCCATCATCGGCCTGTGGGCGATCAAACCCATGACGGCTGTGGGTTTCGTCCTCGTCTCGACTGCAGTGACAGTGCTGGAGCGGCGCCGAGTCACCCTGGTGCTGGGTCTCGCCGTTGCCCTGATCGGTGCGCTCACCCTGGCCGAGTTCATCTTCGGGACACCCCTCGGCATCGACGAGCTTGCGGGTATCGACTTCGACGGGCACCCTGCCCGCATGGCCCCGGCCACGGCGGTGTCGCTGCTGCTGCTCGGAGCCTCCGTCATCGCCAGTCGGTTCGCCCGCGCCAGCGTGATGCTCGGACTGGCCTTCGGCACGCTCACGATCAGCCTGATCGCGATTCTCGGCTACGCCTACGGGGTCTCCTCCCTTTACAGCGTCGGCGGGTTCACGAGCATGGCCCTGCCCTCGGCGCTCGGGCTCGTGATCTTGTCAGTGTCGATCCTGCTGCAGCGTCCCGCCAACGGTCTGATCGCGCTGTTACGCGACCCGGGCAGCGCGGGGCATCTGCTCCGCCCGGTCATTCCAGTCTTGTTCCTCGGCCCGTTCGTGCTGGGGCTGCTCGACCTGGCGGGTCGCCGCCTGGGCTGGTACGACACGGTGTTCGGCGTCGCCATCCTGATCGCGGTGATGACGGTTCTCGGCACCGGGCTCGCCTGGATCGCGGCGCGCCGGCTGCGCACCCTCGATCGCCAGCGGGACGCGGCCATGCAGGCCCTCGCCGAGGCCAACCACACCCTCGAGGAGACGGTCGACGCTCGCACCCGGCAGCTGGCCGAGACGGCCGACACGCTCCACACGCTGATCAAGATCGCACCGGTGGGCATCGTGCAACTGGATGCCGCGGGCGGAATCATTTCGGCCAACGACGTGTGGCTCGAGCTGAGCGGGCTCACGAAGACCCAGTCGCGGCGCGACGGCTGGGTTGCGGCCATGCACCCCGACGACGCCGACCGGGTGCGTCAGGAATGGCACCAGTACGTCGCCGCCGGGGAAGCTTACGAGACGACCCTGCGCTTCCGCACTCCCTCTGGGCAGGTCAACTGGGTGCAGGTGAGCACCTCTCCGATGACAGACGCGACGGGCACGACGGATGTGGTCGGGCACCTCGCCAGCGTCACCGACGTGACCGCGCTGCGCGTTGCCGAACACGCGGCATCGGCGGCGAGTGCCCGCTTCGAGGCCGCCTTCGCCTCGTCGCCATTAGGAACGGCCATCGTGTCGCTCGACGGAACGGTCGTCGAGGCGAATAAGCGGCTCTTCGACCTGGCCGGGTCGTTGACCCCGGTGGTGAACCAGCCCATCGAGTCGATGTTCAGTCCGGCGAGTGCCGGTGATGGCGCGGCATCCGCGACGGTCGGCGTCGACGGCCCAACGGGCCGCCGCATGGACCGTCGGATGCGACGTGACGACGGCGAGGAAACCTGGGTCAAGGTCAGCATCGCCGAGATTCAGGAGGGCGAGCAGGCTGGCGGGTTCCTGTACCAACTCGAGGACATCACCGCCCGGCGCCTGGCCGAAGCCCGGGTCGAGCACCTGGCTTTCCACGACCCGCTGACGAACCTGCCCAATCGCCTGCTGTTACTCGACCGGCTGAACCAGGCGCTCCTCCAGGCGTCACGTCGCGGTACGGGCGTCGCCGTGTTGTTCATCGACCTCGACCGGTTCAAGTTCGTCAACGACAGCCTCGGCCATCACGCCGGCGATGCCGTCCTCATGCAGGTTGGCATTCGGCTGCGCCAGCATGCCGGGGCGACCGACACGGTGTCCCGCATAGGCGGCGACGAATTCGTGGTCATCTGTCCGGATGTCGGCCGCAGCGGGGATGTCAACAAGATCGCCGAGGCGTTCCAGAAGGCCATCTCAGAGCCGATCCAGTTCGGTGACCAGGTCGCAGCCGTGGACGCCAGCATCGGCATTGCATTCGGACTCGGGCATGACGACGCCGAGTCGTTGCTGCGCAACGCGGATCAGGCGATGTATCTGGCGAAGGGGCGAGGCCGTGCCCGTTACGAGGTCTTCGACGACGACCTGCGCTACCGCGTTCACCAGCGTCTCGACACTGAGCTGGCTCTGCGGGAGGCCGTCGCTCTGGGCGAGATCGAGACGTGGTACCAGCCCATAGTGGACCTGCAGGAACAGCGAGTTGTGGCCACCGAGGCGCTCGCGCGCTGGCGGCGGCCCGAGCGCGGGCTGGTCTCACCGGGTGAGTTCATCGCGATTGCCGAAGAGGTCGGCCTGATCAAGGGCATCGGTGCCACGGTACTGGGCCAGGCCTGCCATGCGGCGACCGCCCTGGAGCGCGGTATGGCCGTCAGCGTCAATGTGTCGGCCCGACAGTTCGTGCAGGACGACTTCGGTGCGGTCGTCAAGCGCGCGCTCAAGGACTCGGGTCTGGCCCCCGACCAGCTCTGGCTGGAACTCACCGAGAGCGCCGTGCTCGAGGCGATCGACTCCGCCGCCCGAACCTTTCAGGAGCTGCGCGCCATGGGCGTACGGCTCGCGATCGACGACTTCGGCACCGGTTACTCGTCGTTCACACATTTGCGCGCGTTCACCGTGGATCTGTTGAAGATCGACCTGTCGTTCATCCGGGACCTCGAACGGTCCGAACACGATCGGGCGATCGTGGAGGGCATCCTCCGGCTGGCGGACTCCCTCAATCTGGACGTGGTGGCCGAGGGCATCGAAACCACGAGCCAGCGAGATCTGCTGCAGGCGATGGGCTGCCGGTACGGCCAGGGCTACCTCTTCTCGAAGCCGACGCCCAACGCGTCCCCCTCGGTCGTTTTCACCGCCGCACGTTCCTGACACCCGGCACCGGGCAGTTCGGCCACCCCGGGTGCGCCGCGGGCGGCGTCTTGCGACGATCCGTACATCACCGAGATGGTCGCCGCCTTCGGCAGGATGGTTCTCAACCCCTCGTGGCTGGACGACCCGGAGTTGGCATGAGGATCGGCGCGGATGACCCCGTGCAGCAACCAGCGGGTCCGGCCCACCCCATTGCGGGCATGAGAGAACCCGACCCGCCTGATTGCACCGCGCCGAACAATCCTCTCCGCTATGTTCAGCCTCAACGCGGCCGGGGTGGGCGACCTCGACTCCTCAGCGATTCTCGCCCCGCGAATGCCACACGGCGATGGACGCAATCAGGGGGAATCTACCCATGAACTCAAGAAACGGCTCATGACAAGGAAGCGTTCGGCAGGATTCAGGGGATGGGAATCGACTCGCGCGCTCCTGCCCGCGGGGGCGATTCTGATGCTCGTTGCAGGATGCTCCCTACTGCCCGGGGGAGCAGGCGAGGGCGGCGGCACCCATTCGAGCGGAAGCTCACACTCTGGCCAGACGAACGAGGACGAGGCGAACATGCCGGTTATTGATGCAGTGAAGTCAAGTTCGAACGACATCTCATTGGTGGAGGTGGGGCTGGAGTCGAAATACGGCACTGCCCCGTGACGTCAGATTCCGGTCTGCCCCGCTGGCGGTTTCGCCTGGCCGGCAAGTGGTTCTCCAGTGGGCTGCACGACGACGCTGCCCGGCGACCCTTGATCAAGGACCTCGTGGAGGAACAAGTCGGCAGGGCGGAGGAGAACGCCACCCTGCGCGCCCTGATGCGACGACGCGTGGAGACCGGGGCGGTTGCCGCTCGCGACGTGCGTCAGGCGACCGGAACCTGCAGCTGCATGACCTCACCGTCGCCCAGATGAACCAGGGCACGGCCCAGTTGGACGGGCCCGCCCACCGCGCTGCGTGACAGTCGAACGCCGATAAGGTCGCCGTCTCCGGTGGCTTGCGGGCTCAGCAGCGCACCGCGACGGGCACGTTTCGCCTCGATCTGCCAGCCGGTGATCCCCGACGCGACCTCGCCGATATTGCCGCCAAGGACCAGGGCCTGGCCGCGGTCCGCGCACGACTTGACGAACTGCAAGAACCAGGACTTGGCGGCGGTGTCTCGAACGAGTTCGCCATCGTCGATGACAAGCACCCGGTTGGGCCGGTCCGGCGGGAACAGCTCGGCCAGGGTGTCCGCGTCGACGTCGGCGTCGGTGATCACGGCTACCACCCCGGCCACTCCAGCGAGGTCGCGAAGCGGCGAGAGCCGTGGCGCCAGCACGACGACGTCGGCCCCCTGGGCGAGCAGGGAACGCACCATAGTGAGCAACACGGTGCTCTTGCCGGACTTGGGCACACCCGCAACCAGGAACGTACCGATTCCGTCGTTGAGCGCTGGCCCGACGGCGAGCAATTCATCGCCGCCGACACCAACCATGGCCCACAACTCGGGGCGGGTTGAATCACGCAGGTCCCACGCCTGGTCGAAGCGGAGTGTGGACGGCAGCACGTCGAGGCGAAACGGCCGTCGTGCCCGAGGCACCCAGGCGTCCCGGTCCTTGGTCAGCCGTGCCAGGTTCTGCAGCGCTACGGACTGAGCCTGCCCGGTCGCATCCTCAGCCAGGAGCGCAACCTGCGTTTCAAGTGCGCTCTCGGCTACGAAGCAGCGTCCTTCCACAATCGTGTCGGGGAGTTTCTTCGCGTTGAGACCGGCATAGCTGTAGTCGCCGCGGTCGGAGAGCCGCAACACGAGTTTGTCTTCGACCAGGGTCCCAATCCGGCTGGACAGCAGCTGACGGTCACCGGAGATGATGACGTGGATACCCAGGCTCGCTCCCTCCCTCAGCAGCATGGTGATCTGGTCGACGAGAGCCCCGCCGTCGATCTCGCCGAGACTTCCGAGAAAGCCCTCCCAGCGGTCGAGGAGGAGCACGATGTGTGGCAGCCGGTCGGGCGCCTCCACTCGCTGGCGCTGTTCGGTGACGCCGGCGTAGCCGGCGCTGGCTAGGATCTCCTGCCGGTTGTGAATCTCCTGGACCAGTTTCGAGAGGAGCCGCTTCGCCCGGTCGGTTTGGGTGCGCATGACGACCGCGCCGGTGTGCACCATGTCGCCGAGTGGGAGCAATGCTCCGTTGCCGCAGTCCAGGGCGTACAAGTGCACGTCGGCGGCGGAGGTGTTGCGGGCGATCGCGCCGGCTATCGTGCGCAGGACCTGGGAGCGGCCGCTGCGAGGTGCACCCGCGATGAAGAGGTGGCCGGCCGAATCGAGGTCGAAGTACGCCACGCTCTGTTCCTGCAGTGACGGTCGGTCCTGGAGCCCGTACGGGAGCGGTCCGATCGACCAGCCGGTGTCGATGCTGGTGTCGAGGGGAAAATCGTTGATGTCACTGAATTGGATCGACGAGGGCAGGGCCGGCAGCCACGGTTTGTGTTGTTGGGGTATGCCCAGGCTTTCGGTGGCTTTGCAGACTGCCTGCACGAGAGCCTGAAGGTCGGTTTCCTTCTCTGTTCCCTGTTCGGCCTTGGGCGGCTCCGCGGCCGGGCGGCCCAGGCCCTCCCAGCGTGTTTCGGCACTCCAGAGAGCCTGGCGAGGGGCGGCTGCGACGCTGCGCCGCTTGCCGCCCACGCGTCCCGACTGGAACGGCAGCAGCGCGGAAGCCCCTAGTCTGATGTATCCGCGACCCGGTGTGTTCTTGGAGATGTTCGCCGAGTCGGGTGCATCGATGACGTCTGAGCTCTCTGACACGTCCGTGACCCGAAGGGCGATACGCAGGTTGGTGTTAGCCCGGATCTCCGGGGAGATCACGCCGCTAGGACGCTGTGTGGCCAGAATCAGGTGAATGCCGAGTGACCGGCCGCGCTGTGCCACGTTCACCAGCCCACTGACGAAATCGGGAAGTTCACGGGCGAGGGAGGCGAACTCGTCGATGACGATCAACAGTCGGGGAAAGGATTCGATTGAGGAATCGGCGTCGGACAACTCCGTGTAGTCCTCGATGTCCTTCGCCCCGGCGGCGGCCAGCAGGTGTTCTCTGCGACGCAGCTCCGCCCCGAGCGATTCGAGCGCCCGCTCGACAAGGTGCGTGTCCAGGTCGGTGACCATGCCGACGGTGTGCGGAAGGTCGACGCAGTCTTTGAACGCTGCGCCGCCCTTGTAATCGATGAGCACGAAGGTCATCGAGTCGGGACGGTTCGCGAAGGCGAGAGAGGCAACGATGGTCTGCAGAAGTTCGGATTTTCCGGATCCGGTCGTGCCTGCGACCAGACCGTGAGGACCGTCCCGGCGCAGGTCGAAACTGAAGGCACCGTCGAGGCTCTCGCCGACAACGACCTCCGTCGTGCGCCCGTTCATCCGCCAGTTGGCGACGATCGCAGTCTCAGTGGGCGGATCGAGCCGCAAGACGTCCAGCAGCCGGCTTGATCCAGGCAGTGCCCCGGCGGCTGCGTCGTCGTTGATGTCGACGATCGGGCAGAGTGCTCTGGCAACCTGCGCGAACCACGCATCAGGCAGCACATCGGTTCGCGCGCCCAGGATATCCTCGGCGCGTTGTTGATAGAGGTCCACGCTCGCCGGACCCATCACGATGACGGCGGTGCACTCTTCAGGGAGAAGTCGCCTGTCGCCGTCGATGCACACCGCGTAGACGCCGACGGCCGGTCCGTCCTTCAGGATGCGAATCAGGCCCGGCAGCGCCCGAAGGCGTCGGGCGCCATCCACCACGACGACAACATCGGGGTCGCTCCAGGTGCGCCCCTTGCTTCCAGCAGACTCCCGGCGGCGGGCGTCGATGATTTGCCCGAGCTCGGCGACGCGACGACCCAGGGTCTCAGCGTCGTTCCCGATCATGATCGATGAATCCTGGCCGAAGCTGGGACGCGCGTGGGGCAGCCAGGACAACCACGACCAGTTCTCCACGGAGTGGGAATCAGTGAGCACGTACACCGAGGTATCCCGCGGGGTCTGCAACACCGCCAGCTGGCCGATGATCCACGCTGCCAGGTTCTGGGCGGCGGGCGGGCGGCCGGCGATGCCGACCACGCCCCTGGCCGCGAGATCGACTACCACAGGGACGTCGGTCGCGGTTCGGGTCACTCCGCGGCGGTGTTCAAGTTCTTGAGGGTCTTCCAGAACGACCTCTGAGGGCAGGTCGGCCGTGCCGATGCGCACCCGGAGATAGTCAGTGTCGTCCCGGCGCCGTTCCCAGAGCCGGGAACGCAGGCCGACCGCGATTTCGAGCAGAGCGGCAGCATCCGGCGCTTCGCGTCGGCGTTCGATCCGCTCGCGGACGAGCGCGGCATCGGCGTCGGCTTCGATCCTGGCTTTCAGTACGACGTAGTCCTCGTGCTGCTTGCGGAAGGATTTGCGGCCGTTGCGCCGGTCGCTGGTGTAATTGGCGACCATCATCACCGGCGAGAGCACGGCGAAAGCCAGGAAGCCCAGCTGTTTGAACAGGATCGCCATGAGGACGGCGACCAGGATCGGGGCGACTGCGGCGATGATGGGCAACGGTCTCCGGATGGACTCTTTCGGGGGAACGGGCAGCTTGAAGACACTGGGTCGTTCAGGCGGTGTCAGACGCGGGGGACGTGTGTAGTCCAGCCGGGGCAGCTCGTCCGACGGCGTGACTGCCGCATCCGACTTGTGCGGATGAGCGACCTCGAAGAGGGTGGCGCCGATTCGGATCTCAGTGTCTGGGCCGATCTCGGTGGGTGAGGTGACGACGATTCCGGAGACCAGGAGGGGGGTGTCCTTGGTGGGGGAGAGATGTACCCGGCCAGAAGCATCCGTCGAGACCCACGCGGCGAACGGGGCGATGTCCGGGTCTCCGACCCTGATCGTGCAATTGGGGTGGGTGCCGAGCACGCCCAGACCCGGCGACAGGTAGAACACGGTTCCGGCTCCGATCCCACCGACGATCCGCAGGCTGGGCAGAGCCTCGAAGGGGCGCGTCGAGTACGGGCGCGCAGAGCCCAGAGAGATCTCGGAGCCTTCGAGGATCGGGCTTGAACCCATCTCTTCGAGGAGATCGAGTTGGCTGCTGCCGAGGTAGGCGGAAGCGAATTCCGGTGCCGGCAGGGCGAACAATCCGGCGGCGTGCCGCACGACGTCACCGACGATCGTGCTGGGTTCCACGTCGAAGAGCACATCTGCGCTGCGGCCTGACTGCGGATGCGAGACGGTTATGGCTAGCTTCACGTTGATCCCCCGGATTCGACTGGTGCGGTTGACGTCATGGGCGGCGCAGGCGGCGCAGCCCGCGGAGGTTGTGCAAGCCGTAGAACGTGACTGCGAGCGAGATGACCCCACACACACTCAGCGCCACAATCGGCCAGACGTACCGGGCAGGATCCGCCCACGTTGCCAGAAGCCCGGCGTAGTTCGTGTACGGCACGTTGGTCGCCAGCCAGATGGTCTCCAGGGCGAGGCAGGCTGCGCAGATTGCGAACAGAGCCGCCGCGCCGCTCACGAGAACGACCCAGAATCGCACGGCGGTACCGGTGCCGTAGATGAGAGCGACCAGGGCAATGCACGCGAATGCAAGCGGGAACCAGAGCAATTGGTCGGCGACGAACGGAACCGTGCCAGTGAGCGCCGCCGAGTCACGGGACAGGTTCGAGCCGCCCGTGCGGCTGGTGGTGAACTGGGTGCCGGTTGCTCCAGAGTGGGTGAATATGGCGGCCGCCGCCACAAGGCCCACAATGATCGCGGCGTCAAGAAGACGGGACCACGGCGACTTCTTCGTGCCCCTGTTCTTGCCTGCCCGTGGCTTTCGTGTTGCAGCGCTCATCAGATCCACCCCCATATGGGCGTGAAATACCACCCGATCAGCATTATTCTATTGCGCGACAGTGCCGAGTCAGATAGCTTGGGCAACGACGCGCCGGGGGTGGGCAGTGTTCGCCGATGCCGGCAACCGACCCCGGTCAAATACATGATCAGGGGAGTGCACCATGGGCAGCATCAAAGTTAGCTACGAGGATCTCGCAACCGGCGCAAAGGTGCTGCGGGACGGCCAGAAAGAGGCCGAGTCGATTCTGGGCAAGCTGAAGCAGCACATCGAGGGACTGGTGAGCGACGGATTCGTCACCGAGAAGTCGTCGGTGGCATTCGAGGAAACGTACACGAACTACAACAAGAGCGCCACGGAGACCATTCAGGCCATCGACGGTCTGGCGACGTTCCTCGAGAAGACCGCGGAAGCCCTCGGCTCCACCGACACCGAGCTGGCCAACGCGCTCAAGGGCTAGGCCCATGTCGGCCTACCGGCATTCAGCATTCGACCTGGGGAAGACGACAACACTGTGAGCACCAGAATCTCGGTCTCAATGGATGTGATCGGCGACCTGGCGACCCAACTCGGCGTCCTCAAGCTGAACATCGAGGGTGTGGCTGAGACCGCCACGGAGTCGGGGACTGCGATCGGCTCAGCCGAGGTGCGGGAGGCTCTGGATGAGTTCTCGAACAATTGGAAGACCCGTAGGGGGCGACTGATCGAATCGATCGATGCTGTGCAGGGCATGGCAGCTCAGGCCGAGACGTCGTTCTCCACGGTCGACCTGAATCTGGCCAACGAAATATTGGGGATCTGAACATGGCTCGGCCGACGGATTGGCAATCGCTCGGTCTGTCGACTGACCCCGTGAGCGGTGATGCCATCGCTATCCGTGCCAGCGCGGGAGCCTTGAGCCGGGTCGCCGGTCGGATCACGGAACAGGCCGACGCGCTGAGGAAGCTCAACGAGGCGGAAGGCTGGGAGTCGGAATCCGGGAAGCAGTTCAACGAGTCGTCCGGCAAGCTGGCGGAAGCGATCCAGAAGGCTCAGGGCCGGTATGACGGCACAGCGAAAGCCCTGGACACCTACGCGACCGAAATCGAGGGCGTGCAGAAGTTGGCCGACGGCTACCTGGGGTCAGCGGATGCTGCCGCTCTGGACGTCCGCGAAGCCACCTACCGTGATCTGCCGGGCGAGCCGGGAACGCCGGAGTATCTTCTGGCCGACCTCGCGCGCAAGCGCGATCTCGCGGCTGCCCTGGCGATCATCACGACCAATAAGAACAACATCGCTCGCCTGACCGAGGCCGGCGGTGAGTGGGCGCTGATGAACCAACGCGCGGCAACCGCGATCCGCGCGTCCAGCAACGATGACCTCACCGATCAGTGGTACGAGGGCATCAAACAGTGGATCCACGACGCGCGCGGCTGGCTGAACGTGATCAAGGACATCCTGTCTGTCATCGGAACCATTCTCGCCGTGGCGGTGCTCGTGGTGCTCCTGGCCGTGCCAGGCGCCAACGTGCTGGCGCTTGTTGTTCTCGGCGTGGTGATAGCCGGTCTCAGCTTTGCGATCACCGCGGCCCAAGGTGTCGCGGGGGATGCGACCAAGGAGGAGGTGGGGCTGTCGCTGATAAGCTTCGCGCTGGCGTGCGCCGGCCTCAAGTTCGGCAGTGTGATGAAATCCGCCAGCAACGGTCTGACCACCTCGATCTCACACTCGGCCGGTTATTCTGCACGCGCTGCCGGATTCAGTTACAGCACCGCATATCAGGGAACGAAAGCTGCAGCGATGAACGTCAGTGGTCCGACGAGGGTTATGGACCAGTTGTTCGGCGGCGGTCTCGGAGAACTGGTGCACGTCCGCAACGCCGGCAACTCGGTGCGTGCGACGGAACTGTTCGTCTCGGGACAGAAGATAGGAATGCTCTCCTCGGCAGTCGCCAGCGGGTCGACCTACTTTGCGGGCAACGACGCGTGGGCCGCGACGGGCGGCCTCGTGCAGGACATCTCCCAGGATTATTGGCAGGCCAAGACCCGTGTCGAAATCGGTTCCCTGTGATGTCGTCCAGGCCGGCGCAGCCATGACGGCGCTGGACTCGGTGTCCGGATATCGACTGACGGTCCCAGCCGGGTGGCAACGGGTGACTACAGGTGATGGGTCGAAGGAATCGGTCGACCGTCTCATCCGCTGGCAGCTTCGGAGGCACTCCGGACGGGACCACGTTCTGGCCGAGCGATCGTTACGTGAGCTGATGCCGCGGCTGGTCGCCGACGCCGAGGGGGCAGGCGCTCTCGACCTGTATTTCTACTCGGAGATGATTCGAGGCATACCGGTGACGATGAGTTTTGTCGTGTCGATAACGTACCTGGGCGCTATGGCCGCCGAGGCCGACGAACGGGATCTGGCCAGCGTTGCCGGGTTCGGCGCAGCGGATGCGGGATTCGTCGACATCGGCGTCGGCCGCTGCTTTCGGGCGGTGGAACATCGGGCCCCGTCGGTCGGAGAATATCGCAGCCTCGTCTCCGCGCAGCTCGGCGTCAGCGTAGACCTGGCCACGATGGAGCCCGCCACCCCGGAATCACGCGATGCCATCGCCCTGCTCCGCCAGGAAGAGGCGGCTGGACGCGTGCTCCCGAGTACTAGAGTGAGCTACCTGGTTCCGGTGCCGGCCAGCCCCGGCGCATTTCTCCTGGCGACTTTCACCTGCGACGACAGCGCCCTGAGCAGGGCCCAAATGTTCATGTTCGACGCCATCGTGTCGACCCTTACCTGGGAGTCAGAATGAGCGTTCCGCTGCAGTTTCGGTTCCCGGACGCGTGGGTGGAACTAGCACTCGACGATGTTCACGCTGGTGCGGTCATGGCCGCGCAACTGGTGCTGAGCCGGTTCGACAGCCCCGTCGATCGTGAGTCCGCCGCAGACCTCGAAACGCGTTTCGAGGCCGCGGCGAACATGATGATCGCGGCGCAGGCCGATGCCGGTTTTGTCCTGGTCCCCGATCCGCCGAATGTGGGGCTGCTGGGAGCACTGATCGTTCGGTGGCGACGCGCGGCCGGAGACGATGCCATCGCAGACGCCATCACAGGCTCACTGGCGACGGCGGAGTTCCTGATCGACGACCCGGAGATATCCCCTCGGGAGACCCCGCTTGGGGCGGCGTCGGTGTGTATTCACCGCTATGCGAGCGTTCCCATCGTGACCGGCGGCCCGGGGCGCCGGGGCCGCGCAGCCAAGAGCGCCGCCGTGATTTCCGAACACGTGTGCTGGTACTGGCTGCTGGAAGATCTCGCTGGGCCGGACATGCTCCTCACGGTGACGACGGTGACCTCTGATCTGGCGCTCACTCCCGCGCTCCGAACCCTGACCGAAGAGTTCGCCCTCGGAGTGTCCCGTGGTGATTGAGGCTGTCACGCCCTCGATCGTTGTGTTTCGTCCGAAGCGGTGGCGCACCTGGTTCGCCGCTGGGTTCACCGGCGCGTGCGCCGTTCCCACCGCGATTTTCTTGGCAGCACACGCCGGGACGAACAGTCTCAGCTGGTTCGCCCTGCTCTTCCTGGTTCCGGGCGGGGTGATAACGCTGAAGGCCGGGCTGCGCAGCAGATCGCTGACCGTCGCACCTGGTCGCTATCTCGAGTATCGTGACGTCCTCGGCCGGCGGCACCGGGTGGAACCCTCCAAGACAACCCAGATCGTGCGATTCGCGGCGGTGTCCGGGTCGAATGGGCTTCCCTTCCGCCCTATCCGCACGCCGATCGGCGTCATCGACGAACGTTGGGCAGTGCTGCGCGACGGGCACGCCACCGTGCTGCGGCTCAGCATGTGGGTGTGGACGACACCCGACCTTCTGGCGCTCGCCGAAGCGCTGCCCGCGAAACTGCGCATCCACAATGACTCGGTGACCCCGTGGGCCGTCGTCAAACGGTGCCCCGATTACTACACGTGGCTCGAGAAGCACCCCCTGACCTATCTGATGGCCTTCTACGCCGTCTTGCTGGCAATGGCATTCGCCGTACTGGCCGGTTTGGTGGCCGTCATAGTCGTGTTGGTTCCAGCTGTGGCGGGCGCGTGAGCGACATCGTCCGAAGGCTCAGCCGGCGGTGCAGCGTAGGCTGCGGTGAGCACGAGTGAGGGGGGCACAACGGCGGCGGAATCGCACCGCTCAGAGTCTCGAGCCAGCGCTGCCGGTCATAACAGAGGACGTGGTGCGCGCCCGTTGGCAGGCCGGTCAGTTCGGTCGCATCGAGGTTTACCCGATCCCGGAGTCCGTAGTGCCGGGAACGCCCAGCAGTATCGTCTCAGCAGCTCCGGACCTGCCGACACCCCCGGTTCATAACGGCCAGAGGCCGGTGCAGGCAGGGGCGTCCGGCTATCGCTTCATCGTCGACGGCCAGACCGTCGACGTGCGGGGTGCCGGTGTAATCGGGCGTCGCCCGGATGCCGACGCGGGCAAGCAGGCAATCGCGGTGGCTGACCCAGGTCGTTCCCTTTCTCGCAGCCACCTCGGATTTGAAACGGATTCCCGGGGCCGGCTCCTTGTCGTCGACTTGCTGTCCGCGAACGGGTCAGAAATCATCGACGCAGGTGGTGGACGAACCGAATGTGTTCCCGGGCGCCGATATGTCGTGACGGACGGCGACGTGTTGCTGCTCGGAGACTTCGACGTCGTGGTCGGCCGGGGATAAGCCTCTGACGCGCCCCCCCGGAGTGGGGGTGACCAGGTGTGACGATTCGAAAATCACGCGGCAGAACTCTCGGTAAGCTCACAGCCACGGCTGCACCGCAGCTGCACAGCTCCGGGGGGAAACAGTGGCGACACGCCTGCCGTCAGCGCCCCCTGTTTTGTCGGGATACACCTACGTCAGGCCGCTGGGCACCGGCGGGTTCGCCGACGTGTTCCTCTTCGAGCAGAACATGCCCCGTCGTGCCGTCGCCGTCAAGGTGCTGCTGCAGGATGTCGTCGACGACGATGTGCTCCGGCTCTTCAACGCCGAGGCTGACGTCATGGCTCGTCTGAGTTCGCATCCGTCGATTCTCACCGTGTACAACGCCGGTATCTCGGCCGATGGTCGGCCCTTTCTGGTGATGGAATTCTGCCCGGGCTCGCCCGGCGCCCACTACCGCCGTCAGCCCATCTCGGTGCCGGACGCCCTGATCCTCGGTGTGAAGATCGCCTGTGCGCTGGAGACCGCGCACCGCTCCGGCCTGCTGCACCGCGACGTCAAACCCTCCAACGTTCTCGCCACTTCGTTCGGCAGCCCGGTTCTGGCCGACTTCGGCATCGCGACCTCCCTCGCGAGCGTGCGTCACGAGGAGCTTCTGGCCATGTCGGTGCCGTGGAGTGCGCCAGAGATCGTGAACGAGAGCACAACGGGTTCGGTGCAGACCGAGGTGTGGTCGTTCGGTGCGACCATCTATTCGCTCCTGGCCGGTCGGCCGCCCTTCGAGTCGATCGAACGAGGCCGCAACTCCCGGGAACAACAGAAACAGCGCATCATCCGGGCGAAGTACACCCCGATCGGCCGGGCGGATGTGCCGGCCGCGCTGGAGCAGGTGCTGGCACGCATGATGAGCCGCGACGCCGCGCACCGCCAGGCGACTCTGCTCGAATGCGCCCAAGACCTCCAGCGGGTGCAATACGACCTGGGCATCATGCCCACTCCGCTGGAGGTCGCCGTCGACGAGTGGGCCGCCGCGGGAACCCCGATCGACTTCGCCAACACCGCGGTGCGCGGAGCTGTGATCTCCGAGGTCGCTGTGCAGTCGCGTCGCACGAGGGTTCCCGGTGCGCCGGTGCGCTCAAGCGCGCTAGAGGATGAGGGCACCCGACTCGCGCGGGCCGACTCCCGCCGGCCGGGCCTGTCCGGCGCGAAGCTGGCCATACTGCTCGGCGGAGTGCTGGTGCTGGGCGGCGGCCTCACCTTCGCCGCAGTCCAGATCGTGGCGGGCCTCTGATGGTCGGCAGGCGACAGGCCGCCGGCCGGCGGTTCATTCCCCGACCGCGCACCCTGCGCCTGGCCGCCGTCGTGGCGATCGCCGCGCTACTGGGCGGTGTCGCCATCGTGGCCAACGGCTTCGACGTGAAGCAGACCGTCGTCGACGACAGTTCCATCTGGGCGTTGCAGAGCGGTGAGGGCAACCGGTACGCCAGGGTCAACACCGACCTGGGCGAGCTCGACACCGTGAAGACCGTGCCGAGTCCCAGCACTCTCGTGCAGACCGGCACCGGGGTCATGCTCTACGCGCAGAACAACGAAAAGGTCGTCGACGTCAGCCTGACGGCGCCGGTCGACCTGGGTGACGACCCCACCGACTACGCCAGCACTCCCTCGGGCACCCGCACGGTGGTGTCTTCGGGCCCGTGGGTGGGCTACCTCACCGGCAGCGGCGGAGTGTTCACCGCCCCCGCCGTGGATGGGGTCGCGGCCGCACCGACCGCGGTCGATCCGTACGCCGATGAGGAACCCGCCAAGGGCGAAGAGCCTCAGAGTTACCACTCCGATGCGATCACCATCGGCACCGACGGCATCCTGTACAGCTACTCCAGCGCGCTGGACAGCGTGCTCCGTTTCGACATCGCCGAAGCGAAGGTCCTCGGGTTCGACGACGTTGCCGACGGGCCCACGGACGATGGCGCCAGGATGACCGTGATCGGTGACACCTGGGCGCTGCTCGATGTCGTCGGCGAGAACCTCTGGCTCCGGGGCGCCGGCGCGTCCGTCGAGACCCGACTGGCGACATCCGCGGTGCTGCAGACACCCTCCGCCACCGGCGACGCGGTCTACCTGGCGGATGCCTCCGGGCTCGTCTCCTTCGCCCTCGACGACGGCGAGAGCACCAGGGAACTCGGCGAAGACGACGGCGACATCGGCGTTCCCGCCGCCCCCACCGTGCTGGACACAGAGCTGTACGCGGCCTGGCTGCCGGGCGGTGGAGCCGGGGGCACCCTCTGGAACAGTGCTGACGGTGAAGGCGAGCTCGACTACGGCGATGCCACCTCCGGCAGCGATCCGCAACCGGTCTTCCAGACCAACGGCAGCCGGATGATCCTCAACGACACCCAGAGCGGTTGGGTGTGGGGAATGCCCGACGGCGCCCTGATCCTGAGCAGCCTGGACTGGGCGCTGGCGGCCCCGACCGAACCGCAACAGAACACGGATGTCGAGGAGGCGTCCGAGGTCGTGGAGCCGAAGGCCCCCGTCGCCGAGGCCGACACCTTCGGCGTGCGCGCCGGGCAGCAAGCGAGCCTGCCGGTGCTCCTGAACGATCACGATGCCAACGAAGACGTCCTCACGATCGTGCCTGACTCGGTGACGGGGCTGCCGGCCGAGTTCGGCACGCTCAGTGTCACGAATGCGGGCCAGTCGATCGCGGTGCAGGTGTCCGCCGACGCCTCGGGCACCGTCACCGTCAGCTACGCGGTCACCGACGGCAGCCGGGTCGACGGGCTGAACTCCCCTCCCGCCACGGTCACTCTCACCGTGCACGATGACAGCATGAATTCCGCGCCGGTCTGGTGCGGCGTCGAGGGCTGTCTCCAGGACTGGCCGACGGTCGAGGTGCAGCCAGGGGGAACCGTCAGCGTTCCGTTGTTGCCCGGCTGGGTCGACCCCGACGGGGACCCGATCTTCGTGAACACGGTCGTCAACACCTCCGGCACCGGCTCTGTCAGCGCCACCCCGTCGGGCAACCTGGTCTTTAAACACCCCAACGCGGCCGAGGCCGTCGAGGAGGTCGTGTCGGTCACTGTCGGAGTTTCCGACGTGCGCGGGGCAGTCACCGAGAAGGTGCTGCCAATCCAGGTCACTTCTGCTCCCGCCCTCACCGTGCGGCCGTTCGCGCTGTTGGCCGCAGTCGGCGAACACGTCACCGCCAGCCCGGCCGAGCACGTGTGGGCATCGGCGGGGCCGTACCGCATCGAAGCCGCCACCCTGCCGGAGGCATCCGTCGGGTCGACCGTCACGGTCAACGCGGGCGGCGCCACCTTCGACTTCGTGTCCACCCAGCCGGGCAACTATCCGGTCAGCCTCACGGTCGCGGACGACGCCACCGAGGTGGTGGTGCTGGTGCGCATCACCGTGCTCGCACCCGAGTCCACCACTCTGTCAACCGATCCGGTCACGGTCTTTGTGCGACCGAAGGCC
>Ga0247816_10000759_pt1 | contig 17165 bp, 17 predicted proteins | sample UWRJL209509C1_FD_179930 | JGI IMG/M metagenome (GOLD analysis project Ga0247816, IMG submission 179930) | Plant litter microbial communities from Arlington Agricultural Research Station in Wisconsin, United States - UWRJ-L209-509C-1 | ecosystem: Environmental > Terrestrial > Plant litter >...
AACTGGCGACAGATATCGACTTTTGGTGTGCCTTTGAGGATGGCCCAGACATCGACCCCCCAGATGTGTTGGTCCCAGGAAATCGCCACTGGTGCACCGGCGTCGCGAGCCGCCAGAATACGTGCGACCCAGGTCGGCATCATGTCCACCTCACCACTGCTGAACATCTGCGTCGCTTGAGCGCCGGAGGTCCACCAGGCGGAAATATCGCCACGGACTTTATCGAGGGACTTGAAGGCTCGATCCAGGTCGCAGGGGTAAACGTCCTTGGGCGCTACGCCGTCCGCCATGAGCGCTTGCTCGATGCTGTCGAAAGGGTATTTGCGCAGGCCGCGACGGCCCGGGAAATTCTTCACATCCCAGTAGTCTTTCCAGCCCTGCGGGACTTTCTTGACCTTTTCGGTGTTGTAGCCAATGGCTGTGGAGTAGATATCCGAACCAATCGCGTAGGGCGTGCGGAACTGCGCCGGGATGGTTTTGATGACCGGATGATCGTCGAGCTTGTGCGGCTCGATCAGGTTGGCCGCCGCCAGCTGGTTGATGCTCGACAGGCTCATCGAGCCGCCAATGTCCCAGGTGTAGTTGCCGGTTTCGACCATGCTGCGAATTTCTGCGGTGGGCTCGGCCGCCGAGGTAATACCGATGACCTCGATGCCGGTTTCTTTGTAGAACGGATCAAAAAATGACTCTTTGAAACCCTTGGTCCAGGTGCCGCCGGGGTCGCGGATCATGATGCGTTTGCTTTCTGCACGAGCAGAACCGATGAAGTAAGGTGCTGCCGCCAGACTGACCCCAGCCACCCCGACCGTCTTCAAAAAGTCACGGCGGGATGCGCCAGTGCTGCCTGCTGTTTTTCTAGTATCAGACATCTCACTTCACCTTTGGCGATAAAAATTCTCCTATAGTGATAAAGGTAGCTTTTAGTGGATGCAAGCGTTATTTTCGTCGAAAGTGCGTGACGGGGCGCTTTCGGTAATCGGCCGAAAGGTCAGGAATTTGGGGGATTTGCTTTGCAAAACAGTGACTTTATTCGCGCTGCAACTGCCATTGTCAGGCCTGAGAACCTGTTTACCGAAATCAGCGATATCGAACCTTTCGTCACCGACTGGCGAGATCGTTACCAAGGGCAGGCGTTTGCCGTCGCGCGTCCAGGCTCAACCGACGAAGTCGTCGCGCTCATGCGCTTATGCGCCGAACATGGGGTCAGGGTTGTTCCGCAGGGCGGCAATACCGGGCTGTGCGGAGCGGCGACCGCCGATGCATCAGGTACTGCATTGGTGCTGTGGCTGGGGCGCATGAACCGGGTCCGGGATTTCAATGAAGTCGACGGCTGCATCGTGGTTGAAGCTGGGGCGGTGTTGCAGCGCATTCAGGAGCTGGCCGCTGAGCATGACTACTTCTTTCCCATGAGCCTTGGCGCCGAGGGCAGTTGTCAGATTGGCGGCAACATATCCACCAACGCCGGAGGCACAGCCGTTCTGCGGTATGGGCCGATGCGTGATCTGGTGTTGGGGCTTGAGGTGGTGCTACCTGACGGTACCCTGTGCAACTGGCTGGCTCCGTTGCGCAAAAACACCACCGGTTATGATTTGAAGCATATGTTCATCGGTGCTGAAGGGACGCTGGGTATTATCACCGCCGCGTCCCTCAAGGTTTTCCCGGCGCCACGTCAGCGTGAATCAGCCATGGTCAGCTTTGAGCAGGTCGAATCGGCGTTGACCTTGCTGACCCGGTTGCGTGCTTCGCTGGGTGATCGCTTGCTGTCCTGTGAAATCATCAACCGGGCTCAGGTGGAAACCGTCCTGACCCACATGGAGGGGCCGAGCTGGCCACTTTCGCAAGTGCCGCCGTGGGCCTTGATCATTGAAGTGACTGAAACACTAAGCAGCTACAGTCTGCGCGACGCACTGGAACAGGTGCTGGGCGACGCGCTGGAAGAAGGTCTGATTGACGACGCGGTGTTGGCATCGTCCACTGCTCAGCAGGAAGCGCTATGGAGCGTGCGCCATAGCGTCTCCGAAGCCAATAAACGGGCCGGCTATGGCGTTACGCACGACACGGCCGTGCCGCTGAGTGACCAGGCGACGTTCGTGCGTAATGTCGACCGGCGGCTGGGCGAGGAATTCGCAGACGGTCAGATGCTCATCGTCGGCCATATCGGCGATGGCAACTTGCACGTGATTCACATGCTTGATCCCGCAGCCTATCCAGGCGATGCGCTGAAGCAGGCTGCGGCACGCATCAACGCTATTGTTGATGAAGAAACCCTGGCGCTGGGCGGCGCAATCAGCGCCGAACATGGCATTGGTCAGAGCAACAAGGCGCGGCTGCGCAACAGCAAAGGTGATGTTCAGATCGCTTTGATGAAGAGGGTCAAGGCCGCGTTCGATCCCGAGTGCCGGATGAACCCCGGAAAGATCCTCGATTAACTTACATTTAGGTACTGCTGCCCCATGGACATAGATCTGGATATTGCTCGGTCGGATGCCGACTACAGCGAAATGACGGTCGACAAACCCGCCATCGACATCGGCGCAAGGTTGAACAGCCTGCGTCGCGAGCGCAAATGGACCCTGGTGCAAACCAGCAAGCAGACAGGGCTTTCACTCTCGGCCTTATCCAAGATCGAGCGCAACGAGTTGTCTCCGACGCTCATGAGCCTGGGCAAGATCGCGACCGGCTTTGGCATTGACGTGGTCACCTTGCTGTCGGATGACGATACCCCGGCCTCACTCGGTCGGCGCAGCGTCAACCGTCACTCTCACGGGTTGGTCTCAGGCACCAATACCTGTGAAAACATCTGGTTCGCCTCTGACCTCAAACACAAGCGCATGCTGCCGCTCAAGACCCGAGTGACAGCCAGAAGTCCGGGTGAGTATTCCGAGTGGCCCGTGCATGTGGGCGAGATCTTTGTGTACGTCCTGTCGGGACGTCTGGTGGTGCACTCGCAACTTTACGCGCCGGTCTACCTTGACCCGGGTGACAGCCTCTATTACGACTCCAGTCTTGGGCACAAATGGACCAGCGAAGGTGATGAGCATGCGGAAGTACTGTGGGTCTACGCAGGTTAAGCAGTCCTGTAGCTGCGCGGATCTGGAGTGTTCAGGCCCGGTTAAGGAATTTTTGACGAATGCCATGCTCTAATCCGCGCACAAGTCTGTAAGGCTTGATGTTCATAGAATCAGGAGCCTCTCCATGTTTACCTCACGTCGTTTGATTATTGCCGCTACTGCTCTGGCCATGCTTTCCGGGTGTGCGTCGCAGAATCCATATGACAACCAGGGTCAGGCGCAAAGCTCTGGTGGTGTCAGCAAAACTGCTAAATATGGTGGGCTCGGTGCTCTGGCCGGTGCCTTGGCCGGTGCGGCCATCGACCATAACAACCGTGGCAAAGGGGCCTTGATTGGTGCTGCTGTCGTGGGCGCAGCCTCGGCCGGTTACGGTTATTACGCTGACAAGCAGGAAGCCGCGTTGCGGGCCAGCATGGCCAATACCGGGGTTGAAGTGCAGCGCCAGGGCGATCAGATCAAGCTGATCATGCCGGGCAATATCACTTTTGCCACCGACTCTTCCGCCATCGCCAGCAGCTTCTATTCGCCACTGAACAACTTGGCGGGCTCGCTGAAGCAGTTCAACCAGAACAACATCGAAATCATCGGCTACACCGACAGCACCGGCTCGCGTCAGCACAACATGGACCTGTCCTTGCAGCGCGCACAGAGTGTCAGCACTTACCTGACCTCTCAGGGCGTGGATTCTTCACACCTGTCGGTACGCGGCGCAGGTCCGGATCAGCCGATCGCCAGCAACGCCGACGCCAACGGCCGCGCCCAGAACCGTCGGGTAGAGGTCAACCTCAAGCCGATTCCGGGTCAGCAGTACGAGCAGTATCAGCAATAAAACCTGTAGGAGCTGCCGAAGGCTGCGAAGGCAATGCATCTGAAACGGCGCCATTCGCAGCGACGGCAGCTCTCATCAAACATAAAAATAACTATTTGAAATGCAATGCTGTTTTTGTAGGAGCGCGCTTGCCCGCGATAGCCTCATGTCAGGCAACACGGTTTTCGATGATGTACTGCCTCTTCGAATGCGGCCCAGACCAAGCGCGCTCAGAACCGTGAAGTGCACCCTGAATCTGTAGGAGTGAGCTTGCTCGCGATCGGCTGCGAAGCAGTCGTGAAAATATCGAATTCACCACAGCAGGAAAGTCGTTCCGACTTTATCGCGAGCAAGGTGGAGCGCCACCCCGGTCACTCCTACAGTCCAGCCTTGTGCCAGGCATGCCAAGTCACTGCCTAGTCATTAGTCGTTGCCCTATAGAAACTGCCCGAAGGCTGCGAACGCGGCGTGTGAGGCAAACCGCATTCATCGACGTCGTAACCTTTGACAGTTGCTACAGCGTCCCGTGTTTGCTGCGCGACAGCGGCGTCCGGATGACGGGCGCGCCCCAGGATTAACGCGTTTTGCCGGGAAACTCGGCATGCAACCGATCCAGCAACAGATCCTTGTCTTCCCACAGTTTGTTGATCCACTGCTGAAACTCCAGGCGGTACTCGCCGTCCTGGTCGTAGTTCTTGCCGATAAAGTGCTGTGGAATCTTGATTTCTTCAAAATGCGCGACCACTTCTTTGACGTTGCCGCACAGCAGATCCCAATAACCCGGACGCCCGTTGGGGTAGTGGATCGTCACGTTAATGATCGACTCCAGCTGCTCTCCCATCGCATCCAGCACGAAAGCGATCCCGCCAGCCTTTGGTTTTAGCAGATGGCGAAAGGGTGAGTTTTGCTGGGCATGCTTGCCCTCGGTAAAGCGTGTGCCTTCAGCGAAATTGAAAATACCTACCGGGTTATGGCGAAATTTTGCGCAGGTGCGGCGCGTGGTTTCCAGGTCTTTGCCTTTCTTCTCGGGATGTTTGGCCAGATATGCCTTGGAATAGCGCTTCATGAACGGAAAGCCCAGCGCCCACCACGCCAGACCAATCACCGGCACCCAGATCAGCTCCTGCTTGAGGAAAAACTTGAGAGGGCGGATCCGGCGGTTCAGCACGTACTGCAACACCATGATGTCGACCCAGCTCTGATGGTTGCTGGTCACCAGATAGGAATGTTCATAGTCCAGGCCTTCCAGCCCGCTCAGGTGCCAGCGGGTATGGCCCAGCAGATTCATCCAGCGGCTGTTGTTGGCGACCCAGGCCTCATGGATATGGCTCATCAGCCAGTCGGTCAGCCGTTGCGCCGCCGGGAAGGGCAGGCAGAGTTTGAACAGGGCGACGATGAACAGCGGCGTACAACAAACGACCGTATTGAGCGCCAACAGCAGCGAGGCAATGACGCCGCGCAATGGGGCAGGCAGGAAATCCATGGTGGATCAAACTCCAGAAAATGTTCGGCCGCTGTCGTCACAAAGGCGACAGCGGCGAAGTGTACCGAGGTTGTGTGTCAGGGAAGGGTGTCAGCCTGGATCGCCGTCAGGGCGATGGTGTAGACGATGTCATCGACCTGGGCGCCACGCGGCAGATCATTCACCGGCTTGCGCAGACCTTGCAACATCGGGCCGAGGCTGACGCAATCGGCGCTGCGCTGGACGGCTTTATAGGTGGTGTTGCCGGTATTCAGGTCCGGGAACACAAACACATTGGCCCGCCCGGCCACAGAGCTGTCGGGCGCAAGTTGCCGAGCCACGTTTTCGTTGGCTGCGGCGTCGTACTGCAACGGCCCGTCAATCAGCAGGTCGCGTTTGGCTTCCTGAGCCAGTTGCGTGGCTTCCCGGACTTTTTCCACTTCTTCACCGCTGGCCGAGTTACCGCTGGAATAGCTGATCATCGCGACCCGCGGAGCAATGCCGAAAGCCACCGCAGAGTCAGCGCTTTGCAGCGCGATCTCGGCCAGTTCGCTGGCGCTCGGATGTGGGTTCATGATGCAGTCGCCGTAGACCAGCACCTGCTCCGGAAACAGCATGAAGAACACCGAAGACACCAGCGTGCAGCCCGGTGCGGTCTTGATCAGTTGCAGGGCAGGGCGAATGGTATTGGCTGTGGAGTGGATGACCCCGGAAACCAGTCCGTCCACTTCATCCAGGGCCAGCATCATGGTGCCAATCACCACCGTGTCTTCCAGTTGCTGCTCGGCCATGGGCGCATTGAGGCTCTTGCTTTTGCGCAGCTCGACCATGGGAACGATGTAGCGCTCGCGAATCACGTCCGGATCCAGGATCTCCAGCCCCGGCGGCAGCTCGATCCCCTGGGCCTTGGCGACTGCGTGAACTTCTTCAGGCTTGGCCAGCAGCACGCAACGGGCGATGCCCCGCGCCTGGCAGATTGCAGCAGCCTGAATGGTCAGTGGCTCGCTGCCTTCGGGCAGGACGATGCGTTTGTTGGCCGACTGCGCGCGCTGGATCAATTGATAGCGGAACACCGCTGGCGACAGGCGCAATTCCCGTGGCGTGCCGCAACGCTGATGCAGCCAGGCGGCGTCCAGGTGGCTGGCGACGAAATCGGTAATGATCTCGGCCCGCTCGCGGTCATCAATGGGGATTTCCTTGTTCAACTGGTTGAGCTGCGTGGCGGTGTCGTAGGAGCCTGTGCTCACCGACAGCACTGGCAACCCGGCTTGCAGCGCGCCGCGACACAGTTCCAGAATTCGAGGGTCGGGCAACGTGTCGCTGGTCAGCAACAGGCCCGCCAGCGGTACGCCATTCATTGCAGCGAGGCTGACGGCGAGAATGATGTCGTCGCGATCACCCGGGGTCACCACCAGTACGCCCGGCTTGAGCAACTGCACCGTGTTGAGCACGGTACGCGCGCAAATGATGATCTTCGACATGCGACGCTGCTCGTAGTCGCCGGCGTTGATCACATGAGCCCCCAGCAACTCGGCTACATCCCGGGTGCGCGGGGCGTTCAGTTCTGCCTGATAAGGAATGCAGCCCAACAGGCGGAAGTCGCCATTGCGCAGCAACGGTGAATGTTCTTTGAGGCGCGTGGCGAAGGCCTCCATGCTTTCTTCAGTGCGGACCTTGTTGAGAATCACGCCCAGCACTTTCGGGTCCTTGGGGCCGCCGAATAGCTGTGCCTGCAGTTCTACGCGTCCGGACAACTCACTCAATGCTTCGTTTTCCGGCGCCGAGACCAGGATCACATCTGCATCAAGGCTCTTGGCCAGATGCAGATTTACTCGCGCCGCGTAGCTGGCATTACGGGTCGGCACCATGCCCTCGACCACCAGCACGTCTTTGCCGATGGCTGCCTGTTGATAAAGGTTGATGATTTCTTCGAGCAACTCATCGAGCTGCCCGTCGCCGAGCATGCGTTCAACGTGGGACAACGCCAAAGGCCGTGGTGGATTCAAACCATGGGTTCGAGCGACCAGCTCAGTGGAACGTTCCGGCCCCAGATCGCCAGGGTGTGGCTGGGCAATGGGCTTGAAGAACCCGACTTTCAGCCCGGCACGCTCAAGGGTGCGCACCAGGCCAAGGCTTATGGACGTCAGGCCCACACCAAAGTCGGTGGGCGCAATAAAGAAAGTCTGCATTCAGAGTTCTCGCATAAGCGTAAGCAGTACAAGGGCCGTGGCGCCAATGATCAGCCTCGACCGGAAATCAGGGCGCTGTCGTATCGCAGCGTCTCAACGGGGCCTAAGGTTATCGTTAACCGAGGCCTGCGCACACCAGCCACAGTGAAAGCTTTCACCTATTTTCTTCTGGCGCTGCGCTGGATCGAGCACCCAGGCGCGGGATTGCCATGGCGGCTGGTGGCGCACGTGCTGAGTATGTCCGCACGACAACACCACGACCCAGTGGCCGTCTTCGTCCTGCCGGAAATCAACCACCGTCGGGTTTTGCAAATTGGGCCGTCTGTCAGAGTTGCGTTCGCTTTCGGGCGATTGCTTGGTTAAACTTGCTCGTTCTTCAATCTTAAGCAAAGGTCTTGCCCTCATGCCGATCGCCGCCAACAAGGCTGTCTCCATCGACTATACCCTTACCAACGACGCTGGTGAGGTCATCGACAGCTCCGCCGGAGGCGCGCCGCTGGTCTACCTGCAAGGCGCAGGCAACATCATCCCGGGTCTGGAAAAAGCGCTGGACGGCAAGAACGTCGGCGACGAACTGAAAGTTGCCATCGAGCCCGAAGATGCTTACGGCGAATACTCCGCCGAACTGGTCAGCACCCTGAGCCGCAGCATGTTCGAAGGTGTCGACGAACTTGAAGTGGGCATGCAGTTCCACGCTTCCGGCCCTGACGGCAGCATGCAAATCGTGACCATTCGCGACCTGGACGGTGACGATGTGACCGTTGACGGCAACCACCCTCTGGCTGGTCAGCGCCTGAACTTCGAAGTGAAGATCGTTGATATCCGTGACGCCAGTGAAGAAGAAATCGCGCATGGTCACGTCCATGGCGAAGGTGGTCACCACCATTAATCTGAGCTGCTAAGCTCAGGTAGCTGAAAAGGCGCCCAGGCCGGTTCCGCGTAGACGACATGTTCGCGCGGCAGGCAAGGCGCCTTTTTAGTCCGCCGCTGGTACGTATTGCAGTCAAGGGGGATTGGTCATGAGTGCTTTTCACGACATGAAACTCAAAGCTCTGGATGGACAGGAGCTGCCGCTGGCGCCGTTCAAGGGGCAATTGGTTCTCGTCGTTAACGTCGCCTCAAAATGCGGGCTGACGCCTCAATACGCCGCGCTCGAAGCCCTCTATCAAAAATATAAAGGCCAGGGCTTCAACGTCCTGGGTCTGCCGTGCAACCAGTTTGCCGGGCAGGAACCGGGTACTCAGGAAGAGATTCAAGAGTTCTGCAGCCTCAACTACGGTGTGACCTTCACTCTGGGCGACAAGCTCGACGTGAACGGTCCACAGCGACATTCGCTGTACCGGCTGTTGGCCGGTGAAGGCGCTGAGTATCCCGGCGATATAACCTGGAATTTCGAAAAATTTCTGGTCGGCAAGGACGGTCGCGTCCTGGCCCGCTTTTCGCCACGCACCGCGCCGGATGATCCTGCGGTGATTCAGGCGATAGAAAAAGCGTTGGCTTGATCTGTAAATTGCGGCACACACCCTGTAGGAGCGAACTTGTTCGCGAGACGATTTACCTGACACCGCCTCGCCAACAAGTTGGCTCCTACAGAGGCCATATTCCTCCCTGTATTCTTCTAAACCCCAATCACTCAAATCAATAGTGCTGTCACCCCGGTGATGGGCCGCTCTATCCTTGGCGATCAAAAAATCACCAAGGACGCTCACATGCCGGTCAAAGCCCTGTTCAAACCCTTTCGTCTCGGCAACCTCGAATTGTCCTCCCGAGTCGTAATGGCGCCTATGACCCGGTCCTTCTCCCCCGGTCATGTCCCCAATTCGAAAGTCATCGAATACTACCGTCGACGAGCAGCTGCGGGCGTCGGGCTGATCATCACTGAAGGGACGACGGTCAATCACAAGGCCTCCAACGGGTACCCCAACGTTCCCCAGTTCTTTGGCGAAGCGCCCTTGGCTGGCTGGAAAAAAGTGGTTGATGCTGTGCATGCCGAGGGCGGCAAGATCGTCCCACAGCTGTGGCACGTCGGTGCGGTGCGTCGCCTTGGCACGGAACCTGATGGCAGTGTCCCGGCTTATGGGCCCAGCGAAAAACTCAAGGATGGTCAGGTGGTTGTCCACGGCATGACCGTCGAGGATATTGCCGAGGTCGTCGCGGCCTTTGCTCAGGCCGCCAAAGATGCGCAGAGCATCGGGATGGACGGCGTGGAAATCCACGGCGCCCACGGCTATCTGGTGGATCAATTCTTTTGGGAGGGCAGCAATCAGCGCACTGATGAATACGGCGGCAGCCTGGCTAACAGGTCGCGTTTCGCCATCGAGTTGATCCAGGCGGTGCGTGCTGCCGTTGGCCCGGACTATCCCGTCATCTTCCGTTTCTCGCAGTGGAAGCAGCAGGATTACAGCGCTCGACTGGTTGAAACGCCCGAAGCGCTGGAAGCTTTTCTCAAGCCGCTGTCCGACGCGGGGGTGGATATTTTTCACTGCTCCACTCGACGTTTCTGGGAGCCTGAGTTTGAAGGCTCCGACCTGAATCTGGCCGGTTGGACACGCAAGCTGACCGGCAAGCCAACCATCACTGTGGGCAGCGTCGGGCTGGATGGCGAGTTTCTGCAGTTCATGGTCAACACCGACAAAGTCGCTCAGCCCGCCAGCCTGGAAAATCTATTGCAGCGTTTGGGTAACGACGAGTTCGACCTGGTTGCGGTGGGCCGTGCGTTGCTGGTGGATCCGGACTGGGCGGTGAAAGTACGTGAGGGCCGTGAGCAGGACATCCTGCCTTTCAGCCGCGATGCCCTCACCACATTGATCTGATGTGAGCTCAGCTCAGCGCGGGACTTGCCCGAGAGCCAGCAACTGGGGCACCGGGCAAACGCTTAGCAGCTGTCGTTCGAACAGATCGATAATCGCTGCCCAGCCCTGTCGGCTTGCGTGCTGTCGGGCGTTGAGGCGGACTCTGCGCAAGGTTTCGCTGTCTTCGAGCAGCCAGCAGGCGGCATCGATAAACGCTTCTTCATCTCCCGGCATGGCCAGTGCGCCGTTGTGACCATGGCGTATATGTTGCGCCGCAGCCGCTTCATCGTAGGCCACTACGCCAAGCCCGGACGCCAGCGCTTCAAGTACCACGTTGCCGAAGGTCTCGGTCAGGCTCGGGAATAAAAACATATCTCCCGATGCGTAATGGGCAGCCAGTGTTTCACCACGCTGAATGCCGCAGAAAATCGCGTCAGGCATTTGCTGTTCAAGGATCGCGCGTTGCGGACCGTCGCCGACCATAATCAGCTTCAACGTTCGTTGCGGGTACCGGCTTTTCAGCGCCTCGAAACCCGTCTTGAGCAACCCTAGATTCTTTTCTGATGCAAGCCGCCCCACATGCAATACCGCCACGTCTTCCGCAGTTAATCCCCAGCTGTCCCGCAATGACTGGCTGCGTTTCGATGGATGAAACAGCTGGCTGTCCACACCATGGGACAACAACTCGATCCGCTCGAAACCACGTCGCTCAAGCTCCATCTTCTGGCTCACGCTGGGCGCCAGAGTGATATGCGAGCGATTGTGAAACCAGCGCAGGTAATGGGTCAGGATGCGGCTGATCATGCCAATGCCGTATTGCCGTGCGTATTGCGCGAAGTTGGTATGAAAGCCGCTGACCACCGCAATCCCCAGTCGCCGCGCCGCACGCAGGGCAGACAGCCCCAGCGGGCCTTCCGTGGCGATGTACAGCACGTCCGGACGCTGGCGCTGCCAACGGCGCAGCAATTTGCGCATCGACGACTGTCCCCACTGCAATCCCGGATAGCCGGGAATCGGCCAGCCGCGACACAGCATCAAGTCGTCCGCCGGAGGGCCGGCATCTTCGGCCTGGCGCGGCCGAACCAACTCGACCCGATGCCCGCGTAAACGCAACCCATCACAAAGCCGCCCCAGGGTTGTGGCGATGCCATTGATCTCGGGAGAAAAGGTTTCGGTAATGAGGGTGACATGAAGAGATTTGCTCATGACAGCCAGTCTCGACTGCGATGGTTGCGGTTATGTGGCGGTGGGGTGATGGATTTGTGACGGTTTCGCAGAGCTGCGAATGCTCTGCGCTGATAGTTATAAGTAATTGGAATGGGGGCGTAGGTAATTAATTAGGGATCAGCTGCATTTCATTTAGCACCAGCTTAGTAGTGCGGTATGTCAGAGAAGTAAATCTGATTAACCAGGTTCGCACCTGCACATTGTGCGGGTGCGAACCTTTGTTTACCAAGCGCACATATCAAGAAATCGAGGGGGCAGCGAGTCGTTGAAATTCAGGATTTTTTCGACGATTTCCACTGGGGGAGTGGCCTTTTCCATCTCTGATCTATAAAGTTCTGTCCGTTCGCGCTGCATGGCGAGCATAGTATTTTGGAAGTAAATCTTTGATTCCTCAGTGATCAGTTCGCCGGTTGCATAGCGTTGAGGGATCACTGTCAGTGACATCTCGAGCGGCATTGTCAGTGAGTTGAAAGCATACGTATGTGCAAGGTTGTAGGCTTCCTCAGGAGAGGACCTTGCGTCTCTCATGATGCTCTCCCTGATCTCCAGATTTGGTATCCGACCCGGTAGCTGTCGCTGAGGCTCATAACACGGTGTTACCTGAGTCAGAACAGTTGAGAACGATGGTGTGCCATCTGGTGGACTGATCACATTTTTCATTGGGTCTGGCAACCCGGCCATTGAGGGTTGGGCCTTGTTATCGTTGTTAACCTGCATGGAATACCCGTGGCTTATCGGTTGCTTGAAGAAACAAAAGGCAATACCCGCGAATTACCCACTCTTTCCATCGCCGCCGCCTGGGGTTTGTGAGTTTCGCCCACAGGGTTGGGGCTTTTCAGTTCCAGGTGGGAGCGCGGCGGGGTGTGCCGTGTCAGCGTTGCAGGGGCTGATTTGGGTTGTTCGGTGGGCTTGGATTTTGTGACCTGTTTGAATATCTCGGCGAACTGCGCCGCCTGAGCGATGGCTGCTTTCTCTGTGTTCAGTGGTTGTTTTTTTGCGGCGATATTGTTGTTGATTTCCATTGTTGTGGTTCTCCTGTTTTTTGCTGTATCAGCAACAACAGTGCCAGTTTCAATGTTCTTTGAATGCAGTGCTTGAAGCGTCAATGGTTATAGGGTGAAGAAGGTTGTCTCAAATATACGCCTACAGACAATTCCTACATGTCTGTTTTATTAGTTTCGGCAAGCTTGTGCCGATACAGGCAGAAGTTTGCCGCTGGTAATTGGGTAGGGTTTTAAGGGTGATGTAAGAGAAATATTCAGAGTGTGTAGGATGTTTCTTTTTATTTTGTTTTCGCTTCGGTGTGGCACGATTTATTTAAACTGCATCACGTAATAAAAAGGCCCCATCTGGGGCCTCGGAGTATTTACACCTTATTCGTCAACAACGCCTCTTCACCGCGTTCTCTTACCCAGAACAATGTCGCGCCCGCTACGGCCGCGGGCATCATCAGGATGTTGACCACCGGGATCAGCAGCACGGCATAAACAATGCCGCCAAAGCTCAGGCTCTGCCAGCGCTTGGAGCGCAGCCAGGCGAGCATTTCGTTCCAGCCCAGTTTGTGGTTGTCGGCCGGGTAGTCGATGTACTGGATGGCCATCATCCATACGCCGAACAGCAGCCACAGCGGCGCGGCGATCAGATTGACGACTGGAATGAAGGACAGGATGAACAGGCCGATGGCGCGGGGCAGGAAGTAGCCTAGTTTGCGCATCTCCCGGCCGAAGGTGCGTGGCACCATAGCCACCAGTTCGCCCCAGCTGAAGGCCGGAAAGTCATCGGTGCCGCGCACCACCACTTCGACCTTTTCTGCCAGGAAGCCATTGAACGGTGCCGCGATGATATTGGCGATCATGGTGAAGGTGAAGAACACCATGAACACCACCAGCGCCACGAATAGCGGCCACAGGATATAGCTGAGGAAGCTCAGCCACTGCGGCAGTTCCGGCATGAAGGTATCGACCCACATGCCGAACTGATGCATGGCCAGATAGATCAAGCCGGCGAACAGCACCAGGTTGATTGTCAAAGGCAGCAAAACAAAAAGACGCAAGCCTGGACTGAGGACCAGTTTCAGGCCTTCGCGCAGATATTGCGGGCCTGAGAGCGCGGGAGCAGGCATGGCAGCCTCCAGATATGAGAATTGCGCCGACCTTACCGGCTTTGGTGGGTGGGTGAAAGTGGGCGCGTGCGGGGTGAGCGTTAGATATTCCTGTGGGAGCGAGCTTGCTCGCGAAGACTCCGGTGCTACTGCAGCATTTTCAGCGGTAGAAACATTGCTTTCGCAAGCAAGCTTGCTCCCACCGAATCAGGTACAGCAGCTGGACATTCGCGGTAACAAACCGATGAGCGTAAAGTCTGCCCACGTCGTCGGGCGTATTGTCGGATCAGGTGCATAGAGGTTGCCTATGAGCTGGATTGTGAATCGATATTTCCTTAATCTCTGCACCCCCGATAGGCTTGGCTTCACTTTCTGAGCCGATCTCTTTAAATTTTTCTTCTAGGAGACTTCATGAGCGTACTGGTAAATAAACAGGCACCGGATTTCGATGCAGCAGCAGTACTGGGCGACGGTTCTATCGTCGACAGCTTCAAACTGTCCTCGCTGCGTGGCAAATACGTAGTGCTGTTTTTCTGGCCGCTGGATTTCACCTTCGTTTGCCCTTCGGAAATCATCGCCCACAACAACCGCATCGCTAAATTCCGCGAGCTGGGTGTTGAAGTGGTTGGCGTTTCCATCGATTCGCAATTCACGCACTACGCATGGCGCAGCACCCCGGTGGAGAAGGGCGGTATTGGTGAAGTTGAATTCACCATGGTCGCTGACGTTAAACACGAAATCACCCGTGCCTACGGTATCGAGCACGATGCTGGCGTTGCCCTGCGTGCTTCGTTCCTGATCGACCGCGACGGCGTGGTTCAGCACCAAGTGGTTAACAACCTGCCGCTGGGTCGCGACGTAGACGACATGGTGCGTCTGGTTGAAGCGCTGCAGTTCACCGAAGAAAACGGTGAAGTTTGCCCGGCAGGCTGGCGTCCGGGTCAGAAAGGCATGAAAGCGGACGCTCGTGGCGTCGCTGACTACCTGGCTGAAAACGCTACTAGCCTGTAAGACGTTGCTGCGGTTGCGGCCGCAGCTTCCAAATTTTCAGGATTACCGTGCTACAGGCCTTCCCCAAGTGCTTTCGGTGGTCCTTTTTTATTCCAGCCGTCACGACCACGGCGATAAAGGCCGGTCGATAGGAGTGTGTCATGTCCGATGTACGTCATTCCCGAGTGATTATTCTCGGCTCCGGCCCTGCCGGTTACAGCGCTGCCGTCTATGCCGCGCGTGCCAACCTCAAGCCTTTGCTGATCACCGGCATGCAGGCTGGCGGTCAGTTGACCACCACCACCGAGGTCGATAACTGGCCCGGTGACGTCCATGGTCTGACCGGCCCGGCGCTGATGGATCGCATGCGTGAACACGCCGAACGTTTCGAAACAGAAATCGTTTTCGACCATATCAATGCCGTCGACCTGGCTGGCAAACCGTTCAGCCTCAAGGGCGATAGCGGGACATATACCTGCGACGCTCTGATCATCGCTACCGGTGCCAGCGCTCGCTACCTGGGCCTGCCGTCGGAAGAAGCGTTCATGGGCAAGGGTGTTTCTGCCTGTGCCACCTGTGATGGCTTCTTCTATCGCAACAAGCCGGTCGCTGTGGTCGGGGGTGGTAACACTGCCGTTGAAGAAGCTCTGTACCTGGCCAACATCGCGAGCAAAGTGACCCTGGTCCACCGCCGCGAGACGTTCCGTGCCGAGAAGATCCTGATCGACAAGCTGCATGCACGGGTTGCTGAAGGCAAGATCGAGCTCAAGCTCAATGCCACGCTGGATGAGGTCCTGGGTGACAACATGGGCGTGACTGGTGCGCGCCTGAAGAACAACGATGGCAGCAGCTCCGAGCTCAAAGTCGATGGTGTATTCATCGCTATCGGCCACACGCCTAACACTTCGCTGTTCGAAGGCCAACTGGCGTTGAAAGACGGCTACATGGTTGTGCAGGGCGGTCGTGAAGGCAACGCTACGGCTACCAGTGTTGAAGGTGTGTTTGCAGCGGGCGACGTGGCTGACCACGTCTATCGTCAGGCAATTACCTCAGCGGGCGCAGGCTGCATGGCTGCACTGGATGCCGAGCGGTATCTGGATGGCCTGGCTGACGTTTCGTTCTGATAGCGATCGTTCAGCAGCAATAAAAAACCGGCCCAGGCCGGTTTTTTTGTGGGCGCGAAACTCCTGCATGAACCCCGCGGTTTTCTTGACCAGTGTTTGCGGGTGAGCAAACACATACCCCTGTAGGAGTGAGCTTGCTCGCGATAAAGCCGGAACGGCTTTCCTTCGGTGTTGAATTCAGCTTTTTTCACGACTGCTTCGCAGCCGATCGCGAGCAAGCTCACTCCTACAGGGCCCAATGTTTGCTGCGCAACAGCGCGGTGTCCCAACGACGGGCGCACTCCTACAGAAAAGCGGCTTATTCAGAAATTTATTTGATTCGGCAGACTCAAGCCTTACGCGTCAGCGGCTCGCCCGCAAACTTCACGCCCGCCAGCCCGTTGGCGATCAGCGCCCGGATATTGCTGTGGTCGCTGCCCTCAGGCGTGGCTTTTACCGAGCGGTAGTGCTCGCCGAATGCCAGCAGGGCTTCTTCGTCGCTCAGGCCCTCAAGCAGTGCCAGGCCCAGGGTTTTGCACGAACCTTCATTCTGGCCGGCGGCACTTTCCACGCCGCCATTGCTGAACGCTTGAGGCTGGTAGTCATAGCCTGCGGCGATGAAGGCCAGGGTGTCAGCGAAGAGGTGTTCGCCGCTGTTGAGACTGGCGCGCAGGGTGTTCAAATCAGTCATGCTTGGGTTCCTTGACGAACGCCGCTTGTTGTTCGGCGCTGGCTTCTTTCTGGTATTGGGCTTTCCACTCGCTGTACGGCATGCCGTATACCACTTCGCGGGCTTCATCGAGGCTGATGTCGATGTGCTTCTCGTCGGCCGCTGCCTTGTACCACTTGGATAGACAATTGCGGCAGAAGCCGGAGAGGTTCATCAAGTCGATGTTCTGCACATCCTTGCGGCTGTCCAGATGCGCCACCAGCCTGCGAAAGGCGGCGGCTTCGAGTTCGAGGCGTTCCTGATCAGTCATGTTATTCCTGCAATGTTTGGGTTTAGTCGAGACGTGGGCGTCATCATAGCGCTTGATATTGCCTCTTCAGGCACCTTTCTTCAGATGTCGGCCGCCGTTAACGACCACGCTACTGCCCGTGCTGTACTGGGTATTGAGCAGATAGAACACGGCGTCGATCAGGGGCTGCGAGCCGGGTTCAAACTCCAGAAGCGCCTTTTTCAGCGTCTGTTTCCGATAGGCTTCATCGCTGTTTTCCTTGAGGATCAGCAAGCCCGGCAGGATCGCATTCACCCGCGTATCAGGAGCGAGCTTTTCCGCGAACGAGAGCACCATGTTTTGCAACGCGGCTTTGGTTGCGGCGTAGGCGATATGGCTCTTGCTGCCACGGGAAGAAGTTTCATCGCAGATGTGGATGATGTCCGATTTGGGGCTTTTGGCCAGCAGCGCTGCGAGCTCGTGA
>Ga0247816_10000761_pt1 | contig 17138 bp, 16 predicted proteins | sample UWRJL209509C1_FD_179930 | JGI IMG/M metagenome (GOLD analysis project Ga0247816, IMG submission 179930) | Plant litter microbial communities from Arlington Agricultural Research Station in Wisconsin, United States - UWRJ-L209-509C-1 | ecosystem: Environmental > Terrestrial > Plant litter >...
ACATCATGGTGGTCAAGAGCCACGGCCTGCTCGCCGACGATCACCGTGGGCGACTGGGGCTGGGGCTGTCCTCGGTGATCGCCGACAACCTGCGAGGCCGTGCGCGGCTGTCGCGACATTTTGAACGGCTGATCATCCACGACCCGCGCCAGGCGCCGCCGCTGCACCCGCTCCAGGATTTTCCCTCGCGCTTCCTTGATTTGGAGGTGGGCAACCTGCGCCAGGCACTGCTGGCATCCGGCTCGATCCCAATGGTGATGCAAGGCGTGCGCGACCTGCCGGGTGCCGGCGCCGGCACCTACCGCGACGGCGGCCTGCTGGACTATCACCTTGACCTGCCCTACCACGGCGATGACATCGTGCTGTACCCGCACTTCACCGACCGGGTCATCCCCGGCTGGTTCGACAAAGGCCTGCCGTGGCGGCGCAGCAATCAACAAGGCTTGCAGGACGTGTTGCTGCTGGCGCCGTCGAGGGAATACCTGGCCCGCCTGCCCCACGGCAAACTGCCCGACCGCAGCGACTTCAAACGCTTCCTGGGCGACGACCCGAGCCGCAACAAATACTGGCAAACCGCAATGAGCGAAAGCCAGCGGCTGGGGGACGAGTTCCTGCAACTGGCGGATAACGGCCAATTGGGCGAACACCTCACCCCCCTCTAACCCCCAAAACGTAGCAGCTGTCGAGCCTTGGCGAGGCTGCGTTGGCGGCCTATCTGGCACACCGAGGTGCCGGCGACGCAGCCTCGCTTAAGCTCGGCAGCTGCTACGTGGTATGCGCGCCAGTGTTTCAAGCTGTTAAACTCGCCACCTGCCAGACACCTGACCGAGCTGAAAAATACTGTGGAAATCTTCAAGGAATTTACATTCGAATCCGCCCATCGCCTGCCCCACGTGCCCGAAGGCCACAAATGCGGGCGCCTGCATGGCCATTCGTTCAAGGTGGCGATCCACCTGAGCGGCGACCTCGACCCGCACACCGGCTGGATCCGCGACTTCTCGGAGATCAAGGCGATTTTCAAGCCGCTCTACGAACGCCTCGACCACAACTACCTCAATGACATCCCAGGCCTGGAAAACCCCACCAGCGAAGTACTCGCCAAGTGGATCTGGAATGAATTGAAACCACTGCTGCCGGAACTCAGCGCGATTCGCATCCACGAGACCTGCACCAGCGGCTGCATTTATCGCGGCGAATAAGCCGGCGAGTTGAAAAAACCACCCTTGCGGTGGTTTTTTTATGGCTGCAGCTCCCTTACAGTCATGGCCTCCTGCACAGAAGGTCGCCCTGCGATGCCAGCCCTGATACGCCCCGCCACTGCCAACGATATCGCTACCATCGAGGCCATCGTCCAGGCCGCCTACTCCCCTTACATCGAACGGATCGGCCGCAAACCCGGCCCGATGCTGGAGGACTACCGCCAGCAAGTCGAGGCCGGGCGGATTCAGGTGCTGGAGCAGGCAGGCCAGGTACAAGGCTTTGTCGTACTGATCGACGCCGACGATTACCTGTTGCTGGATAACCTGGCGGTCGATCCCGCTGCCCAGGGTCTGGGCTACGGGCGGCTATTGCTTGAGTTTGCCGAACAGCAAGCCCACCAAGGCTCCATCCGCCTGTATACCAATGAAGCGATGGCCGAAAACATCGCGCTGTACACCCGCAAAGGCTACGTGGAAACCCATCGAGCCGAGGAGAACGGCCTGCGTCGGGTGTACATGCGCAAGGACCTGGCACCCGCCTTGTCCCGCTAGAAGGAGCCTCTCATGGAAAACACCTGGCTGGCCCAGGCCAAGCGTTTGCAAGCGCTGGCCTCCACAGGGCTGCACTTTTGCACCGACGACTTCGAACGCGAGCGCCTTGAAGAGATCGCCCATATTGCCCACAGCATGCTCGCGCAGTTGGGCGAAGTGCCGCTGGAACGCATCACCGGGCTGGTCACGGATTTTGCCCAGCGTTACTCCACGCCGATGGTCGACGTGCGCGGCGCAGTGATTGACGGCGACCGGATCCTGCTGGTGCGCGAGTTGACCGATGGCTGCTGGGCACTGCCCGGTGGTTATGCGGATATCGGTTTGTCGGCCGCCGAAAACATCGTCAAGGAAATCCGCGAAGAAGCCGGGCTGACCGTTACCGCACGGGCGCTCTACAGCGTCACCCACAAGGCCAAGGGTTTGTACCGGCCGGATGTGCGGGATTTCTACAAACTGTACTTCCTGTGTGAGCGGGTCGATCAGTTGGCGCCTGCCGCCGGTTTCGAAACCACGGAAGTCGGCTTCTTCAGGCTCGACGAGCTGCCGCCCCTGTCACGCGGGCGCACCATTGAAAGCGATCTGGAAGCGGCCTTTGCGTTCCATCGCGGCGAGACCACGCACACCCTGTTTGACTGAACAACCTGTGATCCAATTTGTATCATCCGTGCACCGCCTTGGCGCCTGACTGGGCATAACGACCAACCCGTCCCGCGTATTTCCCCTGCCTGGCTATAAATATTGTGCAAGGTGCACAGTGCTGACCGTGCGCCTGTCACTGCCTGGTACTTGGCACGACGGCTGCAATAGGCCTGCGTCACTCATACAGGGAGCAAGGCACATGACGCAGAACGAACCGGGCAACGACTACCCTCTCAGCGAGGTGCCCATGCATGCCCGCAAAGGCCTTGCCTCAACGGCCATGGTGCTGCTGGGCTTTACCTTTTTTACCGCGACCATGTTCGCCGGCGGCAAGCTTGGGGTGGCCTTTAGTTTCACCCAAATGCTCGGCGTCGTGGCCTTGGGTAACCTGCTGTTGGGTATCTACGCCGCAGGCCTGGGTTACATCGCCTTCAAGAGCGGTTTGAATTCTGTGTTGATGGGGCGCTTCTGCTTTGGCGAGGTGGGCAGCAAGTTGAGCGACCTGATCCTCGGCTTCACGCAGATCGGCTGGTATGCCTGGGGCACCGCCACTGCTGCCGTGGTGATCGGCAAATACTTCGAATTGAGCCAGGGCAGCGTGCTCGCGCTGATGGTGCTGTTCGGCATGGTGTTCTGCGCCACTGCCTACCTGGGGTATCGCGGGCTGGAGATTCTGTCGTACATCGCGGTGCCTGCCATGGGCATCCTGCTGTTCTTGTCGATGTGGGTAGCCACCGTCAAGGTCGGCGGGCTGGACGGTTTGCTGGCCGTGGTGCCGACGGGCGAGTTGGACATGTCCACCGCCATCACCCTGGTGTTTGGCACCTTTGTCAGCGGCGCGACCCAGGCCACCAACTGGACGCGTTTTTCCCGCTCGGCCAAGGTCGCGGTGCTGGCCAGCCTGATCGGTTTCTTCATCGGCAACGGCTTGATGGTGCTGATCGGTGCCTACGGCGCAATCGTCTACCAACAGCCGGATGTGGTTGAAGTGTTGCTGCTGCAAGGCTTCGCGATGGCCGCTATGGCCATGCTGCTACTGAATATCTGGAGCACCCAGGACAACACCATCTACAACTTCGCCGTTGCGGGCTGCAACCTGCTGCGTACCAAGCGGCGCAAAACCGTGACCCTGGCCGGCGCCGTAATCGGCACCCTGCTGGCACTGCTGGGCATGTACGACATGCTGGTGCCTTACCTGATCCTGCTGGGCACCGTCATTCCGCCGATTGGCGGGGTAATCATGGCGGACTTCTTCTACCGTTATCGCGGCCACTACCCACGCCTGGCCGACGCTCGCTTGCCGGCATTCAACTGGCCGGGGCTGACCGCTTATGCCGTCGGCACGGTGTTGGCCTTCAACTCGCCATGGGTCGCGCCGCTGGTGGGGATTGTCGCGGCGTCCCTGACCTACATCGTGCTGACCAGCGTCCTGCGGGTACGCGCCCCACTGGCTGACGCCCAGGCATGAGCCTGACCATCGCCGATGTGCTGGCCCTGCCAGGGCTGGACTCGATGCGCCTGCGCGCTGGCGAAGCAGGCCTGGATAACGCGGTGCGCTGGCCGTACGTGGCGGAAAACACCGGCATCGCAGAATGGGTATTAGGCGGCGAACTGGTGTTCGTCACCGGCATCAATCACCCGCGGGATGAAGCCAACCTGCTGCAGTTGCTGGACGAAGCCTGTCAGCGGCAAGTGGCCGGGCTGGTGATTCTCACCGGGCCGGCCTATATCCAGGCGATTCCCCGGCGGCTGCTAGACGCCGCTGAAGCCGCCGGTATGCCGCTGATCGAGCAACCGTATTCGTTAAAGATGGTGCTGGTCACCCAAGCCATCGGCTCGGCGTTGATTCAGTCGGAGCAGCTCGGGCGTTCCCGGCACGACGTGTTGGAACGCCTGCTGGCCGGGGACTATCAATCCCTCGACGTGCTGCTGCACCGCGCCGAGCAACTGGGCATGCCGCTGGCGGGGTACTGGCAAATTATCCAGTTGCAACTGGAAGGCAGCGACGCGCTGTTTGCCCTGGGCGAAGCGCCGCAAGTCGAGGCGCAATTGGCCCGTCAGCACGACGCCATCACCCGTCGCCTGCGCCAGTTTTCTGCGCAGCATCCGTCACGACTCCCTGTACTGGGACGCGCCGGGCAATGGACCCTCTTGCTGCCGGCCACAGACACGGGCGCCGGATTGGCCAATCGCCAACTGCTGTCTGGTTTTTTGAAATCCATGAATCAACGCCTGGCGCCCTTGAAGCTTAATATCGGCCTGAGCGCCGCCGCCCACTCACCCGCGCGCTTGTCACACGCGCTGGACGAAGCACGCCAGGCATTGGCTGCCGCACGGCGCTTCAGCGAGCGTGCCGGGTTGTGTGTCTACGATGAATTAGGCGTGCTCAAACTACTGAGCGGCGTGCGTGATCGCGCCCTGCTCGAGCAGTTTCTCAATGAACGCCTGGGACCATTGCTGCGCCATGACCTGCATCATGGCCCCAGCTTGATGCCGACCCTGGAGGCCTGGTTCCACGAGAATGGTAACCTTGTGGCCGCCGCCCAGCGGCTGGTGGTCCACCGCAACACCCTGACGCACCGCGTCCAGCGTATCGAAGCCCTGTGCGGGCTGAAGCTGGACAATTCTTATGACCGTCTGGACATCGGCATCGCGCTGATGATCTGGCGGCTGTCTGCCTGATTGTTTTTTGCCAAGAGGAACTTGCCCATGCACATCATCAACGCCCGCCTGCGCAACCGTGAAGGCCTGCATGATCTGCACCTGGAACACGGCCGGATCGCCAGCATCACCCCACAATCTGCCGCGCCCGCGCTCGGTGCCGACGACCTGGACGCCGCCGGCAACCTGGTGGTGCCGCCCTTCGTCGAGCCGCACATTCACCTCGATGCCACCCTCACCGCCGGCGAGCCGCGCTGGAACATGAGCGGCACCCTGTTTGAGGGCATCGAGTGCTGGGGCGAACGCAAGGCGACCATCACCCAGGAAGACACCAAGACCCGCGCCAAAAAGACCATCCAAACCCTCGCCGCCCATGGCATTCAACATGTGCGCACCCACGTTGACGTTACCGATCCGGACCTCACCGCACTCAAGGCCATGCTCGAAGTGCGCGAGGAAAGCACGCACCTGATCGACCTGCAAATCGTCGCGTTTCCCCAAGAAGGCATCGAGTCTTACCGCAATGGCCGCGAACTGATGGAAGAGGCGATTCGCCTGGGCGCCGACGTGATCGGTGGCATCCCGCACTTTGAATACACCCGCGACCAAGGGGTAAGTTCGGTGAAGTTCCTGATGGACCTGGCCGAGCGCACCGGCTGCCTGGTGGACGTGCATTGCGACGAAACCGACGACCCTCACTCACGCTTTCTCGAAGTACTGGCCGAAGAAGCCCGCAGCCGTGACATGGGCGCCCGCGTCACCGCCAGCCACACCACGGCCATGGGCTCTTACGACAATGCCTATTGCGCCAAACTGTTCCGCTTGCTGGGGCACTCGGGCATCAGCTTCGTCTCCTGCCCCACCGAAAGCATTCACTTGCAGGGCCGCTTCGACAACTTCCCGAAACGCCGGGGCGTGACTCGGGTGAATGAGTTGCTGGAGGCCGGGATGAATGTGTGCTTCGGCCAGGATTCCATCGTCGATCCCTGGTACCCGCTGGGCAACGGCAACATCCTGCGGGTGCTGGAAGCCGGGTTGCATATCTGCCATATGCTCGGCTACCGCAACCTGCAAAGCGCCCTCGACCTGGTCACCGACAACAGCGCCAAGGCCATGGCCCTGGGCGACCGTTATGGCCTGGAGGCCGGGCGCCCGGCGAACCTGCTGATCCTGTCGGCCGACAGCGACTATGAAGTGATTCGCAGCCAGGGCTTGCCGTTGTATTCAATCCGCAACGGCAAGGTGTTGATGAAGCGCCAGCCCGCCCAGGTGGAATTTTTGTAGGTCAGACAACCTGGCGCTGAGCAGTCCCAAACAGGCTGACGCTCAGCAATTCACCCGCCCCTGCGTGCAACCGCACCGGGGCGGTGCCACCCGGCATGACTACTTCAACCTCCCCCGCCTTGACCCAACCTGCGCGCCAAGCCGCACACGCTACCGCGCTGGCGCTGGTGCCGGACGACGCAGTGGGGCCTTCGCCGCGCTCAAACACCCGCGCGATCACCCGGCTGTGCATCTCGCGCATGGCCCATTGCAGATTGACCCCATCGACACACGGTCGGCCCCCCCCTCCAGGCGGTGCAAAGGCGATCGCCTTCAGCGGTTCGAACAACGCCGGTTGATGCATCTGCAGGTTGCCCGGCAACGCCGACGCCTGCTGCACCAGCGTCACGCAATGTGGATTGCCCACGCGCACAAACTGGCTGTGATTCCAGTCTGGATGGATAGCAGACAGTTGCGAAACCATCTCCAACGGCCCGAACTCGGGGCGCCCCAGCGCCAGCCAAAAACCCTGAACCTGTTCATACACCGCAGGCTCGACAGGGGTCACCACCGGCGACAACGCATCGCTCTTGTCGTGATGCACATATAATTCACAGGCCTGCGACAGCAAACCCTGATCGGTCAGCGCCTGGGCAAAAATCGTCAGGCCATTGCCACTGCGCTCCGCCAACGATCCATCGGTGTTGACGATCAGCAGATCAAACGGCGGCTCGGCCTGGAACGGTCCCACCAGCAAACCATCACACCGATGAGCCTTGGCCTCGGGCGGACGCGGCAGCGAACCCCAGCCACACTCTGAAGCAATCGCCGCCAGCGCCCAGGCGCTCCGACTGTTTGCGGCCAGGGCGGCGCTGTTTGGCACCTCAATACCTTTACTGCGCAACAAAGCCGGGCTGATCACACCGTAAATATTGCCCCGAGCATCGTAGAAACACGTCATTGCGCAGTCCGCATAAATATCCGCACCACTTCTTCCAGGTGCTTGCGCATGGCCTGCCGTGCGCCTTCTGCATCCCGTTGTTCCAGCGCGTCGAGAATCTTGCGGTGCTCGTCTTCCGAACGGTGAGGCATGTCATCAGAGGTGTAGTGCGCCTGCAACCGCTGGAACATGCTGCCGTAACGATGCCCCAGCAGGTGCGCAATCATCAGCGCATACGCCGGGTTGCCCGAAGCCTGGGCGATGCGAATATGAAACAGGCGATCGCCGGGATGGGTGTGGGAGTCTTCGCGGTTGTCCTGGACGTTGCGCTCAAAAGCCTCGCGAATCCCGGCCAGCTCTTCGTCGGTCGCCTGCTTGGCCGCCAGGGCGGCAGCTTCCGGCTCGATCAGGCGACGGGCTTGCAGCAGGGAAAACGGCGGGATTTCGGCGTTGAAGTCGACGTGCAGGTTGAGTTCCGGATCAAACTCTTTCCATTGATCGCGGGTCGCCTGGGCCATTACCGGCTCCTGGCTGACTTTCGGTTGCGCGGGTTCACACACCAGCACGCCGTTACCCACCCGTACGTCCACCAGCCCGATCACCTCAAGGGCAATCATTGCCTCGCGGACCGAAGCACGGCTCACTCCTAACAGTTTGGCCAGCTCCCGCTCGGCTGGCAGACGGCTGCCCGGAGGAAATTCACCGCTGTCGATAAGCGCCCGCAACTGGTCGGCGATCTGTCGATAAAGACGTTGGTTATCAATAACTTGAAATGGCATCTAGGCTCAGCTCGACTCATGCATGGCACCGAATACACGCCCAACCGGCAAAAAAGCTGCTTGTTGAGCGAGAAGTCCCGTGCTAAAAATTGGATCAATGGCCTGACCATTGGATCGTTTCCAGTGAGCAGATCATAGCAAACGTACGACGGTTCGCTATGCGGCAAATGCGGGCTTTTTGCGCACTCAATGGCCTGACCATTGATCCAATAATAACAATCAAGGGAGTCTGTCATGGACCTCACCGGTAAACGCGTGCTGATCACCGCCGCCGCCCAAGGCATCGGTCGCGCCAGCGTCGAGGCCTACCTGGCCGCTGGCGCCAACGTGATTGCCGCCGACATCAATCAACAGGCACTCGCCGACCTGCCAGGCGCGCAGACCGTTGTGCTGGACGTTACCGACGCCGGCGCCGTGCTACGCCTTGCCGACCAACTCGGCCCTCTCGATGTGCTGTTCAATTGCGCCGGCGTGGTTCACGCCGGCACCATCCTGGAATGCCCGGAAACTGACTGGGCGTTTGCCATGGACCTGAATGTCACCGCCATGTACCGCATGATCCGCGCCTTCCTCCCCGCAATGCTGGCGGCGGGCAGCGGCTCAATCATCAACATGTCGTCTGTGGCTTCCAGCCTCAAGGGCGTGCCCAACCGTTTCGCCTATTGCGCCAGCAAAGCAGCGGTCATCGGCCTGACGAAATCCGTGGCCGCCGATTACGTCACCCAAGGCATTCGCTGCAACGCCATTTGCCCGGGTACCGTGGAGTCGCCCTCGTTGCAGCAACGCATCACCGAACAGGCGCGCCGCGAAGGCCGGCAGCAGGATGAGGTGTACGCCGCCTTCACCGCGCGCCAGCCGATGGGCCGCCTGGGCACGCCCCAGGAAATCGCTCAACTGGCGCTGTACCTGGGTTCCGATGCCAGCGGGTTTACCACCGGCACCACACAAATTATTGATGGCGGCTGGAGCAACTGACCGCCCCCTATTTCTACAAGAGGATTGCTCATGAAACTGTTGCGCTATGGAGAAAAAGGCCAGGAACGTCCAGGCCTGCTGGACGCTGAAGGCAAGCTGCGGGATTTGTCCGCCCACGTCCGTGACATTGCAGGCGACGCGCTGCTGCCCCAGAGCCTGGCCCGTCTGCAAGAACTCGATCCCGCCAGCCTGCCGCTGGTGCCTGGCAATCCGCGCCTCGGTCCGTGTGTCGGTCAGGTGGGAAAATTCATCTGCATCGGCCTGAACTACGCCGATCACGCCGCTGAAACCGGTGCGCCGATTCCTGACGAGCCAATCCTCTTCAGCAAATGGACCAGCTCTATTGTCGGCCCCAACGACAACATCGAAATCCCCCGCAATTCCAGCAAGACCGACTGGGAAGTCGAACTGGGCGTGGTGATCGGCCAGGGCGGGCGTTACATCGACGAAAGCCAGGCGATGAACCACGTCGCCGGCTACTGCGTGATCAACGACGTTTCCGAACGTGAGTTCCAGCTGGAGCGCGGCGGCACCTGGGACAAGGGCAAGGGGTGCGACACATTCGGCCCACTCGGCCCCTGGCTGGTCAGCCCGGATGAAATCGCCGACCCGCACCAACTGCCGATCTGGCTGGAAGTCGACGGCCACCGTTACCAGAACGGCAACACCCGCACGATGATTTTCCAGATCCCCAGGCTGATCAGCTACCTGAGCCAGTTCATGAGCCTGCAACCGGGGGACGTGATTTCCACCGGCACGCCACCGGGAGTCGGCCTGGGCATCAAGCCCACGCCGATCTACCTCAAGGCCGGGCAGAAAATCCGCCTGGGGATTGAAGGCCTTGGCGAACAGAACCAGACCACGGTCGACGCCTGACAAGAGCCTAGGAGCCGTTCATGACCACGATTACCGCGATTCGCGTCGAAGATATCCGTTTTCCTACGTCCCAGTCCCTGGACGGTTCCGACGCCATGAACCCGGACCCGGACTACTCCGCCGCCTACGTGATTCTGCACACCGACAACCCGGCACTTGAAGGTCATGGCCTGACCTTCACCATTGGCCGTGGCAACGAGATTTGCTGCGCCGCGATCAAGGCCATGGAGCCGCTGCTGGTAGGCCGCACGCTGGAATGGATCGCCGAAGACATGGGCCGCTTCTGGCGCCATGTCACCAGCGACAGCCAACTGCGTTGGATCGGTCCGGACAAAGGCGCGATCCACTTGGCCACCGGCGCCATCGTCAACGCCGCGTGGGATTTGTGGGCCAAGGCCGAAGGTAAACCCCTGTGGCGCCTGGTGGCCGACATGAGCCCGGAGCAACTGGTGCGCTGCATCGACTTTCGCTACATCACCGACTGCATCACCCCAAGCGAAGCCCTTGCCTTGCTGCGCCAACGCGCCGAAGGCAAGGCCGAGCGCATGGCCAACCTGCAAGCCAACGGCTACCCCTGCTACACCACCTCGGCCGGTTGGCTGGGTTACGGCGACGACAAACTGCGCCGGCTGTGCCAGGAGGCGGTGGATGCCGGTTTCAATCACGTCAAGCTCAAGGTCGGCCACGACTTGCAGGACGACCTGCGCCGCGTGCGCATCGCCCGTGAAGTGCTGGGGCCGGACCGCCAATTGATGATCGACGCCAACCAGGTGTGGGAAGTCGACACCGCCATCGACTGGGTCAAGGAACTGGCGTTTGCCAAACCCTGGTTCATCGAAGAACCCACCAGCCCCGACGACATTGAAGGCCATCGCAAGATTCGTCTCGGGGTTGCACCGGTCAAGGTGGCCACCGGCGAGATGTGCCAGAACCGGATCATCTTCAAGCAATTGATCATGCGCGAGGCGATTGACGTGGTGCAGATCGACGCCTGCCGTCTGGGCGGGGTCAACGAAGTGCTGGCAGTGATGTTGATGGCTGCCAAGTACAACTTACCGGTGTGCCCGCATGCCGGCGGTGTCGGGCTTTGCGAATACGTGCAGCACCTGTCGATGATTGATTACTTGTGCATCGCCGGCACCCATGAAGGCCGGGTGATCGAGTACGTCGACCATTTGCACGAGCACTTTGAAGAACCCTGCGTGGTGCGCGGCGCGGCCTATCTGCCGCCTCAGGCACCGGGTTTCTCGATCCAGATGAAAGCCGCGTCCCGGGAGCAATACCGCCACCGGCCGTGACCTGAACCGCAATTTGAATGGACGGAGCACAATAATAATGTCGTCCCCATCACCGCTGAGGCTCGATGCGCACCAGCATTTCTGGCGCTACCGGGCCGCTGATTATCCCTGGATCGGTGCGCCTGAAGCCGACCTGCGCCGGGACTTTATCCCACAGGATCTGCGGCCCCTGCTCGACGCCGCAGGCCTGGATGGCTGCGTTGCCGTACAGGCCCGCGCCGGCGAACAGGAAACCGATGCGCTGCTGGACATGGCGCGGCAACACCCGTGGATACTCGGCGTCGTGGGCTGGGTCGACCTGTGTGACCCGACGCTGGCGCAGCACCTGCAACAGTGGCGCGACCAGCCGAGGCTCAAGGGTTTTCGGCATCAGATTCAGGACGAGCCACAGCCGGCAAGCTTCATGGCTGACCGCGGTTTCTCCCGTGGGCTTGAGCACCTGCAACAACACGGCTACGTCTACGAAGTGCTGATTCGCGGCGCCGATCTCGACGCCGCCACCGCGCTGTGCCAGCGCCATGACCAACATCACCTGGTGCTTGATCACCTGGGCAAACCCGATATCGCCAGCGGTCCGGCCGCCTGGGCCGATCACCTGGCGCCCTTGGCTGCCCTGCCCCACGTCAGTTGCAAACTCTCGGGCCTGCTCACCGAGGCCCGTCCCGAGCAACGCAATGCCGCTGCCCTGCGACCGTTTATTGAGCTGGCCCTGGAACTGTTCGGCGCCGAGCGCCTGATGTTTGGCTCTGACTGGCCGGTGTGCCTGCTTGCCGGCGAATACGCCGACACCTGCCACTTGCTCGACCAGACCCTGGGCCAGTTGTCACCCAGCGAACACCAGGCCATCTGGGGCGGCACTGCCCAGCGGGTCTATCAACTTGAAGGAAACTGCCCATGAATCTGCACTTGCAGGACCGTGTGATCATCGTCACCGGCGGCGGCTCGGGGATCGGCGCGGCCATCTCCCTAGGGTTGATCGCCGAAGGCGCGATCCCGGTTATTTTCGGTCATCAGCCGTTGTCTGCGGGGTTTGCCGCGAAGCTTGAACAGCAAGGCCAAAGTCATTTCATACGCGTCGAATTGCGCGATGAAGACGCCTGCCGGGCCGCCGTCAACGAGGTGCTGCAACGCTTCGGGCGCATCGACGGGCTGGTGAACAACGCCGGGGTCAACGATGGCGTAGGCCTGGAAGCCGGTCGCGCGGCCTTCGTCGAGTCCCTGGAAAAAAACCTGATCCACTACTACTTGATGACCCACCTGTGCCTGGATGCGCTCAAAGACAGTCGCGGCGCCATCGTCAATATCAGCTCCAAGACGGCCCTCACCGGCCAGGGCGGCACCAGTGGCTACACCGCCGCCAAGGGCGCGCAATTATCGCTGACCCGCGAATGGGCGGCGTCGTTGCTTGAACATGGGATTCGGGTGAACGCCGTGGTGCCGGCCGAAGTGCTGACGCCGCTGTATCAACGCTGGATCGACGGCTTCGACAACCCCGAGGCCAAGCTCGCGGCCATCGTGGAAAAAATCCCCCTGGGCAAACGGATGACCACACCTGAGGAAATTGCCGACAGCGTGCTGTTCCTGCTTTCACCCCGCGCCTCCCATACCACCGGGCAATGGCTGGTGGTGGACGGCGGCTACACCCACCTCGACCGGGCGCTGACATGAGCGGCCAGCACTGACAAACCAACCATAGATCCTTGCACATAGTTTCTTGCACATCGCACGCCTTGATCCAATAAGAACAACAGGAGAAGCGTCATGTTAAGTAAAGACACACAAGTGGCCGGCGGCGTCCGCCCCGTGCCGAGCTATCGCTGGGCGCTGATTCTGGTGACCAGCCTGTTCTTCCTCTGGGGCTTGTCCTACGGATTGCTGGACGTGCTGAACAAGCACTTTCAGGAAACCCTGCACGTCACCAAGGCCCAGTCCGGGCTGTTGCAAAGCGCGTACTTCGGCGCTTATTTCCTGATTGCCCTGCCGGCCGGCCTGTTGATGGACCGTCACGGCTATAAAGCCGGGATCCTGCTGGGTTTGTGCCTGTATGCCGCCGGCGCACTGCTGTTCATGCCGGCTGCCGCCGCCGCGAGCTTCCCGTTTTTCCTGTTCGCACTGTTCGTCATCGCCTGCGGCCTGGGCTGCCTGGAAACCGCCGCCAACCCATACGCCACGGTACTGGGCGAACCCCAGGGCGCCGAGCGACGCTTGAACCTGGCGCAATCGTTCAATGGCCTGGGGCAATTCTTCGGCCCGCTGATTGGCGGCGCGATGTTTTTCAGTGCTGGCAGCACACCGTCCTCGGACATGAGTTCGCTGCAAACCACTTACGTGGTAATCGCGGTACTGGTGTTGCTGGTGGCCGTGCTGATCGCGCGCACCCCGCTGCCGGATTTGCGTGCCCAAGAGCAGGCGCTGCAACCAGTGGCCGGCAAGGGCCTGTGGCAGCATCGGGAGTTTGTCGGCGGTGTGATCACACAGTTTTTCTACGTGGCGGCCCAGGTCGGCGTCGGCGCGTTTTTTATCAACTACGTCACCGAGCACTGGGAGCAGATGAGCAGCCAGCGCGCGGCGTACTTGCTGTCGATTGCCATGTTGGCGTTCATGTTCGGGCGGTTTTTCAGCACCTGGCTGATGGGCCGGGTGAACGCGCAGAAGTTGCTGCTGATTTACGCGCTGATCAATATCGGCTTGTGCGCAATGGTGGTGATGGGGCTGCAAGGGGTGTCGGTGATCGCGCTGATTGCGGTGTTCTTCTTTATGTCGATCATGTTTCCGACGCTGTTTGCCATGGGCGTAAAAAACCTCGGGCCGCATACCAAGCGTGGCAGTTCGTTCATGATCATGGCGATTGTCGGCGGCGCCTTGATGCCGTACTTCATGGGCAAAGTGGCGGATCACAGTTCGGTGGCGCTGGCCTATCTGCTGCCTCTTGGCTGCTTCGTGGTGGTGGCGGTGTATGCACGCAGTCGCCTGCGCCAGGGATAACTACCGCCGGTAGATCATGTCATCCAATGGAACCCGGCTCGCTCGATACGGCCTGATGTGCAAGGATGTTGCGCCGCACATCGCTCGTTGAACGCAAAACCAAGGACTATTCATGACTGCCATCATCACTTCAGCCCCCGAGGTACCCGGACGGCTGGAGCAAATATCGACCCGTATCGCCTTTTTCATCGCAGGTTTCGGGATTGCCGCGTGGGCGCCGTTGGTGCCGTATGCCAAGGCCCGCGCGCAACTCGACGAGGGCATGCTCGGCCTGTTGCTGCTGTGCCTGGGGGTGGGTTCGATTCTTGCGATGCCGATCGCCGGCGCCCTCGCCGCGCGTTACGGTATTCGCCGGGTGGCATCGGTCGGCACGGTTCTGATTTGCCTGGCGTTGCCGATGCTGGCCACGGTTACTTCAATTCCGGTGCTGATGGCGGCGCTGTTCTTGTTCGGCGCCGGCCTGGGTACGGTGGACTCCACCATCAACCTGCAAGCGGTGATCGTCGAACGGGCCAGTGGCAAGACCATGATGTCGGGCTTCCACGGGTTGTTCAGCGTCGGCGGGATTGTCGGGGCAGGCGGCGTCAGCGCACTGCTGGGCCTGGGCCTGTCGCCGTTTGAGGCCACGCTGGTGGTGATCGTGATCCTGGCGGTGGCGCTGCTCAAGGCCGCGCCGCACTTGCTGCCCTACGGCAGTGAAAGCTCGGGGCCGGCGTTTGCCGTTCCCCACGGCGTGGTGCTGTTTATCGGCTGCCTGTGTTTTATCGTGTTTCTCGCCGAAGGCGCCGTGCTCGACTGGAGCGCAGTATTCCTGAGTGCCGAACGCGGCCTGGACGAAGCCTATGCCGGCCTGGGTTATGCAGCCTTTGCCTTGACCATGACCATCGGGCGCCTGACCGGTGACGCCATCGTTCGCCGCCTGGGCGCCACCCGGGTCATCGTGTTCGGGGGCGCCCTGGCAGCGGCGGGGATGCTGTTGGCAACGCTGTTCCCGGCCTGGGAAACCGCCCTGCTGGGTTATGCGCTGGTGGGCGCCGGATGCTCGAACATCGTGCCGGTGCTGTACACCGCCGTCGGCAAGCAAACGCTCATGCCGGAACACATTGCGGTTCCCGCCATCACCACACTGGGCTACGCCGGCATTCTCGCAGGCCCCGCCTTGATCGGGTTTATCGCCCATGGCAGCAGCCTGAGCGCTGCCTTTCTATTGGTCGCGGTACTGCTGACAGGCGTAGCGATCAGCGGGAAAATCCTGCGGGTGTGAGGCCACGCATTGGCCAGGCGCATTACCTGGCCTTTTGTGCCTTGTCGCTCTCAAGCCAGCGATCAAGGCTTTTGTTACTCAACCATCCCGCCTTGTGACTGCCGAACATGCCGCTGGCGTTAGCGCTGGCATTTTCCAGGGAGCGTAACAATCCAGGCCGTTCAACCAGGTTTTTCGTCATGTACACCCACTCTTCGCTGTACTGTTTTTGCGCCAGCCCCGTGGCTTGATCCAGCACAAGGTTGCCATTGTGGTCCGTCTGGTCCGGGTCCCGGCTCATGGCGACAAGCTGATCAATATTGACGTAGCCATACTTTTCAAAAAAAACCGTACGGTCCTGCGCTGCGTCCCTTAGCGTGTCAAACAGGTTTTTAAACGCCTGAACAACCTCGGCATTGGTTTTGGCTTGAAAAGGGTCATGGCTGAAAGCAGCCGGGTCGCTGTTTCCAAACAGTACTTTCGAGGCCTCCAAAAGGCTTTGCCGGGTGATGCAACCATCCCTGTCCAGAATCGTTTCCATCAATCGCGGGCGATTGATGATGGTGTTCGCCAGTTGGATCGCGTGGTCCTGTTGCTCGCTCTCGCCGGTTTTTTCGGAGGCTATGTGCCTGATGGCTGTCATCGTCAGCAGCCCTCCTCCTTTATTGAGCTTTTCCAACACCGAGAAGCTATTTATCAGCGACGTGTTTATCTGGACGTCCAATAAGCCTTTATAGGGTTTCGCGACAGCGGGAAATTCGATGCGAAAATTCTGAATTCCACGATGGTGCAGTGGATGCACATGCACCTTGGCCGGAGGTACTGATCGCCCCGGCCTGGCAGGTCGGGCCAAACCTGCACCCGAGTGATCAACGAGGTGGCGAACCTCACCCGCGGAATGTGGTTCGTGAACCGGCCGTGCATCCACCCCTACCCCAACTCCCGGCCATCCGCGCGGTATTCGGCCGTCAACTGTCATGATTCATCTCCACCTTTTTCAGGCCCGTATTTACCTGTCATCCCGACAGCAACGGCCCGAATCGCTCACGTGATTTACAAGCGAAAGGTGTGTGGTGGCCTTCGGGCGAAAGTTCCGAAGGTGCAGCAGGCTTATAATGACAGCATGTAAAAGAGGCGGGCTTAACCAGGCTTGCGAATATCCGGTGGCGGCAATTTATCTTCCCCAAAGAAACGCCGCATCGCGATCAGCATCAGCACGATGTTTTCACCAAACTGCTTAAGCGTAGGGGAGTCAGGGGCGGTTGCTTGCCCTTGAGGCAGCATGCCTTTGGCGAAGTCCTGCGCTGCTGGCACCTGGAACTTGCCTTGACCGGTGAAGTTCTTTACCCGTTGGGCTTCGATACTGTGCACAGGGTGGGAAGGCAGCGTTGCGACAGGGTATTGGGGTTCGAGGTTGCGAGGTCGAAATGAAGTTGAAGTCATATCTAAGCCCAGGCCAGGAGTTTAACAATCACCGGCTTCGTAAGCCGATATGCCCTGTGTGGTGAGGCCGTTGAAATAGTTCCTGACGCATTTCTCAGGCGGCAGTCATCTCACCCTAGGTATCTACACATTTATTGAGGTTGCTGGTATTTGGACGGTGTGTATATCCGTTGCTGCGGTCAGGGTTTATATGGGTTCCGCCCTTACGGCGGCTCACTTTTGATAGAGCGCAAAAGTAAGCAAAACGCTCTTGCCCCACCACTCGGCACCTCGCCTGGGCTCGGT
>Ga0247816_10000762_pt1 | contig 17114 bp, 16 predicted proteins | sample UWRJL209509C1_FD_179930 | JGI IMG/M metagenome (GOLD analysis project Ga0247816, IMG submission 179930) | Plant litter microbial communities from Arlington Agricultural Research Station in Wisconsin, United States - UWRJ-L209-509C-1 | ecosystem: Environmental > Terrestrial > Plant litter >...
CACCGAGCGTGAGCGAGGTGCCGAGTGGTGGGGCAAGAGCGTTTTGCTTACTTTTGCGCTCTATCAAAAGTGAGCCGCCGTAAGGGCGGAACCATAGGCGACCATCACCGCAGCAACGGATATGCACACAGCCCAAATACCAACAACCTCAAGAAATGTGTAGACACCTATGCTGCGATGAGGCCAGTGGCCTTAACAAAGATCTCAGTGCTGCTCACTCTCATACCGATCCAACGTATCGCTGGCGATCTCCCGTCCCAGGGCGATCAATTCCGGCGCCTTGTAAAACTCGAAAAACCGGCAAACCCGCTTCGGCACGTTGATCAGGACATCCGGCGGATACCCGGCGATCTTGTATTGCGCCAGCGAGGTTTGCATCACCTCGAAACTTTGGTTGATCAAATCCAGCAACGACGCCGGCCCCACGTTGTCGATGATGAACGAGCCGGTAGCCGACTTCGGTGCCCCGGCTTTTTCCGGCGCGGCAGCCGGCTGCTGTGCTTCAGGCTCGGCAGACTCCAGCCACGGGTTGATATCGGCGGCCTCGGCCAGCAGCGCTTCCTGCTCCAGCGCCAATAACTGCTCGGCCTGCTTGCGCCGAAACGGCAAGTGCGAACCCAACGAACGCACCAAATTGTCGAAACGGCTCTTGAACGCTGGTGGGCGCTGGATGACCGGCAACTTGTAGTGCTTCTGGTTGGTGGAGTTGAGGTTGACCGCGATGATCAGGTCGCAGTGGCTGGACACTACCGGCACGATCGGCAGCGGGTTCAACAAACCGCCATCCACCAACATGCGGTTGCCCTGCATGACCGGAGTGAACAGGCTCGGAATCGCTGCCGAGGCTCGCATGGCCTGGTGCAGGCAGCCTTCCTGGAACCAGATTTCCTGCTGGTTGGTCAGGTCGGTGGCCACCGCCGTGTAGGGAATGCGCAGGTCTTCGATATTGATCTCGCCGACGATCTTGCGGATCTGCCCGAAGACTTTCTCGCCACGTATCGCCCCCAGGCGAAAACTCACGTCCACCAGGCGCAGCACGTCCAGGTAGTCGAGGCTTTCGATCCAGTGTCGATACTCCTTCAGTTTGCCGGCCGCATAAATCCCGCCGACCACCGCGCCCATGGAGCAGCCGGCGATACAGGCGATGTCGTAGCCGCGCCTTTCGATCTCCTCGATCACGCCGATGTGGGCGTAGCCCCGGGCCCCACCGGAGCCCAGCACCAATGCAACACGTTTCTTCATGAGCTGACCCTTCGCAAAACAGTTGTCCACAATGCACCCATCGAGGGGGCCGCTTCAATCATAGCTGGCAGAACCGAGAATTTTCTCAGGCCAGCCCGTTTGCTCGGGTATGCTCTGGCAATCGGTACTGCGGATTCAGGCAGTGGATAAGGCACTTTTCGATGTAGGCAACGTCTACATCCCACGACTGTTTTTCTTTTCTTGAGGTGTCATTGATGAAAGCCTGGATGTGTTTGCCTGTGATCGTGCTGGCCCTGGCCGGTTGTGCCGGTAAAACCGCTTATCGCGACAGCTGTGGCACGCAGTTGGACGCGGCCTGGCACGAGCTCGACCTGGCCAAGGCCGAAGGTTTCGCGGGTACCGTGAGCTATTCCAAGGCATTGTCGCTGCTGACCGGCGCCAAGACCCAGCAGCAGTTTGAAGCGTTTGAAGGTTGCTCGAACAAGGCCGAAAAAGCCCGCTTCTATATTCGTGAATCCCGCGCCGGACGTTAATCCGGTAGCAGCTGTCGAGTGCAATGAGGCTGCGTCGGCGGCCTCAAGCGCACAGCGTATTTATCATTGAGGAGAAATGGATGTCAGCCTTGGTAGATCAGTTAGTCGCTCAGGTCATCGGCCTGGAAGTAGGGTTACTGAGCTGCCAGGCTCGCCTCGCGGCTGTCACCGACGACGAGGCGCTGCATGACTTGCGCACCACCGTGCGACGGTTGCGCAGTTTGCTGCGGCCATTGCGCGGGTTGCCCGGTGTCGAGCAACTCGAAGCGGCTGCCAGCGCCGTTGGCCAACTGACCACGCCGTTTCGCGACCGTGAAGTGCTCGCGGCCTATCTCCATCAGCACGGCCATCACGAGGCCGCTGACAGGCGCATGCGCGAACAGCCGGGCGCCTATCGTCAGGTGGCCCAGGGGCCTGAACTGGCCCAGCTGTTATTGATCCTTGAAGCATTCCCCCGATTTATTCGCGCGTCCCAGCGGCAAAAGCTGCTCAAGGGACTGCGTGCGCGGATTGAAAAACGCCTGGCCAAGCAATGGAAAAAACTCGGCGAGGCGTTGCTCGATCCCCAGCATGACCGTCACCGCCTGCGCCTGTTGATCAAGCGCGTGCGTTATGCCGCCGAGGCGTATCCCGAGTTGGACAAGCTGCCGGCAAAAGCCGTGCCCCGCCTCAAATCGGCGCAAGGTGCGCTGGGCGACTGGCATGATTGCTGGCAATGGCTGGCCCAGGCCGGGCACGAGGAAGATTTGCAACCCTGCGTCGCCGGCTGGCACCGCACCATGGCCGAGGCGGAAGGGCGTGCGGATCGGGTGCTGGATAAGTTGAGCGCCGACTGTTTCTCGTAACGGGGCGGCCTATCTGTCCGGTTTTTTGGCCGGAACAAGTCCTGTGCCACGCGGGCGCGCTGGTTAAGATCCTTCCATCATTTTTTAAGTTGAGGTCGCCATGCGCTTTTGTGATTTGCTCGACGCAGCCCGCAGCAATCCGCTGGACGTCACGGTTCCGGCCGAATGGGCCCAGGGCCGCGCCACCTTTGGCGGGCTGGTCGCCGCGCTGCAATACGAAGCCTTGCGCGCCCAAGTGCCAGCGGATCGCCCGCTGCGCTCGTTAGCCATTACCTTCGTCGGGCCGGTGTCGCCTGATGTACCCGCCAGCTATCAAGTTGAAGTACTGCGTGAAGGCAAGGCCGTCAGCCAGTTGCTGGGCCGGGTGGTGCAGAACGGGGAAGTGATGACGTTGATGCAGGCCAGCTTTGGCGCATCCCGTGCGTCCGTGGTTGACGTGGAGGCCGAGCGCGCACCCACCTTCAAACATTGGGACGATTGCCAGGAGCTTCCCTACGCCAAAGGTGTGATGCCTGAGTTCATGCGCCATTTGGCGATGCGCTGGAGTGTTGGCGGCTGGCCGTTCACCGGCAATACGTCCCGTGACATGGGCGGCTGGGTACGCCTGCGTGGCGATGTGAAGGAGGAGGCACTGACCGAGGCGCACATCCTTGCCTTGGTGGATGCCTGGCCGCCGGCGCTGTTACCGCACTTAACCAAGCCAGCGCCGGGCAGCACCCTGACCTGGACCATCGAATTCATCCAGCCGCTGCTGTCGCTCACCACCCTGGACTGGTGCCAATACCACGCCCATATCGAACACGCCCGCGACGGTTACGGTCATGTCGCCGCCAACCTCTGGAGCCCGGACGGTCAGTTGATCGCGATCAGCCGCCAAACCGTGGTGGTGTTCGCCTGAGTATTCAGACCAACAGATGTTGATCACCGGAGGCGTCGCTGGCGCGCGCCTCCAGGTTACGCCCGTGATGCTGCAAGGCGAGGGCGGCCAGCACGCCGATAATGCCAATGGCGGCGCTCGCCAGATTCTCACTGAACACCCCGGATGCCATCAGCAGGAAGCCAATGATGAACAGTGGCAGCGCAAGCAGTTGCAGCACCTGATTAGTCGAGTGCTTTTGGCGCTGCGGGTGCGTGTGCCACTGCCAGGCCGGAAGATTAGGATGACGTTTGCCCATGGTGATAAATCCTCTGTCCGTTGAAACAACTTGAACAGAGTTTAGGTCGGGCAGGAGCGATCAGCGAATCAAGGCTGGCTATGGAGGCAATAGCCTTGTTTAGAGCTTCAACTGCCCGATGGCCCTGTTCAATTCTCCGGCCAGGGTCGCCAGCGCATTACTGGTGGTGGCCGAGTCCACTGTCTGGCGCACAGTGTTTTCGGTGACGTCACGAATGCTCACCACCGCCCGGTTCATCTCCTCGGCCACTTGGCTTTGTTGTTCTGCTGCTACCGCGATCTGCGTGTTGCTTTCGCGCATCTGCGCCACGGCGCCGGTGATTTGCGCGAGTGCCATGCCGGCCTCTTGAGCCTGCTGCACGCAGTCGTCGGCCTTGAATGAGCTTTCTTGCATGAAGTCCACTGCGTCCCGGGTACCGTCTTGCAGGGCCGAAACCATACGGGTGATTTCATCGGTGGAGCTTTGCACGCGTTTGGCGAGGTTACGGACTTCGTCGGCGACTACCGCAAAGCCCCGGCCCATCTCTCCGGCACGCGCAGCTTCGATGGCGGCGTTGAGGGCCAACAGGTTGGTTTGTTCGGCGATGCTGTGAATGACCCCAACCACGCTGTTGATTTTCTGGCTGTCCTCGGCGAGTTTCTGGATCATTTCGGCAGTCTGTTGCACGCCGGTAGACAGCCCGGCAATCGAACGTTGAACACGGCTGACCACTTCCTGGCCGCTGCCGGCGAGGGCGTCGGCGGTTTGCGACAGATCACGGGTGGCACCGGCGTGCTGGGCGATGTGGTACACGGTGGCGGTCATCTCGTTGATCGCGGTGGCTGCCTGGTCGGTTTCGCTTTGCTGGCCAAGCATGCCGTGCTGAACCTCGTTCATGCTGCTGGCCAGGCGTGCGGCGCCTTCGTCCAACTGCCTGGCGGTGTGCGCGACGGTGCTGACCACGCGCTGATAGCCGGCTTGCATGGCATTGAAGGCAGTGGCCATCTGGCCGACCTCGTCCTTGCCGGCCAAGGGCACGCGAGCCGACAGGTCGCCGGTTTGTTCGACGTGCAGCATCACGTCTTTCAAAGTGTTGAGTTGGCTGAGCAGAAAGCGGATCAACAGCTGTGAAGCGCCGAGCATCGCCAGCATCAAAATCATGACCGCCACGGCATAGTTGGCGAATCGCTCGGTGAACACTTGGCTAAGGCTTGGTCCGTAGGCGAGTACCGCGACGTGCTGACCATCAGCCCGAGTGATGACGTCGGCGCCTAATAACGGGTTATCGCCGAACAGCGGCATGTGATTGAAGTCCACCCAACCTTTGGCTGTGACCAAGGCTGACAGATCCTGGTTTGCCTTTTGTGGGATTTGGTCTCGTTCAAACGTCAGCCAATGCTCGCTCTTGGGCAGCGGTTGCCCCGCCGGCCAAGCGCTGAGCAAGCGCGCCTGGGCTTGCGCCGAGGCCTGGGAAGCCTGGCTGCGCGCCTGTTGTTCGAGCTGCACGGCGTACAGCACCAGCAACAACGTGGTGATGAAAGCGACCGCGTTGACGGCCCAGAATTTGTACTTCAGCGAGATATTGCTAAGCCAGGCACCCATGGAAGGTTTTCTCTGATAGCGGAAACAGCATTGGCAAGGTGCCACTATTTTGCCGCTATCGAGGAGCCGGGTTTTGATATGGGTCAATGCACCGCGTCAATCCGGCACGGGCAATCCAAAAAATGCCCGAGCGCAGGCGGTGGTGTGGTGGGCCAGTTCTTCTACGCTCTCTTCCCGGTGCAAGGCGACTTCCCGTAGGACTTCTGTCAGATAGGCCGGCTCGTTGCGACCGTTTTTCGGCTTGGGCCGCAGGGTGCGCGGCAACAGATAGGGTGCATCGCTTTCCAGCATCAGGCGCCCGCGGGGGATTTCCTTTACCAGCGGATGCAGGTGTGTGCCCCGACGCTCGTCGCAAATCCAGCCGGTGATACCGATATGCAGGTCCAGGTCGAGATAGCTGAACAGGGCTCGCTGTTCGCCGGTAAAGCAGTGCACGACGGCCGCTGAAAGGTGGTCGCGGTAATCGCGCAGGATTTCCAGCAGCCGTTGGTTGGCGTCACGCTCATGAAGAAATACCGGCAGTTGCAATTCCACGGCCAGCGCCAGGTGCTCTTCGAGGACTTTTTCCTGTTGCGGGCGCGGTGAGAAATCCCGGTTGAAATCCAGCCCGCATTCACCCACTGCGCGCACGCGGCTTTCCTTGAGGAGCCCGCGCAGGCGTTGAGCGCTGTCGCCATTCCAGTCGCTGGCAGAGTGGGGGTGAATGCCCGCGGTTGCGAACAATCGCTGGCCGCTTTCATCCAGCCGCTCGCACAGTTCCAGGGCCTGTTCGCTGCCGTCGACACTGGTACCGGTGAGGACCAATTGGCTCACCCCGGCGGCGTAGGCACGGTCGAGAACGGCCTGGTGCTTTTCGTCGAAACTTGGGTTGGTCAGGTTGACGCCGATATCAATGAGTTGCATGGTGCTACCTCCGCCTGCGGTCGGAAAGCATATCAGAGCTGTAGATTTATAAGAAAAGCCAAGAACTACAACGAGTTAAAGCTGTCTTTGAAAGTCGCAAGTAACACCGTGTTTGGTTTGTCGCCATCTGCCGTGCAACCCTTGCGCCCAAAGCCTGCGCTCATGGCGCTCTGTTTCTGTCCCCCAACGCCTCGTTTTTCGCGAAGCAATGGGCAGTATTCTTTCTTCCGGAGAGCGGATGATCCGACCCTCGGCGTTGCTTTTATTGTGCTTGACGTTACTGCTGCCCATGGCGGCGGTCGCGCGTCTGGACGGGCCGCTGGAGGTGACCAAACCGAGCAAGGTGCGTGACCTGGCGGACATCCGCAGCAGTCGCACCTTGCGGGTATTGGTCAACCAGAGCCGCAATAGCTCCGGTGAAGTGCAGGGCCAAGCTATCGGTGTGGAATACCATCGGTTGCGCGCCTTCGAGCAATACCTCAACGGCCATGCCCGTGACGGTCAGGAAATCAACCTCAAGATCATTCCCAAAGCCAAGGATCAATTGCTCGGCGCGTTGGCGCGCGGCGAGGGCGACCTGGTGGCGCCCGGCGAACTGCTGGACGAGAAAGGCATACACAAGATCAGCACCAGCGACCCGATTGTCAGCGATGTGCCGCTGTGGCTGGTGGGGCTCAAGGGGGAGCGGCGGTTTACCAAGCTGGAGCAGTTGTCCGGACGTACCCTGGCCTTGACCACGGGCAGTGCAGCGGGCGATGCGATTAATCAGGTTAATCAGAAGCTGGCGTTGCACAAGTTGCCGCCGGTGAAGATTGAGTGGGTTGACCCGAGCCTGGCGGTGGAGGATGTGCTGGAAATGGTCCAGGCGGGGATTTTCCACCTGACCATCGTCGAGCGGCCGATTGCCGAACGCTGGTCGAAGATCCTGCCCAAGTTGCGTTTTGATCGACAAGTGACCATCAGCGAGCCGGGTGAAGAATATTGGTTCGTGCGCCAGGATGCGTCGATGCTGCGGGCGAGCATTGACCGCTTCCTGAAAACCTACAAAACCCCAGCCGACCAGGATGTGGCGTTTCAGCGTATTTACCGGAGACTGTATCAAGTGCGCTATCCGCTGGCCCGTGCCGACCGCCAACGCCTGGAAAAACTGCGCCCGGTGCTGCAGAAACATGCGCGCGAGCAGGGCATGGATTGGCTGAACCTGGCGGCGCTGGCCTTCAAGGAGTCGGCCCTCGACCCAGGCGCCAGGAACAGTGGTGGCCCTACCGGTCTGATGCAGATCACTCCTTCCGCAGCGCAGCGGGTCGGGGTCAATAATATCGAGTCGCTGGATAGCAATGTGCAGGCTGGCGCGCGGTACCTGGCGATGATTCGTCGCAAGTTTTTCTCCAGCCCCAAGCTAAATGAGCGCGAACGCATGGCGTTTGTCCTGGCGGCCTACAACATGGGGCCGGAGCGGGTGCAGGGCATGCGTGCCGAAGCCCGGCGCAGGGGGCTTAATCCGAACCAGTGGTTTTTCCAGGTCGAACGTATTGCCATGGAGCAGGTGGGAATGGGCGGCGTCAGCTATGTTAATAGCGTCAACAAGTACTACCTGGCGTTTGATCGGGAACGGGAATCCCTTGAGCCGCCTGCGCCAAAAATTGCCTCACGAAAGTAATCGATATATTCGATATTTATAAGGCGAAATTTCGGCTTTTGTCATTGTTTAAACTGATTAATATAGCGGTCAACCAACCCCTACATTGAAAAGGATTATCAGCATGAGCCCATTGATCACCCGCGTCCTCTCCACTCGTGCAGGCTATGGCCTGACAGTTCTGCGCATTTTTGTCGGTATCGTATTCGCCGCCCACGGTTCGCAGAAACTCTTTGGCTGGTTCGGTGGTGGCGGCCTGGCGGGCACGGCCCAGTGGATGGAAAGCATCGGCCTGGCGCCGGGCACCTTGATGGCGCTGTTGTCGGGCGGTACCGAGTTCTTCGCCGGGCTGGCGCTGATCATTGGTTTGCTGGCACGGCCTGCCGCGCTTGGCTTGTCGATTATCTCGCTGGTGGCGATTTTCTCGGTGCACATCCACAACGGTTTGTTCATGGCCAACAACGGTTATGAGTTCGCCTTGGCATTGCTCGGGGGTACTCTGGCGGTTCTGTTTGAAGGTGCCGGCAAACTGTCTGCAGACCGCGCCATCGCCAGCTAATACCCCGGAAGTCCCTTTAAAGGCCCGCCCTGTGCGGGCCTTTTCGTTGCTCGGAATTCTTGACACCGCCCCACAGCCTTCTCTAGGATGCTGCCCCATGCGCCGATTTAAACAGCTAATTGCGGGGCGCCACGGGTGACTGAATACAGTCCCGACAGAAGCATGTTCTCTAACATTGAGACAGGCTTCGAAATACCGCTAAAGCGCTGGTTCGGTGTTGCCTCTCACCTGCCCGCAGACTTTTGAGGCAGAGACACGACACGATGAATGCACTACGCCCCCTCATACGCCTGGCCCCAATCACTGCGGACCTCGTTCAACGCAACCCGAAAATCCTATTGGGTGGTAAACACCAGCCAACGCTACTGCGTTATCTGGATGGCTGGCCGCGTCGCACGGGCCGGCCTTCTGCTTTCCTGATCCAGTTCGTCGAAGACGGCGATTCGCTTGCTCGCTTTGCAACGGATAGTTTTGACCTCGCGGTTATCCAGGCTCCCCTTGCCAGCGACGCCGGCGACGTTATTCGTCAATTGACCCGTATTGCACGGCAAGGGCTGATTACACGTCGATAACTTTTCGTCGAATCAGAATGGGTTGGTTGAGATTGAATACTGGCGCCGCCGGTACAGTAAAATACCCAGCGCAACCAGAATCAACACCATCGGCAGCAACACGGTGTTGAGCAACTGCGCGTTGCGCTCCAGGCTGCGCACCTCGCTATATGCCTGATTTTTCAGGGTATCCAGTTCTTTGGGCAAACGCAGGCGTTCCTTGTTCAGCGCTTGCAGCAACGGGTCCGACCTGACGGCTTTTGTTCCCAGGAAACTCACACTGCTATTTAAAGATTGCCACTCCCTTTCTGTTTGCTGCAGGCGCTGCTCAAGTGCACTGGCCTTCGCCAGATAGGCCTTCTCGGCTTCGTCACGCATCGTTTGCAGCACCTCCAACGGCCGAAGGTTGCTGGAGCGGGGGCGAATGTTGAGCAAGGTGTCGGGGCCGGAAAGATGCTCCAGTGTATTCAAGACGAATGCCGTATTACCCGAGCTTGACGCGCCTTGCTCGTCGCTGTTTTGAGTGGACATCTCTACGCGGTCACTGAGCAGGTCGGTGTCGGCAACTACCACTACGTGAATTCCGGAGGCTTTTTGCAAGCCGCCTTGCAGCCCGTTGATACCCTCGGGGAAGGCTGAACCTGCTTCTCCCTGGATACGTGCAGCTATCACATAGCGTTCGCTGCGTGCGGCCGCTTCGCTGAGTAGCAAGTCGAACGCGGTTGGTGTTACGAAGCGGCCAGCGTCAAACAACGCAGCGTGTGGCGAGCTTTGCAGCAATGGGGTGAAGGTCGTCCGGCTATTTTTGAGGGGTATAAGTGCACCGCTGCTTAACACCGTGACCGTGCGCAACTTCCAGTTGCTGGCGTCGTCGCGTGCCATCGCCTGGCGCGGCAACGTGAGCGCGGCTGGATGGCGCACCGGTGGCTGTGCGCTAGTGAGGGTCAGAGGGGTAGCATAGAGGCTATCGACCAGCACTTTGCCCTTCGGCATCTCCACGCCCCAGGCAGTCAGCAAAACCTGCAGGTTGGAACTCGCGGGCGGGGCGATGGTGCCAAAACCTGGCTCGTTCAACGGGTCAACAAACACCATCAACTTGCCTGTGCCCAGCACAAACTGGTCAATCGCATACAAGGTTTGATCGGGCAGGTGTCCCGGATGAGCCACTATTAATGTGTTGATGTGTTCGGGAATTTGTTCAACGTTTTCACCCAGATCCACAAGGTTGAACTGCCGGCGGACTTCCTCGAGCAACGGCCAGGAAGGCGTGCTTATTTGGTTTTTCTCATCTTGTTTGTCCTTCACTGGCGGTCCGGCTATCAAGCCGATCAAGGGTGGCTCCGGGTTGGTAAGCTTATGAATCAGATGGCTGATTTCATACTCCAGTAAAGCCTCATGATCTGGATCGAATGAATCGATGCGTTGTGGGCTTACGTCCGCACTGGTACCGATCAGGCCCAAAAACCCTTGCTTGTCACTTAGGCCGAAAAGCCCTGCTTTGTATTCTTCATCTGAAAAACGCATCGGATTGATAAGGTGCAAATTGATTTTGCCCTGTGACGCTCTTTCATATTCCTTAAGTAGCATTTCGACCCGTTGACTATAGCTTTTCAATTCGTGGTTTCTCTGCGGGCGCTTGCTTGAATTGAAGAAGTACAAGTCAATAGGGTTTTGAATTTCGCCTAATAGGGTTCTTGTCGACGTGGAAAGTGTATGGATTTTTTGTTTTGTCAGGTCCAGTCGTACGTTTGGCGTTTTTTGCATCCATACCAAATTAAAAGCGAGAAAAAGTAGCAGTATGATAACGAGTGTTATACCGGAACCTAAAGGGGGGCGTATCCAATTCATGCTCTTAGCCCTTTCTATATTTCAGAATGACCGTCGTTGCAGAGAGAAGCGCGATGATCATGCTGATAAAGTAAAGGCTGTCGTGGAGTGCGATCACTCCTTGTTCAATGGCGTTAAAGCGGATTGCAGGATTTAGATAGATAAGGCTATCAATGAGCCATGTGGGAGGGTGATAGTCAAGTGTCTCGACGATATAAGAAAACCCAGGCGCGGTGAGCAATAAGCCCAGTGTTGCAACGAATGCCGTGATACGTTTATAGACAAGCATACATATGAAGCAACCGATTGATAGATAGCCTCCCGCCAATAACCAGCTTGCCAGGTACTGACAGACGATGAACATGTTTTCTGGAGAGCCAAGGCTATTCGTTATAATAACTGTCGGCAGTGTCAGCACTAAGGCAATCCCCGCAACTGTCCAGCCGGCGAGAAATTTTCCGATAACAAGTTCTGCAGGAGTTATGGGGAGTGAGCACAAAAAGTCAATGTTGTCTATTATGCGTCCGTCTGCCCAGAGTTGTGTAGACAGCATAGGTATCAGGAATAGGTAAAGCCAAGGGTGAAAGCGGAAAAAGCCGTGTAGGTCGCTGTTGCTCTGCTCCAGAAACTGACCTGCCTGGAAGCTAAGGGTGGCGGACGCTACCAAGAAAGCGGCGATGCTTATATAGGTAGCAGGTGCGAAAAGAAAGCTGGCGAGTTGGTGTTTGAATATAACCGGCAACAGTTTCAATTTGACGCCTCTTGGCTCAGATGGTGAACGACGTCATCCAAACGACCGAGTTCCAGGCTCAGCGAATTGATTTTCCAACCACGATTGGCGATCAGCGCGTTGACATGCCGGTAAATAGTTTGCCCAGGCATCGCCAGGATCGTGACCGTTCCTGGAGCATGTCGGTCCTCCTCAATCCCGGCGACTCCGGGCAGCACCGCCAAGGCCAGTAAGTCCAGCGCGCTTTCGGCTGTCAGCGTTATCGCTTGGTAATGGCGGGATTTGCATTGCAGTTCGACGATGGGCAGATCTGCCAATAATCTACCGTTGGCAATCACTAGCGCGCGATTACAAATGCTGGTCAATTCTTTCGTGCAGCCAGAGGCGATGACCACAGTCATCTCCTCGTTCAACGATTTTATGAGTAATGCGATGTTGTTTTTTTGATCCGGCTCAAGGCCTTCGGTAGGCTCGTCTAAAAGCAGCAATTCGGGGGAATGGAGAATTGCCTGGGCGAGTGCCAGCTTTCTTTTCAGTTCTTTTGAAAGCATTTCAATCGGGCACTTCAACGTGTGAGAAAGCTCCAGCCGGGCGACCACTCGGTCTATCCTTTTACGCTTTTCGAGGCCGCTGAAGCCACGAATAGCGGCAATAAAGCATAGAAATCCACTTACCGTCATCGTGCGATGAACGACCAATGATTGTGGTTGATATCCTGTAATGTATTTCGCGCCAAGGGGCTCGGCGACGATATCAATCCCGCCTATTTTTATATGACCGGTAGAGGGCGGAATTGACCCTGACAGGATTTTTATTAGTGTACTTTTTACTACATTATCATGGCAGACAAGCCCAATGCAGTCTTTGGGTTGGACGTTGAATGATAAGTCAATAATGATATTGTTTCTGCCAAGTCTTTTTGTTAGGTTTTTTATCTCGATCATTATGTTTTTCTACTGATTAAAGATGGAGATGTAAAAGCAAGGAAAAACGCGGCTAAGTGCAGGTGTGTAAAAATGGTACGTTTAAAGTTTGCACTTGGAAACGCCAGGCAGACTAATTAAGATAAGTCCTACATGTGTGTCTGGGGCACGCTGAAATAATTGCCAGGGTTCACGGTTTTTAATTTCGATTTGTTACTTGGTACGTAGGTAAGTTTGCCCATCCGTAACGGAGCCTGATTTTTATGATGCTTCTGCGCACTATTGTTCTTGAACACTCTGGAAACGCCGCGCCGATTAACGGCGCTTTACTGTGTGGTTTTGCCGTTCCACATATTTCCTCAAACTTTCTTGCCTATAGCATGGATGAAGAAACGGAACCCGGTACTTTGCGGGTATATATTGCGGCGCTGCAAAGAAATGCAGATCGATACTTGCTGAATTCTATTGATACCAAAGAATGCCTGCAGGTGGCGATGTCGGTTTTCAAGCAAATTTTCACCTCAGCTGCAACGTTTGACGAGAAAGCGCCGCACCATACAGAGAACCAGATTGCTTATCATTTTATCGACTTGAAGAGCTGCAAATTGCCGACTGCCCGGCCGGAAGATCACCATTCGTTGACGATCAAGAAGGCGCTGGTGATGAAAGTCATTACCTTCGGGCAATCGGCGCCCGGAGCGCCGGCTATTGAAACTTCCTCACAGGTCATACCCTCGATTCACTTTTCCTCGCAGAGGGTAGCTGCGTCGAAAGGGGCGTCTATGGCCGGGACGCAAATACTTGAGCAGCCCGAACCAATGATTGCGGCGCAGTTCAAACCAGCAGAGAAGTCGATTGCAGACTTGATGCCGCAGGCGCCGGGGGGGCCGCCGATTGTCACAACATTGGCAGATCCGCTCCCCATCGCCATGACAGCTTCAATCGCGATCTTTGCGGACCCGCGCAACGTTGCAACGACTTCCATCGGCAAGGAAGAGAGGCAATCGCTATTTGAGGTGGACAGTACGCTGACCAATCTCGCCAGGGTGGCTCAAGAGTTGACGCAACAAAAGCTTACCCTGCTCAAGCAACAAGAAGAGCAAGAGCTTTTGCGTAAACAGTTGAGCAAGGAAAAAATCGATTTCGAGAAAACCAGTCGTGACGGCGCCGAGCGCATAGTTGAGAAAGAGGCCAGTCTGCAGCAACTTGCTCAAACCCTGAATGCCGGAGTGGAGCATCTGGCTCGTAGTTCAGAGGCTCAGCAGACAGAGCAATGCCGGCTTGAGGAGCTCGCCAATCGTGTCGGTACCCAAACCACCCAAGTGCATGCTCGTGAACTGGCAGTTCGGCGCAGGGAGGAGCAGTTGGCAGGTGGGTTGGAGCAATTGGCAGGGCTGAGAGATAACCTGCGAAACCTGCTTTATTGTCTGGATGAAACCCTTTCATCTGGAAGCGAAGTTGAGCAGGCCACGGCTGAAAGGCAGCTTGGCATCAACTGACGGGTTAGCCGTGCTGGCTACTTTCCTCTGTTCATTTATTATCGGTGCCAGTCAGCCGATGGCATCGGCTCTGAATAAATGGAAATGGCCAGGGGAAGTGGAGCTTTGAGTACCAAGCTGATTACCAAAGAAGGCCATGAGGCGCTGAAGAAAGAGCTTGATTACCTGTGGCGAGAAAAACGTCCTGACACTACCCGAAAAGTGACCTGGGCGGCTTCCCTGGGGGACCGGAGCGAAAACGCCGACTACCAGTACAACAAGAAACTGCTGCGGGAGATTGACCGCCGGGTGCGTTATTTACGTAAGCGCCTGGAGGACATGCGCGTGGTGGAGTACATGCCGGAGCAGGAAGGCAAGGTGTTTTTTGGTGCATGGGTAGGCATCGAAAACGAAAATGGCGAGACCAAGCGCTTCCGCATTGTTGGCTACGATGAAATTTACGAGCGGATGGACTACATCTCCATCGACTCACCCATGGCACGGGCGCTGCTGCGCAAAGAAGTGGATGACGAAGCCGTCGTGCAGACGCCAGGTGGCGAAGTGTGCTGGTGGATAACCGGTATCGAGTATGTGAAGTAGGCATGACGGCCCGCACGCTGTGACGCGCGCGGGCCATCTGCGTTTCAGCCTTCGCGCAGCACCGTCAGCGGGCTGGCATTCAGCGCGCGACGGGTGCCGAACACGCCGGCGCCTCCGATCAGTACGGCACCGATTATCGGCAGCAGCAACAGCCAGGGATGCGGGTGCCAGACCAGGTCGAAGGCGTAGCGGTACAGCACCAACGTCACCAACTCGGTGCCAAGTGCCGCCAACAGACCGCTTACGGCGCCCAGCAGCCCGAATTCGATACGCCTTGCCTTGACCAGCAGCTTGCGCTCAGCGCCTAGTGCACGCAGCAGGGCGCCTTGACGGATCCGCTCATCCAGCGTGGCTTGCAGGCCGGAAAACAGCACCGCCATTCCTGCCGCCAGGACAAACAACAGCACGTACTCCACCGCCAGGGTGACCTGGGCCAGAATGCTGCGCAATTGCTCAAGCAGCGCCTCGACTTGCAGGATTGTCACCGATGGGAAAGCTCGGGACAGATCAACGATCTGCTGGTCGTGACCAGGCGCCAGGTAGAAGCTGGTCAGGTAGGTTGCCGGCAGGTCTTTCAAGGTGCCGGGCTGGAAGATCATGAAGAAGTTGGGCTGGAAGTTGTCCCAGTTGATCTCCCTCAGGCTGGTGACTCGCGCTTCGCGGTTTTCTCCGCCAACGGTAAAGACCAGATGATCATTTATCTTGAGTTTCAGGCTGTCAGCGACCTTGGCCTCTACCGAAACTCCAGGAATCTCGTCAGTCGGCTGTTGCGACCACCACGAGCCCGCCGTCAGCTTGTTGCCCGGTGGCAGGTCGGCGGCCCAGGTCAGGCTCAAGTCCCGCTGTACGGCGCGATCACCGCTGGAGTCTTTGCTGACAACTTCCTGCACAGGCTCGCCATTGATACTGATCAGCCGGCCAGGCACTACCGGATACAAAGGCGCCGACTGCGCCTGCAATTCCATCAGGCGGGTGCCGAACGTGTCCTTGTCGGCCGGCAGGATGTTCAGCGCGAAATAGTTGGGCGCGTCCTTGGGCAACTGGTTTTGCCAAGTGTCGAGCAACTCACCGCGCAACAACGCGATCAAGCCCATGGACAGCAGGATCAGGCCGAAAGCCAGCGACTGGCCTGCGGCTGCGAGTGGGTGACGCAACAGTTGGCCCAATCCCAGCCGCCAGGGCAGGGAGGCGCGGGCCAATAGACGTCGCAAGCTTTGCAACAGCAGCAGGAGCAGGCCGCCGAGAATCAGCGCAGCAATCACCCCGCCACCGAGCAGGGCGAAGGTCAGTACCAGGTCCAGGCTCAAGCGCCACATGATCAACCCCAGGGCGAACAGCGCGGCGCCGTAGACCATCCAGGTGCTGGAAGGAATTGGCAGCATATCTCGGCGCAACACTCGCAGCGGCGGCACCCGGCCCAGTGCGGCAAGTGGCGGCAAGGCGAAGCCGGCGAGCGCGACGAGGCCGGTACCGATCCCTGCAACGGCGGGCAGCAATCCGCCGGGAGGGACGTCGGCGGGCAGCAGGTCATGCAGCAGCGCAAACAGTCCCAACTGTGCCAACCAGCCGAGCAGGGCGCCCGCCAAGCTGGCCAAGAGTCCGAGTACGGTTAATTGCACGCTGAAAAGCAGCATGGTTTCGCGTCGAGACAACCCCAGGCAGCGCAATAACGCACTGGCATCAAAGCGTCGGCTGGCGAAGCGGTTTGCCGAAAGCGCCACCGCCACACCAGACAGCAATACCGCCACCAAACTGGCCATGTTCAGATAACGCTCGGCCTTGCCCAGGGCGCCGCCGATTTGCTGGTTGCCGTCTCGGGCATCCTGCAGGCGCTGGTTGGCGGCGAGGCCGGGCTTGACCAGGTCGCGATAGGTTTGCAGGGCGGTACCGGCTTGTGGCGACCGCCAAAGCTCCCGGTAGCTGACGCGGCTGCCGGGCTGCACCACGCCCGTGGCGTCGAGATCGGCGAGGTTGATCATCACTCTCGGCGTCAGGCTGTAGAAGTTGCCGGCGCGATCCGGTTCATAGGTCAGCACCCGGGCCAGGCGCAGGGTTTTCATGCCGACGTCGATACTGTCGCCGATCTTCAGGCCCAGTGCCGTCAGCAGGCGTGCCTCGACCCAGGCTTCTCCCGGTTTGGGCTCGCCGCCTGTGGTTTCTTGCGCGAAGGGCTCGGTGGCGCTTTTCAGTTCACCACGCAGTGGATACTGCTCGTCGACGGCCTTGATGCTGGAAAGCTGGATGCCATTGTCGGTGGCGACCACGCTTGAGAACTCCACGACCCTGGCGTGTTCCAGGCCCAATTCGGTCCCGCTTTTAATTTGCTCGGGCCGGGCCGGCGAGCTGCCTTCTAGCACCAGGTCGGCGGCGAGAAACTCCGTGGCGCGCAGCAGCATGGCGCCGTTCAGGCGTGCACCGAAGTAACCGATAGCGGTACTGGCGGCCACGGCGACCAGCAGGGCGAAGAACAACACGCGCAACTCGCCGGCGCGGGCATCGCGCAGCAACTGGCGTAGGGCAAGGCTGAACAGGCGCAACAGCGGCAAACGTGCCATCAAGGCTCCAGG
>Ga0247816_10000764_pt1 | contig 17098 bp, 16 predicted proteins | sample UWRJL209509C1_FD_179930 | JGI IMG/M metagenome (GOLD analysis project Ga0247816, IMG submission 179930) | Plant litter microbial communities from Arlington Agricultural Research Station in Wisconsin, United States - UWRJ-L209-509C-1 | ecosystem: Environmental > Terrestrial > Plant litter >...
AAGACGTCATTATTTCAAACACTATAAAAACAGAGGATGCTGTTGAACAGTTCCCGAAGGGAGTATATGAAATTAAACCCTATCTGAGATATACTCCACAGCCTGATATTGAGAAATAGACCGAAGAAGGCAGTATGGTCTTAATTTAAATATTCTTTATTTATACTAATCCATTCAGCAATTCAGCCAGCAACGCTGTTACCTCAGTTCTTTTTCTATTGCTGTTAAAAAGATGTCCGCTTCTTCTGTTGTTATACTCAGTGCTGGCAGCAGGCGGATAACCTTTTGTCCTGCGTGTCCGGTGAGTATCCGGTGTTTGGTGATCAGATTCGCTCTAAGTTCTTTATGCCGGTCAGAAAGTTCAATACCAATCATCAGCCCTTTACCGCGCACCTCTATTATTTCAGTGAATTTTTTCAATTCAGATATCAGGTAGTTACCGATGATCTCAGCATTTTTTATCAGCTCTTCGTTTTCGTAAACCTCCAGGACGGCTAATGCTGCAGCACATGCCAGTGGATTTCCTCCGAAAGTTGATCCAAGCATCCCTGGTGTTCCTTTAAATCTGGGGCTTATAATAAGACCGCCGATAGGAAAGCCGTTTCTGATACCTTTTGCAAGGGTATAGATATCGGCGTCGATGTTTGCATAATCATGGGCGAAAAACCTGCCTGTTCTTCCATATCCGCATTGGACAGCATCTGCAATTAGAAAAGCACCATGCTGATCACAGAGTTCTCTCATTCGTTTTAGAAATGCAGTACTGGTAATATGTATTCCACCGACGCCTTGGATTCCCTCTATAATTACCGAAGAAATTTCATCTTTAAATAAGGTAAAGGCTTCCTCCAAAGCTTTGATGTCGTTATGAGGTAAAAAAATAATATTATCTGTAGCATTTACCGGAGCTACGATCGATGGGTTATCCGTTAAAGCAACTGCCAGAGAGGTTCTGCCGTGAAAGGCGCCTGTGAATGTTATGATTTTTTTTCTGCCATTTGCAAAAGATGCAACCTTAACTGCATTTTCATTTGCTTCAGCACCGGAGTTACATAAAAATAACTGATAATCTTCCTTACCTGAAATTGTTCCCAGTTTATGTGCTAGTCTTTCCTGAATGGATGATTTTACACTATTGGAGTAAAAGCCCAATTCATTTAATTGTTTTGTTACTTGTTTAATATAATGAGGGTGCGAATGTCCGATCGATATTACAGCATGCCCTCCAAACAAATCGAGATATCTATCCCCTTTATCATCCCAAACATATCTGCCTTCTCCTTTTACGATATCAAGGTCAATTCTTTTATAAACATCAAATAATTCCATTTTTCAGCCTGTTTAATCTAAATATCTTGACTGCAAATGTATTTCTTTGAAGGCCGTTTGTATGGTATAATTGGTATAGAAAATTGTCTTTTTGCATCATTCTTGCAAGGGGGGGAAGTCTGATTGACATCATCTTCAGTCTTATTGAAAGGTAGTGGCAGTGATGGTCACCATGCCAGGATATTCAGTTTCAGAAACTAACCTTCCATCCGCTGAAATTACATTTCCAGAGCCGAGGTGAGAAAGCTGCTGACCATCCCGAAAACATTATTCTGCCGAATAATCTTTGCCGATGTTGTTTTTTTTGCTTCTTTTAAATGGTCTGGATTTCAGGATAAAAATATCTTTCCATCTGCTTAGCACAACTGTACCAATGGCTCCGAATAATCTCCGAGTATCGAATTATTTTTTTCTAGTTGCCATGATTACCAGTTATATTGTCCAAGATAAACGCTGTCGGAGATGCCTGTATGATCATCCGTAATAAACGCAATATAGACTTCTGCCTTGAGCCCCCTCTTTACCCCTGTGAGGTGAAGAAAATCCGTCCCTGCATATCGCTGCGCCCCTGCAAGAACATAAGCTGTCTCCTGGATTTCCGGGAAGTAGGCCAGCATCATAACCTGATCACTATGGAGGCTCAGTCTGGGCACGAGTTCGGTACTCCAGTTGAAAGTTAGCCCCTGATCAGTGACAGTAACCGAAGTTTCTGCTGCTGCAGGTAATTTTCCGTTGGCTACCAAAACTTTGGATAAATTGATCTTGCGATTAGGATATACCCCTTCAATGGCATTTTTCCTGATATACCTTACCATCATATTATGCGGATTCTGGTGATTCTTTTTTGCTTCCAGCTGATATCCGACAGAGATAAAATCCTTGAAAGACTTCATGAATTTCGACACCAGTGCGGTGTCGGCCCTGTTCACTAACTGTAGCTGTGTTGGAGGTTTTGAACTTGGCCTGTTTTTCCTTTTTGCACAGGTTCTGCCATCTGGAAGTGTATAATAGGTAATACCATCGACTGTTCCTGAAAAGCCTACGAAGGGGCCACTTGTAACGATTGCCATAATAATTAAATCAAGTAAATAAATTAGTTAATTAAAATACTCAGGTAATTATCAGGTTAGCATCGGAATGTGGCGGCGGCAAATAGCAAGAGGTTTAATACAACAGATTATGCCCTATTTGAAGATTATCTTAAGTAATTGTATGTAAATATAATGCATTAATACACAATATACATAATTTGTTTTACTTAATTGAAATAATATCGGATTTATTTTTCTCCTATTGAAATGTGATCTGTTTCTATAGCCGGAGATCGTTACAAACCCTAAAGTATCACCCCACTAAATTGGAAGTAATTGCAGTGCTACACTGATTTGCAAGAAATAATTGACTAGTTGTACATAATCCGTATTGAAACCATACCATCTTTACCCCAAATTTACTTTAAGAATAGGGCAGACTTACCCTAAGTATACCATAAAGGTAAAATAGCGGTAATTTTATCGTAAGTTTATAGTATATATAGGGTATACATGATACAGCTTCAATACAGTTAACATACTGCTAAGCTACAGTTTCATCTGCACGCAAGATGCAACGCAGTATTAATGGTGGTAATCTTTGCTAACCCGGTAAACCTAATGCGTAAAGCAGATATAAAATGATAATCGAAAAAACAATTATCCTGTAACGATGATGACGTATATCCATTCTTAATGCTGATAATTTTCTAATTTTATGACAATCACTGCATATGGAAATCACTAATGAATTTATCAATTTAAGTCCCGGACCGATTGCTTTAAAAATTGTAGTAGGTGTAGGCATTGGGATGCTGATCGGGATGGAGAGGAAATGGTCACATCAGGAAGCCGGCATTCGTACCTTTTCTATCATAGCTTTATTAGGGGTGCTTTCCTCTATTATAGGATTAGAGATTGTGATTGTATCAATGGCAGGTGTTTTTTTACTGATTACCGGAATTAATGTCAGAAGTTTACGCGTAAACAATACACTTGAAATAGCTACTTCGGCCGCACTTATAGTTGACTTTTTACTGGGAGTTCTAGTGGGTTTTGGTCATATTTTTACACCAGTAGCAGGAGCAATTGCGATGACGATGTTATTGGCTTGGAAGATTGAGCTCAACCGATTTGCAGGTGGGTTAAAACCTTCCGAAATCAGAAGCGCAATTATTCTGGGTTTGATTGGCTTTGTAATCTATCCGCTGATGCCCAATAAGTATATTGACCCCTGGAACTTAATCAATCCGGCCGATGCCTGGTTAAGCGTGATAGCGATATCTGGCATTGGCTTTCTCAATTATGTGTTCCTTCGAATATTCAGCACCGATGGGTTGTATTGGGGTGCCATTTTTGGAGGGCTGGTAAACAGTACCGCTACCGTAGCAGAGATCAGCGGGAGAGCACAAAACAGTGGGTTAGCTTCAAAAATTACTGTGTTATGTTTACTTACTAATATAGCGATGTTTGCCAGGAATTTATTACTGGTAGGGATCTTTTGTCCGCCTGCATTACCTGCAAGCCTGCTACCCCTGATTGCCATGTCCCTGGTTTCCGGTGTGTGTATCTGGATGGACATCAGGAATGATAGTAATCAGGATATCAAAGTAGAGGAAGTAGATACGCCTCATCTGGATACACCGATATCTTTGCCTAAAGTGCTTACATTCGGGTTGCTTTTTGTACTCATACAAATCGGCGGAACGTTACTGACCAGGGTATTCGGAAGTTATGGTATGCTGGCAACAGGTGTTTTCGGCGGGCTGGTAAGCAGTGCCAGTACTACCGCAGCGGCAGCAACGATGGCAAGTCACGCGCAGATCACTCCATCTGTTGCGGGCAGTGTTGCGATACTTTCATCCCTGGCAAGTGCTATTATCAGTCTTCCCATTATTTGGAAGACGGTCAGAGATAGAAGGCTTGTACGGAAATTTACGATACAACTCATTGCGATTGTAATAGCAGGAACTGCGGTAGTCTGGGTAGACCGTGTTTTTGAAATCACAGAAAGGTTTATACATTAATTTACATTTCGTAGATCATTCTTGCAATAAAACTATAGCCGCTGATTTGATGTGCTATGGGGATGCCTGAGGCTATTCCTATACCCACGTTCCTGGTGAGCTGTACTTTTGCTTGCGGCCGCAGGACTGTAACTGTGCTTTGGTCTTTAAATTCCTGGTTCATCTCTATACCAACAAAGTTATTGCCAACCATATAGTGCATGCTTACATTGAGCAGGTACGCGGATTCATTACGGTGGCTTTCGAAATCTTTGTAAAACTCCGGTCCCATATATATCATTGAATGCAGATTACTTCCCCATCGTTTTGCCACGATAAGAAAAGGATTAAAACTATTGGCCTTGATTAATCCCAGGTCATTTTCAATTGATGTAAAAGAATGGAAGCGTAACTCGTAAATCCCCCCGGCAGCCATAGATACCCTGGCTTTTTTATTGACGAAAAAAGTATACTGCACCGCAGGCTTGATTCCTTCAATCTTATTTTTTGGAGCGCTAACTTCGCCATCGCTCTGATAACTTTTACTATGAAACTGGAAGGGTATCTCTACTTCTACACCCAGTCTGTTTACCGGTGCAAATTCGTACTCAATAAAGCCTCCCTGTGTCGCATATCCGGCATTTTTTTCTGTCTCATAACCAATATTAAGCTCACGTTCTCCCTTTCTTGCACCTAAATCGCGCACAATATCATTGAATACAGGCTCCGCATGTTTAATTTTTAATGGTAAACTATCAATGTGCTGTGCCATAGCCCCCGTTGTACATATTGATAGTACTATCATCTTAAATATTCTTTTTCTAATCATTATTGTGTCTTTTTGTTATGCAGCAAAACAAATCCTGAAAACTGGAAAGAATTGCGAACTGATTCCTTGGAGTGATAAAAAAATGCCCTGTGATTCCCATCGCAACAGTTAGATATAATTCTATAGTTTTGTAAACGATGAAAATACTGGTGGTAGAAGATGAAGCAGAGTTGCGGGAAGTTATTCAGCAATCGCTCGAGAAGCAGAGTTATATAGTGGAAACAGCTGCTTCATTTGGTGAAGGTTTAGATAAGATCGCCTCATTTGAGTATGACTGTATCCTGCTGGACATTATGCTCCCTGACGGAAGCGGGCTCAATTTACTGGAAGAGTTAAAGGCACTCAATACCTCGAATAATGTCATTATTATCTCGGCAAAGGATTCTCTGGAAGACAAACTAGCAGGTTTAGATGGGGGCGCTGATGACTATCTGGTGAAACCTTTTCATCTGGCAGAACTCAACGCGAGGGTGAAGTCGGTGGTAAGAAGAAAATCACTGAACGGAAATAATAAAATTGAACTCGCCAGGCTCTGTGTTGATTTAGAAGACCGCCTCGTTACTATCAATCACAAAGAGTTGGTTTTAAACCGCAAGGAGTTCGATATCCTGAGTTATCTGGTAGTCAATAAAAATAGGCTGGTAAATAAAACTGCTTTGGCGGAACAGGTTTGGGGAGACCACATGGATGAGGCCGACGATTATGAGTTTATCTATTCACAGATTAAAAACCTGCGTAAAAAATTAAGGGAGGGCGATTCCGGGGTAGAGATCCAGGCAGTATACGGAATGGGATACAAAATCACTATAGTATGAATTTACTTAACTACACCCTTAAATATCTTTATTTCACTTTACTGGCTGTAATCAGCATTTGGGCTGTGATCTTTTATGTAAGGATGATTGCTGAAATCAGAGATAGTTTGGATGATGGTCTGGAAAATGATAAAATGCTGGTGATACAGAAAGTTGCGCACGACCCGGCCACCATATCCAGAGCTGGCTTTAATGAACATAACTATGCTATAAGGCAGATTGAGAAGGACCTTGCTAAAGACAGGAAGGATGATTACCGGGATACGATGATGTATACTTTGAACGAGAGAGATCTTGAACCATTTAGAGTGCTGACCACCGCTTTTAAAAATAATAACGTTTATTATGAGCTAAAAGTTGTTGCCTCGACCCTGGAACAGGACGATCTTGTAAGATCCTTATTTTATAGCTTGCTTGGTTTATACGCAGCTATTTTGATCAGTATCCTGATCATCAATAATGTTTTGCTGCGCAAAATATGGATACCATTTTATGAATTGTTAGCACGGCTCAAAGTATTCAGGCTGGACCAGCACCTTAATATTGCCACTACCACAACCAATATAAAAGAGTTTAAAGAATTAAATTTGACTGTCAGCGCTTTGGTTGATCAATCAGTTAAAGCCTATGGTAATCAAAAACAATTTATCGAAAATGCTGCTCATGAACTGCAAACACCATTGGCAATCAGTCTCAACCGTTTAGAATTACTGGCAGAAGATCAAACGCTTTCGGAAACCAATATAGAATCTATCGACAAAGTAATTACGACGCTTCAACGCCTTGCCAGGTTAAACAGGTCATTAGTCATGATTTCGAAAATTGAAAATCATCAGTACGGAGCTGTTGAAACGGTAGTATTCAACGATCTGTTGAGAACTATAATAAATGAATATCAGGATCTGGCCGAGGTAAGACAGGTGAGCCTGGAATTTGAAGATAATGGACAGTTTAGCGCCATGATCAATAAAGATCTTGCTGCGATATTGATTTCCAACTTGCTAAAAAATGCTATCAATCATAATATTTCAGAAGGAACAGTTAAAATTTTAGTGTCTCAAAGTGGTATCACATTTATTAATACAGGTAGGAAGGAGGCACTGGATACCCAGCAAATCTTCGAGCGATTCAGGAAAGGAAGCAGTTCTAAAACCAGTACAGGTTTAGGGCTGTCTATTGTTCAGTCTATTATCAGTATCTACAATTTTGATCTGAATTATTGTTTTAATGATTCTCATCAGCATATTTTTGAGGTATCTATAAAACATTAAAATACAATTTAGTCAATTCGGATTATTGTTCCAGTATCTTTCCAGTTTTGCTCATTTACTTTGTGATATCAATTTATTTTAAATTATATATATCATGAAACACATCATCATTATCTCAGCAATGCTGCTTATCACAAACCTGGTATCCGGTCAGGACATTTCATCCGCAGATGTTCCCTCAGTAGTACGGAATACTTTTAAAAAAACTTTTCCAAAAAGCTATCATATCGAATGGGAGCAAAAAGGAGATATTTATAATGCTGAATTTGACATTAACTGGAGGGACCATGAAGTGTGGATCAGTAATACCGGTGCCATTCTTAAGTATAAAAAAGAAATAAAAGCGCATGAACTACCCCTGGCAGTAACTGCAAAAATCAGACAAGATTTTGCAGGGTACAGTATTGATGACATAGATCAATATGAAGTTAATAAACAGTTTTATTATAAGGTTGAACTTAAAAAGCATCATGGCGACAGAACAATTCTGTTTGACAAAAGAGGTGAAATATCTCATGTGGTTCTTTGATTGCTATAAATGCATTAGCGGTTAGTTGTCCCGGCCCCAAAGTTTTGGTATTGATTCAAGAATCACTGCTCCATAAGATTTGGAGTTGATCGGACCAAGTCCTAAACCAGTAAATTTTTGACATAAAAAAAGAGATCATTTGATCTCTTTTTTCGTTTTAAGTCGGGGTGGCAGGATGAGATGCCGTCAATATAAACGTCTTATTTATAGCTTATTATGTCTATTTTATTTGTCAGGGTGCAGATAGGACATTATTTCAATCAAAACAAAATCATACAAACTATTTGATTAGCCTCATAAAATTATCTTCTACTACATTTTATAAACGAAATGTTTTTATGTCATAAAACTAATCATACTTTATAAATATGAAATTCTGTATACGTTGTTTCATTTTTTTAACTGAAAGTCAGTATAATAATTTTAACCTCTGATTTTATTAAAAGCTAAGATGTGATTTCTATTAGCAAAATTATATAAAGTGCCAAAAAACCTACTTGGTTCTCCTTGTCCAGAACAATTCAGTATATTTGAACGTCGTTTACTTTAAATTTCCAAAGGAATTGCCCAATGAACAAATTTGTATTAATTGCTGTGCTCATATTGCTTGCGCTTTCTGTTTTTCTCAAACTCCGGTTAACGGGGATTGGTAATTATTCCTGGATTATTTCTGGGGTAATGACAGGACTATTACTACTTTACCCACTGGTTTGGTATGATGTACTTCCGGAGACATTAAATAAACTAACAAGGGCTATTACCCATTTTGACATGGGATTGCTGAGCCTTATGATGGCTTTTATCATCGTTCGTGACATCTTCTTTGTACCTGTGTCCTACGCTAAGCCTGGCTTAGTGGATCAGGTATTCTCCGGCACAGCCACGGGCTGTATATTCGGAATTTCTCTTTTGCTATTAACTTTCGGCTACTACCATGCTAAAGCTGGCCCTGAAGTCAAATATGTGGATATACCTATAGAGAAATTAGCACCCTCACTAGAGGGCTTTGTCATTCTGCAGATCAGTGACCTGCATGCCGGTCCGGCGATAGATCGCGCTTATGTAGAGAATGTGCTTAGAAAGGTCAAGGATATTAAAGTAGATGTTATTGCCCTGACCGGGGACATTGCGGACGGGAAATTTTCAAAATATCATGATCGCGTGGCACCTATTGCAGCACTATATGCAAAAGCCCCTGTTCTATATATTCCCGGCAACCACGAATATCTGCGTGATAGTGGTCAATGGCGTTACTACTTTGAGAAAATGGGCTTCCAGATGTTGTTTAACGCACATACTGTTATTACCTGCAATGGGGCCTCAATACTTTTCGCAGGAATAATAGATCCTGAGGTACAAGAAGTTGATCCGGGGCAGAAGCCGGATATCCTGCTCGCCATGAAAAATGCGCAGCCTGCTGAATTAAAGATACTGCTGTCTCACCGGCCGGATATAGCAAAGGAGGCAGCTCCGATCTTTGATCTGCAACTCTCCGGACATACCCATGCCGGACAGTTTCTCCCCTGGAGCCTGCTCATGAAGTTGTTTCAGCCGTTTGCAGTAGGGCTGCACAAATGTGGTAACATGTGGATTTATACAAATCCGGGTACCGGTTTTTGGGGGCCACCGATTCGGTTAGGTACCACATCCGAGATAACAGTCTTGAGACTGGTAAAAAGTTAGTTCTTAGAAGATGGTTTTATTATTATTATTTTTGAAACATGAGTAAAAAGGAAAACATACTGCAAATGGTGGAAAAAATGGGTGTACGAGCAGAGAAAGACGGCTATCCGCCTGCGGCCGCACGCATCCTTTCTTTGCTCCTGATCGCTGATCCTCCTCACCAAACCTTTGAGGAATTACAGCAAATGCTTAATATGAGCAAAAGTGCTGTAAGTAACGGTCTTGCTTTGTTACAATCCAGGTGCCTGGTAGAATACTTCACAGTAAACGGCAACAGGAAGCGTTATTTTCGCATTCAGCGAACTGCCTGGTATGAATTTATGAAGACTATCGTACGCACGCAGCGTCCCTTTACCATTCAGGTCATTCCTGAGGCTCTAGCCTTCCGTTCTGATGCGTATCCCGAGACTAATCAATTACTGATTCAGGCAAAAGAGTTTACCGATTACATGTTTGATAAAATGGAAGAGGCCCTGAGCAACTGGGAAAAATCACAAATAAAGTAATATATTTTTGATTTGGTTCTCTTAGTTAAGAACCAAACAGTATTTTTGTTGTTATTCTTTGAAAATGAATTAAACAATAAAAATCATGAAGTATAAAGTATTAGGTAACACGGGTCTCTTTGTATCAGAAATGTGCCTTGGCACAATGACCTTTGGCCAGTCGGCCGGGAGGTATGCTGCAGCATCCGGAGTAACACAGCAAATGGCAGACGACATTATAAAGCTGGGCTTCGATACTGGGATTAATTTTATTGATACTGCCAATGTTTATGCAGGCGGACAATCAGAGGAGATTGTAGGCAAGTCCATCAAAAACCTCGGCCTTTCCCGTAAAGATTTAGTGATCTCAACAAAAATGGGACACGCCACAGGTGAAGGCCCAAATGACGGCGGAAGCTCCCGCTACCATATCATGAACCAGGTAAAGGAAAGTTTAAAGCGTTTAGATACCGGTCACATCGATCTTTATCAATTGCATGGTTGGGATGCGGCCACGCCATTAGATGAAACGATAAGGGCGCTTGATGATCTTGTTACGCAAGGTCTTGTCCGTTACATTGGGGTCTCTAACTGGGCTGCGTGGCAGATTCAAAAGGCATTGGGCAAGGCAGAAAAGCTTAACACAGTTCGCTTTGAGTCTGTTCAGGCTTACTATTCACTGGCTGGCCGTGAGCTGGAACGCGAAATACTGCCCATGCTGGAAAGTGAAAAGTTAGGTTTAATGGTTTTTAGCCCCCTTGCCGGAGGATATCTATCGGGTAAGTACCGAAGTGGAGACAGCAAAGGCAGACGTGCTACTATCCAGTTTCCACCTGTTGACGAAATAAAAGGTGAACCAATATTAGCAGCGCTGGAAGAAATTGCCGCTGAGCATAATACGAGTATGGCCGCAACTTCGCTAGCCTGGCTGCTGCAAAAGCGATCAGTAACCAGCGTGATATTAGGTGTTAAACATAAAGAGCAGCTAAAAGACAATTTGAAAGCTGCCAATGTTACGCTATCAGAAGCTGACATTAAAAAATTGAATGACGCAAGCCAGCTTATACCGGAATACCCTGGCTGGATGATGGGTAGCAGCGCTCCCCGCGAACATTTGTTACATACGGGTGAATTGACCAAACAATACTAAAGTAAAAACAGAACAGGACTTAATAGTATAGTCCTGTTCTTTTCTCAGTTACCTAATGAAGTCAACATACGACCGCTTATCTCAAATATGCAGCAAAGCGACAACTAGGTTATATAGTACCAGCTTTTCGCTTGGTATCCTTTTTCTAAGCAAAGAGGTGCGGCAGCCCATATACAGTATTTATGGGTTTGTCCGGCTGGCTGACGAGATCGTAGACAGCTTTCATGCTTTTGAAAAAGCAGATTTGCTGGCAGAATTTCGACGGGACTGTTTCACAGCTATTGAACGAGGAATAAGTTTAAATCCTATTCTTAATTCCTTTCAGGATGTGGTGAACGTTTTCGGGATCGAGCACCAACTTATAGAACAATTTTTAGATAGCATGCAAATGGATCTGTCTGAGCAGTTTTATACCCCAGAAAAGTATGAAAAATATATCTTAGGTTCTGCACAGGTAGTTGGTTTAATGTGTTTGCGTGTTTTTACTCATGGCACGCACCAAGATTATCACCGTCTTAAAATAGCTGCTATGAAATTGGGTTCAGCGTTTCAAAAGATAAACTTTCTTAGAGACATAAAAGCCGATTATCAGGTGTTAAATCGCAGTTATTTTCCGGAACTTAACCTTTCCGGCTTCGACGATATCAGCAAAAAAATAATAGAAGAGGATATTGAAAAAGAATTTACCGAAGCTTTAGCCGGTATAAAGCAACTGCCTAAGTCTTGTAAAATGGGAGTTTACCTGGCATATTTATACTATCAGCGGTTGCTTAACAAGATTTGCAAGGTGCCTGCTAAACGGATCATGGTAGAAAGAATCAGGGTTGCAAATTGGCAAAAGTTCCTTTTAATGATGACTTCGTATATCAGCTGCAGGCTGAAGCAGATATAGCTTTTTAAACACACATTGGCTGCAAAATTTAATTACTGAATGATCATACTATTTGATCATAACATCATCAAATTTAATGCTTACCAGATGTATCACTGTTTATAAATAAAGAAATGATAAAATACGTAATCATATTTTTTACTCAAAGCAATTGTATAGAGAATCTTTCTGTAATGGATAAATCAATGACTTCCATAGTAGAATGGACACAGGATCTCGAAGATTATGATAAGGTTATTCGTGTAGTGAGCAGTAATAATATATCACTCGAGCTTCTTGAAAAGTTTAGAAACATCGGTATCCAAGCTGAACTGATGGCAGTTTATAGAGGGGATCCACTAGAATGTATGTAATCTCAAACTAATTTAATATCGTAGAAAAAAATGTAATAGGCCTTAATCTATACTAGAATAAAGGTGCCAGGGAGTATGACAGATCTTTATTTTTATTGGTGACATACTGTTGTCACTTCCAACTCTTTCTTTGCATCAATTTCCTGAGTACATAGGAAATGAAAGCATATTGGCAGGCTTTGGTAACAGTTGGTAACTACTATGGTTTCATGAAGAGCGAAAGCTCAGCCAACATTCCATTAGCTATAATTACTAACTTCAATTAGATTTAAATCTGGGTCTCTAAAATAAATGGAGTTAATTTTCCCTGTAGCCCCTGTGCGTGGTACATTGCATTCAATCATGGTTACATTTTTTTGTAATAACTCTGCTTCAATTTCCGCTAATGGTGTAGAGGATATAAAACATAGATCAGCAGAGCCGGGGGTGGCATTGTTGGCTTTAGGTTCAATTTCATGTCCTAGCTGGTGGAGGTTAATTTTTTGGTTACCAAAAAATAACGCTTTCCTCCCTTGCTGAAAAGATTCAACTCTCATACCCAAAACTTCGCAGTAGAATTTTATGGTGGCTTCCGGATCTTTTACTGTTAATACGAGATGGTCAATACGATCAATTTGCATGTAAAAATTATTTGTGAATATAGATAACGGTATACAGCTTCTCCTTAACATTAGGGTTGTTATTTTTTTTACAACAATTTTAATACCTGCAGCAACCTGTTATTATTAATACTCCATCCAGGGGTTTTGAGCTTAAAATTTCCTTTACCAGAAAATAAATCAAATTAGAGTTGATATCCTGTATCAAGTCTGCAAAATATAATTATATATCGTTATTACCTGAATTTTTCTGTTACTTGGACTTGCGAAATAATGGGGGAGACATACAACAAAGCGACACTGAACTCTGGTTAAGACTGACCAAAGGAGATGAGGTTGCTATGGAAATGCCCTCAATGATTCGATAAAAACGAAAAAACCCTCTAAACTGTGACATTTAGAGGGTTTTTGCTAGATTTTGATATCTAATAAGTCGGGGTGGCAGGATTCGAACCTACGACCTCCTGCTCCCAAAGCAGGCGCGATACCGGGCTACGCTACACCCCGAACTTGACCAGCATTTTGTGATTATGAATAATCTTTGTTGCTGTTGGGATTGCAAAAGTACAATAATAATTTTATCGTGCAAATTTATTTTTCATTTTGCCCCATGTTTTTGCGATTTGTCACCGCGGTAAACGGTATTCGTATCCTTAAGTCATTGCTTTACTGTTTTTTATCATATGATACAGGATGTAAAATAAATTACAGCGAATTTCTCAAAGTAACCTTAAACGGAATAGGTACACGCTCTGTCGCATTGTTAAGCACCAGCTCCGCTGCTTTTTCGCCCATCATGCTAAAATCCGTCGATATTGTTGTAATCCCATCCAGGATTACCTTTTTAACAGGCGTTTCATTATAAGAGATCACACCCACATCTTTTCCCGGTTTAAAGTCGCCCTGTACGATTTTTTCTACCAGGATCACCAGGTCATCTTCTGCAAGGTTAATATAAACTGCACCCTTTTCAATCTCTTCCTGATGCAGGCAATGCAGGATATCATGTTTAAAGCTATATTGATGGCAGAACCTTAAAAATCCAAGCAGTATCTTTTTTGAATAATAGGTTTGCTGGGGGAAGATAATTTTAATAGTGTGGTAGCCGGCCAGCCTGTCCCGTAATTGTTCCAGTGCAAAAAAGATATCTCTTTCAAAATCTTCATAGACAGCACCAAAGTTTCCGCTAACCCCCTCAGCCAATTTGTCCATCAGGATAAGTTTTTCTTTAGGCAGTGTATCGATTAACTGGTAACCCAGTTCGCGGTCTTCATTAAAATGCGGAATGATTACACATTTCGCATAGTGGTCGGCCTTTTCCAGTAACAGCGTTTTAAAACTATTAAAGTTATTATTATAAATATAGAAATCTATGGCTGCTTCGCTTCCTAACGAATTGGCGAAGCTATCATATATGATCTTTTTCTGGATGCTCAGCTTATTAAAGAGGAGCAGCACTTTGATAGGGCGATGGAAACAGGTATGCGTAATAAAGAAACCTTTTCCGGCCACAGATTTTACCAGTCCCATTCTTTTTAGCTCGTTATATGCCCTTTCGATGGTACTTCTTGCTGTTTCCAGTGTACAGCTGAATTCATTGATAGAGGGTAATGGTTCATTCTTTTTTATTTGTCCGGATTGAATCCCCTGCAGAATAGAATTGATTAGCTGTAGATACTTTGGTGTAATCGCATAATCATCAATTCTCACAATTTTAAGGATATTACTCATTTTAGGTTTGTATTTGATGTAGTTTAAAATTACAGAAACACATGCCCCATAAGTACTTTAGAAAGAATATTTACTTTCTTGAACAGCTTGTTGTTTAGTTGGTTAAATGGTTTTATTCGGATCTGTTTCAATGATTTTTGACGACAATGGCAATGTATTTGTTATATATTGATCAGTTATGATTAATCCTTTCAGAAAAGGGGGAGTCATAGAGGTATAAGTTAGGTTATACATTTTAAAAAACACGCAAATGAAAACATTTAGAAATCTTATGCTGCTGTTGGTTACGGCATCATTATTAAGCTCTTGCTTAGTGCAAGACCAGGGAAGAGGTCATGGAAGACGTGGTAATCACGGACATCACCACGGGCACGGCCGCTACTAAAACATTACTAAAAAAGATCAAACGTGAAACAGGGAAGCCGCATTTATGCGGCTTCCCTGTTTCACGTAAATACTATCGCAAATGTCTGCTGCCAATTTTATTTTGTTCTGCTATACCTTAGCAATGGTCTGCTTAATTTTTAAGCATCTTTAACTCCATAAAACAGCAAAATTTTCTTAATTATTCTACTGTTTTGCTATTGATAGGTTCTCTTTGCAAATTTGTTATGCTTCAAGAATATGACCTAAGCGGTTAAAGAGAGTTTGCCTGACGGTGGATGCCAATGGCGATAGGTAAATTAATAATAGTTAATTGAGTAAAGGCCGGATAATTCCGGCCTTTAGTTATTTTAAGGGTAGACCAATTTCTGCTTTTGACTGTGAAAGTACCAGTGAACTATGTACATTTCCCACGTTTTCCATTGGTGAGATTTTTTGACGGAGGAAAGTATTATAGGCAGGCATATCGGGGATCATAATCTTTAGCATGAAATCGTATTTTCCGGTAATATGGTAACACTCCAGCACTTCGGGAAACTGTATAACGCTCTTTTGAAATGAGGCCAGTGCGTCTTCTCCGTGGCAATTTAATACAATATGTGGAAATGCAACCAGGCTATTCGTTATTTTTTCCCTGTCCAGTACCGCTACGTACTTTTTTATATAGCCCATTTCTTCTAACCTTTTTCTCCTGTCGAAAATAGGAGAAATAGTTCTGTTGAGGTTATAGGCCAGTTCTTTATTAGTCAATCTTCCATTCTCCTGTAAGAGATTTAAGATACCCAGGTCCGTTGGGTCTAACTGCGGGTTCATATCATGAATTTTTCATTCGTGTAACTTTAGTTGATTATAGGTGGTTGGTTAATACGATCAAATATATAATATTTCACGCTATGCCCGCAACATTAGGTTAACTAAAATTTATGATAATGTGTTGATGATTAGTTCTTAACTTAACTATTAAATGAAAAGAAACACCTGATAGCTTCCCCTCCGGCACAACAAAACCGGAATTTATCTGCAGCAGGACCTGCAACTCGCTTTCAGGTGGTCTGATCTAACCAAAGAGTGCTGAAAAGATGATTATAACCTGAAGTTCATGGATAGGGTAATCCTGTTCTCCTGTTTCCTGAGATCAGGTTTCCAGTTGGGGTCCAGTGCATCATTGCTAAATCCTGTTTGCGAGGTTGTGCCACCAGAACCGGCAAAGTACGGGACATTAGACTGTCTGTGACCATATTCCAGCCTGAAGGTCATGAACTGGCTTGGCATATAGTCAAATGTGGTGGTGAGCTGGGTGATGCGCAGGTTATTTCCTGCAGCAACGGCATTGTCAAAATCATTGGGGATAATCGTTCCTGTTGCCGGATCTGATATGGCGGGGGCAGGAGAGAAGGCAAGGTATAAACCCGGGTTAGTAACATAATCTGCTCTCATGGTGAGGCCAAACTTGTTTTTATTAAACCATAACCTGCTTGATAGTGCAGTCCCTGTCATATAATTATCTTTAGCTTTTACGCCGTCGCCGGATTGAAATCCATAGTGATTGTTTAAACTGAATGCTGCCTGTGATAATCCTGATGCATCTTTGTTTTTGTAATAACGGTAAACGATGCTGTTATCGTGGTGGAACCTTTTAACTGGCGACAATTCTGGCGTGCCGCTCCGGCTGTCTGTTCCGTAATAAAAGTTGGCCACCAGTTGCAGGTTATCATTCGGACGGTAATAATTGGATGAGCCCAGTCCCGGCGCTTTGCTGAAACTGTTATAGGTCTGCCATCCGTTTAATACCCACAGCTCTGTTCTGAAGTTTTTGGTAGGGTAGTACTGGAACCTTGCCCCCTGAAAATAGAATGGGGTAAACTCACATACCATCGATCGCTGGTAACTCCAGTTTTCCTGCAGTACATAACTTTCCAGGCCGATATAAGACATGAAAATACCCATTTCTACGTTCAGACCGTAATTTACATTGAAGTGGTACCCTGCTGCGGCTTCCCTGATAAATTTT
>Ga0247816_10000767_pt1 | contig 17073 bp, 16 predicted proteins | sample UWRJL209509C1_FD_179930 | JGI IMG/M metagenome (GOLD analysis project Ga0247816, IMG submission 179930) | Plant litter microbial communities from Arlington Agricultural Research Station in Wisconsin, United States - UWRJ-L209-509C-1 | ecosystem: Environmental > Terrestrial > Plant litter >...
CACGGAAAGCATAAATACTTTGCGCATCATCCCCAACCACGCAAATATTCTGAAACTTATCAGACAAAGCCCTTACAATCAAATATTGAGAGTGATTTGTATCCTGGTACTCATCAACCATAATGTATCTAAAACGGTTTTGATACTTCGCTAAAATCTCAGGAAAACGAGTCAATAATTCGTTGGTTTTCAACAATAAATCATCAAAATCCATCGCTCCAGCTTTAAAACAACGCTCTACATATTGCTGATAAATTTCTCCCAAACGGGGTCTTTTTGCCATTGCATCGGCCTCTACCAATTCAGGATTATTAAAGTAGGCTTTTACCGTAATCAAACTATTTTTATAATTAGATATACGTCCTAAAATCTGTTTTGGTTTATAAACGTCGCGATCCAGCTGCATTTCTTTAATAATCGAAGAAATCAATCTAGCCGAATCCTGAGAATCATAAATCGTAAAATTCGATGGATACCCCAAATGATCCGACTCTGCACGAAGAATACGCGCAAAAATCGAGTGAAAAGTTCCCATCCAAAGATTCTTTGCTTCAGATGCACCCACAATATCCGAAATTCTGTGTTTCATCTCACGAGCAGCTTTGTTCGTAAACGTAAGCGACAAAATATTGAACGCATCAACACCCTGCGCCATCAAATAAGCAATTCTAATCGTTAAAACACGGGTTTTTCCTGAACCTGCACCAGCAATAATAATCATTGGCCCGTCTTTCTTCAAAACTGGCTGTCTCTGTGCTTCATTGAGCTGGTCAATGTATTTTTGCATGAAATTTTTCTCCATAATTGATGCAAAAATAAGAATTTAAAAAGAAAGTTCCTAAGGTACTAAGGTGCTGAGTTGCTAAGTTTTTTTTGAAGCAAAACAATAGGCTTTTCATGAAACATTGTTCCCGCTTTCGGCTATATCTCTCCGTTCCACTACGAGGATACCGCCTCTATCGGGGCTAGATTAGAAACAATTGGCTTTTTTAAGAAAGTTGCTGAGTTACAAAGATTCTAAGATGCTAAGTTTCTTTTTAAGAATTTAATTTAGAAGACAAATAATTTATAAAGTTTTCATTGCAACTATTAGTAAAACTTAGAACCTTAGAATCTTAGTGTTTTAGCACCTTCATTTATAAAACACATCATAAGCAAATCGTATCAAAGTGCCCACAACCACAATCAAAAAGAAAATCCTAATAAAACCATTTCCTTTATTAATGGCGAGTTTTGCACCAAGCCATCCGCCTAGTCCGTTGCTAATAGCCATAGGAATTGCAATTGACCAAATAATTTTTCCTTTGATCATAAACAAACAAATCGAACCGAAATTCGTTGCCAGATTTACCATTTTAGCATTCGCGGAAGCGTGCAAAAAATCAAAACCCAAAAGCGCTATGAAGGCAACCACAAAAAAACTTCCTGTTCCCGGCCCAATAAATCCGTCGTAAAAACCAACAATAACACTTATAACAACGGCATAAATAATTTGTGTTGTAGCCGAATGATCTTTGGCTACATGTTGACCAAAGTTCTTTTTCGCATAAGTATATATAAACAGTAACGATAAAACCACAAGCAAGAGAGGTTTCATAAAATCATTGCTAACCATTGTTAGTATAGTAGAACCTAAAAAGGCCGAAGGAACAGCCAGACACATCATGATCAAAAGCAACTTCCACTGAATTACTACTTTTTTCATGTATTGAAAAGCCGCAAAAGCTGTTCCGCTAAAAGCAGGAATTTTCAAAGTTCCTATAACTGTCGAAACGGGTAAATTGGGTAATAAGATCAATCCCATTGGTGTCTGAATCAATCCTCCTCCGCCAACAATTGCATCAATAAATCCGGCTGCAAATGCAGCTAAACAAAGAAAAAATATGATGTATGAATCCATTATTATTGTGTTTCAGGCGGTTTTAAAAAATCCCTACAAAAGTAAACTTCCATTTTTATTTATTACAAAAAAATTAAAGTGGATTTCTCCTCAAAAAGTATATTTTTGTTGAAAATTTAAACCAAATGGATTTTAATAGAATTATAGAATTAGCCAGTTATACTTTACCAGCCATTGTTACCGGATTCGTGGCGTACCGTTTTTTTGAATTGCACATCAAAAACAACGATAAAAAACGTGCTTTTTTATTAAACAGAGAATATCAAAAACAGTCTTTGCCAATACGTTTGCAGGCATACGAGCGCATGACTTTATATTTGGAACGCATCAATCTGACTAAATTATTGATTAGAGTTGCGCCAATATCAAACGAAAAACACGATTACGAAAACTTTCTAATCGACCAGATCGAGCAAGAATTCGAACATAATCTAACACAGCAAATTTACATGTCTGATGAATGTTGGACAATTATCACAACAGCCAAAAACTCAACCATTCAAATCATCCGAAAAGCTGCCATGAGCGATCGTGTTGACAGCGGAGATAAATTGCGCGAAGTAATTTTGAATGATTTGCTAGAGAAACAATCACCAAGTAATGCTGCTTTAGCTTATATTAAAAATGAAGTTTCAGAGTTGTGGTAACTTAATTTTAGAATTCAGATTTTAGATTTTAGATTATGCTTTGGCGATCTAAAATCTGAACTCTGCAATCGATTTTATTTCCACCAGTTTTGTTTTGGCTTAACTTGCCATCCATTATTTAAGTATTTTTGAGAGATACTCAGATCTCCAGCTCCAATATCGAAATCACAATTTACGTTGGGAACTCTATAATCTCCCCAATTGCAAATTTTATCTTTTCCGGAATTATTAGATTTCCATATACCAACAAATGCATTATTAAAATAGTTATCTCGGTAACTTTCAATATCATTGTATTTTACTAAATTATGTTTATCAATATAAAATATGGTTTGCAGTTTTCCCTGAAATTCTCCCGTATTTTTTTGACTTTTATTTTCAACAAACTTATAATTAGCCGTCAGTAATCCCTGGCTTTCTATCCCTGCATTTTTATACTCATCATCAACGCCAAATTTTGGTTTTTTAAGTTCTTGTATTTTTGCGATGGTTATTGTACCTGTAAAATCACAAATATTCGATTTAACACTCGATTTACCGTGAACTATATATTCTGTTTTATTTTTTTCATTTCTTTTAATTGATGTCAGCTTTATCAATATTCTTTGATAATTATCGCCTATAACGCCAGCAACGACATTACTTTCAGTTGTATTCCATAAACCTGAAAAATCATAATTGGCATACTTATCGATTTCATTTTTCTGAAATAATTCTGAATTATCCCAAATAGAACTTCTGCATATATTATTCTGGCTGAATATATTGAGGTTAAAAAAGAAGAAAAGAAATAGAATTATATTTTTCATATTTTCGAAATTTTATCTCTATGCTCTTTGAGTTTTTAAATTTATTTCGTTCAAAATTGTCTGAGCCCAATTATCATCTGTTTCAGAAACTATAATAGTTTTAAATCCATATGTTTCGCCTTCTCTTTCAACACCAACTGAATCATCTACATGAATATCAATATTAAATATTGGCGGAAATTTCGAGCAATAAATATTTGTTTTGTGAAGTTTTTTTTGATGCTTTTGCTGGTTTATTATAAAATCAACAGATATTCCGTAAGAATAAAACATCCATTTTATCCTGGATTCACTTCTGTATGAAGTCGTGTAAATATAAATTTTATGATTTTGTTTCTTTAATACCTTAAATAAATCTACTGTTCCTTTTCGTAAACTTTCGGCACCTAAAAATTGATGAAACAAATTTGATTTTTCTATTTCAAACGTATTTGAGATTAAAGTATCATCAAGATCAAAAGATATTATCATAAATCATTATCAAGCTAAAATCACCTATTATCACTCATAACTTCGGACTTATTCTGAGCGTATTCGTAACCTTGCTCCCACCATTCTTTCATCACTTCTTTATTAAAAATAAGGGCATTATCAGTCAGTTTTGTGGGTGTGTAATATAAGTTAAGTTTCACATTCTTATTATTTGCCATCAGTTTTCCTATAGCAATATCATGTTTTTCAACCTGATCTAATGCAATTCGGAACAAATCGATCATTAACGAAAATGGATTTTTACCAATAACGGTCTTATTCATATTGACTTCGGTTTCCAGAATAATGACATCAATTTCGGTTGCACCACGGTTAATTGCTTCACGAATCGGAACCAGACTTGAAAATCCTCCGTCACCATATTCGAAGTTGTCTTTTTCTACTAAACTCATAAACGGAACGTAATTGCTTGAAATCCAAGACCAATCGCAAAACTCTTCGTAAGTGCAATCTTTTATCGATTTATATTCTGATTCGTTTTTAGTAAAATTGGTGACAGTAATGACAACATCGTTTTTCTGTTTCTTTAGTTTATTAAAATCTGATAAAGAAAAGTTATTTCTGATATATTTCTTAAGTCCTTTACTTTCTCCAAAGGTTCTTTTTCCTCTAAAAAACTGACGTAAAACATTGAAGTGATTTATAGTAACAATATCTACTCCTCCTTTGGTTTTAATCACAAAGGGACAAATATTGAAAATATTCGCCATGGTAACATTGGTATAAATAGAGTGAATTTGTTTAATATGCCCGAGGGCCAAATGCGGAATAAGTAAGCTGCCTGTAGAAGTTCCCAGAAACAAATCATATTCGTGATTTTTTTCTTCTATTAAATATTGCGCTACACCACCGGCAAACGCGCCTTTACTTCCTCCACCAGAAATAACCAATGCTCTCATAAAATATAGTAGGTTTTGTTTTTGGATTTTTTTTGAGAAAATAGAGTAAAGAATTTAGAAAAAAGACTAAAGCTACGCGAGAAAAATCTATTTTCTTTGCTCTTTACTCTATTCTCTTACTTCTATATTCTACTCTTTCAACAAACGATTCAATTGAAATTGTTCTTCGGGGTTCAAATTAGGCAAAATTCTTTCAAACGAAGCACGCATCTCATAATTTTTTAATAAAACCCGAATTGTATCTCTTCCGTATTTTGAAAATTGCCACATATGATGCGTTGTTGCACTGACTAAATTGCTTAAAACCTGATCGTTAATTATTTTAAAAGCAATCAATTTTTCAAGTGCATTTTGTCGTGTTGTAGCTTCGTATTTTACAGATGAAAATGAAATTAACTCATTGGCCAAAATATCTGGATTATCGCTATAATCCGGAGTTGATAATGCTAATGAAAGCCATAATGTTCGAAGATTAAAATCGTTGAAACCAATCCAGTTCTTCGATTTATTTAAATATTCTGTTCGATGATCCGGGAAGTTTTTCCATAAATAAAACAATGCAATTTCCTGTGTCTGATAGGATCTATCGTCTAGTAAGGTTTCATAATGTGTTCTAAAATCTTCCGGAATTTTCGACAATGATCCTGCAACAGCTTGTCGGACTTGCACATTGTTGGTTTCCAAAGCGATTAGTAAAAGTTCTTTCTTTACGTCGTACTTTTCAGTTTCTATTTGGTTTACAATTACCTCTTTTACAGTTTCGTAAACATTAGATTCTAAAGTCTTTCTTAAAAATTCTATTTTCTCCGACAATGGCGTTTTCTTTAGTTTGTCAACTTCTAAACGAACTTGAATTGCTTTGTTTTTACTCAATAAAGCATTCGCTGTTGGTGTATCAAAAGCAGTCAATTCTAACCATGTTTTCTGAAATTTATCCAAATCAAAATCAGATACCTTTTTGATTTCATCAAAGAAATTTTGTGTGTTTACCGTTTGGTAAGCGTATTTTTTCAAATAACTTTTTATTGCTTTTTTGAAGGCTTTATCACCAATAGATTCATGCAAAACAAACAAAGCCCAAGCGCCTTTTTCGTAAAAAGTCAATGAACTCGCTTTGGCATTCAAAACCGGAACAGAATCGGTTCTTGAAGCAAATTTTATCTGCTGCGCCGTTTCATACAATTTCGAATAGAAAAAATCATCTCCGTAAATTTCCCTTTCGGCCAATGCGGCATAATAAGTTGCAAAACCTTCCTGAAGCCAATGATGTGTACTGCTTTCGGCTGTAATTAAATCGCCAAACCAATGATGCGCCAATTCGTGAGCGTCAACATTGGTATAATTACGATCTGTAAAACCTATCGAATCAACGACATAACGTGTTGCAAAAAGTGTAGTGGTTGTATTTTCCATACCGGCATACAAGAAATCACGAACCGGAATTTCTCTGTAAATTTCCCAGGGATATTTCACTCCTATTTCTTTCTCTAAAAAATCAAAAATACGTTTTGAATATCTGTAAGTAGGCTCAAAACGACTGGTATCTTTATTCTCAAAATAATATTCTAACGGAATTTTAGATTTTGCTTTAAATTCTTTTTTATCATATTTTCCAATGGCAAGCATCAACAAATAAGAACTCATTGGTTTTTCCATTTGATATTGCCAATTAATGGAATTTCCTTCTTGTTTCTTTTCTTTTAAAACTCCGTTTGAAACAACCTGATAATCTTTCTCGTATGTAATTCCTAAGCTAAAAATGACTTTTTCGTTTACGTCATCAAAACTTGGGAACCAATTGCTGGTATATCTTCCCTGACCCTGCGTCCAGATTTGAGTTTCTATATTATCAATATTTATAAAGTACAAAGCCTGTTTTGGTTTAACCGAATATTCGAAAGTCAATTGGTTTTCCCCTTTCTGAAAATTACTTAGAATTTGTAATTCCTTACCGGTATTAATATAAACAACGTCTCTATTATCAAGCTGAACATGAGAAAATTCCATATTTTTGGCATCGATTTTAATCGTATCAAGTGGTTTTAAAACCTCAAATCGATAATCGACAATTCCGTAAACCGATTTATCTGTGGCATTTAATTTCAATTGTCCGTTAACAGATTTAAAATCGACAAATTGGGTTTGTTGTGCAAAAACGAAACTGGTAATAAATAGGAAGATGTATTTCATTGAGAATTAAAGTTTCATAGAATCCGTTGCCCAAGAACTTGGGTTGGTTTTTATATAATTATAAATAGTTTCGAATCTTTTGTAATTACGAACGATATGATCGTGATAATTAGTTTGCCATATCGAAACAGATCCATTAATTTGTTTGGTTGTTACCGATTTAAAGATAGCGACAAATGATGATATAGAATTGGGTTTTCGAGATAATTCATATCCATATTTATTTGTGTAATTATTCTCCTGGTTATTCTGTAGAGACGCACTGCAGTGCGTCTTCGCAACGTTTGTCACATTATTTGTCGAACTGTTTATCAAATTGTTTGCCGCAATATCTGTTGTCGATGTGCCGGACGTAGACGCACTGCTGTGCGTCTCTACGATATGCGATCGTTCAATTTGCGTGTGTACATTATTCATTTCTGAAGAAACCTCGTTATTTTGAATTTCTATCAATAAATGAATATGATTTGGCATGACAATCCAATTATGAAAAAACCAATTTTTACGAATTTTTATAGATTTCAATAATTCATTTTCTACAATTTGACCGTTTTCATTCAAAATCATTTTATCCCCTTCAATAGATCCAAAAAGATATTCTCTATTTTGAGTGACCATAGTAATAAAATAAACTGCTGAACTGGAATAATCCCAATTTTTCAATCTATTCGAATCCATTTTAAACTTATCTTGAAATAATGTCATTTTTTGGCGTGTAAGAATCCCAAAGTTACAAAGGTTTCATCAACAAATCGAATGAAATTTGTATGTTTACCTTAGAAAATTACAACATCGTGCCAACACTCAAAAAAGCCTTATTTAACTGAAGCAGTGGAAAAGATTCTGCTTTGGCATTATATAAAAAATTACAAAATCCTGATTTTAAAATCGAATATTTACTTACGAGTGTAAACCAGCAATTTCAGCGAATTTCTATGCACGGCGTTCGTGTCGAATTATTAGAAGCTCAGGCTAAAAGCATTGGTTTACCTCTTAAAATCATGCAAATTCCTGAAATACCAACAATGGAAGTGTATGAAAATGTGATGACCGAAACTTTAACCACATTAAAAAACGAAGGAATCACACATTCGATTTTTGGTGATATTTTCCTCGAAGATTTACGCCAATACCGAGAAAATCAATTGGCAAAAATGGGTTTTGAAGGTGTTTTTCCGTTGTGGAAAATTCCAACACAGGATTTAATTCAGGAATTTATTTCGTTAGGGTTTAAAACAATTGTGGTTTGTGTAAACGAACGTTATCTCGATAAAAGTTTTGTTGGCCGAATTATCGATCAGGAATTCATAAACGATTTACCTGATAATGTAGACGTTTGTGGTGAAAATGGCGAATTTCATACTTTTACTTTTGATGGTCCGATTTTTTCAGAACCTGTACAATTTGAAGTTGGCGAAATTGTTTATCGAAAATACGAAAAGCCTAAAACCGAAGATTCCTCAAATACTGCTTGCGATACAAGTGCCAGCGACGCTTTTGATTTTGGTTTTTGGTATTGTGATCTAATTTAATAAAGATGAAAAAAGTCTATTTTAAAAAAATTTGCAAACTTATGCTATTGATAACTATCGCTTTGACATGTCAGAGTTGTTTGGTTAGTCGATGCAAGAGGCCACAAATCATGGGTTATATTTATGATTCTATCAGTAGAAAACCAATTGAAAATTGCAAAGTTGGAGAAAATCTAACAGACTCAAAGGGCTATTTTCAATTAAAAGAATTACGTTATTCTGAGTTTACTTTTATAGGTTATGAAGCGCCGCCATTAATGGTAAATGAAGGAATTATTAAAGACGGTTACGAAAATAAATCAATACAATTATTTAATCCGTTTGGAGGCGGAATCAGAAAAGGAGCTGTTCATAATTGTGATACCATCTTCTTAAAAAGAACTCCAATAATAGCTGTCGAAAAATAATTTATTTTTATTAAATTTAGAATTCAGTTTTAATCCCAATATTAATTTCATTAAACCATAATATGCCTGTAAAAGAAATTAGTTCAGAAATAAAAAAGGTTTTAGAATTCCTTACTGAAATAGGAATTGATGTCATTGAAAAAGAAGTAAACGAAAGTTTTTTACCCGGATTAAGCCTGGGGCAAAATTGCATTTGTATTGATTATGATAAATTATTATATCCTGGCGATATTTTGCACGAAGCGGGACACTTAGCCGTCACTACATCTTCTGAAAGAAATACAGTTGGAACAAGCGAAATGTCGCCGGAATGGCCAACTCAGGCCGAAGAAATAGCAGCAATTTTATGGTCTTTTGCTGCTGCAAACTATTTACAATTGCCCCTTGACTTTGTATTTCATCCTAATGGCTATAAAGGTGCTTCGGATTGGTTTATTTCGAATTTTAGTGATGAAAATTATATTGGATTGCCTTTTTTAGAATGGATTGGACTTACCTTAAGTAAAGATCTTGCACTTAAAGAAGGCAAAGAAGCTTTTCCTGTAATGCAAAAATGGTTAAGGGATTAATTTTAATTATTAGAAAATTTTCTAATTTTAAAAATTATTCTGAATACATATTCAGCAAATTCGTAACAGTATTCCAATTTCGCATCGTTACGATAACATTCAGTTTTTTCTCGATATATTTACCTTCAAGTCTTGTTTTTCCGGCGCCAACAGCATATTTAATGAAAATTCTGTTTCCGTCAATACTGGCTTCATCCGGTTTAAACTGACTGATTTTTAAATCGTTTATATTTTCCTTTTTTAGTTCAACCGAAGTAAAAGCAACGTATAGTTTTTTGGTATCTATATCTTTTTCTTTTAAGAAAGGACTGTTTTTTAAACACAATTCCAGGTCTTCTTTTTTAATGACAATGGTATAAACTTCATGACCAAATACCTTAAAGATTTCCTGTTTGATCAAAAAGCCTACTTTAGAAGCACTTTCTTCCTCTGTATCGACAAAAACATTTCCGGATTGCAAATAAGTGCGCACATTTGTAAAACCAATATTTTCCAACATGGTTTTCAAAGCTTCCATTTTTATCATATTGTGACCAGAAACGTTGATCGCGCGTAAAAGTGCTAAATGTGTTGTCATTTTTTTTGTAGAAATTATTTTTTCAAAGGTATTATTTTCTAAGCTTTAAATTCAATTTTAAAATTAAATAAGGCAACCCCAAAAAACAATTTACTTAGACAAAGCATGTTCTTTTGCGTATTTTTTCTTTTCAGACCTTGAAAATTCTTTCGTTATAACAGCTTCATTAGACAATACTGTATATTCTTTTTTTGCTTCTATAGTAACATCACCTTCCTGTGTAACAAAAACCGGTGTGATAAACTTAAAACTACTTTTCTGATTTTTTATAGATACTTTTTCAGTTTTAAAAATATTACCGGACAAATAATAAACACTAAAATCCAATCGGTAACCTTCATTATCATACAATTCTACAATACCTAAATTTGTTTGAGGATCCACATTTTGACCCAGTTTTACAAATATTCCGTTCTTTTTAAAGCCTTTATAAGTAGCATACGTGCCATCAGCATGTTCTACAGTAATCAAATTTCTCATGCTGGTATAATGAACTTTCAAATTGGGATTATTATCGTATTCGTTTTTGACCAAAACGACAATTCCTTTTCTCATACTACAAATCGTATCTGCTTTTTCCGGATGAACAACATACGATTTCCAATTTGAAACCTTTTCTTGACCTAAAAATTTTTCACCAATATTTCCTGCTTCATAAACTTTGATCTTTTTTCCGTTCTTGAATGGTAATGTATAATGAAACAAACTATCAACTTTAGGGTTGATCTCTCCCATAATCGTAGAATAACGAATTGCATAGCCAATTCCTCGAGATTTATCAGTTGGTCGCAGTCTTGTAACAGTTCCGGAATATCCCGTTACAATTCCTTCGTAACTTGTAACATCGCAATTGCTTACATTCGAAAGTTCAATATTTACAGTGTAAGTTCCGGGAACTTTTTTCTCATAATTCAAATCGACACTTTTGTCATCATTTACTTTTGATGTAATCGTGACAACTTGATTTTGAGCAGATAATTTAAAACTGATTAAGAATAAAAAAAGAAATTGAAATACAAAAAAGGCATTATTTTTCATGTTGGTTTAGGTTTATTTGGTAGTTAGTTTTGATGAAACAATAATACTCATTTTTTTCAATTCATAGCTTTTTTCTGATTTAAATCACAGAAAATAATCTATTTTTAATTTTCCGAACAAAAAACTATCTTCGCTTTTCTGAAAGAAAGAGAAAAGAATAAAGAAAATAGAAGATAGACAAAAGTCCTTACTCTATTTTCTTTATTCTATATTCTATTTTATAAAATCTAAAGATCTAAAATCTAAGCAGTCTAAAAAATGTCTAATAATCTCCTTGAAACCCCAATCGAATACTTAAAAGGTGTTGGCCCAAGTCGTGGCCAATTGCTTCGTAAGGAATTGGGTATTCATAAATACAGGGATTTAGTCAATTTTTTTCCTAACAGATATATTGACAGAACACGTTATTATAAGATTAACGAACTACAGAATACAGGTGCAGAAGTTCAGATTATTGGTAAAATCATCAATATAAAAACAGTTGAATTTGCTAAAAACAAAAAACGTTTGGTTGCCACTTTCGTGGATGATACAGGGCAAATTGACCTGAATTGGTTTCAGGGACACAAATGGATTCGGGAGAGTTTAAAACTGAATGAAGTTTGTGTGATTTTTGGTAAATGTTCGCTTTACGGAAGTCAGTTTAGTATGGCGCATCCGGAAATTGAATTGTTAAGCGAACACGAAAAAAGTCTTCGCTCTGCCATGCAGCCTGTTTATCCTTCGACTGAAACCTTGACCAATAGAGGAATTTCTAATAGAACGATCAATAAAATGATGGAGCAATTGTTTCTTGAAACTCAGGCTTTGTTTACAGAAACTTTCCCTCCTTATTTAATCGAAGAATTAAAACTAATCTCGAAAAGAGCGGCTTTATTCAACATCCATTTTCCTAAGAGCACTGACGCTTTGGCGAAAGCCCAATTTCGATTGAAATTTGAAGAACTTTTCTTTATTCAGTTGCAATTGATCACCAAAAACCTAATTAGGAAACACAAAATAAAAGGACATCCATTTACAAAAGTAGGCGAACTTTTTAATGATTTTTATCAGAATCATTTACCGTTTCAGCTTACCAATGCTCAAAAAAGAGTGGTGAAAGAAATTCGTTCAGACATGGGGAGTAATGCCCAAATGAACCGATTATTACAAGGAGATGTAGGTTCAGGAAAAACCATTGTGGCTTTTTTGAGTATGCTTTTGGCTATCGACAACGGTTTTCAGGCTTGTTTGATGGCGCCAACAGAAATTCTTGCCAATCAGCATTTTATTGGATTGTCTGAGTTGGCTCAAACTTTAAATCTTAACATTAAAATATTAACAGGTTCGACTAAAATAGCTGCTAGAAGAGTTATTCACGAAGAACTGGAAAACGGAAGTTTACACATTATAATTGGTACGCATGCTTTGCTTGAAGATAAAGTAAAATTTCAAAATTTAGGTTTGGCCGTTATTGATGAGCAGCATCGTTTTGGCGTAGAACAGAGATCAAAATTGTGGAAGAAAAACGATATTCCGCCCCATGTTTTGGTGATGACCGCTACTCCTATTCCGAGAACTTTGGCGATGAGTTTGTACGGAGATCTGGATATCTCAGTAATTGATGAATTGCCTCCCGGCAGAAAACCAATTCAAACTGTACATCGTTTTGACAGTAACCGACTGAAAGTATGGAAATTCCTGAGAGACGAAATCGCGCTTGGAAGACAAATTTATATTGTTTACCCGCTAATTCAGGAATCTGAAAAAATGGATTACAAGGATTTAATGGATGGTTACGAAAGTATATCACGTGATTTCCCGTTGCCACAATATTCGATTTCTATCTTACACGGAAAAATGAAACCGGCAGATAAAGATGCCGAAATGAAACGTTTCTCTGAAGGCAAAACCAATATTATGGTCGCAACAACCGTAATTGAAGTTGGTGTAAATGTACCTAACGCGAGTGTTATGATTATCGAAAGTGCAGAACGCTTTGGATTGTCGCAATTGCACCAATTACGTGGCCGCGTAGGTCGTGGTGCCGAACAAAGTTATTGTATCCTGATGACAAGCCATAAGTTAAGTGACGATAGTAAAACCCGAATGCAAACCATGGTACAAACCAATGATGGTTTCGAAATTGCCGAAGTAGATCTTAAACTACGCGGCCCGGGAGATTTAATGGGAACACAACAAAGCGGTGTTTTAAATCTTCAAATTGCTGATATTGTGCGCGACAGAGATATTTTAGGTTTAGCCAGAAACTACGCCATGAAAATCCTAAAAGAAGACGGTCCTTTACAAAAACCGGAACATGCAGTTTTAAAAGCCGTTTTTATAGAGCTGACTAAAAAGAAGAATATTTGGAATTATATTAGTTAGGAAAGGGACTGAGGTTCTGTGCTAAGATTCTGAGGTTTTTTTTAAAAGGTTCAAAGTGGCAGAGGGACAAACGAACAAAGTTGCTAAGATACTGAGTTTAAAAAAGTATAAAGGTTTGGAAGTTGGTCCCGAGCCTTCGGGATAAAAAAATGGAATTTCTTAAAAACTTAGCACCTTAGCACCTCAGAATCTTAGAACCTTAAAAAAAAAGCTTCACTGCATTACATCTAAAAATTTAATAACTTTTTCCAGGTGATTTAGATTTGTTGGGGGACAAATTTTAAGATTAAAATTTAGTTCACACAATGAAGCATATCTTTTTTACATTCTCTATTTTTTAGGAGGCGTTTTCTTTTCGAATAAACCGCTAAAAAGTCCTTTGCTTATTTTATTTTTATCGTCTTTTCCCGTAGCAATCAGATGATCAACATATTCCATATAAGTCTTTTTGCGTTCTTCCAGAAAGCCAATTAAATAATCTTCTGATGCGCCGAGACCGCTTACTTCTTCGATATGAAGTAGTTTTTTATATAAAGGTTCTATAAATTTAACGATGATGTTATCAGGAACAGATTTTCTGGTTCCGAAATAACCTGCAATTTCTCCGTCACCATCCGCAATGATTTTAAAATCAGTAACAACCCAATAATACCTTCCTGTTTTTGACATGTTTTTTATAACAACATGAATATTTTCGCTCGATTTTATGCTGTCCCATAAGAATTTGAAAATTACTTTTGGCATATCAGGATGGCGTATCACATTATGAGGATGGCCGATAAGCTCATGCTCATCATAACCTGACACATCTATAAAAGCTTCATTTGCATATAAAATAGTTCCTTTTGTATCTGTTTTACTTAATAATACTTTAGTTTTATTCCAATCGACTTCTCTGTCTGATGGAGTCGGGCGAGTAATTCTGGTATCCATAAATTTTGTATTTTAAATTAATTTTGCCTGTAAACTTTGGCCTGTAAAGTATTCTAATTAAGTTTTCTACATCCATTAACTTTGACCTCTGCTGCTAGTCGATTTAACATGAATGTCGTTCACCAAATCGTCAATTTTTTTCGCACTTTCTCTCATCATTTCGAGATAACTCAAAAGTTTATCATTATCAGTATGTCCTTTTGAAACATCAATAAGTTTTAAAACCGAATTTACCGGTAATTTTAAATCAAGAGTAGTTCTGTGAATAAAATCATTATAATCTTTAGTGGCGCTCATCGAACTGTATTTTGCAGATGCTAATTTGATATTTTCCAATTCATATTCATCAGAAATTTTAGAAATATGGTTTTGGCTATGTTCCTTAAAATAATACGCCCAATATCCGTTCATAAAGAAAACAACCGCTGCTAAAACAACATGAATAATAAAGGTTTCAAGATCAAAGTTTACCTGAGAAAAATAAAGCTGTAATCCTTTTGGATCTGTATATACATAGTTTTGCATGTATGCCAAAGCTCCGTGATGCAAAACCACCAAAAGAGTAAGCGGTATCTGCAGTTTCCAGTTTTGATAAATAATCAAAATCGTACTCGCAATAAAAACCGTAAAATGCATCTCGAATAATCCGTGCATCTGGTAAATGTATTGTGCCATAAAAATAGCCAGAACAACTGCTAAAACATACTGATAAAAATTAGAATTCTTAATCAAAAATTTAGCCGAATAGTACAATAAAAGATTCAAAGTCCCTACTCCCACTCCAATTTCAAAAGTGTCGTATTTAAAGGCTAAGGCAATTCCCAGAAGGAAATAAATAGCAAGGACATAATTAATAATCGTATCTGATTTTTGTGTCATTGTCGACATAAAATTGTGCAGATAATCACGTTCATTCAAACTGGCTTTTGTTTTCATAAATTAAAGAAATTAGGTTAAGAAATAGATTTATTTAGTGCATTTTGGTAGCGAACATCCATAGGCTCTCAGAGCCAAAGCATCAAACGAAGGGGACTTGGTTTGTTTTAATAAAGAATCAATTGCCATTTGCGCATAATTACTATCAGCATTGGTACAATATCTTGTTTTGTTGTAGTTTCCGCGGTAATATAATTTTCTTGAACCATCTAAAAGCACGGCCTGAGGCGTTGAGAAAACACCACAGTTTTTTGCTATATTTTCATCAAAGTAAACTGGAATTTTGGCATCAAATTTTTTCTGAATCTCTTCTATTGTAAAGTCTTTTTGCTTGTTGAGCACTACAATTTTAAAATTAATCTGATCTCCGTATTTTTTAATAAGGCCGCTTACGTGAGGAATATTAAAGCGGGAACAAGGACAATCCGGGTTAAAAAAGTGAATAAAAATTGGCCTCGTGTCTGTAACACAACATTTAAGTTCTATTTTACTTCCCATGGCTATCTCATGATAGTTTTTGGGAACTGGTGTTGGTAAACTGTATTTGAATTCGTTTTGCCAGAATAAAACAGAAATAGCAGCGCATAATAATAACATCCATAAGCCAACAAGTAATTTTCTTAGCATAAAAGGCAGTTTTTGGGGTTACAAACAAAAAAAGTTTAAACGATTGTTAAATAATTTATTTTAATATGAAATAATTTTAACTTAAAAACAAATAAAAAACCTACACATTTAACCGCTTAATCACCAAAAACATTACTATTCTCACAAAAAAATCATCATTTTGTTTAAGCATATCAATGTTACGAATAAAATCGATAAACTGCAAAAAAAATCAGACAAAATACTAACAAATGTTAAAACACTTGATTTTACTTACTTTAAGGAAAAGTTTTAAGAAGAAAAACTTAAGTTGGATAACATAAAAAACATCTTTTAATGTCTAAGTAGGACCTAGTCATTAAAAAAAACTGTCAATAATTAAAAATAAAATCAAATAGCATTAAACCTTTTAGCACGGAGCTTATCTAATTACAAAAAAGCCACAAAAAAAGCTGTTAAAAAACGTATAAATTAATATTAACCAAGTGTTAAATAAAACCCAACATCTTTAGTTTTCGTTTCAAAAAGTTAAATTTGCAGGCTTACTAAAAGCACATACCCAAAAAACATTTACCTCAATTTTATGAAAGTAAAAAACCTTATTTATGCCCTGCTGATTATATGCATCGGAGGCTTTATAACCTACAGAATAGTTTCTAACAAAAAGAAAAACGAAGAGTCAAAAAATTTTGGCGACAAAGACAAGCCTACAACAGTAACAGGAATTGTAGTAAAAACTGCTACTTTCGATAATAACTTATCACTTTCAGGATCGATTGAGGCAAATGAACAAATAGAAATTCATAGTGAAGTTTCGGGAATTGTTGAAGGGATTTATTTTACTGAGGGTAGTTTCGTAAATAAAGGTCAGGTTCTGTTTAAGGTAAATGATATCGAACTTAAAGCTCAATTAAGACAGGCTGTAACCAAAGAAGGCCTCGCGGGTGAAAACGAAAGAAGAGCAAAATTGCTATTGCAGAAAGAAGCTATCAGTCAGGAAGAATTTGATGTCGCTAATGCTGATTACGCTTCGATGAAAGCACAAACCCAATTGATAAGAGCGCAAATTGCAAAAACTGCTGTAAAAGCACCTTTCTCTGGCAAAATTGGTTTACGTTCTATATCGCCAGGAACCTACATTACTCCAACCGTTTTAGTAGCCAAATTAGTA